>Ga0187871_10004506_pt1 | contig 10402 bp, 9 predicted proteins | sample June2016WEW_16_1_FD_132988 | JGI IMG/M metagenome (GOLD analysis project Ga0187871, IMG submission 132988) | Peatland microbial communities from SPRUCE experiment site at the Marcell Experimental Forest, Minnesota, USA - June2016WEW_16_10 | ecosystem: Environmental > Terrestrial > Soil >...
GTCGAAACCTAACGCTTGCCGACAAAACGGCCTAGGCGAGGGTTGCCTCGCCCCCTACTCGCCACCACTTCCGTTGACGTTGCCTAACTACCCACCGACCGCCGCACAACGCAAAAAAAACGGGCCCCGCGCAATCACGCGAGACCCGTCCGAGCCCTAAATCCAAAACTCCCTCGGCCGTTACCTCTTCGCAGCCAACTCCCGCACCTGGCTGGCGAAAGTTTCGGCGGTAAACTTCTCGCCACGCCAGGTGTTCGCGCGATTGAGGGGATAAGCAAAGACCACTGTTCCAGTGCTGCGCTCGATCAACTGCAAAGTCGGCGCCTCTTCCACATGCTTCACGCTCTTGCCGGACGCGTCTTCGCTGCCCCAATAAAGATGCAGAACATAAGTCGCATGCGCGTCGCTCACCACCGGCGCGAGCCCCACATGTTTCTTCTCAAACGCCACCGAAAGGTATCCTTCGAGCCCCTGCATCGGCTCGATATACACCGAAGGGCCCAGCGCAGCAGGAGCCTTCACCGATGCTTCCGCCAAGGCCGGCGCCGAGGCATAAGCATAGCTCGGCACTCCGGCATAAGGCTGCGTCTGCGCCACGGTCGTCGGTTCCACCGTGCTAAGCGCAGCGCTGGCGCTCGACGAAGACACAGGACGGCAAGCCATCCCGTTTACGTACGTCTCGTCGGCGGCCATATAATTCCCCGAACCACTCAAATTCCGGCACTGCATCTGCAGGGTCACAGACTGCTGCCCCTGCGCGACCCCTGCCCAAACCATCCCTGCGACCAACAATGAAGCTGCGGCTTTCATGGCGGTATTTCCTCCAACACCAGAATGCGTGAAGCGATCGCGCGCAGCAATGTTACGAACGTACCATTCTGAAACACCGCTTCCCACGCCGCAGCACGCATTTCTGCACCGCTTCGGTACAACTGGCGGAACATTCACCCTGGCCACAGCGTATGTATAATCATTCGCACACGGAGAACAAAATGGCCAAGAGTCGCAGCATGAAGCTCGCTACTAAAATCGCCAGTTCACAAGCCCTTCGCGCTGCACTCCTCTTCCTTGTGCTCGCCGCTGCCGTGCCACTAGCAGCGCAAGACACGAAAGACTCGAATTCGCAGCAATCCTCCGACAACGACAGCATCGGCTTCAACCTGGGCAAGAATGCCAGCGCCAAAGACGTCGGCCTGCCCATCTATCCCGGCGCCCGCCGTCATAAAGATGACACCAACGACAGTTCCGGGCTAAACGTGGGCCTCTGGGGCGGCGCGACAGGCCTCAAACTGTTCGTGCTAAAAATGGATTCCACCGACGCGCCAGAAAAAGTGGCCGCCTTCTACCGCAAAGCTCTCGCGAAGTACGGCACGGTCCTCGATTGCAACAACGCCACCGCCGCAACCAACTCCGGCGATGACAAATCGTCAAAGAAGTTAACCTGCGAAGACGAGAAACCCAAGCCCAACGAAATCTCCCTGAAAGCCGGCACCAAAGACAGACAACACGCCGTAGGCATCGAACCCAACGGCACCGGCACAACATTCCAACTCGTCTACGTCGAAACCAAAGGCACCGACTAATCATGGCACAGCCCTGCCTGCCGGTAGGCAGGCGTCTCGCACCACGATTTCGACGGGTCGTCGGGTAGGGCACGGCACGCCGTGCCCGCCTTCGCCAAGCCACCTTCGTAGTCGTGAGGCGCGCTACTTGTAAATCGCCCTGCAACGCGATTCATCCTGAGAACCTGCAAGCCGCAGGCAGGTTTGAACGGCAGTGACCGCCTGCGTTTTAAGCGGGCGTCTTTGACTTCCGTCGCGCCACATCCACCATCACGGCGAGTATTTCGCCCCACCGAATGGACAGTGATATTATTCCTCAGTTATTTCTAATCGGAGCGCGGCCATGAAAATAAAATCGCACGCCATCGCAATTATCGCTGCCACGATCGCAACAATCCTTTGCACTCCGCTCCTCCGGGCGCAATCCCAAACTCCCTCCCCCGCCCTCCTAGTCCTAAACAAAGCCGAAAATTCCCTGGCCATCGTTGACCCCGCCACGCAAAAAGTAGTAGCTTGCATCCCCACCGGCGAAGGCCCCCACGAAATCGCCGCTTCCTCCGACGGCAAGCTCGCCGTCGTCACCAACTACGGCGCCAAAGATCCCGGCCACTCTCTCTCCGTCATCGATCTCGCCGCGCAAAAGGAAATCCATCGCGTGGATCTCGACCCTCTAGGACGTCCCCACGGCATCCTTTTCGCCGACGGCAAGTTCTATTTCACCGCCGAACTCAATAAACTCATCGCCCGCTACGATCCCGAGACCAACAAAGTCGACTGGCTCCTCGGCGTCGGCCAAAATCGCACGCACATGTTGGTCCGCACAAAATATCTGAATGAATTCTTCACCTCCAACGTGGACTCCGGTACCGTCACCGCTATCGAAAAAAGTTCCGACCCTTCCGGCTGGAGAGAAACGAACATCCCGGTAGGCAAAGGCGACGAAGGCATCGATATCTTGCCCGACGATAAAGAAGTCTGGGTCGCTAACGCCGGCGACGGCACCGTCTCCGTCATCGAAACCGCCGCCAGCAAAGTGATTCACACCTTCGACGTCCGCACCAAACATGCCAATCGCCTGAAATTTACTCCCGACGGCAAGCTGGCCCTGATCTCCGATCCCGCCACCGACGAACTCGTGATCGTAGACACCGCCACCCGCACCATCACCAAAATGCTCAACGTGGGCCGCAACCCCGGCGGCATCCTGATCGTCCCAGATGGCTCCCGCGCCTACGTGGCCCTGGCCGGCGACAACTCCGTAGCCGTAATCGACCTCCACAAACTAGAACTCGCAGGCCAAATCCCCACAGGCCTAGGCCCCGACGGCCTAGCCTGGGCCGTTCGCCCGTGACGATACGATCGGCATCGTCATCCTGCCTGCCCTGAGTAATCTTGCGAAGGGAGGCCGGCGCCTTTGCTTCACGCCGGCCGAAGGATCTCTCCCCGGTTTTCTCTGCGCCGTCTGCGCCTCGGCGGTAAGTCGCCTGGATTTCTCAGAGGTTCGTCCGCTTTTGCTCCGCGTGCAATGTGTTAAATCTTTAGCCTTTCTCTGTGTCTCTGTGACTCTGTGGCAAAACGGTTTTCCCCGTCCCATCCGTGCCGAGAAATAAATCGTTGCCCAGCCGCAACCCAACCTGCGAAAATCTCCCCGAAACTTTTCCGCACATCGCGCCATCCAAGGCACTCAAGGAGCCACATAAAAAATGGAATTCAGAACACTAGGCCGCTCGGGTTTAAAAGTCCCAGTCCTCAGTCTCGGCACCGCCACGTTCGGCGCCGGCAGTGAAGTTTTCCGCGCCATGGGTCAATCCAGCGTCGCCGAAGCCACGCGCCTGGTGGACATCTGCCTCGAAGCCGGCGTCAACATGTTCGACACCGCCGACATCTACCACGAAGGCCTCTCCGAAGAAGTTCTGGGCCAAGCCATCTCCGGCCGCCGCGATAAAGTTCTCATCTCCACCAAAGCCACATTTAAGATGGGCCCCGGCCCCAACGAAGTCGGCTCCTCCCGCTATCATCTAATAAAAGCCTGCGAAGCCAGCCTGCGCCGCCTGAAGACCGATTACATTGATCTCTACCAGATGCACGGCTTCGACGGCCTAACGCCCGTCGAAGAAACTGTCAGCGCGCTGAACAATCTCGTGCAAAGCGGCAAAGTCCGTTACATCGGTTGCTCCAATTTTTCCGGCTGGCATCTGCAGAAATCACTCGACGTCTCCGATCGCTACGGCTGGGCCCGCTACGTCGCGCATCAGGCGTACTACTCCCTCATCGGCCGCGATTACGAATGGGAATTGATGCCGCTAGGCGTCGCCGAAGGAGTCGGTTGCGTGGTCTGGAGCCCGCTAGGCTGGGGACGCCTGACCGGAAAAATTCGCCGCAACCAGCCGCTGCACAAAGAAAGCCGCCTGCACAAGACCGCCGAATACGGTCCCCCTGTCCCGAACGAACACGTCTACAGCGTGGTGGATGCGATCGACGGCATCACCGAAGAAACCGGCAAGACCGTTTCGCAGATCGCGCTGAACTGGCTACTGCAGCGCCCCACAGTCTCCAACGTAATCATAGGCGCGCGCAACGAAGAGCAACTCCGCCAAAACCTCGGCGCGGTCGGCTGGAATCTCACCCCCACGCAAGTTGCCACACTAGACGCCGCCAGCACCGTCACCCTAGCCTACCCCTACTGGCACCAGCGCCAATTCGGCGAACGCAACCCACCTCCAACCCCGTGAGGTCGCATAGGCAATCTTGCCTGTGCTCTTTCCGTTGACGTAGGTTTCGTAGCGCCGGCGTCTCGCCGGCGCTTTTCTCTGTGCCCTCCCCGTCTCTGCGCTAATCCCTTGCCGTTATCTTTCTCCGCTTTTCTCCGACTTTCCTCTGTGCCCTCTGTGTCAAATCTTTGATCGCTGTGTCACGCGGCGGAACGCAATGACCACTACTCAAACTGTTTCCGAAACTGCGCGAATTGCTCTCGCAACTCCGCAACCTCACTCCGCAACCCCGCCACCTCAATCTCCAACCGCGCAATCCTTCCGCCGTCGCCTGTCTGAACGCTCGACACCGCACTCGCATGGTCGCGTGGAACGACCGCCGCCGCGACCGTAACCGCGGCCGAATCCTCCACATCCCCACACATCAAATGCACATACCGCGACTCCTTAGTCCCCGGCTGCCGCGCCAACACCTTCACCAGCGCCGGTTCCCTCTGCATCAATTTCTGCAACGCACTCTGCACATCGCTCAACTCCTCAAAATGATGCAATCTCTCCGCCCGCCCCCGAATCTCCCCCGGCGTCTGCGCGCCCCGCAACAAAAGCACGCACAAGACCGCCGCCTCCGGCCGCGTAAAATTAAAAACCTCCCCCAAACGGTGCTCGTACTTCCGCACCCGGCTATCATTGGTATCCGCCGCCCCAGCCAATTCCAATTCGCTCAAACTCCGCAACGCTCCGGTAACCGCCTCCTCGTCCAAATTCATCACCGGCTCGCGGTTCGACTTCTGGTTGCAAGCATTCACCAACGCATTCAAAGAAAGCGGATAATACTCCGGGGTAGTAATTTCCTTCTCCGCCAAAGCCCCCAGCACCCGCGCCGCCACTTCACTCAATCGAATGTCCGTGGACACAAATCTCCTCTCTGCCGAAAAAATATGACTCGGATTATCGTACGGCAGGCTTCAGGACGCCAGCAGGAGAACCGCGTGGAGCAAGCGCGGAGAAAACACCACAGCTACCAAAGTTCTAGCAGCGCCGAGAACTCCGGCGATAAGGCCACAATCTGAAACTTGCGAAGCTGTGCCTGCAAATCCGCATTCTTCGGATCGAGTTGAATCGCCTTCTTCTCAGTCGCCAGCGCTTCCGCCAGCCGGTGATTCACGTAATACGCTTCCGCGAGTGTGTCCACTATGTTTGGCCAGAGGCCGCCGGAGGCTGCGACGGCCTTGTTGGCTAGTTCGAGCGCAGCTTTGGGGTTGCGGTATCGGGGGTCTTTGGCCGTTGCATAGAACCACGCCATCTCATTGTTGGCGTTGGGATCTTCGGGATCTAAGCGAAGCAGATCACGGAATTCTCGCTCGGCCTGGTCTGATGCGTGCGCTTTATCCAGCGCCTCGCCCAATCCATAACGGAACCACTTGAATTCCGGCACCGTCGCAATGGCGACCCGAAATTCGCCCACCGCATCTTCCGCCGAGCCCTGAGCAAGCAAAACATAGCCGATTCTGTAATGGGCTTGCGCGTCGTCAAACATCGCGTTGGCGCTATCCTTGTCGCGGTCGGCACGCAGTATTTCTTCGCATTCGGCGAAGGCGGCTTTCAGATCGCCCTTGCCCTGGAGTACTCGTGCCAACTCCAGACGCTCCTGTGTAGAGCTCGGATCGATGGCCAACTCGCGCCGGTATTCGGCGACCGTCGCATCCAGGTCGCCTTGTTCCTCTAGCAAGTTCGCCAGCCCTCTATGACAATCGTAATTCCCTGGGTCCACCGAAAGGCATTCGGCATACTCCCTGCGCGCGCCGCCGGTATCCCCGATTTGACGAAGCGCCATTGCGAGCCCGTCAAGGTAATCTCGATTTGCCGGGGCAACACGCACCGCCTCTCGGCGAGCCTCGATACTTAGATCATCGTGGTGGGATAGGGCCGCGAATATGGCCATGATTATGCGCAAGTCTCCTACTCCTGGCTCAAGGCGCACTGCTTCTGCTATTTCGTCGAGTGCTTCTTCACCCTCCCCTTCTGCGAGAAGCGCCTTCGCCAAATCAGCGTGTGCGGGCGCAAAATCAGGTTCGAGCTCAAGCCTGTCGCGGCATTCCTTTTCCTTGTTCACCCAGGAATTGTGGATAGTTTCGTCGCTGGTTGGCGGCGCGCTGAGTGGCGGTCCTGGATCTCGGAACCAGGAATCGAACTGCGGCCGAAAGTCCAGTTCGTCTGGCTCCAGGCGTTTGGCCTCCTTCATCTCATCGAAGGAGCTCGGTGCGCCGGGAATCGTCGCGAGCGCGTAATGGGTTTCCGCCAAGTCCGGGCCAAGTTGCACCGCTTGTTGTATGAGGGGCAATATATCCTTCCTGTTGTTCTGCAATGTCAGGCATTGCACCGTTCCCAGAACGGCGAAGGCACTCTTCGGGTCCGATTTCATTGCCGCGCGGCATTCCGTTTCGGCCTTTACCACGTCCCCTGTGGTTTGGAGCTCGGCACATTTGGCCAGATGCTCCAACAGGTCGCCGCTGATTCCCGTCGACGTGTCACCATCACCGTCGGGAACCGCACGCAGGCGATCTAGCAGCACGCCTTCACCGCCGGTACGCTCGATGGCCGCAAAAAAATCATTATCCGGAGAAAAATCAATGCCGCGCACTTTGACGAGATGCGCGATGTAGCTCCGCGATGCTCCCGCCGCCAGCCGGCCAAAAATGTCCGCTTTGCTGACTGGAGGCCGCGACGGCGGCGAATTCTGGGCGTGAATCAAACCCGCACTCGAAAACGTAAGTAGGAACGCGCAAAGCAAGTGACGTTTCATGAGCTTAGTTCCTTGGACACTGGAGCATCCCGCAAAGTTCCCTGCCACCAAGTCCCACGCCACTTAGGGCGGAGTCATGGCAGTACTCACCCAAAGCACACCAAGGCGCGCTAGGTTGCATGAATCATTCAAGCGATTGGAGCGGTGGGAGGCAATATAACCAAAGGTCTAGTATTAACATCCGTAACAACGCGATAGCGAACGAGGGAACGTGTTGTTCCGAACGAAGCTCGCGCTTTTTCTTCCCCGTCCCGCGACTGCGGGACGAGCGCGGGACGCAGAGAGGGATCTGCTTTCTGCAAAATCGCCGGGTTTCTCGGCAGATTCGGCGATAGCTACTTACCCTGAATCAGAATGCTCTGCAACGCCCTCAAATTCCCATCCACCTTCCCCGTCGGCAAATGCGAGACATCCAAACCCAAAATCCGCGCCACAAACGGATACAAATTCACATTCTCAAACGGAGCCACTTTTTCCCCGCGACGTATATCCGGCCCCGCCGCAAAGAAAATCGCCTTCATCTCCGGCATGTGTGCTGAGTCGTATCCATGCATACCCACCGGCGGCGCCAAGGAGTGCATCGCGTCGCCCGCACCCGCTGGCGGCGCATTCACTCGAATTAAATAAGGCCCGGTAGCAACCACCACCGGATCCCCTTCCCGCAAATTACCATCGAATCGCAATTCCGCCGGCACAGCGCCGTTGCGATAAACTTTGAACTTGTCGCTCTTCCCCTCCAAAGCAGCGTAGATTTTCTCGGCCGCCGCCTCCGACCGCGGATACATATAGCTTTCCACCGACTTCTCCAGCAACCGCGCATCGAAATACTCCCCAAGGTTGATCCAGTTCCCCTCGACCTTGGCCATCCCGTGGTCCGCCACCACGATCACGTCCACCCGCAAATTCAACTTCGCCACGCCGTCCACGAGCCGGCCGACTTCGTCGTCTACTTCACGCACCGCCGCCGCAACTTCAGGGCTCTCTGGACCGTGCGCATGCCCTGCGCTGTCCACATCGCTGAAATACAATGTGATGAAATGCGGCCGCTTCTCGGGCGGCAATCGCAACCACGTCAGCACCTGCTCCACACGCGCGCGGTTCGGAAACTTCGCATCATACTTCATGTAGTAAGTCGGCCGCACGCCCTGAACGTCGGCCTCCGACCCAGGCCAGAAAAAACACGCCGAACGCATTCCCTGCTCTTCAGCGAGCACCCACAACGGCGTGCCGCCATACCAGGTTCCGTCGGTCACGGTCTGCTCGTCCCTGTAGCTGTAAACCTGTTTCCGCACCGGATCGTAGAACGCGTTCGCCACAATCCCGTGATGCTCAGGATAAAGCCCGGTAACAATCGTATAGTGGTTGGGAAATGTGATCGAAGGATAAGCCGGAATCATCCCCTCCGGCGCGCTGGCGCCCCGCTCCCCCAACGCATCCAGATTCGGCGCATGATAAATCCGCGCATAGTCGTAACGAAATCCATCGAGCGACACCAAAATCACGTAGGGCTTCGCCTGTTGCGCCGCCGTATTCGGCCCATTCTCTACGGTGATCGGCGAAGAAAGCGCGGCGGAAGTAGTCTGGACCGCCCGCTGCGCCCAAGCAGTCCCCGGCGAGCCAACTGCCAGACTCAGCAAGCACGCTACGTACAACGCGCGTACGAGGCGGCCAGCATCCCAATCGGAAACACTCATCATCCCACCTCGTTCACACGGGTTTTCGGCCAATCGCATCGGATGGCCATGCTCTCGACTTTATCGTTTCTATCATAATGAGAAGCACGCAAGTTAGCCGTCACGAAGGCTCAATGCATTGTGGGCGGCCGGCGCTCCAGGGAGCACCACGTAATCCCTCGCGGCGGGTTATTCGATCGTCGCGCAGGCCATGGGGTAGGCCTTTGCAAACTTACAGCTGCGCGGATTAGTCCTTAGGCCACTCGTACGGGAAAAGCTTGCCGGCGAGTTCCGGCGTCAGCCCCACTCCCAATTCTTGCGCGGCGTGCGCTAGCACCGGATCGCGTCCGGCCGCCAGGTCGCTTGGATCAGGAAACAGTGTCTCGTCCGGGTTCACTCCGCGATGCTCCAGGCTCTTGCCGTCGGACATGATCAGATTGGCGATAGTGATTTCCGCGCCGTAATCCACGCCGGAGCTGAAGAAGTCGAAATTGCTGGCTTCCATCACCAGACCCGAACTGCGGTCCCCGATCACCGTGGCGCGCTTTTCCAGCTGCATGATCCGCGCGAAAAGCTCCGCCGCCGACGCCGACTCACTGTCCGCCAAAACAATCAGCTTCCCTGGAAAGTAAATATGATGTTCGCTCTTCGCGATTCGCGGCACAGTCTTCTTGCGCTGCACGCGGTCAAACATCTTCAGGTCCTGGTCGAAAAACATTCCGACAAAGTACGTGAGCGTCTCTTCCGCGCCCCCGGAGTTGCCCCTCAAGTCCACAATCAGCGCCTTTGCTTTGTGGATCTTGCCGCCCAGCACATAGAAAGTGTCGGCGTCGTAGTAGAACCAGGGGAATTTCAGAATCACCACGTCGCCCATTTGCACCCATTGCATGCGCATCAGATGTTCTAGGTTCTCGTCCTTGCGAATCAGATCGTATAGGATGCCTGCGCCTGGCCGGTATGCCAGATCCGACATCGACGTCACTTTCGCCTCCACGATCAATTTCTTTTTCTCTTCCGCAGGCCCCTGCACCTCCACCATCATTTCTGGCCGTGGATCCAAAACGTAATTCAGATATTCGATGCTCCACAAGTTTGGCCTGTGGGGGGTCACTCCATCAATGGACAGCAGTTCCTGGCCCGCTTTCAGGCCCTTGGCCTCCGCGTCCGATCCGCTTTTGACGTGCGTGACAAAGCAGCGGCTCCAGATCATCTGGTATTGGAATCCAAAATCCAGGGAAAAGGGCCGGTGCGGGGGACGAAATGTTGTGTGCGAATCATTCAGAGCGCTCACTGCCACTGCAACTTGCGCCAGCGCGTCGTTCAACGAATTGGCCTGTGCGATCTTGACCTTAGCCTTCGCAATCGCCGCGTCCCAGTCCACTCCGTTCAGTTTCGGATCATAATAGTTTTCCTGAATTCCCTTCGATACGTTGTCCAGAATGCCCAGCGCGCGTTCACGATCGAGTTTGGAGATTGCTCCCGGCCTGGGCTCCGTCGCCGGGGCGGACTGCTGCGCTTTCAAAAACGCGAGCGGCAACATCATTACCACTACTACGAAAAGCATAGTATCTCGCCGCGGCATCGTTCTCGGCTCCAAGAGGCGACTGGCGCAAGACAAATACCACATTAAGCACTACATTTTCCAGTCATCAA
>Ga0187871_10004509_pt1 | contig 10399 bp, 9 predicted proteins | sample June2016WEW_16_1_FD_132988 | JGI IMG/M metagenome (GOLD analysis project Ga0187871, IMG submission 132988) | Peatland microbial communities from SPRUCE experiment site at the Marcell Experimental Forest, Minnesota, USA - June2016WEW_16_10 | ecosystem: Environmental > Terrestrial > Soil >...
GCGAGACGCCCCGGCACCCGAGAACGCGGTGGGCGGCGACCGCCGTCTCCTTCACCCGGTCGAGCAGCGGTCCGGGACGCGGCGCCGGCACGATCTCCTCGCTTTTCCCGGGCGTGTACTTTGCCGTAAAATCGAAAAACGCGGCGTCCTTCGGACGGATTTCGATAGGCGGCAGGGCAGCGATGCCGCCGTCGGCTCTTTCGATGACGCCGCAGGAAAATTCGATTCCCGCAATGGCCGTTTCGACCAGGAGGCGGGGAGCATACAGCGAGAACTCCTCCAGAAGCGCGGCGAGCGATTGCCGGTTGTCGGCGCGTCCCATGAGACGGCTCGAACCCGATTGCGGGGCCTTGACAAAGCACGGGTACCCGTGCGTGCGTTCGAGGGATTCCAGGGAAACGTCGCGATACCCTTTGCCGTAAATCGACCAGGGCGGAACGGCCATGCCCTCGGCGAGGTAGAGCACTTTGGAGGTTATTTTCTCCATGGCAACCGCGCTGCCGTAAACGCCGGAACCGGTATAGGGCACGCCGAGCGTTTCCAGAAACCCCTGGATGAGGCCGTCTTCGCCGAATGAACCGTGAAGGGCGAGAAAGGCGACGTCGCACCCCTCCCAGATTTTTTGCGAAGCCGCGGGCGCGAGGGGGCCCTCGAAGCGGGGAGAGGCGGGGTTGGCGAGCTCGGCAAGTTCGAGGGGGGTGGCGGGATCGCAGAAAAAAAACAGCTTGTCCCGGGAAACCACCACCGCTCTCGCGTGGTAGGCGGTCGTATCGATATGGTTCATGACTTCGAGACCCGAGCGAAGCGAAACTTCATGCTCGGCCGACGGGCCGCCCATCACGACGTTCACGGTAACGGTCATTGTGTCGCCTCTTTCAGCTTATCGGTGATGATGGTCGCCACGGATTCTGCCGCCACGCGGTATTGCGCCCGTGAATCCCGTTCGCGGATCGTAACCGTATCGTCCTGAACGGTCTGGCCGTCGACCGTGATGCAGAAGGGCGTTCCCGCTTCGTCCTGGCGGGCGTAGCGCCGGCCGATCGAGGAGGCGTGATCGTAGAACGAGCGGACGGAACGCTTCAGGAGGTCGCCGTAGATTTTCTCGGCGATTTCCGGCATGCCGTCGCGTTTGACCAGGGGAAGCACCGCGACCTTGATGGGAGCGAGTGCGGGATGGAGCCGCAGCACGGTGCGCGCCTCCTTGCCCTCGCCCTCGACCGCGTACGAGTCGACGAGAAAGGCGAGCGTAGCCCGGTCGGCCCCGGCCGCCGGCTCTATGACATAGGGAAAATAGTGCTGCTTGGTCTCCTCGTCGAAATAGGCCAGACTCTTGCCGCTGTGTTCGGAGTGCTGCTTGAGGTCGAAATCGGCGCGGTTGGCGATCCCTTCGAGCTCGCTCCAGCCGAACGGGAACTCGTACTCCACGTCGCAGCACGCCTTGGCGTAGTGGGCGAGCTCTTCTCTGGCGTGTTCCCGCAGCCGCAGCTTGTTCGCTTTGATGCCGAGCGACAGGTACCACGCATGGCGGGCATTTTTCCAGTAATCGTACCATTGCGCGTCGTCGGCGACGGGCACGAAATATTCCATCTCCATCTGCTCGAACTCGCGCGTACGGTAGGTGAAGTTGCCCGGCGTGATTTCGTTGCGAAAGCTCTTGCCGATCTGGGCGATGCCGAAGGGCGGCTTGAGCCGGGCCGCCTGCTGGACATTAAGGAAATTAACGAAGATGCCCTGCGCGGTTTCGGGCCGCATGTACACGGTCGCCGATTCATCTTCGACGGGCCCCATGAACGTCTTGAACATGAGGTTGAATTTCCGCACCTCGGTAAGCTCGCCGCCGCATTTGGGGCACGTTTTCAGATTTTCCAGGTGATCGGCGCGGAATCGCTCCTTGCAGTTTTTGCAATCGACCAGCGGGTCGGTGAAGCCGCTCAGGTGGCCCGAGGCCTGCCATACGCTCGGATGCATGAGGATCGAAGCGTCGAGACCCACGATATCGCGGCGGCCATGCACCATGGAGCGCCACCACGCTTCCTTGACGTTGCGCTTGAGCTCGACGCCGAGCGGGCCGTAGTCCCAGCAGCTGTTGAGGCCGCCGTAAATCTCGCTCGATTGAAAGACAAAACCACGCCGCTTGGCCAGGCTTACAATGGTGCTCATCACATCCGGGGTCGTCGACGCCGCCATTACAGTGCTCCTCCAGGGAATTCGGAAAGGGAAACGATGATCGGATCGTACCGCATCTTCAGAAGGGATAAATGATTGAAGAAAATACGTCAGCGAGGCGGAGAGGAGCAACGAGAGCGGGGGTGTGATTAAATACAATCATGTTCGGGTGTTTTAGAATGAATTTGACTCAAATCGCGGCGGAAACTATTTAAGGTCAATCTGAAAGGAACTATAATGGCGGAAATAATCGCTCAGGAAGTGATTGAAAACAAGATTCACGTCATTCGCGGAAAGAAGGTCATGCTCGACCGGGACCTTGCGGAGTTGTATGACGTCGAAACAAGTCAGTTGAAACGAGCAGTACGCCGGAATATCTACCGTTTCCCGGAAGATTTCTTATTTGAACTCACGAAAGAAGAATATGAAAACTTAAGATGCCAATTTGGCACCTTAAGATGGGGCGAACATGCAAAATACCTGCCTTTCGCTTTTACCGAGAACGGTGTTGCCATGCTATCGAGCGTTCTTAATTCAAAGCGTGCAATCCTGGTCAATATCCAGATTATGCGGGCATTCGTCCGCATGAAGAACCTTGTCGCGGATAACGCCGATTTACGGAAAGCGATAGAGCACATAGAGAAGCGTCTCGATGTCCACGATCAACAGATTAAGATTGCCTTTGCCGCCCTGAAAAGCATTTTGCAACCTGATTCGGAGACGCCCCCGCAACTGCCGGCAAAAGAATATTCACCGGGAAAAGAGAAAAAGATGGGGTTTGGAAAGGCAAGTGGAAAGAGATAGGCGCCGGAATCCGGGACGAGCCATGTCAAGCAACAACAATTTCCTTTTTCGCGAAACTGGAAACGCGGCGGGAAAAGGTTAAAGGCGCAAGAGTTTAAAGGGTAAAAAATCTTACCGCCGGACACAACGGAACCCGTAGCCGCTGTTCCTGCGGTACGGGAGGTAGATGACCCGGTCCGCGGAGCGCAGGCCGGCGACGCTGCTGTCCCACGAGCCCCCACGCAGCACGCGGTAACGGCCCGTTGCCGGACCTGTCGGGTCAGTCATTTTGCCCGAACCATAATACGTGCTGTCATACCAGTCGTTGCACCACTCAAAGACGTTCCCGCTCATATCATACAAACCCCAGGCATTCGGCTTCTTCCCTCCTACAGGATGCGTTTCATTCTTACTATTCATTTGGTACCAACAATAATCACCATCTATAAAATCTCCCCAGTAATAATCCGCCGTGCTCCCGGCGCGGCATGCGTATTCCCACTCCGCTTCGGTCGGCAACCGGTAACCGTTCCTGGAAAAGTCCATTTCAAGACCCTCAAGTTCCGAACATTTGTCACTGGCTATCCCATCAATAGAGGTATATGAATATACTGAATCCAAGCCGTCACGCTTGCTCCGGGCATTGCAGTAAAGCACCGCGTCAAACCAGGTAACATATTCAACAGGCCGGTTCAGCTCTCCTTTAAAACTCGATGGATTTACCTCCATAAGCTTCTCGTAATCCCCCTGCGTCACCTCTGTCGCGTCCATATAAAAACTGTCAAGCGTCACTTTATGCTGTGGGAGTTCATCAGCTATAAATTCATCATCAGTCTCAGCGACATCCAGACGACCCATCATGAAACTCCCGGCGGGAATCTTAACCATCCCGACGGGAGACGCTTTATCCGTTGTTGTACCCTCCTGATTCGCCTTTCCCTTACTACAGATCATTGTCTTCTTGTACCCTGCTGTTCCAAAAATTGAATTTATATCTGCATAATTCTTGGGTGGTTTCGCCTTAGAACCAGATCCAAAAAGTTTATTCCACAAGCTCATAATACTTGCTCCTTATTTCCTGAAAATCTCCAATTTTTAGTTGAAACTGACGGAATCTCCTATAAATGATAATTTAAGCTGCGCAGATAACGGAGTCAAGTTTTTCTGCCATCGCGTTTCGGGAGCCCCGCTAGGGCGGATGATGGGTAAGCAGAACTTCAGGGATCGCCGGAAAATCCCTGAAACGACCTTTGGGCCGGGATAACTTTCTGGAGATGGCCGTCCGTACCAACTTATCGTACTAAAAAGCTCCCTTCGTCCATTACCTTCCGGTCTCTGAGGAAGCAATATTTGTAAACTCCCGTTGCCGGTATTTTTCCGACACTACCGAGTACGGATTCCTTTGTCGCAGAAGCGGCGAAGGGAAGTTTCATGATTTGCCTGCCGTTCAAGGAATAAACGGCTAATATACCGGAATAGCCAATAACACACGATGTCTTAGGCTGGGACGGTACAGAGCGAACTGCTGTCGTCAAAGTGCCGTCGATCACCGTGACATTGCTGCTTTCAGAATTCAATACGTAAATCTTATTGGTTATCGAATTTAATGCTATCGCACAGGGGTATGTTCCTGCGCCCACCGTCGTTGCCCCATTGTTCGCTCCGTCGATCACGGTAACGCTATTGCTTCCAGAATTCGCCACGTAAATCTTGTTGGTGACCGGATTTACCGCTATTGCTAAGGGAGATGAACCTACGCTCACGGTGGTAGTGCCATTTGTCGCGCCGTCGATTACCACGACATTGTTGCTGTTAAGATTCGCCACATAAATTTTATTGGTCACCGGGTTCGCAACTATGGCATTGGGACCTGGCCCCGTGCCAGGGTAGGGATCCGGCCCCACGCTCACGGTAGCAGTGTCATTGGTCACTCCGTTGATCACCGTAACGTTACTGCTGCCATTGTTCGCCACGTAAATCTTGTTGGTGACCGGGTTCACCGCTATTGCTAAGGGAGATGAACCTACGCTAACGGTGGCAATGTCATTTGTCGCGCCGTCGATTACGAAGACGTTATTGCCCTCACCGTTTACCACATAAATCTTGTTTGTTAACTGGTTCACCGCTATTGCAACGGGTTGAAAATCCGTGCCCACGGTAGCGGTATCATTGTTCGCCCCGTTGATCACCGTGACAAAGCCGCCGGATTCATTTGCCACGTAAATCTTGTTGGTCACCGGATTCACCACTATCGCAACGGGGTCCGCCATGGGGTCGCTCACTACGCTCACGGTAGCGGTGTCATTGTTCGCCCCGTTGATTATCGTAACATAGTTTGCATAATTCACCGCGTAAATCTTGTCGGTCGCCGGGTTTACCGCCATCAATTTTATGGCATTGCTCACGCTCACGTTCGTCGTTGAATCGGTCGCTCCGTTGATTACCGTGACCATGTACGTGGGTATTCCATTCGCCTGGTAAAATTCGTCCGAAACGTAAATCTTGTTCGTAATGGAATCTATGGCAATTGACCCAGCATATTCTTCCGTAGGCACCGTCGCGACAACCGCATCCGCCCGGACATCGATGACGCAGGCAAAAGCCATTACCATTCCAAAAACAACTTTTCTCAATTCACAATTCATACTACCTCTGTGTCTGTAAGAGTTTTGAACTTGATGCTGATTTCCGGGGGATGTCCCGTTTTTAGTTGAAACCTCTAAAATTATCTATGTTTATAAATTAAGCTGCGCATTTAACGGAGTCAAGTTTATTCTACCTTCGCGCTATGGGAGCCCCCGCCGGGGCGGATGGGATGCGCGGCGCTCCAGCCCGTCGCATGGGGCGGGCGCGGGGTCACGGCCGTGGGATCACGCTTCAATTCCTGGGCCTTGGAATGAATTTGACCCGAAACACGGCGAAAACTATTTATAATCAATCGGAAAGGAACAATCATGCCGGAAATAGTCGCTCAGGAAGTGATCGGAAACAAAATCCATGTCATTCGCGGGAAAAAGGTCATGCTTGACCGGGACCTAGCGGAGCTGTACGGCGTCGAAACGCGCTCCCTCAATCAAGCGGTACGAAGAAACCCGCAACGATTCCCGGATGATTTTATGTTTCGGCTAACCGGTGACGAACTGAAAAACTTGAAATCACAAATTGTGATATCAAGTTGGGGCGGGATACGAAAACTTCCCCTGGCCTTCACTGAAAACGGCGTGGCGATGCTTTCCAGCATTCTCAATTCAGAACGCGCCATTCAGGTCAACATTCAGATTATGCGGGCCTTTGTCCGAATAAGGAACCTTATTGCGGATAATACCGAATTGAGAAAGGCGATTGAACATCACGAAAAACGCCTGGATAACATTGACCGGGAAATACAGATCGCCTTCGCTACGCTGAAAAGCATCTTGCAGTTGGAGCCGGAACCGGAGACACTCCGCAACTGCCGGCAAAAGAATATTCACCGGGAAAAGAGAAAAAGATGGGGTTTGGAAAGGCAAGCGGAAAGAGATAGGCGCTGGAACGGGTTGCTGAAAGAACAGGGTCGGGAAGAGCGATTCTTTCCGACCTTTTCTTTGATAACGATTTTTTCAGATTAGCGGAATTTAGAGGATTCCATAATAAACCTATATTTTTCAGCTTCATTTCTAGGGATTAACTAAGTATATTTTATACTTAAAGAAAACGATTGATTTGGATACCATAAACCGGTTTTGAAGAGGAGGCTTTATGGCAGTCAAGGTATTTCTGAGTTGGTCTGGCGACCTTAGCAGAGAATTGGCTGAAGCTGTCAAAAATTGGCTTCCGGGCGTTCTCCAATTTGTAAGGCCTTATTTTACTCCAGATGATACAGATAAAGGTGTAAGATGGGATTCTGATATAGCAAAGGAATTGGACGGTTCAAATTTAGGCATAATATTTCTGACAAAGGATAATCTGCAGGAGCCATGGATATTATTTGAAGCGGGCGCCTTATCAAAGAAGTTTGATAAGGCAAAGGTATGTACCACCCTGTTTGATTTAGAACCAACTGACATAAAAGGCCCGCTTACTTTGTTTCAGCATACGAAATTTGAAAAAGATGATTTTAAAAAACTCATGGCTTCAATCAATAAAGAGGCAGGTGACACAAAGCTTGATTCACAAACCCTTGATTCGGTATTTGATAAGTGGTGGCCCGACCTTGATAAAGAAATAAATAGCATATTAGAAAGAAATAAAACTAAAACAAAAAAGCCTTTCCGTCCCGACCGGGAATTGTTAGAAGAAATTTTAGAATTGACTCGTTTGTCATTTAGGAAGAGCCCAAATGAACGGAGCATACACCCCGCTGCTTATGAAGATTTAGCTGTAGGTTATTCGTTATTACAAAAGGCAATAAAAACAGGGGATATTGCTGCCTGCCAGGAAAGCTTACAAATATTAGGCAGGCCAATTGACTATATTATAAAACGCAATAGCGGAATAATGGGTATTAGAACGCCAAAATTCAGGGAGTCACCAGACGATTCAGCAGAATCTATAGCAACTGAAATTCACGAATAACTATTACTCCGGCAAATAAAGGCAGTAAAGAACAGTGGCGCGATTTTTTTACTCTATTTCTTTGGCTTTTTTGCTTCTGATTTCTGATATTCCAAGGCTGCATTGATTTTTATTTAGGCAATGTCATAGAAAAAGGGAGCAAAGGGTTACCCCCGGAATGTTTGATGCTTACACTTAAACGGTAATGGAATATATTTACAAAGAAGGCGGGGCATGAGAAAAATAATTGTTTTATCATTTATTACATTAGATGGCGTAATGCAAGCACCTGGCGGACCTGAGGAAGATACAACAGGCGGTTTCAAATATGGCGGTTGGGTTGCACCTTATTTTGACGAAGTTGGTCATAAGGTCATGGAAAAACAGATGAAACCTGCAGACCTTCTCTTGGGCAGAAAAACATTTGAAATTTTTGCTGATTACTGGCCAGAGCATGAAAATGCATGGCCAAGTATCAATGATGTCACAAAATACGTCATGTCCAAGACCGTGAAAAAGTCAGCTTGGAAAAACTCAGTTTTCCTCAAAAACCTGGCAGATATCGAAAAACTCAAAAATTCAAAAGGTTCTGACATTCAAGTTCACGGTAGTGGTGAGCTTATTCAGCTACTACTAAAGAATGATTTAGTGGACGAACTCTGGCTCAAAATTTACCCGCTGACTCTTGGTAAAGGAAAAAAGTTGTTTGACAATGGCACGATCCCGGCGGCATTTACATTGATAGAGAGTTCGGTTACGCCACGTGGAGTGATTATTGCCAATTACAAGCGAGCTGGAAAAGTCAGGACAGGTACTATTGGAGCTGAAGGAGAAATAGATGAGAAAACTAATTGCGGCAATCAATATGACACTTGACGGGTTTTGCGACCACACGGCAATGATTGCAGATGATGAATTACATCAACATTACAATGAGCTATTAAGTAACGCAGGCACCCTTTTATACGGAAGGATAACATATCAACTGATGGAAAGTTATTGGCCAACCGTAGTAAAAAATCCCACTGGTAAGAAACCAACGGATGAATTTGCGGTATTAATAGACAACATTCCCAAAATTGTTTTTTCCCACACGCTGAAAAATGTCGATTGGAAAAATGTAAAGTTGGCAAAGGGAGGCATTAAAGAAGAAGTTTTAGAACTCAAGCAACAAGCAGGTAAAAACATTTTAGCTGGCAGCCCAAGTTTAATAGTAACGTTAATGCAACTTGATTTAATTGATGAATATCAACTCTGTGTCCAGCCGATTATTTCAGGAAACGGTTTGCGATTATTTAAAAACATAAATGATAGAATAAATCTTAACCTCATAAAAACAAAAATCTTTGGCTCTGGTTCAATAACGCTGTATTATGAGCCGGCAAAAAAATGACTGATAGCCTGAAACGACACGACTTCGGACGAAGAATAGCGCATGCGCATAACGGAAGATTAAAGAAAGGCAATGTCATGGAAATTGGGAGCGAAGGGTTACCCCGGAATGTTTGATGCGATAATTATGACAGTGCCTGTTTCTTTACCCAGACATGGGTGATTTCCCCGAATACCATTTTGCGATAATAGTTTGCTTTCTTGTACGCTTCGTTTACAAAGTCCCTTACTTCTTGCGTGTAAAAATCATCGGGATAGGCGGTGGTAATTTGCGTTAATTTACATTCAATAATTTGGCTCGCTTCCTTGAAGGACATGCCTCCGGAAGGAGTTGGAACACTTGTCAATTCAACTTCCTTCATTTTCCCGCGATCTCTTCCCGATTTACTTCCCAGAAAAAGTATCTGTTCCTTATATTCATCGGGGAAGTACGACAGCGTATATGTCCGCTCTTTTTGAATTATTTCAAGCGTATAACGGTCTGCTCGAAAAAAACACCATGTGACGAGTTTCTTGAAAAGAATTCCCAAACCACTCACACTGCCTGTCATGGAATTATAATGATCTTCCTTGCCCGCGGTAATAACTGTATCTTTTCCTACCAATTTTCCTACCAGCGTAAATACATTGTCGAATATCTCCTCCGGAGAAATTTGTCTGAATAATTGATCAAAATTCATCTCTGCAACTCCCCATGAAAAACCGCCCTTGCCGGGCGTCGACGCTCAATGATTGCGATGATAGGGAAGTCCTCAGTATCGCGATATTCGGGCGATATACACTCCGTCAATGCCTATTTTCTTGATGTCAATCATCCCGTTTCCGGTATTCGTCCTGCATACCAGCCTGCCGCGGAGATCGTAGAGCGAACACGCGACCGTGCCGTTCCGGAAGCCTTCCGGAAGTGTAAAGCGGCTTCCCATGACCGTGAACACGGCGCTCCGATTCTGGAGTAGCCGATGAGGCGCATAACTCCCTGCCGCAACGGCGGTTGTCGGCACTACCGCCACCGAGAGAACGCCGCTGAATGCCGAATTATCGGTTCCGGTAACAGTAAAATTGAACGAGGCCAGTCCATGGAACCCGTTCGCGGGGGTGAAGGTGACGGTATGGAGGTCCGACGACAAGGCGGCGGTTCCATTGACCGGATTGCTGACGGCAAAGGTCGGGCTGACATCAGAAAAACCTCCGGCGTAGTGCTGCAGGTCTATGGCGACGGGGGCGCCGGTGGTGGTTCGCGCATGGAAACCTCCCAGCCAGTTGATGTAATGCTCGATGGCATCGTACCCGTCGGACTCAAGGCGCATCGCGTTATCGCTGTCAAGACTCATATTGTTGGCCAATTTCCAGTAATCGGGTATGCCGTCGCTATTCGTACTGGGATCTCTCTCGCCGCTTTGGATCGTCCCGTATCCGTTATTACCCAGTCCGGTTTGCGTCTGGCTGGTATATAACCCCCCGCCCGGACCTGCCGTGCCCGCGGTTGTTCCGGCGGCGCCCTTGCCCAGGGTTTCGATCTGATTGA
>Ga0187871_10004512_pt1 | contig 10395 bp, 7 predicted proteins | sample June2016WEW_16_1_FD_132988 | JGI IMG/M metagenome (GOLD analysis project Ga0187871, IMG submission 132988) | Peatland microbial communities from SPRUCE experiment site at the Marcell Experimental Forest, Minnesota, USA - June2016WEW_16_10 | ecosystem: Environmental > Terrestrial > Soil >...
ACCGCAGCCCGTCCACTCGCCGACAAACTGGCGCGCGAAGGCACCACGGGCAGGTTGCCCGTCATCATGTGAGCGCCACTGAGTTGCGCGTGCGCGGCGGCCACAGCCGTGGTTCGACCGGCTCCGAATTTCCCCGCAGCCACCGTCGACACCGCCCCTCCGATATGCGCATCGTCGATGTGCAACAGACACGAGAATTACGTACCAGCATGCAACGGAGCGATTCCGCCGAAGCGGTTGATGCCTCCGATTCGGTCGAAGCCGACCACACCGAAGCGGCCACGATATCCACCCCACCAGGGGAAGAAGCGGTCACAAGGCCCAATCGGAAGCCATCCAAAGCCGCCCCATCCTCCCCAGCCAAAACCGAAACCCCACCCACCTCCGAATCCGAAGAACGAAACATAAGCCGGCGCCCAGAAGGGACGATAGAATCCCGCTCCCCACACCGGCCCCGGCCACCACGCCCACGAATTGCCGTACCACATCCAGCGGCCGTAGTGATAAGGCGCCCAACCCCAGGGCTCATAGCCAACCCAAGTCCAACCGTAGTAAGGCTCATAGGTCCAGTTGCCATCGCGATACGGAACCCAGCCATCCGGTTCGTTCGGTACCCAGACCTGACCGTAATCCGGGGCATCTTCCCAGGTTCCGTTGGCGTCCAGATCTTCCGCTCCCACGTAATACTTGTTGGTGTGGCGCCACGCATCCGCATTGTGGATCATGCGGTCGCGTTCGCTATTCCAGCGGTCCCAATCGTCCCGGTCGGGAGCCGCGGTGATCTTATACTTCGCATCGGCGCCGGAGCCGCGCACCGTCGCCATCTCGCCCTGGTGAATCTCGGCAATGCCCTGCGGCGTTGAGATCTCGGCCTCGCCCTTGCGCGCGATTACGATGCTGTCGCCATCGGGCCGCACTTCGATGCGGAACACACCATCTTTGTGCGCGGGATGAACCGCGACGTTCGGAGTATCAATCTCCGGCTCGGCCTCACTCTCGCCAAAGACGGAGTAATTGGCCAAGCCCTGCCCGACTTGAATCTGAATGTACTTCTGCGTGAAGTTTGCGATGTTGGCCTGCGCATTCGATCCCAGTCGGAGAATATTTGCGAAGTCGAGTTGTACCTCGGCGCGCCCGCCAGCCGCCGTAGAAACTTTGTCGCCGTTCACCACGGGTTGATTCAATATGGCTGCCGACCAGGTGCCGGAATCTCCCCGCTGCGTCGACACATCCCCATGGATCATGCTGATGCGGCCCACACCTTGATTAGTCTTTGCCGGGCCCTCCCCGGATGGTCCGCCAGGCTGAGCTTCTTCTCCGAGTTGAGGCGGCTGACCGGCTTGCGGTTGCCCAGGTTGAGGTGGTTGTCCGGGCTGGGGCGACTGAGGCTGGCCGATTTCCATGGGCGCATTCGGTTGCTCGGTCGGGCCTGGACCGGGCTCGGTAGTTTGCGCCTGCAGACTGATCGAGAACGCACCCGCCAACGCCAGAGCTAAGACTGCAAAACTTGCTATGAACCTGTTTCCCATAAGCCACCTCTTCCGAACTCATCCTTTATCGACTTAAACCCAGAATCTAGAGTGTTTGATGCGGTATAGTACGAAGCAACTTCCATGCCAAAACCGACTCAACCGAAAGATGAGTAAATCGTTTGTTTTCAGAAGAAAAGACGACATCTTCAACGGAGTGGCGAGTGTCCGAATGCGAAGCCGGTGGCCGCTCTGAGCCAAGGTGGTGGTTTTCGGCCGCTCCGTGCGTAGCCGTTTTTTCCCTTGTACATAATAAGTTTCGGTCGTAGTATCTCGCGCTAGCTTCGGCTGCTGGCTCCAAACCTCAAAGGGAAGCACCTAGAAGGAGGAAATTCGTGAATAGGACCCCATGGTTGGTGTGTCTGTTTGCACTTTGGAACCTGACTCTGTTCGCTCAGGCCGGGAAACTCCCCCGGACCGTGCACACTACGGAAAGATCGGGGATTCATGTGCCACCGCAGAGTACGCCGGAGGCCCTGGAGATCATTTACAGCAACCTGGGTAAGGAGCAGACTGACCTTTATAACGACAGCTCTGGATGGCTCGAATCCGGACCAAACTCCGACGAAGGTGGCCCCTTTTTCGATGCAATGCCCTTTACCCCGAAATCCGACTCTCATGTTTCGCAGGCGCGAGTGGCTATGGAGTATGGCGGCAGCGGGGCGAATCAAGTGAATCTCAGTATCTACGGGGACTCGGGCGGAGTTCCAGGAACGCTGCTGGCAGGCCCGGTGACGGTGACAAACCTGCCCGACGTTGGAACCTGCTGTACCCTCGCCATCGCGGACTTCGCCCCGATAGCCGTCAACGGGGGAACCCAATACTGGGTCGTTGCCGATACACCCCTCAGTGGAGTCGGAAGCGATTTCTTCGGCGTTTGGGATTACGTTCCCCGGCCAACTTTTCCGCAGGCCTTTAGCCAGGGTTTTGGTTGGGCTGGGTTCAACGGCACTCCCGAAGAGGCCGCCGGGGCAGTGCTTGGCAAAATTCCGTAGGAGACGACAACAGCTCCGGGTTCTCAAGCCAAGGCGGTGTGGCGCAGTTGTGACATGGCACTGCCGCCAAGTGCATTTCTCTCTTTGGATCGGAACTGCTTTTGATCGCGAAGGTGTCGTCTAGCTTTCTTTCTCCCCCTCATCCGCGATCCCGATCTTCGACAACCGGTACCGCAGCGCATTCCGCGATAACCCCAGCAGCCGCGCCGCCTGGCTCTTATTTCCATTCGCGCGCCGCAGAGACTCACGAATCATTTCGTCCTCCCAGTGTTCGAGCGTCATGCCTTCAGGAAGGAAGTTGTTAGTACCAGTTACTGCTCTAGCCGGACGCAAATCCAGATGAATGTCCGCCGCTTCCAGCACTGTGCCCTTCGCCAGCGCGCACGCGCGTTCGATGATGTTCTGCAGCTCGCGCACATTCCCCGGCCAGTGATAGTTCACCAGAATCTGCATCGCCTCCGGCGTAATGCTCTCCACCGGCTTACCGGAATCTCCGGTAAAGCGCGAAATAAAAAGATTCACCAGATCCGGGATGTCTTCCTTGCGCTCTCGCAGCGGCGCAATGTCGATGGGCACGACGTTCAAACGATAGTAAAGATCCTCGCGAAACGTGCCTTGCTCCAGCGCTTCACGCAGATCACGATTCGTGGCGGCGATCAGGCGCACATCCACTTTGATGGTGCGCGTGCCGCCCAGCCGCTCGAACTCGCGCTCCTGCAGCACGCGCAGCAGCTTCACCTGGATCACCGAGGGAACATCCCCGATCTCATCGAGAAAGAGCGTCCCCTTGTCCGCCAACTCGAACTTGCCCGGCTTGCTCCCGGTTGCGCCGGTGAACGCGCCCTTTTCATAACCAAACAGTTCGCTCTCCAGCAAATTCTCGGGAATCGCGGTGCTATTGATCTTGATGAAAGGCCCGGAAGCTCGCCGCGACTTTTCATGAATTGCACGGGCGATCAAGTCCTTGCCCACGCCACTCTCCCCGCCCAGCAGCACCGTCGAATTGGTGGGCGCCACGCGCTCCACCGTAGCCAGCACTTCCTGCATCTTCAGGCTGCGCGCCACCACGTTGGGATGCGCATAGCGTTTGCCCAGCGCCTCGCGCAACGTCCGGTTTTCCTCGCGCAGATTGCGGACGTCGAGCTCTTTGTGGATGACCATTCTCATCTCGCTCAGTGAGAACGGTTTCAACACATAGTCACTCGCTCCGGCCTTCATGGCTTCCACCGCTGTCTCGACGGTTCCGAAGGCGGTCATCACCACCACCGGCAACGCCGCATTCTGGCGCTTGACCGCCTGCAGAAATTCCAGGCCGTTCATTCCCGGCAGCTTCAAGTCCGTTACCACAAGATCGACGGTATTCTCACGCAGAAGTTTCAGTCCCGCCTCGGCGTCTCCCGCAGAGAGTGTAACGAGTCCGTCCTCGCCTAGATTCAGCTCAAGCAGGCGGCGCATCTTGGCTTCGTCTTCGACAATCAAAATCGTCGGCATATGGTTAGCAGAGCGCTGCTTCCTTTCTCTCCCGCACAACCTGGATCTTTCTTGCTAGAACGCTACTAGCTACGATGCTTGCTGGTTAACCTCTTCACTCGCGGGGAAGAAAAGCACGAAGCAGGCCCCAGGCTGAGCGTCCACGCCACTCTCAACGCGAATGGTGCCGTGATGGCCGTCAATGATCCTGGAGACGATCGACAGCCCCAGCCCAACCCCTGTTTTCTTCGTAGTCACGAACGGATTGAAGATCTGCTCTCGCAGTTCCGCCGGAATTCCCGGCCCCGTGTCTTCGATCCGCACCTCGACTCCGTGGCGGTTCGCACGGTTTGCCCTGGTAACTCTCACCCGCAACGTTCCACCACCGCTGCCCATGGCATCGTAAGCATTCTGAATCAGATTTACGAATGCCTGCTCGCTAAGACCCTCGTCCAACGGAACCTGCGGTAAGTTCGCTTCATACTGCCGTTCCACCCGCACCGGTTTGTCGTCGTCTTTCCGCGTTAGGGATAAAGACACGGAATGCAGTGCGCGATCCAGTACGGGAGTGATTTCCTGAACGACCAGTTCGGCGTGCAGCGGCCGGGCAAAATCGAGAAACCGCGTCACCAGAGCGCTCAAGCGGTTGGTCTCACTCGAGATATAGCCCGCCAACTCGCTGGCCAGAGGATTCGATTCTCCAAGTTTCTGATGCAGCATTTCCGCCGACCCCTTGATCACTGCCAGCGGATTGCGAATCTCATGCGCCAGTCCGGCGGACATTTGCCCCAGCGCTGCGAGCCGCTCCGAACGCCGCGCTTCGGCCTGCGCCTGCTCCAACTTGCGGTTGGTTTCCGCGAGCGTCTCGGCCAACTCCTGGTAACGCTTGATTTGGCGTCGGTTCTCAACTACCGCCCGGTTCACCACCATCGCCGCAAGAAAAAAGAAAACAATACGCATGGCGAGCAAACCATAGCTCTCGGCCGTCACGTCGAAATCTCGCAGCGCGGGATCGAAGAGATACGAACAGTAAGCGGCGGAGGCCAGCGCGGTCCACAGCAGCGTCCCCCAAGGGCTGAAATACTCTGCCGCGGTGACGATCGGAACATAGAAGATCGGATAGTATTCGCTGTTGATTCCGACCCCGCCGGTATGATCAATGAGCAGAGTCGCCAGCGCGATCTTGAGCAGCACGATATATGCCGCTCCTCGCCGCGGCCAGCGCGCCACAAGCCAGCCCTCGCTGAGCTGCACCGCTCCAATGGCCAGCAGCGTAAGCTGCTTATGGATCTCCCGCACCGGCGGCAGCGCCGCCAGTCCGGCCAGAAACAGCAGCCAGAGAACATCCATCCAGTTGATCGCGGGACGCTTCTGTTCGCTCATGTCTGTGCGGTCATGCCTGCTTGATCATGGCGGGCTCGTCAAAAACAATGGCGCCGGAACGCGGATTAGTTTCCCCGCCCTCCCGGCGCCAGAGTCGTCTCTCAACTTTACATCGGTCCGTTAGCAAGTGGCATTGCATGCGAACCTATCAAACCGCAGGCAGCCGGTTCGAGTCAACGTCACTTCTTTGGCGCACTCCCCTGGTGCGACGCAGGCGGCGACGGTTGCTTTTGCGCCGGCGGCGGAGACGCAGGCCTCTGCGGCTGTGCGTGTGCTCCTTGAACCGCTGCAACCGGCTTGACCTGCGGATTCGACCCCTGCTGCGCACGCTGCTGTGTCCCTTGCCGCGCCGGGCGCGAACTTCCGGCCGGCTGTGCGTTCCGGTTCTCCGGCTGAGGGCTTGGCTCGGGCTGAGCAGTCCCTTGTTCCTCCCACACTCGCGGCTGCGGTTTCGCCTGATTGCTTCCCTCGCTCGACATCGAAACCGAATGGAATCCATCCTGCGTCAGCGGCTGATGCGTTACGGGCACCGAGACAGGTTGCCGTGGCGCCACCTGACGCACCAAGGACTGGTGAATCACGGATTGCTGAGTCGGCGATTGTCCGATCGACGATGATTGGCTCAATTGCCCCCCGACCTTGGCCTGGCGCTGCTCGAATGATCGCGGCATCGGAGCCGGTGTCCTCAACGCCACTACGGGACGGGTCATGACCACCGCCGGCGGACGGTTTGCGACCGGCCTGCCGGTACCCAATACACTGCTCCGTTCCGGTTCAACCGCGATCATGTGTGATGCCGGTGCGGCTGCGAGTTCTGCTGCCGGAACCGAGAACACATTCCGCGCCACGGGCCGCGCATTCACAAAGGTGTCACGCGAAACTACAGTCACGCCGCCATTCACATTCCGGTTCGCGTATGAAATGCCGATCGAGTTGCGGTTGATGACAACCGCGTTGTAGACATTGGTGACTCTCGTTACGTTCACCGTGGTGTTGGTGATGTTCACTCGATTCACGTAAGCACGGCTGACTCGATAGCCCGGAACAAACACTTCTCCGGGACCCAGAGGGAACCATCCCACGCCCACGCCGGCCGAAAAGCGAAACCCGGGAGTTCCACCCACCCAACCCACCAGTGCGGGCGCGTAGGCCGGCCGCGCCATCCTCGGCCCCGGAACCCAGATCCACCCGTTTGCTCCGGCTGCCCAGCGGCCGTAATGAAATGGCGCGAAGCCCCAGGGCTCATCCGCTACCCACGTCCAGCCCCAGGGTCCAACCCAAGTCCAATGTCCAAAGCGATAGGGAGCCCATCCCGCCACCAGCCCCCTCGGACTCCAAACCGTGCCATACCCGGCCACGTAGCTCCAGTCGCCATACTGGTCAAGGTCTTCGTAGCCAGTCATATCGCGCGAAACATAGTTGCCAGAATCGGAACGATCTTCATTCTGGTCGCGGTCGAGCGCCCAGCTATCGAATGCGTCGTTGGCTGGAACCTGTCCGAAATCGTCCGCCAGTTGATCGTTTCCGGTGCTGGTGCTGGTAAACGAGGCGTGCTGATTCGCCACAACCGTGTAGGACGATCCAGCGCCGGTAACTTGGCCGCGTCCGCGCCACACAGTTACCTCCGTTCGATTGCCGTCGGGATCCACATCGATGCGGTAATCGCCCGGCTGCTGGATGGTGAACGCGATGTTCGGCGTGTCGACTTCGTATGAATCCTCTTCGCCCACATGACGTACCTTCACAAACAACGATCCCTGCGCCAGGCGAATCTGCGCTGCCCGGTCACTCACCTCGAGCAATGTAATCCCAGTCTTAGCGCCGAGGCGAAGTGCGGTCGCCCCAATGTGTACTTCGGCGCGCGAATTCTCGTCGGCCCACACATTGTCGCCTGTCATCAACGGACGGTTGAGCACCGCAGTGACCCAGTCGTTTTCGCCGCCGGGCTGGAACGAGACCGATCCTTCCACGTAATTCAGCCTGGCAACCCGGCCCGGAGGATCTTGATCGTTCGCATTTTGCGCGTCCTGTTGATCTTGGGAATCTTGGGCAACCTGCGCGTCCTGCGCCTTGGCTCTCAATGGTGCCTGCAGCATGAATGCCAAGCCCACCACTACCACCGCCCAGCTCCACCACTGCGTGTGTGTCTTCATAGACTTTCCTCGATGGATGATGCAGAAGCGTCTTCGCTTCGAATCGTATCCATACCAGTGCAAACACGGTAGGTACCTTTAGTTTCGTGCTTGAGGTGGTGGTTTGTAGCCAGGGCTGGCTGCTATCAGGCAGGGCGACAGATTGGTTCCGAAAGTAACTTCAGCAGGTTACTTTACTGGCTTTGGCGAGATCGTATCCAGCGTAAGATTTAATTCCAGAACATTGACCCGCGGCTCGCCCAGAAATCCGAACTGCCGCGACTCGGTATGCTGCCGAACCGCTTCACGAACCATATCCTCGCTGATGCCTCGTTCCTTCGCGATGCGCGGCACCTGAAACTCCGCCGCCTCAGGCGAGATATGAGGATCAAGCCCGGAACCCGACGTTGTCAGCAAATCCATCGGGATTGCAGCCGTGGGATTCTCGGCCTGCAGGCGGTCGGCGTCTCCCTGCACACGCGCGATGAGAGATTGATTGGTTGGTCCAAGATTCGATCCGCCGGAATTGCCGGCGTCATATCCAGTTCCGGCGCTCGAAGGGCGCGAGTGAAAATAACCCGGAGAGGAAAATTGCTGGCCGATCAGCTTTGACCCGACTAAAGCTCCGTTACGGGTGACGAGTTCTCCATTCGCCTGATTGTGAAACAACACCTGCGCCAGTCCCGTAACCAACAGGGGAAAAAGCAAGCCGAACAACACGGTCGTCACCAGTGTCATCAGCACGGCAATAATCAGATTCTTCTTCATGGTCGCCTCTACGCCAAACCTGCCCGCACAATCAGCAAATCGATCAACTTGATCCCAATAAATGGCACGATCACCCCACCCAGACCGTACACCAGAAGATTCCGGCGCAGCAGCACGGCTGCTCCCTGCGGAACATATTTCACGCCGCGCAGTGCCAGCGGAATCAGCGCCACGATGATGAGCGCGTTAAAGATCACCGCCGACAAGATCGCCGATTGTGGCGTCGCCAGCCGCATCACGTTAAGCGCCTGCAGAACCGGGAACGTCCCGGCAAACATCGCGGGAATGATGGCGAAATACTTGGCCACATCGTTCGCAATCGAAAACGTCGTCAGCGCGCCGCGTGTCATCAGCAACTGCTTGCCGATTTCCACGATCTCAATCAGCTTGGTCGGATTCGAATCCAGATCCACCATGTTGCCCGCTTCTTTCGCCGCCTGCGTGCCTGTATTCATGGCGACGCCCACATCGGCTTGCGCCAGCGCCGGAGCATCATTGGTGCCGTCGCCGGTCATGGCAACGAGCTTCCCCTGCCCCTGTTCGCGCCGGATCAAATCCAGTTTGTCCTTTGGAGTGGCCTGCGCCAGGAAGTCGTCCACCCCGGCCTCGCTCGCAATCGCCGCCGCCGTCAACGGATTATCCCCGGTGATCATCACCGTCTTGATTCCCATGGCGCGCAACTGATCGAAGCGCTGCCGCATTCCGCCTTTCACAATGTCCTTCAGTTGAATCACTCCCAGAGCACGGCCGTTCTCCGCCACCACCAGCGGTGTTCCTCCAGAACGCGAAATCGCCTCGACAGCCTCGCGCACCTCCGCGGGAAGCGAACTGCCCTGCTCTTCCAGATACTTCGCAATCGCGTCTGTCGCTCCTTTGCGGATGGCGCGCCCATCCAGATTCACGCCCGACATGCGAGTGGTCGCGCTAAAAGGAATGAACTCGGCGTCATGCGAGCTCATTTCGCGCCCGCGCAGTCCGTATTTCTCTTTGGCCAATACCACAATCGAGCGTCCCTCGGGAGTTTCATCGGCCAGCGAAGAGAGTTGCGCCGAATCTGCCAGCATCGCCTCGGTCACGCCCGGCGCCGTCACAAACTCCGTGGCCTGCCGGTTGCCTAGCGTGATAGTTCCGGTCTTGTCGAGAAGCAGCGTATTCACATCGCCGGCGGCTTCCACCGCGCGTCCCGACATTGCCAGCACGTTGTGCTGCACCAGTCGGTCCATGCCTGCAATGCCAATCGCCGAGAGCAATCCGCCAATCGTGGTCGGAATCAGACACACCAATAAAGACACCAGCACGAACACGGTCTGCGGCGCACCCGCGTAGATGGCAAAGGGCTGCAGCGTAACCACAGCCAGCAGAAACACAATCGTCAACCCTGCCAGCAGAATGTTCAGCGCAATTTCATTCGGCGTCTTCTGCCGCTCCGCGCCTTCCACCAGCGCGATCATGCGATCCAAAAACGTTTCGCCCGGATTGGAAGTGATTTTCACCTTCACCCAATCGGACAACACGCGCGTTCCCCCGGTCACCGCCGAGCGGTCACCACCCGCCTCGCGAATCACCGGCGCAGACTCACCGGTTATCGCCGATTCGTCCACCGACGCCACGCCTTCCACGATTTCGCCATCGCCGGGAACAAACTCACCCGCCTCCACCAGCACCAGATCTCCCGAGCGCAACTTGGAACCCGGCACCGTCTCGGTCTTCCCATCCGGAAGCAGACGGTTCGCCATGGTCTCCGCTTTCGCGCGCCGCAAGGCATCGGCCTGCGCCTTGCCGCGACCCTCCGCCATGGCCTCGGCAAAGTTGGCAAACAACACGGTGAACCACAACCACAGCGTGATCTGCAGGTTGAATCCGAACCCGGGCCGCCCGTGCACTCGATCCAGAATCAGCAGCACCGTGGTCGCCACGCTGCCCACTTCCACCACGAACATTACCGGGTTGCGCATCATGGTCACGGGATGCAGTTTCACCAGCGAATCCCACGCCGCGCGGCGCACGATCTTCAGGTCCCACAAGCTGCGTTTTGATTTCTTGCTCGCCATATTTTCCTAAAAGGTCTTACCCGCCATCATCAACAGGTGTTCGAGAATCGGTCCTAGACTGAGCGCC
>Ga0187871_10004514_pt1 | contig 10393 bp, 6 predicted proteins | sample June2016WEW_16_1_FD_132988 | JGI IMG/M metagenome (GOLD analysis project Ga0187871, IMG submission 132988) | Peatland microbial communities from SPRUCE experiment site at the Marcell Experimental Forest, Minnesota, USA - June2016WEW_16_10 | ecosystem: Environmental > Terrestrial > Soil >...
ACTTGCGGCTGTCGTCCACGCCGGCGATGTTCTTATGCAGCGCCTTGGTGTTCGTGTTGATCTTATCGGCCGCGCTTTTCTGCAGCGCGAACTCACGGGCCGCATCGTCTTTGCGCCCCATGCGCTGATAAGCCGTGGCCAGTGCGAAGTGGATGGTAGGATTGTCCGGCGCCAGGCGGGCAGCCTTCTCGAGCGGCTCCACGGCTTCCGCGTTCTTGCCGGAATCGAGCAGCGACCGGCCCAGCCCGAATTGCGCTTCCGCGAAATCCGGCGCGAGCTTCACCGCGGTGGCATAGCGCTCGACGGCTTCGGGCAACTTGTCTTCCTGACGCGCCACTTCGCCGAGATAATACTCCGCACCGGCGTTGCGCGGATCGATCTTCAATTCCTCTTCGAATTCCTTGCGCGCGTCCTCCGCCTTGCCGGCGGCGCCCAAATTCTCCAGGATCAGACCACCGATGCGGTAATGAACTCCCGGCGTGCCGGGCTCGCGCTGCAGCAGAATACGGTACTCTCCAATGGCCTGCCGGGCGTCACCGGCCTTCTCGAAGTTTTCGGCATTGAGGCGCAGGACCTCTATTGAATCGGGGGCCACCTGCATCAACTGCTGGGAGTTGCGGAAGGCCAGATCCGAGTACATATGGACGGCCAGGAACAGAATATCCGGATCGTTGGGGAACTCCTGCTGCAGGCGCGCGAGGAAGCTGGTAGCCTCGCTCTGGTTGTTCAGGAGCATGGCACAGCGCACGCCGAACTTGCCCGTCAAACGCTTGGCATCCTTGTCGGCGGACTCACTGTAGGCTTGCTTGAGCAATGGCATGGCTTCTGCGCATCGCCCCGCCAGCGCAAGATTCACGGCCCGCTCGGCAAGCGATGGCTGCGCCTGACCCAGGGCCTGCGCGCCGGCGCCCGCCAGCGCAGCCAGCATTAGAATCATGCTTATGTCTATCCGCCGCATTCAATGCACCTACATCTTAGCAAGCTACGAGGCAGGCGGCCTGCGAGGCCGCTGCAGGCTACGAGCCTGCCCCACTAAGGTTGGGGCCGCTTACTGGGGTGGCGCCCCGGCAATGCCCTCGCGGACCTGCTCCTTAGTCTGGTTCAACTTATCCGAGACCTGCTTCAACAGACTGAACTGGCGGGCCGCATCTTCTTTGCGTCCCACGCGGGAGTAGGCCGTCGCCAGATTGAAATGCGCGATAGGGCTATCCGAATCGAGCTTGACGGCGGCTTCGAGCGGTGGAATAGCATCCGCGGCGCGATCGGCGCTGAGCAGAGCGCGGCCCAGCCCGACGAAAGCGTCTTCAAATCCGGCATCCAGTTTGGTGGCGCGGCTGAAATGATCGACGGCCGTCTGGTCCTTGCCATCCTGGCGGTCCAATTCGCCGAGCACGTATTCGGCGCCGGCATTGTTGGGGTCGATCTTCAACTCTTCTTCCAATTCGCGGCGGGCTTTGGCTTTGGCATCGGCTTGGGTGCCTGCCGGCGGAGCCGAGAGCAGCAGCCGAGCTATGCGATAGTGGATGCCGGACAACTGCGGGTCCTTTTTGAGCACCTCTCGATATTCCGCCTCGGCGTCGCCCCATTTCCCTTGGGTTTCCAGAGCTTCGGCGTTTAGCTCGTGCACCTGGTAGGAAGAGGGGTCCGATCGCATCAGCTTGTGTGAAGCGCGTATGGACAAATCGGAGAAAACATGGACGGTCAGATACAGCGCTTCGGCATCGCTGGGAAAACTCTTGTTGAGGCCGCGGAGAAAGTCGAGGGTGGCGTCCATGTCGTCGAGCGTCATGCCGCAGCGGACGCCGTCCACGCCCAAGCGCTTCCGCAGGTCCGCAGCGGGGGCTTTGGCGAGTTCGGCTTTCAACAACGGCAGCGCTTCCCGGCAATGCCCGGTCTCGGCAAGCTGCGGCGCGGACTGGCCCGCGGCGGCAGCCGCGAACACTCCCAGCAGGAGAAGAAGTTTCACTAGACTCATTGTACGCCGCAATAAAAAACGGGGAGCCGGCGTTTCGGCTCCCCGGAGATTTACCGCTGTGTGGGGTCTTAGAAAATGAACTTCAAGGCCAACTGAATGTTGCGGGGGCCTTGCGTGCCCGTGATGACTCCCAATCCTCCGCCGAGCGCGAGGCCCGGCGCATTGAAGATGGGGTGGTTCAGCACGTTGATAAAATCGCCGCGGAACTCGACTTTCCTGGCTTCGCCGACGGGGAATTCCTTTTGGATGCTAAGGTCGAGGTTGCCCTCGCCAGGGCCGCGAATCACTCCGTTTCCGCAATTGCCGAAGGTGCCATTGGCCGGTGTAGTGTAAGCGTTCGGATTGAACCACTGAATGCCGCCACCAGAGTAGGGCGTGTTCACAATCTGCCCGGGCGTGACACAATCGGCGCGCATCGAGAACACGTCTGCAAGACCCGTCCCCGACGTGTCATCCCACGTGTACGGCGTCATCGGGAAGCCCGTGTGGAAGGTCAAGATCGCGGAAGTATTCCAGTCGCCGGCGATGGCATTGAGCACGGGATTCATGTCCTTGCCATACTGCCGGTTCTTTCCGAACGGCACCTCGTAGAGCGCATAGCTGGTCAGGTTCTGCGTCTGATCGAAGAAGCACGGGCCCCATTCGGCTTTGGAGTTATAAAGGTTCTCCCAGTAAGTGGGCCCGTACCAAGCCTGCGCTCCCCAGCTTCCGTAATATCCGCCGTTGTCGGTCATGCATTTCGAGTAAGTGTAGGCAACCTGGCCTTGCAGGCCGTTGCTGAGACGTTTTTGGAAAACCGCCTGCAGAGAGTTGTATTCCTGGGTCCCGGACGAGGACGTTCCGGCAATGAACCCGATCTCGTTGGCGAGCGTCGGATTACCGGCGATGTACGGACTCGGCGAGGTGGTGCCATTCGAGTTCAAGACCGCCTGCGAGTAAAGCTCCGGCTCCATCAGATGCGTGCCGTGTTGTCCCACATAGCTGGCTTGCAGCGTCGCATTGTTGGAGAATTGGTGCTGGATGCTGAAATTCCACTGCTGCACGGCCGCGGGTTTGTCGTTGGGATCCCAAAGCCGCAGTTCCGCGCCCACGAACGGATTGCCGGCCGGCGGCACGATCAAGCCGTCGTCGGTCGTAGTGGGAGGTAGCGGTCCGTTCGCGGAGATGGAGTAGCTCGCGCCGAAATTCGGCTGGCGCACGGGCGGATTCATAGGCAGCCGGAGATTGGTGCCGGTGCCTTCCAGATAGGAAGACAGGGTATACGCGCCGCGGAAGACCGTTTTACTGTTCAAAGCTTTCGGACTCCAGGCAAACCCTACGCGCGGCTGGAAGTCGAATCCGGCGTTATAGGAGTTATACAGCGCATTGCAATTGCTGAACGGACACGGCTGCCCGGCAATATAGACCGTCCCGCTGAAGAGCCCGAAATTGGCCTGCCGGTTGTCCACTTCCACCCAAGGCGTGTGATTCTCATAACGGAGCCCGATGTTGAGGGTCAAGGTCCGGGTGACGTGATAGTCGTCCTGCACGAAGCCCGCGATAATGTTGGACCGCTGTCCCCAGGTGCCGGATTGAGCGCTGCCGCCGCCGTACTGGAAGGGCAGGCCCAGGAAGAAGTCGCTCTCGCCGGTCCCGGAGTACTGGCCGTTATAGCCGAGGAAACCCTGGTTGCCGTTGTTGCCCGCGTAGTACACATTGATGCGCTCGCGGAATATCTGGAATCCGGCGTGCAAGGTGTGTTGACCCTTGGTGATGATCACCGTATCGTCGCCCTGAATCACCGTGCTGGCAAAGAGCTGCTGGCTGCCCACGATCGAGCTCCCGATGCCCGAAGCATAGCCGTTGCTGAAGTTCAGTCCCAGCAGGCCGGGGCCCACCGTGTTGGCGTTGGCGATACCGATCGTGGTGCCTAAGTCGCCAATGGCGCTCTTGGCGTTGTCGCCGTTGTTCACCAGCACGTAGTTAATGCCGCCGCGCAGCTCATTGACGATACTGGGGCTGAACGTGTGAGTCCAACTCACTACGCCGCTATGGGCCTTGTTGTAGACGAAGGCGTCATCGAGCACCGGCATGGTGTTGGCGGTCGGATCGTTCCCATCCAACTCGGAGTAACGGCCGGAAATCCGGTCGTTGACGCTCAGGTTGTAGTCCATCTTGACATCGCCTTGATCCTGATTGATGGCCGATGTGTTCCCGTACAAGTAGTTGTTCTGCAGCCCGTTGTTCGTCCCCACCGCGTTGGGCAGCGGGTAGAATCCGGAGGCGAATAACTTCTGCGCCGGGCCGTCGATCATACTCAGCGGGATCTTATTGCCCGGGAACGGCGCGTTGGCGCCAAAGGGGTTGGTAATCGTATAGGGCGTGGCTGCCGTCAGCAGGGCGGAAAAGTCGCCTTGGCGCTCGGCCGGCGTCATGACGCTGAAGCTGCCGAGCGAAGTGGGCGTATCGAAGCGCTGCCCTTGATAATCGACGAAGAAGAACAGCTTGTCCTTCTTGATGGGACCGCCGAATATGCCGCCAAACTGGTTCCAGCGGAGGGCCGCTTTCGGCAGACCCTGCCAGTCGTTCTCCCAGGCATTCGCGTTGAGCACATTGTTGCGGAAGAACTCGAACATGTCCCCGTGATACCGGTTGGTTCCCGACTTGAGGGTGGTATTGATGATGCCGCCTTCAAAATTACCGAACTCGGCCGAAGCGTTCTGGGTAATCATATTGAATTCGCCGATGGCGTCCGCGTTGGGCGTGTAGCCCATCAGGTTGTCGGAAACCTGATTGTTGTCCAGGCCGTCGAGGAGGAAGTTATTAGCCTGTTCGTGATTACCGTTAATATACGGGCGCGATGCGTCGTTTCCGCCGGGACCCAGTCCCGTAGTGATTCCATTGGTGAACCCGCTGGGGGCCGGCGTTACCGCGCCCGGAGCCAGCAGCGTCAACTGCGCGTAGTTGCGCGAACCCAACGGGAGGTTCTCCGTCGTGTTGGAGTCAATGACGGTGCTCAACTGGGTCGTCTCCGTTTCCAGAAGCGGAGCGGCGCTGGTCACCTCGACCGTTTCGGTAACGTTGCCTATTTTCATCTGGAAGTCAACGCGCGCGGTCTGGTTGACGTCCAGCGTGACGCTGGGCTGTACGGAGGTCTGGAACCCTTGCGCCTCCGCCCGGATTTCGTAGCGGCCGATGGGCAGACGGGGAAAGTTGTAGGCTCCCAGACCGTTTGTTTCCGCGGGGAAGACCACACCGCGATCCAGGTCTTTAGCCGCGATCTTAGCGCCGGCGATGGGGGCGCCCGAGGGATCGGTGATCGTGCCGGTGACAACCGCGGTGACCTCCTGGCCCCAGACGGAACCGGCCAGGGCGCAGATCGCCACGATCAAAACCAACGTTCTGCAACTTTGCGACAGCGTTCGAAGTTTCACGAGATAACCTCCGTTCATTAGGGAGAGGCGCGAACCTCTCCGGACACAACTTGCAGTGGGCGTAGTGCTATATCGCACCAAGCACACGCGCCAAGAACCCCGGCATACAGCTATATAGCAGAAACTTGCTATGGGGGAAGTATAAATCCAGTTGTAACCGCCCGTCAAGGGAAAAATTGCAAAATAATCTGGAATCCGGTGCGAGTTCGGGGTAAAATACCATCGTTGACGCTCTATAGCACATCGAGCTGGAAGCTCTATAGCACGCGATTCCGCCTGCAAGTTATTGGTAGCATTGCGCGAGGCGGCATGGGAACGGAAGACTGATGCTGCAGAACACCGAACCGGAAGCGCCCGCGTACCGGCGTATCCAATACGCGTTACGCAAGCGCATTGAGGCCGGCGAGTTGCAACCTGGGGACGCCGTGCCATCGGAGAGAGAGCTCGCCCGTAACCACGAAGTGAGCCTGATGACGGCCCGGCATGCGTTGGCGGAACTGGAGCATGAAGGACTGGTGGACCGGCGGCGGGGCGCCGGAACGTTCGTATCGCTGCCCAAGATCCACTTCAACCGCCTGGCCAGCTTCACCGAGCAAATGGCCAGCCGGGGCTTGCCGGCGCGCTCGCGGATTCTATGCGCCAGCATCGTGGAGGGCGAACAGGAGGTTGCGGCACGGCTGGCCCTTCCGCCGCATAGCCGGCTGGTGAAGCTGGAACGGCTGCGCCAATCAGGCGAGCAGCCCTTCGCCGTGGAGAGCTGCTATCTTCCCGCCGAGGATTTCGCGGGTTTGCTGAGTCTGCCGCTGGAGCGCCGCTCCCTGTTCGCCACGCTGGAACGCGACTACGGCATCGAGCTGCAGTACGCGGACGAGGAAGTGGACGCCACGCCCGCCAGCGCGCGCATCGGGGAACTGCTGGGGATTCACGCGGGCACGCCGGTGCTGCGCATCCGGCAGGCTCTGTTCTCGACGGGGGGCAAAGCCACGGTTTACGTGATCGGTTTCTACCGCTCCGACCGGCACACGCTGATGATCCGGAGATTTCGGAAGTAGGGGGAGCCGGCTGGCTGCCTCCTGGCTGTCCAGTGCCCTACCCTTGACCGGCCCGAAGCACCTTCGCCCGGCCGCCTTCGTCGCGCACCGCCTTGACGATGCGCGCCAGGGTGGATGGTCTGCGGACCGCACATTCCCTGACCCGTATAACGGTCCATCCGTTGCGCCTCAGCGTCCGCGATACGCGGCGGTCCCGGCGCTTGTTGGTTTCGATCTTGCTGCGCCAGAATTCGGTATGGGTCCGCGGCAGGTATTTGCAACGGCAACCGTGCCAGAAGCAACCGTCCACGAAAACCGCGACTTTGCGGCCAGGCCATGCGAAGTCGGGCTTGCCTACGACCGGCCAGTGCTTGCGGTAGCCGCGAAGACCGGCGGCCCGAAGCAGCCTTGCAAGCGGCAGCTCGGTCGTCGTGTTACCTCGCGAACGGACGGCGGCCATCATCCGGGACCGGACTTCCTTCGGTACGTGGTCCATAGGGACCACGTCATTTTACCGCTTCGCGTACAGCTTGAGTTCGTCCGCGCCGATCTGATCGGCGGGAACGAGTCTGTAATGCTTCTCCTCAACAAGCTTGACGTCCTCTCCGTCGAGCGCCAGTTCGAACATGGCGATCACGTCACCGGCCATGAACTGCGCCGATATGGGGCGGCACGTCAGGCCCGCGAACTTCTCCCGGCAACAGGCGAGGTCCTGGGCGGTCTGAACGACGCTTAGGCGGTCGCTTCCGCCCTTCGCCTGAACGGGCAGCGCGAACTGTTCGCCGTGCTTGTTTACGCCGACGTATACTTCGTCGATCTCGATCTGCGAGTCGCCCATCGACTTTACCGTAGTCCGCAGATGGTTTTGCAGAGAGTAAGTCGTCAGGCCCAGAAAGATGTCCAGCAGTCGGTTGTAGCGCACTCTGGCGAGCAGAGCTTGTTCGTCGCTCAGGGCGTACGCAGCGATGATCTCCGGCGTCGCGTCGGGAATCTTGATAGCCATCATGCTCGCGTTCGGCACAATGTTCGCGAGTTTCGCAAGCCTGAAGCGGTATTTCGCACGGCCAGACAGTTCGATGATCCACTCGCGGCCCCTTCCCGCAGTAGATACGATTTCATCCGGCAAAACAGTCCGGAACCGAAAGGAGTAGATCGTGTCGCCCAAATTCTTTGGGAGCGTGATCTCGAGCGAGCGCGCTATTTCGAGGAGTTCATCCCGCGAGAACTCGAATTGGGTCTTTCCTGGCTTGTAATGATTCTTGAAGATGGTGCCGATGATGGCGGCGTAGCGGTTCGGCTTTTTCGTCGGCTCGTCGGCGTCCTTCTTAGCCATTCGTATCGCCCCCGTGTCCAATACGGGTACGCTTCGGCACGACGTCGGACGGCACGCCGTAGTGCGCGGCGGCGTCCGACATGTCGAACGATAACAAGCTGCAGTCGCCCTGAGCAACGGGATCGTCGGACTTGTTGGGGACCGGGAACGCTTCGCGGACCTTTGCCGCCACGGCCCTTGCGAGCAGCGGCGGCACCGAGTTGCCGATCTGCCGGAAACCGTGCCATTTCGTGACGTGAAATCGGAACCAGTCTGGATATGAATGCAGGCGCGCCGCTTCGCGCACGGTGATGCATCGCGGCGAATACGGATGTATCGGCCTGGGTGACGTGAACGCGCCGTGATCGCTGGCGGTGCCGGCGCGAATCGTGTTGCAAACGCCCTTGGGGTCGAGCTTGTGGAAGCGGCTGACGGGTTCGGTGTCGCCGGGCCGCGTTTCGAGAAAGCGCCTCTTCGACAAGTCGGTGTGCACTGTGCGCAGGCTCGACGTAAGCAGGCTTGCGTCGAATTCGCGGGGTATCGAATAATCCTGCGGGTCCTCTTCGTTGCCCCGCAAGGGGGCGCTGTAATCGGTCGGCTTCTTGAACTTCGCTTTGACCCAATCCCGATGCAGCAACTCCTCGTAGTCGTCGGCCTCCGGAATGTCCCGCAAGGCGTCCCATACGGTTGGTGTCGGCAGATGAAACAGGGTCCCGGTGTCTTCGTCGCTGCTCACCTTATGCGTGGGCTCGGGGTATCCCGGCAGTGGAAAGCCCTTGCGCGCTCCCATCAAGAACAGGCGGTGCCGGTTCTGCGGCACGCCGTAATGCGCGGCGTTGAGCACCTGGTAGTCTTCCAGGACGCGGTAGCCGCGTCTGCGGAATTCCTCTATGATCTCTTCGAGAAGCTTCCGGTGCGCGCCAATGGTAAGGCCCCGCACGTTCTCGAATACGAAGTACGACGCCTTCAATTCGACTACGAGGCGGACGAAGTGGTCAACGAGCGAATTCCTGGGGTCGTCGAGCGCGCGTTTGCCGATCATGCTGAAGCCTTGGCACGGCGCACCGCCGAAAACAACGTCCACAGGAAGGGTGCCGATGCGTGAATGGTCACGGATGTACTTGCCGTCGATCTCGGCGACGCTGCGGCATATGGCCGCGCAGCCAGGGAAATTAAACTCGTGGGTCGCGCAGTGGACAGGGTCGTATTCGACGGCTGCCGCGACGTCGAAGCCGGCCTGCTCGAAGCCGAGACTCATGCCGCCTGCCCCTGCGAACAGATCGACGCCTACGGGTCTCTTTCCGTTGCCGCTCATGAAACGAGAACCTTACTGAACGTTAGCCGCTTCGGGGGAGGGGTCAACATACGATTCTACGGCCTCGCGAACTGCCAAAGCAAACCGCTCGGCCTATTCTATCGACATGAATCGAGGCGCGCATTAGGGAAGGCCTCTCCGCCCACCACCGGCGGGACAGCCGTCATGGCCTGTCGCGGTTACTCCTGAGACAATACCAGCATGTCGACGTTGTCTCGAACCATAGCCCTCGCGTGCTGCGCCGCCGCCCTGCCCGCCGAGGTGCATACGATGAAGCTGCGGCAGGCGGTGGAGCGCGCTATGCAGCAGAACCCGGAGATCGCCATGGCGCGCCTGGATGAGGTCAAAGCCCAGGCGGCCGTGCGCGTTCAAAAAGACCCGTTCGCTCCGCACGTCTCCTTCGGCAGCGGCCTGGCGTACACCTACGGGTTTCCAATGAGCATCGACGGCGCGGCGCCGTCGGTGGTGCAAGGGCGCATTGCGGAGACGGTGTTCAACCGCCAACAGAGCTACGCGGTGGCGCGGACCAAGGAAGAGGCTCGCGGGGCGGGCATCGCGGCGTCCGCTAAAAAGGATGAAGTCGCCTTCCGGACGGCGGCGCTCTTCCTGGACGCCGAACGCGCCGCGCGCGCCGGCGAGATGGCGCGCAAGGAAGTGGAAAGTTCGCAGAAGGTGCTGGCTACCATCGAGAACCGCGTGCAGGAAGGGCGCGAACTGCCGATCGAGTCCAAGCGGGCGGCGCTCAATCTGGCGCGCGCGCGGCAGATCGCCGATGCTTTGGATGGGGATCGGGAAACCGCCGAAACCTCGCTGGCCCTGGTCCTGGGGTACGGCGCGGACGACCGCGTGCGACCAGCCGGAGAAGAGCGGGCCGCACCGCCGCTGCCGGCTTCCGAGGAAGCCGCCGTGGAAAGCGCGTTACAGTCGAGTTACGAGTTGCGCCGCTTGCAATCCCAAATCGCGGCCAAGGGGCTGGAGGGCCGGGCGGCCAAAGCCGCGCGCCTGCCCCGCGCGGACCTGGTGGCGCAATATGGCCTGTTCGCCACCTTCAATCATTATCAGGATTACTTCCTCAGATACCAGCGCAACAACGCCGAGTTGGGCGTTTCGTTCGTGGTCCCGTTAATTGCGGGGCCGGGAGTTGGCGCAGCGGCCGCGGAAGCCGATGCGGAAGCGTCCAAGCTGCGTATCCAACTGGCCCATACGCGGGACCAGATTACCGCGGACACGCACCAAAGCTTCCGCGAGGTGCGCAAGGCGGAGGCGCAGCGGGATGTCGCGCGCCTCGACTTGGACGTCGCGCGCGAACAGGTTTCCCTCAATCTGGCACTGCTGCAGGAGGGCAGG
>Ga0187871_10004517_pt1 | contig 10388 bp, 8 predicted proteins | sample June2016WEW_16_1_FD_132988 | JGI IMG/M metagenome (GOLD analysis project Ga0187871, IMG submission 132988) | Peatland microbial communities from SPRUCE experiment site at the Marcell Experimental Forest, Minnesota, USA - June2016WEW_16_10 | ecosystem: Environmental > Terrestrial > Soil >...
GAAGTTAGGAACCGTGGGCTACCGGACGTTCGGCCGCGGACCTGTCCTTCTCCTCATCATGGGTTACGCGGGGACCATGCAAACGTGGGACCCCCACTTGGTCGACACGCTGGCGCTCCATTTCCGCGTTGTCACCTTCGACAACGCGGGTATCGGGAGCACCGCGAGCCTCCGGGCACCACTCAGCGTTGACGCCATGGCCGATCAGACCAGTGCGTTCATCACGGCGACGGATCTGGGAGATCCCGACGTCCTCGGTTGGTCGATGGGCAGCATGATTGCGCAGGCTCTGGCGATTCGTCACCCCGGCCAGGTGCATCGGCTCATCTTGTGCGCCACGTATCCTGGCGTGGGCAACGCCGTGCACCCGTCGCAAAAGGACGTGGACGCCCTGACCGGTAGCGATCCGGCCGCCGCGCAGGCGGACCTCTTTCCGGCTGACCAAAGCATGGCGGCCGACGCGTTTGATGGGAGCATCGCGGCCTACCCGCCGAAGGCGCCAGCTCCTGGGTCAGTGATCGCGGCTCAGAGGGCCGCCATCCTCTCCTGGTTCGACGGACGTGACCCGTCGGGGCGAAGGGCCGATCAGATTGCCGCGCCGACTCTCGTCACCGATGGCGCCGACGATCGCATCGACGCCGAAACCAATGACCGCGAGGTCTCAACGGAGATTGCGGGCTCACGCCTCGTGCTGTACCCCGACGCGGGCCACGCCTTTCTCTTTCAAGAGGGGGAATCATTCGCCTTTGAGGTCCGTTCCTTTCTGGATGGCGCACCCAAGCCGATCAACCAGTCCCAGATCCGCACGCGGTACCTCGCGGCCTACAAGAAGTCGGTCAAATCGGGAGCGAAGTGGGTGGCCGGCCTCAAATCGCTGACGTCCGCATCGAGCGCCCAAGAGTTGGCCCGGATCGACGTAGCCGAGGCCGATTCCGACAGCGCCTTCGACGACGCGCTGCTCGGTTATGGGGCTACCGGAACGCTCGGCGCCAACATCGATGCGGTGTCGAATGCCGACGAGCTCATCGCGAGGGACGTCCTGGCCCTCGGGGCCCAGAGCGCAGCGTCGACAAAGAAGTGGACGGCGACGATCAAGGACGACGGGAAGGTCGTAGTCGCTGCCGAGGACACGCTGCGGCGCCAACTGGGCCTGGCACCACTTTCCACCACGACGACCACGGTGCCGTCAACGACCACCACGTTGAATCTGTGAGGATGATTTCCGCCGTCGCGGGACTGTCCTAAATATCGATTTCCTGGAACCGCGAGGCCCCCAGACGCCGGCGTCGAGGCCCACGAATCGGTATTGACGGGACAGGGACCCGACCCATCGGCTTCGAGAGACCCATCGCGCAGCTTCGGGTGATGCTTGGCAACATGCCTCGAGATCGTCGACGCACTAGTGGCGCCACTCCACACTCCGATGGAGAGAAAACGCCAATTTCCATCATCTCCTTCGATGCGAGCGGTGTTCTGCGCGGCCAGACACAATGCCTTGAGGCGAAGGTCGAGGCGACTACTGTTCGTCTGAGGCGGGTTGTTCTGCGACTGATTCGTCGTTGCGTCGATCAAAGTGAGTACTGCATGAGGTACTTCAAGGGTCATCCCGTTATCGCGCACGACATCCTTGAAATGCTGCCAATCGGAATCGCCATCATTGATGACCAGGGAGTTATCGGTGATCTGAATCAACGCGTTGCCGACATGACCGGCTACGCGGTGGACGAGCTTGTTGGTCAGGACGTCCAGACGATCGTGCCAAACTTTCATCGTAAGTCCCAGCTCTTCACCTGCCGCGACAACGCCGAGGACTTAGCGGGTCTTCATAACTGGTTGGACAAGGAACTCGAGGTGCTCTGCCGAGACGGCAGTTGCCTATGCGTCGATGCAGCCTGTTCGCGAGACGTGCATGACGGCCAATACTGGACGACGCTGTCATTGAGTGAGAAACCCGCGGAGGGTAGGGCGATTGAGGCAATCCCCGCGTCCGCCGGTCAAGCCCGATCGGTCGAGGAGGCCGTGGCCGTGGCCGTGGCACAAAGTGAGCAGCGCTTTCGCCTGGCCTTCGAGGGCAACATGGCACCCATGGTCTTCAGCAGCGCGCAGGGGATATTTCTGGAGGTCAATGAATCGTATTGTCAGATGACCGGACGAACCAGGGACGAACTGGTCGGGCGCGACTCCAAGCACTTCACGTACCCTGAGGACATTGGCATCTCCGAAGAGGTGAACCGGCAGATAACGTCCGGCGAAACAGATCAGGTTCGCTACACCAAGCGGTTCCTGCACAAGAACGGACGGATCGTCATTGCCGAAGTGTCAGTCTGCTCCGCGCGCGACGAAAGCGGCAAGACGCTCTACTTCATATCCTCGGTGCGCGATATCACTGAAGAGCGCGCACTGGCCAACCAGCTCTCCTACCAGGCCCTCCACGATCCGCTGACCGGCCTCGCCAACCGGGCGCTGTTCGATGATCGCCTCGAGCAAGCGCAATCTCGCTCAATTCGCCAGGACGAAACGGACGCCGTGCTTTTGCTCGACCTCGACGACTTCAAGGGCGTCAACGATGCGTACGGTCACCTGGTGGGGGACCAATTGCTGGTCTCGATCGCCCGCCGCTTCGAGAAGGTGACCCGTACCTCCGACACGATATGCCGCTTCGGCGGCGACGAATTCCTGTACCTGGCCGAGGGCCTCACGTCGCCCAGCGAGGCAGAGAAGATAGCCAAACGGCTGCTCGAAGCACTCAGCGAACCCTTCATCTTCGAAGACGTGCATATCGAACAGCGCGCCAGCGTCGGCATCGTGGTGTGGGACGGGGCCAGCACCAACATGACCAGCGTCGAACTCGTCCAGAACGCAGACGCCTCGATGTACAAAGCCAAACGCCGGGGCCAGGGCCAACTGGTCGTGTTCACGCCGGAGATACGCCACGAGGCGGTCAGTCGGTTCGCGCTCCTGCAGGAACTGCGCCAGGCGGTCGACTCGGGTGAGCTGGAGATGCACTTCCAGCCCATCATCGACCTCTCTTCGTCGGCGGTCGTTGGCTTCGAGGCACTGATGCGCTGGAATCATCCCGTGCGGGGATGGATACCTCCCGACGTCTTCATTCCGCTCGCCGAGCAGAGCGACCTGATCCTGGAACTCGGCGCATTCGCCATGCACGAATCGGTGACGGCCGCGAGCGCGTGGGAATCCCAAGGTGACGCGGCCGCGTTGCCCTACGTCACGGTAAATCTCTCGGCGCACCAGTTCCACGACCGAGACCTCGTCACCATGATCGAGCGGGAGCTTCAGTTGAGCGGTCTCGATCCTGAGCGACTGATCCTTGAGGTGACCGAGAGCGTGGCGCTGCTCGACATTGCCGAGACCATGAACGTCATGGAACACCTCAACCGGCTGAAGATTGGCATCGCCCTCGATGATTTTGGCACCGGGTACTCGTCGCTCTCGTATCTCGCGGCCCTGAATCCGAGAATCATCAAGATCGACCAATCCTTCGTACGACCAAAGCACGATAAGGAACGGAGCGACACGCTACTGGAGGCCATCGTGACGCTGGGCAACAAACTGGACATGATCGTCCTCGCCGAAGGCATAGAGACTCCCGCTCAGCTGGAACGCCTCAGCAGCCTGCACTGCGATCTCGGCCAGGGGTTCTTGTGGTCGCCCGCGGTACCACATGGTGACGTGGTCACCATGCTGGGCGACGAGGCCAACGGGTAGGTCCAGCCGCGAACACCCCGTCGACTCACTGAATGACGGCACCTAGGGCTTCAGGTGACCGTCGCTCCGGCAAATGCCCTAGTCGTTCCTTGAGCCCGCCTCGGCCAATCCCCGTGCGGCGGCACTCACGTCGAGTCCCCTCGCGCCGTCCTCCACGAGGTGTCGCCAACGGTCGGCCATGACGGCGGCCACCGGTGCGGCGTGGGGGCCGGCTTCGGCCTTCACGAGCTCAAGGTCCTTCAGGGCCAGGTCCAGCGCAAAGTCCGCGTGATAGTCACCGTCGATCATCCGCTCGAGCTTGGCCAACGCGTAGGGCGAAGCGATCGGGTTGTCGCCGAGCGCCTCGAGCAGAGTTCCCGGATTCAAGTCAAACCGGTTCGCCAAGGAGACCGCCTCGGCCGCCCCTTCGACCTGGAACGCCAGCCAGGTGTTCAGGATCAACTTGACGCGACTTCCCGCGCCCACGGGTCCGAGCCACATCGTCTTTCTCGCGAGGGCCCCGAAGACACTGACGAGAGCCGGGACTCGAGTGGCATCACCCGATGCCAGTATGAGAAGCTGCCCGGACTCGGCCGGTCCCCTGCTGCCCGACACCGGCGCATCGACGAAGGTGATGTCGGGGCGCTGCACTCGGACCCGCTCGGCGAGACCCTCCGTGGCGCCTACGCCCACCGTCGCCATCTGGGCCCAGGTGGCGTCACGGCTCATTGCGTCGAGCCCCTTCGCGTCGAACATGACTTCGACCGTTACGTTGGCCGTGGGCAACATCGTGAGTACGACATCAGCCTGGGCCACGGCTTCCGCGACCTCGGAAAAGGCCGTGGCCCCACGATCGACGAGGGAGACGGTCGATTGCAAGTGCCGCGACCAGACGTCGACCTCGAATCGTGAGGCCAAGAGGCGTCCGGCCATCGCGGCTCCCATCGTGCCGGCTCCGATCACCGCCACCCGAGGCATGCCAGCACCACATTGGTTGTCATTCATTGCTTGTCCTTTCTACGGGCCCCATGGTTCATTGTTGCTCGGCCGGCCCTGTTCCGCCCGGCCCCTGCGGCATCGACCTCGGTCGCTCCCACGACCCTGACGAGTTGATCCGTGGCGGACGCGATCACCGACATCGTTACGTCAGAGGCGGCCGACATGGCACGCGTCATCGAGTCCTCATTGGTGCCGTGTTGACGACGGTTGCGAGTCGTGCGCTGGCGGGCACGGTGGCCGCTGCGGGCCTGGCGATCCTCGGGGTGCCGAACCGCGCGACGAGCGTCGCGACGAAGGCGGCGAGGGCGGCCACCAGCATGGCGACGCGATCGCCCGCGACGCTCGACGCACCTGTCGAGGCGTGAGACCCCTCCGCGATCGCCACCAGCACGGCGACGCCCAAGGCGGCGCCCACCTGGCGAGCGGTATTGATGACGCCCCCGACCAGGCCCTGATCCGCGGCGGCCATGCCCGTTGAGGCCATGACCGTGGTGGCGACGGTCGAGCCGACCGTCCCGAATCCGACCAGCACGACCGACAAGAACGTCACGCTGTAGTGCCCAGCGACCGGGAGCGAGAGCAGGCCCAAGAACCCGAGACCGGCCGTGAACGTGGAGGCGACGAGCAGGCGTCGCAGGCCCAGGCGCGCCACCAGTCGACTGCCCAACATCCCGACGGCGAAGCCCACTATCCCTTGGGGCGCGATGACCATGCCGGCCACCAGCGGGGAGTCGTGAAGGGTCTGTTGGAGGTACAGCGACATCACGACCAGCTCGCCCGCGGACCAGGCGCCCATCAGCATCGTGAGAATGCCCGCGGAACGCAGGTTGGCCCGCATGAGAAGGTGCAGCTCGACCAGCGCGTGGGGGTGGACCCGCTCAACGATCACGAAGCCGGCGAGGCTCGCCAGCGCCGCGATCAGGGCACCGACCACGAGAGGGTCACGCCAACCGAGGACCGTACCTTCCGCGACCGCGAAGACCGTGGCCGCGATGCCGAGCGTCGCCAGGAGGGCGCCCGCCACGTCCAGGTGAGCGAGGTTTCCGCGTTGACGGTCGCTCGATATCCATGTTGTCGCGAGCAGGGCCGCCGCCGCACCGACGGGAATGTTGATCAGAAAGATCGAGGCCCACCCCATGTATTCGACAAAGACGCCGCCCAGAACCTGACCGGCCACGAAGCCAATCGACGCGGTAGCGCCGTAGAGGCCGAGCGCGCGCGTGCGACGTGGCCCCTCGACGAAGCGGGCCGTGATCAACGAGAACGAGGCCGGAGCGACGATCGCCGCGCCAGCGCCTTGAACGGCCCGAGCCAGGATCAACTCCATCGCGTCGCCACTCAGCCCTGCCGCGAGCGAGGCGCCGGCAAAAAGCAGCAGTCCCGCAATGAAGCTGCGCCGGCGCCCGAACAGGTCTGCGACGCGACCACCCAGAATCAGGAGTCCGCTGAACGTGATGGCGTAGGCCGTCACGACCCACTGGACCGAATCGCCGCCGAACCCTAGAGCGCCCCGGATCGAGGGCAGCGCGACGTTGACGATGCTGAAGTCCAAGACCACCATGAATGACGCCATCAGGACGAGGGCCAGCGCTCGGTTCGACAGTTCCGTCATGGTTCCCGTCGTTCCATCCGACCCGGTGCAACGCCCGGCGGCGCGTGGGGCCGATGCGAAGGTGACCAACGGCTTGGTCCAGAAAGTGGCGGTGCGTACGTCCCCACCACGCTTCTCTCGGTCGATCATCAACGTCATTCCACACCTCTTTATTTACGGTACGAGACGTATCGTACACTTAATATGGTATGCTGTCAAGTCATGAGCGAACCTCTGGTTTCCACTCCCGCCCCGCGCGGCCGTCCCCGTAGCGAACGCTCGCACCGCGCCATCATCGAGGCCACCAATGAACTGCTGGCCGAGGTTGGTTTCGTCGACTTGACCATCGACGAAGTGGCGTCACGCGCCCAGGTCAGCAAGGCCACCATCTATCGGCGATGGCCGTCGAAGGGCACGCTGGTCTTCGAAGCGTTTTCGGCCGACTTCCTCGAGCGCCAACCGCTCCCCTCGCGCGGGTCCCTTCATGCCGACCTTCTCGCCGCCCTTCGCGCCTGGATCGCGGTGGTCCAGGGCACCGTCACGGGACGGACCCTGGTGGGTCTGATCGCGGAGGTCCAGCGAGATCCGGAGTTGGCCGACATCTGGCGCGACCGCTTCGTCGGCCCCGTGCGCGCCCACCACAAGGTAATGATCGATCTGGCCATCGAGCGGGGCGAGATCTCAAACGACATCGACGCGGAAGTCGTGCTGGATCTCCTCTACGGTGCCGCCTATCACCGGCTCCTGCAGTCTCACCTTGCGCTGAGTGACCGCTTCGCCCAAGCAGTCGTCGACACCGTGGTCGCCGGGGTGCGCTCGAACCACACCGGCACGGTTCCGCGGTAGCCATGCCACGCGAGAGCGTGCCGGTGGCCGAAATCCGTTGTACTCGACCCGAATAACGTTGGCGACCCCGATGTTGAGATCGTGGAGCTCTACGAAGGATTGAGTTTTGCCAACTCGGCTCGAACTCGCAGGCTTCCGGGCGCCAACTCACCCTCGGCGCGGGCCCGGGCGAGGAGCGTGCCCCACCACTGGAGGTCGTCCAGCAAGATGGTCATCGCGATCTGGGCCATTGGATCCTTCGGCACACCGTGTTCATCAAAGGCGTTGGCGACGTGGGGAATGAGCACGGTGTCGCGTAGTGGCACCATCTCCATTTCAATGGCGACGTCTATCAGATGCTCGACCGCTCGAACCCCGGCCGCGACGCCGATGCTGTAGCCGACCGACGCCAGCGGCTTGTTGCGGAGGGCCCAACTGACGAACACCGAGTCGAAGGCGTTCTTGAGCACCCCCGGGATCGAGTGCAGGTACTCGGCGGTGACCACCAGGAGTCCGTCAGCCCCTTTGAGCGTTTGGTTCCACTTGCGCACCAGGGGGTCGGAGTAGGTGGGGTCGGCGAAGTCGCCAATGCTGCCCATGTGTTCTTGGAACAGGGGCAGGGGCCAATCGCGCAGGTCCAGAACCTCCACGTCGAATGCGCCATGGCTGGTGGCCCGTTCGATCACCCACGGGGCTACGAGATCGGCCGACCGCGTAGGTCTGGTGCTGCCGACGATGATCTTGAGGTTCAGCATGGTGGGGCTCCTTTTACTTCACTTACTCGACCATTGATGAACTCAAGTGTTTCACAAATACTTGATGCGGTCAAGGTTTCCCTGGGAGACTTGGCGAGTGACGAACGACGAGTCCCCTGCGGCGGACCAGCTAGTGGATGGCCTCCTGGACGTCTCGCACCGCGTCAATCAGATCGTGTCGGCTGTCGCCGCCCGCCACGACCTCACCCCGCAGCAGGTGGGACTCCTGCGCATGCTCGACGAACCGATGTCGATGAAGGCCTACGCCGAAGACCTGTCCTGTGACCCCTCCAACGTGACCGGGCTCGTCGATCGAGCCGAGCTCCTGGGGCTGGTCGAACGGGTGCCCGATCCGGTCGACCGCCGTGTCCGGATGCTCACCCTTACCGCGAAGGGCCGAGCCGTCCGCACGCGCGTCAACGCAGAGCTCGCCTCCGAGATGGTCAACGCACTTGGGTCGACCGCGGGTGACCTCAGCCACATCGCTCGGCTCATCGAGTCTGCGACTTCGTAACCGGAACGCACGGCCCTCGCGTCCACGAACGGCGTCGTGCTTGGTACCCTGATACCTCCTCCGCTCCGCTTCACCACAGAAAGGTGCATCATGGCCGTACCCACCCTCTCGGGCCACTCGGGCCTCTCCCTACCCGCGATCGGACTCGGCACCTACTCCCTTGACGGCAACGCCGGCTCCGCGATCATTGCCGATGCCATTGGCCTCGGCTTTCGACTGCTCGACTCGGCCGTCAACTACGAGAACGAGGGGGCGGTCGGCGACGCGGTACGACGCTGCGGCCTACCCCGTCACGAGCTGATCGTCACGTCCAAGCTGCCCGGCCGCCATCACGACGTCAACGGGGCACTCACCACCATCGAGGAGAGTGCGATGCGAATGGGTCTCGACACCATCGACCTCTACCTCATCCACTGGCCCAACCCCCTGGAGGACCGCTACGTCGAAGCGTGGACGGCGCTCCTAGAGGCCCGCGACCGTGGCCTGGTCCGACACATCGGGGTCAGCAATTTCCTGCCCGAGCACCTCGAACGGCTCCGTCGCGAGACCGGCGAACTGCCCGAGGTCAACCAGATTGAACTGCACCCGTATTGGCCCCAGGCCGAGCAACTGGCGTACCACCGCGAGAACGGCATCCTCACCGAAGCGTGGAGTCCCCTGGGCCGCGGCAGCGACCTCCTCGCCAACCCCGTGGTGTGCGAGATCGCCGCCCGACGGGCCATCTCTGCGGCGCAGGCGGTCCTGGCGTGGCACGTGCACAAAGGGGCCATCCCGATACCGAAATCGAGGTCGGCCGAGCGCCTGGCGGAGAACCTCGCGATCTTCGAGATCTCTCTCTCCGATGACGACGTTGCCTCCCTTGACTCGCTGTCGCGTGGCGACGGTCGACTGGCCGATCAAGACCCGGCGGTGTACCAGGAGTTCTGATCGGCGGGCGCCGTTGGAACGTCGGTCGACCGGTCCAGTGACGTCTCCCTCGACCGGCCGCTGACCGGACGCCTACTCGACCGGGATGCTGGCGAGGTTCTCCTCGAGCCACTGCTCGTAGGTGTGCAGACCGGGGTTGAGCGCGCGAGTGCCGTCGAGAGGTCGCGCCGCGCAGTACTCGTCGGAGAACTCCGCGTTGAACTGGAACATGTTGCCCAGCTCCTCGGCGGCGGGAAAGCCGAAGGAGCGGTACAGGTCCGGGCTGACGGCGTGGTAGTTGACCTGCTCGCCCAGCGCCTTGGTGAGGCCGGCCGCCATGTCCCCACCGGTGAGGTGCCCACCGGCGATGCCGATCGTCTGGCCGATCGTGTCGGCGCGGGAGAAGATCCCGTAGGCGCAGCCACCGATGTCGCCGGCCGCGATGCCGGCGAGCTTCGCGTCGCCGATGGGGAAGGTGATGGCCAGCACGCCGTCCTCGCCCCGCTTCGGTCCCATCCCGAAATAGATCATGTTCTCCCAGTAGAAGGACGTGTTGAGGAACGTCACGGGCAGACCCGCGTCGCTGAAGTAGTGGTTGGACTCGCCCTTGCCGTCGAAGTGGGGAACCTTGTACTGGCCGTTGATCGTGGGCATGCGGTCGTCAGCGAGGGGGACGAAGTCGCGCACGTCCTCGAGCGTCGACCAGATCACGTGCGCCACACCAGCTTCCTTGGCGGCGCGGGCCATGTTGGCGGCCTGCTCGTTCTCCTTCGCGGGTGAGAAGTGCTCCCAGAAGTTCGTGACGCAAAACGCGCCGTAGGCGCCGGCGAAGGCCGCCGCCAGACTCGCCTCATCATCGAGGTCGGCCTGGACGACCTGCACGCCAAGGCCGGCGAGCGCCTTGGCCTTGTCGGAGTTGGGATCGCGAGTGATGGCCCGGGCGCTGAAGCCGCCGTCGGGATGAGCGAGGATCGCCCGTATCAGGCTGCCCCCTTGTGCGCCGGTGGCGCCGGTGACAGCGATGATCTTGGTCGCAGCATCATTCATTTGGTTCCTATCCGTTGGTCGGGGTGCATCACGCCGCACGCATGCA
>Ga0187871_10004520_pt1 | contig 10386 bp, 10 predicted proteins | sample June2016WEW_16_1_FD_132988 | JGI IMG/M metagenome (GOLD analysis project Ga0187871, IMG submission 132988) | Peatland microbial communities from SPRUCE experiment site at the Marcell Experimental Forest, Minnesota, USA - June2016WEW_16_10 | ecosystem: Environmental > Terrestrial > Soil >...
CCCCGCCGCCGACGGCCGCATCGCTTTCCCCGTGAGCCGCCGCGCCGGACCGATTCGCCGCCAGGCCCTCGACTCCGCCGCCGGTGTCGTTCATCCGCAGCAGGAACGGGCGCAGCGGGGTATAGCGGATCACGCTCAGCGAGCAGGGGTCGACCTGTATCCGCTGCAGCATGTCGAGGTGCATGCCGAGGCTATCGGCAATCACCGCCTTGATCACGTCACCATGAGAGCAGATCAGATAGGCCGCCTTGGCGCCGAGCGTGGCATTCAAGTCGCGCACCGCGCTGACCGCCCGGTGCTGCATGTCCAGCATGGACTCACCGCCTTCGCCAGGGAACCGCGCGGCGCTCGGATGAGCCTGGACGACACGCCAGAGCGGCTCCCGTGCCAGCCGTTTGAGCGGCTTGCCTGTCCAGTCGCCGTACCGGCACTCACCGAGCCGCTCGTCTTGGCGCACCGCAGGGCCGCCGGCCGCGGCGATCGCCTCGGCGGTCTGCAAGCACCGTTCCAGCGGGCTCGAGATAATGGCGTCCAGCCGCACCGGCGCAAGCCGCGCCGCCAGGGCGGCCGCCTGGGCGCGGCCCCGGTCGTCCAGCGATACGCCAGGCGTCCAGCCGGTCAGCACCCCGCCTGTTGTCGCGGTCAGGCCATGCCGCACGAGAAGAACCAAGGTCACCCCCCGACAATAAGGGGTACCCGCCCGGGTCAGCGCCCGGCTGGTACGGCTGGCGTCCCTGATGGCGGCCGGCGGCGCCGGGATCAGGCTCCGATCGCGTGAACTCCGCCGTCGACGTGCACGATCTCGCCGGTGGTGGCGGGGAACCAGTCCGACAGCAGCGCCACGCAGGCGCGCGCGGCCGGCTCAGGGTCGGACAGGTTCCAGCCGAGCGGGGCGCGCTCGGCCCATATCGTCTCGAACCCGTCGAAGCCAGGGATGCTCTTGGCCGCCATGGTCCGCAGCGGCCCGGCCGCCATCAGGTTCACCCGGATGCCCCGCGGGCCGAGGTCCCGGGCCAGATAGCGGGAGCAGGACTCCAGGCCGGCCTTGGCCACGCCCATCCAGTCGTAGGAAGGCCAGGCACGGCTCGCGTCGAAGTCCATCCCGACGATCGCCCCGCCGGTTCCCATCAGCGGCAGCGCCGCCACGGCCAGCGCCTTGAGCGAGTAGGTCGAGACGTGCAATGCCGCGGCCACGTCCTCCCACGGCGTCTGCAGGAAATTGCCGCCGAGCGCCGAGGCGGGCGCGTTGCCGATGCTGTGCACCACCCCGTCCAGCCCGTCCACGTGCGCCGACACGCGCTCAGCCAGGGAGCTGAGCTGGCCGGTGTCGGTGACGTCGAGTTCGAGCACCGGCGGCGGATGCGGGAGCCGCCTGGCGATCCGCTTGACCAGGCTCAGCCGCCCGAATCCGGTCAGCACCACCGTTGCGCCCTCGCGCTGGGCGATCCGCGCCACGTGGAAGGCTATCGAGGCGTCGGTCAGCACCCCCGTCACCAGGATCCGCTTTCCGTCAAGGATTCCCATCGTGCGTCCTTTCGCCGGCCAAACGCTGGCCCGCTCTCAGTGGCCCATGCCGAGGCCGCCGTCGACGGGGATGACGGCTCCGGTGATATAGGCCGCGTCGGCCGAGGCCAGGAATTCGACGGCCGCGGCGACCTCGCCGGCCGATGCGTAGCGGCCGAGCGGAATGCCGGCCAGGATGGCCTTCCTCCTGTCCTCGGGCAGCGCGGCCGTCATGTCGGTGTCCACGAAGCCAGGCGCCACGACGTTGACAGTGATGCCCCGGCTCCCCAGCTCACGGGCCAGCGACCGGGCCAGGCCGATGAGGCCTGCCTTCGATGCCGCGTAGTTCGCCTGGCCGGCCGATCCGAGCATGCCGACCACTGAGGAGATGAAGATGATCCGGCCGCGGCGCATCCTGATCATCGGCCGGGAGGCCCGCTTGGCCACCCGGTAGGCCCCGGCCAGGTTGGTGTCGATGACCTCGGCGAAATGCTCCTCGCTCATCAGCGCGAGCAGCTGGTCGCGGGTGGTGCCTGCGTTGGCCACCAGGACCTCGACCGGTCCGTGCGCGGCTTCGGCGGCAGCGAAAGCCGAGTCAACGGCCGCCGGGTCGCGCACGTCGCAGGGCGCGACCGTCAGTCCTTCGACATCGTGCCCGGAGCGTGAGGTGATGGTCACCGCATCGCCACCGGCCGCGAGCCGGCGGGCGATCGCCAGCCCGATCCCTCGGTTGCCACCGGTTACCAGGACAGATCGAGCCATGCCTGAGGACACCTCCGTAGCTGCGAGACGGCCAGTCCGATCGTGGCGAGCGTACCTGGCCAGCCCGGTGGGTGCCGGCGTGGGATAGGTTGGCCTGCCGTGGATGACAGCGCAGCCAACAGCCAGCCAGAACAGCGGTTCGACCCGGAGTTCACCGGCTACCCATTGCGGGAGCTGGCCGGCGCGGCGCTGCAGCGGGCGGCCGACCTAGGTGCCGAGCACGCGGACTTCCGTGCGGAACTCATCAGGGGGCAGCACATCGGGCTTTCCGACGCTTCGCTCGAGACCCTCATCGATTCAGCCGAGATCGGCCTGGCTGTCCGGGTCGTGGTGGACGGGACGTGGGGTTTCGCGTCCGCCGCCGAGCTGTCGATGCAGGCCGCGGTTCGCGCGGCCACCGAGGCCGTCGAGCTAGCCAGGGTTGCCGCTCCGATCAACACCGAGCCGATCGAGCTTGCCGCCGAGCCCGCCTACGGCGACGTCAGCTGGATCTCCGCCTACGAGATCGATCCGTTCAGTGTCAGCGCAGCGGAGAAGGTAGCGCTGCTGGCGGACTGGAGCTCGGGCCTGCTCGGCCAGGCCAGGATCGATCACGTCGACGCGTCCCTGCTCGCGGTCAAGGAATGCAAGTTCTACTGCGATGGCGGCACCACGGCGACACAGCAGCGGGTCAGGGTGCACCCGGCGCTCACCGCGGTGTCGCTGGAGGCAGACGGCAGGTTCGAGACGATGCGCACGGTCGGGCCGCCGGCCGGCCGCGGTTACGAGTACCTGACAGGAACCGGCTGGGACTTCCCCGCCGAGCTGGCCGAGATGCCGGAGCTGCTCGCGGCCAAGCTGGCCGCGCCCTCGGTCCGGGCGGGTCGCTACGACCTGGTGATTGACCCTTCCAACCTGTTCCTGACCATCCACGAGTCCATCGGCCATGCGACCGAGCTCGACCGGGCCCTTGGCTATGAGGCAGCCTACGCGGGCACCTCGTTCGCCACCCCGGACAAGCTGGGCAGCCTGCAATACGGCTCGCCGCTGATGCACGTCACCGGGGACCGCACCGCCGAGCACGGCCTGGCCTCGGTCGGCTATGACGATGAGGGCGTGCGGGCCCAGTCCTGGGACCTGATCTCGGGGGGCGTACTGACCGGATACCAGCTGGACCGCAGGATCGCGCAGCGGTGCGGGCTGGCCCGCTCGAACGGCTGTGCGTTCGCCGATTCGCCTGGCCATATGCCTATCCAGCGGATGGCCAACGTCTCCCTGCAGCCCGCCGCTGGCGGCCCGTCCACCGCGGAGCTGATCGCCGGCGTCGAGCAGGGCATCTACGTGGTCGGCGATAAGAGCTGGTCGATCGACATGCAGCGGTACAACTTCCAGTTCACCGGCCAGCGGTTCTTCCGCATTGCCCACGGCCGGCTGGCCGGCCAGCTGAGGGATGTCGCCTACCAGGCCACGACGACGGATTTCTGGAACTCCATGGAAGCCGTCGGCGGCCCGCAGACCTACGCGCTGTTCGGCGCGTTCAACTGCGGTAAGGGCCAGCCGGGCCAGGTCGCGCCGGTCAGTCACGGCTGTCCTGCAGTGCTGATGCGGGCCGTGCGGATACTCAACACCGCGGAAGAGGGATCGGCATGACCGGGCAGCGGGCGCAGGACGATGTCGAGCGGGCCCTGCAAGCGGCCCGCGGTAGCGACTGCATCGTGATCGCCGAGGAGACTTCGTCGGCCAATCTTCGGTGGGCCGGCAACACGCTCACCACCAACGGTGTCGAGCGGTCCCGCAGGCTGACGGTCATCGCGGTCAGCTCCGGCCAGGCCGGGCCGGCCGTCGGGGTGGTCTCGAGAGCCGGCGTCCGCGCAGACCAGATCCCCGATCTGGTGGCCGAGGCGGAGCAGACGGCAGCCGATGGGCCGCCAGCGCCGGACGCGCAGCCGCTGCTCGGCCCGGACACCCGTTCGGCTGCCGGGGCGGCTGACGCCGCTGCCAGCCCGGACGTCGGACCTGCCTGGGACGATCCGGCCAGCGGTACCGGCCCGAGCGTGTTCAGCGGGTTCGCGGGGTCGCTCGGTGATGCGTTCGCGGTGGCGGCGGCGGCCGGCCAACGGCTGTACGGGTTCGCGCAGCACTCCGTGACGTCGGAGTTCCTCGGCAGCTCCACCGGGCTGCGGCTCCGGCACGACCAGCCAGCCGGGCGAGCTGAGCTCAACGCGAAATCCGCTGATCTCACCAGGTCCGCCTGGGCTGGCGCGGCCACCAGGGACTTCACCGACATCCAGGTGGCCGGCATGCAGGCCGGCCTGGCCACCCAGCTTGACTGGGCGGCCACGCAGGTCGAGCTGCCTGCCGGGCCCTATGAGACGCTGCTCTCCCCTGGCGCCGTCGCCGACCTGCTCATCTACCTGTACTGGTCGGCCGGGGCGAAGGACGCGATGGACGGGCGGACGGTCTTCAGCAAGCCAGGCGGCGGGACCAGGGTCGGCGAACGGCTCGCCAGCCTGCCGCTGACGCTCCGCAGCGATCCCGGTGCGCCCGGCCTGCTATGCGAGCCCTTCGTGGTCGCCCGCGCCTCCAGCCGGGAGTCGTCGGTGTTCGACAATGGCCTGCCCCTGGGGCCCACCGAATGGATTTCCGGCGGCGAGCTTGCCGCGCTTACCCAGACCCGTCATTCCGCGGCGCTGTCCGCGCTACCGGTGACTCCAGCCATCGGCAACCTGATCCTGGAGGTACCTGGCCAGGCACCGTCGCTGGCGGAGATGATCAGGGGCACCAGCCGCGGGCTGCTGGTGAACTGCCTGTGGTACATCCGCGAGGTCGACCCGCAGAACTTGCTGCTCACCGGGCTGACCAGGGACGGGGTCTACCTGGTCGAGAACGGCGAGGTGACCGGCGCGGTCAACAACTTCAGGTTCAACGAGAGCCCGGTGGGGATGCTGCACCGGATCACCGAAGCGGGCGCCAGCGGGCCGGCCCTGCCGCGCGAGTGGAGTGACTACTTCACCCGGGCCGCGATGCCGCCGCTGCGCGTCGACGGCTTCAACATGTCCTCGGTCAGCCAGGCGAGCTGACCGGCACCGCTGCCGTCAGGCGTCTTCGAGCCGGAAACCCAGCTTGAGCCCTACCTGGAAATGAGCGACCTCGCCGTCCACGATCTGGCCGCGGATCTGCGTCACCTCGAACCAGTCGAGGTGCCGCAGCGTCTCGCCTGCCCGGTGCAGCGCCCCCCGGATCGCCGGCTCGATCCCATCAGGCGAGGTGCCGACAATCTCGGTGACGCGGTAGGTGCGATCCGTCATCTGACCCTCCATACTGGACACTCTTGACTCCCGACGCTGCTGATTTCCTCGTCACCATCGGCCCGCTGGCCGACCTGACCGCTGCGGAGCATGCCGACGACCTTACCTTCGTCGAAATCGGGTGGCTCAGTGAGGTCACCGGCAGGGGTTCCGAGGTGACTCCGCCACCTGGCCCGCATACCTTGGAAGGGTGAAAGCCACCCGCCGGGACCGCGCGCACCTGGTCACCGAGGCACGGCTGTCCAGGTCGGCCGACATCGCCTATCGCGAGCGCCGGTACCTGATCATGATGGGCATCCGGCTGGCGTGCTTTGTCATAGCGGTCGTGCTCTTCGTCAACGGGGCCGGGTGGCTGACCGCGATCCCGGCCGTGGGCGCGATCATCATTCCGTACTTCGCGGTGGTCTTTGCCAACGGCGGCCGCGAGCCGAACACCAGCAGGGGCTTCAAGGCTTATGAGCCCCGCCTGCCGGATCGGTTTTCGCCATCAGGGCCTGCGGGCGGCGCGCCGGCGGAACGCGGCGATACCGGCTCCGGCGAATCAGGCACTGCGGGCAACAACGGCGAGTCTGGCCAGACGAGCGGATCGGGATAGGAAAAGGGCCACCGGAAAACGGCTGATCAGCAAGGATCGGCCGGGCTCCGTGCCGAGATCCGCTTGTAGTCCGGTCTTGACGCACAAGGGGGGGGTTCGGTGTAACATGCTTACCGGTGCTCTGGTCCCCCGCCGGGGCACCGGTGCCGGCGTTCCGGGCCCCCGTCGGAGCGCCGATGAATGCGACGCCGGGTGGTTTGCCCCCGTAGCCACCCGGCGTCGCTCTATCTTTTTAACCGCCGCGTAGCGGCCAGCCGCTACGCGGCGGTACCGGAGATCACTCGGTCTTACGGAACTCGGCAATCGCCACCAGCATCATCCCGAGCCCCATGATCGCGACGATGCCGACCGAGAGCCAGATGGGAACCAGCCAGCTCCCCCAGGTGATGCCTGGCGCAAGGTGCTGCTCGAACACCGCCGGCATGCTCAGATGGCTGAATACCGCATGCCGCATCGGGCCGACGATGTAGGTGAGCGGGTCAATGCGGGTGAGCACGCTCAGCCAGACAGGCAGCCCGCTCAGCGGGTACAGCGCGCCGGACAGGAAGAATAGCGGCAGCACCAGCATCTGCGTCAGCGCCATAAACGCCTGGAACTGCTTAATCCGGGCGGCCATCATGACCCCGAAAGCGGTGAGCGTGAAGGACAGCAGCAGCAGCTCGCCGATCAGCGTGAGAATAAGCACCGGGTTATAGGGCACATCCGCATACCAGGCCAGGATCAGGAAGATAATGCCCTGGAAGGTGGCGATGGTGGCCCCGCCCAGGCACTTGCCGATCACTATGGAGGCCCTGCTGACCGGCGCTACCAGGATCTCGCGGAGGAAGCCGAACTCCCGGTCCCACACAATGGACGCAGCCGAGAAAATAGCGGTGAAAAGTACCGACATTGCCAGCACGCCAGGGTAGATGAAGGTCTTGAAGCTCACCCCGGGCGGCATGCTCCGGCCCGCGAGCGAGCCGAGGCCGGTGCCGAGCACGAAAAGGAAGAGCACCGGCTGGATCAGCGAGGTGATCGCGCGCAGCCGGTCAGTGCGGAACCTGATCAGCTCCCGCCGCCAGATGATGCTGACGGCGCGCATGTCATGGCGCAGGCCGTGCTCGGGGACGGCGACCCTGATCTCCTCGACCAGGCCCGTCGTCTCCGGTCCGGCCGCCACGCCGGTCGTCTGAGTCGCCACTGCCTACCGCCTTCCCCGGAAGCGCGCCGCCATCTGCCGCATCGCGTCGGTGCCTGAGGCCTCGGCGTCGCGGATCGTCGTGCCGGTATAGGACATGAACACGTCGTCAAGGGACGGGCGGGCAACGCTGACCGCGCGGATCGGGACCGAGAGGCCCGCGAAAAGCTGCGGCACGAATTCCTCGCCCGATGCCACCGAGAAGGTGACCGCGCCCTCATGGATGGCCGCGTCGATCCCGAACCGGTCTGCCAGCGCCGTGATAGCAGCCTGATCGTCAGCGGTATGGATCTGCACCCGGTCCTTGGCCACGCTCGCCTTGAGCGCCTCTGGCGTGTCGATCGCCACGATCTTGCCGTGGTCGATGATCGCGATCCTGTCGCAGTGCTCAGCCTCGTCCATGTAGTGCGTGGTCAGGAAGATCGTGATGTCCTCGCGCCGCTTGAGGTCGTTGATGTAGGCCCAGATCGACGACCTGGTCTGCGGGTCCAGGCCGACCGTGGGCTCGTCGAGGAAGAGCACGTGCGGCGCGTGCAGCAGCCCGCGGGCGATCTCCAGCCTGCGCTGCATGCCGCCGGAGAAGGTGCTGACCAGGCTGTCCCGCCGATCCCACAGGCCGACCATGTCCATGACCTGGCGCATCCGCGGCCCGACGGCGGCCTTCGGCACCCCGTACAGGTCCGCGTGGAAGCGCAGGTTCTGCGCGGCGGTGAGATAGGTGTCCAGCGTGGTGTCCTGGAACACCAGGCCGATGTTGCGGCGGACCGAATCCCGGTCCGTCGCCGCATCATGGCCAGCTACCTGCGCGCTGCCCGAGGTCGCGGTCGCGAGAGTGCAGAGGATCTTGATCGTGGTGGTCTTGCCTGCGCCGTTCGGCCCGAGGAAGCCGAAGGTCTCCCCGGCCGCTACCGCGAAATCGATGCCGCGGACCGCCTCTATCTCGCCATATCTCTTGGTCAGCCCGGATACCGAGATCACCGGCTCCGGCCGCCTGCCAGCACCGGCCTGGCCGTTCCCGGCCGTGCCGCCGGCCCGCGGCCCGCCGGCCGCGGTCACGGCGCCAGTCCCGGTACCGGTCTGCGCTGTCACGGTCGCGCCCTCCCTCGCCTGACTGCTTCGAGCCTAGCCGGGCCCGCTGGCCGCCAGCGCAGCCCTGACCGGCCGCGGCGTGACCGGCCGCGGCGTGACCGGGCGCGGCTTGACCGGGCGCGGGGCCCGGCCAGCCACCCGGTCCGGCTAGCCACCCGTGCTGCCCGGCGTGTCGCCCTCGTCGGCGGCCAGCACCCGGTACAGCGACTTGCGGGCCTCCGCTAGTACCTGGCGGGCCTGATCCACCTGTGCGTCGGTACCCGCGCTGACCACCTGGAACGCGGCCATGGCCAGCTGCCCGACGAGGTTGCGCATCTCGATGGCCGCGCCGCCGACCGTGCCCGCGACGATGTCCCATGGCGCCCGCACCTCGTCAGGGTGTGCCGCCACGTACTCGCGGCCCTCGTCGGTGAGTACGTAGGCCCTCCGGCCGCCGTCCCCCGCCTCGGCCCTGATCAGGCCTTCGTCCTCAAGCTGCTGCAGGGCCGGATAGACGGAGCCAGGGCTTGGTCGCCAGACTCCATCGCTTCGCTCGCTGATCTCGCCGATGATCTGGTATCCATTCATCGGCTCCTCGGCCAGCAGCGCGAGCGCGGCGGCACGGACGTCGCCCCGCTTGGCCCGCGGGCCGCGCATCATCCTTGGCTCGCCTGGCCAGGGCCCGAACCCGGCGAAGCCAGGCTGGCCACCCTGGAATCCCGGCCGGCCGGGGAAGCCAGGCCCGCGGACGTGCCTGCGGCGCCCTCCGGCCCTGCGCTGCCAGCCCGCTTCCTCGTCGCCACGTGCCCAGATATCTTCTTAACGCATTGTTTCCTCCTGTTGTCTGCTCCGGCTGGCGTACTCCCTCTGAGACAGTCGCCGGAATATGAAGATAGCTCAACGATATATCGTTATAGTCTCGCTGGCAAGACGCCGGTCGCGGCAGGAGTAGCCGACGCCACCGCTAACGCGGCCTCGCCGGTGTCGACGGCCGTCGCTGCAAGCGGGCCATCCAGTGCTCTGGCCGAGGTAACCCGGCTCCGGGACCGCGAGGGGGCCAGCGGGCTTCAGCGGGAAAGGGCTCGGGGTGATCCCCGGCGCCCGCACGAGGTCGGTTCCCGGCCACCGCGAACTTCCCCTGACGCCGGCCGGCTAGTCAGCCCCGGACGCCGCCTTCGACTGGATGCTCGTGATCAGGTCATGCACGGGCTTGGTCCCCGCGCCGATGGCCAGGCCGGTCACAGCCAGATCGAGGACCGTGTTGACGTGACTGCTCGCGACCGACTGGAGCAGGAAGAATCCGAAACCGCCGGAGATGCCTAGCCCGCAGATGCTCGCGATGGCCCAGAAGATGATGGCCCGCTCCGTGCGCCTGGCATCGGCTACTGCCTGGTCGGCCGCAGCCTGACGGGTCCTGAGCTGAACGTCGGTCATGCTCGTCGCCGGGTCGGCGGCGGCTCGCTGCGCCTCCGACTTCGATCGGGCCGCCGTCCGCTTGGGGGAGGCGGCCGATGAGTACCTCGGCATGAGCACCTGACTCAGCGGCTCAAGCAGGCGTTCCAGGCCGGCGGTCACGACAATGAGACCGGCGAAAGGCACGTAGCTGCTCTTGATCTGGATCACGCCCGGCCTTATCCAATGGCTGTAGGCAACCCACATCAGACCGGTGGCAGCCGCGACGGTGAGCATCGACCAGATGACCACCGGCCAGCAGGCCCGCGGCTTTGCCGCCGAGGCAGACACGGGGCTGACCTGCGTGAGGCCATTGTCTCCCCGCTCAACATTCGCGACAGTAAAAGTCGTCATGGCCTTTTCGTCCGCTCTGTTCTCAATACTAGAAAACGAGAAAGCGAAACCGCACGAGAACGGAATCGTGCTCATTCAATCGCGCACGCGACAACCGTGCAGCCAAATGCCGCCGACCGGCGCCGCTTGCCTTTCAGCCGTCGTCTCGGGCCGGCCACGAGCCGGCCAGCGCGCTGAGCCGGGCGGCC
>Ga0187871_10004521_pt1 | contig 10384 bp, 5 predicted proteins | sample June2016WEW_16_1_FD_132988 | JGI IMG/M metagenome (GOLD analysis project Ga0187871, IMG submission 132988) | Peatland microbial communities from SPRUCE experiment site at the Marcell Experimental Forest, Minnesota, USA - June2016WEW_16_10 | ecosystem: Environmental > Terrestrial > Soil >...
GCAAGAAGCGCGGCCATGGTGGTCATCATGATGGGACGGAAGCGCAGCAGGCTGGCTTCGTAGATGGCGTCGGTGGAGTTCTTGCCGTGCTTGCGTTCGCCTTCCAGAGCGAAGTCCACCATCATGATGCCGTTCTTCTTCACAATGCCGATGAGCAGGATGATGCCGATGATGGCCACTACGCTGAGGTCCTGGCGGAACAGCATGAGCGCCAGCAGTGCTCCTACCCCGGCCGAAGGCAGCGTCGAAAGAATGGTCACGGGATGGATGAAGCTTTCATACAACACGCCGAGCACGATATAAACCGTCACCAGCGCGGCCAGAATCAGAAGAGCCTCGTTTGACAGAGAGTTCTCAAATGATGCCGCGGTGCCCTGGAACCCGGCCTGCAGGCTGGCCGGCATGTTCATCTGCTTCTGGACTTTGTTGATCTCGGAAATCGCTCCGCCAAGCGCGGCGTTTGGCGCCAGGTTGAACGAGACCGTCACCGACGGGAACTGCCCCTGGTGACTGATGGATAGCGGCGAGTTGATGCGCTCGTAGTGGGTAAAGGCGCTGAGCGGCACGGCGTTCGCCGGCATGGAGCTGCTGGCGGCGTTGGAGGCTCCATTGGAGGCGTTAGCCGGGCTGAGCGCGTTCTGTGGCGCGGTCAGTGCGCCTGACGACGGGGTGTACGCGGCAGTGGCGGTAACTGCGTTAGAACCAGCCGATACGGAGCTGGACGCCGCGAAAGAAGTGGAAGCTCCCGCTCCCGATGTTCCCGACGATGCGTTCGCCTGGATGTACAGGCTCGACAGATTGCCCGGATTCTGCCGGAACTCCGGCTGGGATTCCAGGATCACGTGATACTGATTGAGCTGTGTATACATCGTGTTGATCTGCCGCTGGCCGTAGGCGTCGTACAGCGTGTTGTCGATGGTGGACGGGGCGATGCCCAGGCGCGAGGCGGTGATGCGGTCGATAATCAGCGACACTGCAAGACCGCCGGTCTGCTGATCGGTCGCAACATCTTCGAGCTGCGGCAGCTTCTTAATCCGGTCGACAAACCGGTTGGTCCACAGATTCAGCTCATCGGCGTCGGGATCTTCGAGCGTGTACTGATACTGCGTGCGGCTCACCCTGTCGTCCACGGTTATGTTCTGCACCGGCTGCATAAAGAGCTGGATACCCTTGACGCCCTGCAACTTGGTCTGAAGCCGGCGAATGACGTCGGATGCGTTGAGATCGCGCTCGGAGAGCGGTTTCAGGTTAATGGAAAAGCGCCCGCTGTTCAGCGTAGTGTTGGTGCCATCTGCGCCGATGAACGAAGTCAGGCTTTGGACGGCGGGGTCGGCGAGGATCACCTTCGTCAGTTCCTTATGCTCCTGGGCCATGGCCCCGAACGAGATGGTCTGCGGCGCCTGCGAGATGCCCTGTATGACTCCCGTATCCTGCACCGGGAAGAATCCCTTGGGGATATAGATATATAGGATGATGGTCAGCACCAAAGTGCTCAGAGCGATCAGCAGCGTGACGGTCTGGAAGCGCAGGACAAATTTCAGAGTCCTTCCATAGAACGCGATCATGCTCTCGAAGGCGCGTTCGGAAACGCGATAGAAACGCGTCTGCTGCGCGGCCGGGTTGTGGCGCAGGATGCGCGCGCTCATCATCGGCGTCAGGGTGAGCGAGACTACCGCCGAAATTATGATGGTCACCGCCAGCGTAACGGCGAATTCGCGGAACAGGCGGCCCACCACGTCGCCCATGAACAAAAGCGGAATTAGCACGGCGATCAGCGAAACAGTTAGCGAAACAATGGTGAAGCCGATCTGTTCGGCGCCCTTCAGGGCGGCCTGAAGCGGCTCTTCGCCCTCTTCGAGGTAGCGCGAGATGTTCTCGATCATCACGATGGCGTCGTCCACCACGAACCCGGTGGCGATGGTGAGAGCCATCATGGAGAGATTGTCCAGGCTGTAGCCGAGCATGTACATGGCGCCGAGCGTGCCTACCAGCGAGATAGGCACCGCCACCGCGGGAATCACCGTCGCTCGCACGCTGCGCAGGAACAGGAAGATAACCAGGACGACGAGGACCACGGTGAGCATCAGCTCAAATTCCACATCCGACACGGAGGCCTCAATAGGCACCGTAAGGTCGGTCATCTGGGTAACTTTGATCGCGGCCGGCAGGTTGGACTGAAGCTGCGGCAGGATCGCCTTGATGCTTCTCACCACGCTGATGGTGTTCGCGCCCGGCTGCCGCTGGATATTGAGGATCACCGCCGGCGTCTGGTTCATCCAGGCCGCTTCGTCGTTGTTCTCTACTCCATCCACCACGTGCGCGACGTCTTTAAGCGCCACCGGACCGCCATTGCGGTACGCGACAACGATGTTCTTGTAGTCGCCGCCGCTTTGGAGCTGGTCGTTGGAATCGATCTGATAATCCTGGCGGGGACCGTCGAAATTGCCCTTCGCGGCGTTCACGCTGGTTTGCACCAGAGCCGTGCGAAGTTGCTCGAGCGTAATGCCGTAAGAAGCGAGCTGCGCGGGATTAGCCTGGATACGCACCGCCGGCTTCTGACCGCCGCTGATGCTCACCAGGCCGACACCGTTCAGCTGCGAAAGCTTCGGCGCCAGACGCGTGTCCACCAGATCTTCCACCTGCGAAAGTGGCATCGAGTCGGAAGTGATCGCCAGGGTGAGGACGGGCGCGTCGGCTGGATTGGTCTTGCTGTAAATCGGTGGCGCCGGAAGCACGCTGGGCAGAAAGCTTTGCGCGCCGTTGATGGCCGATTGCACCTCTTCCTCGGCTACGTCGATATTCAGGGTCAGGCTGAACTGCAGCACGATCACCGATGTGGTCCCCGAGCTGGTGGAGGTCATCTGGCTCAACCCCTGCAACTGGCCGAACTGCCGTTCCAGTGGAGCGGTGACGGTGGTGGCCACCACGTCCGGGCTGGCGCCTGGATAGAAGGTCAGCACCTGAATGGTCGGGTAATCGACCTCCGGCAGGGCGGAGACCGGCAACTGCGTGTACGAGACTATGCCCGCCAGCAGAATGGCGGCCATCAGCAACGACGTCGCCACCGGCCGCAGAATGAAAATGCGCGATGGACTCACGGCGCGCTGCTCCCGCTCGTGTTGGCGGGCGGAGATCCTTTGGCGATTACCACCTTCGAATTGGGTTGAAGCTTCTCAAAGCTGCTGTTGGCTACGGTGTCTCCCGGATTAATGCCTTCCACGGCGGTACTGCCGCCATCCACCACGCCGGGAGTGACGTTGCGCATCTGCACGGCCCCATTCTGAATGAGATAAACGAACGAGGTCGCGCCGTTATGTTGAATAACGGAGGTGGGCACCAGCGTCATATTCTTAAGCGTTTGCACCAATAGACGCGTGTTCACGAACTGGTTAGGGAACAGGGCGCTGTTCGAGTTAGCGAAAATGGCGCGCAGCTTCACCGTGCCCGTGGTGGTGTCAATCTGGTTGTCGATGGTCAGCAGCTTGCCGCTGGCGATCTTGTTCTTTGCGGCGCGATCCCAGGCGTCCACGGTGAGACGTTGTCCGTGATGCATCTGCGCCTGCACCTGGCCCAGCGCGTCCTCGGAGAGCGTGAAGATCACCGTGATAGGCTGCTCCTGGGTGATCACCACCAGCGGATTTGTTGCGTTGGATTGTACGACGTTGCCGGGATCGATGAGACGCAGGCCCGCCCGGCCCGTGAACGGAGCGGTGATGTGGCAGAAGGCCACCTGGACCTGATCGTATTGCACCTGCCCCTCGTCGGCCTTGACGGTCCCTTCATCCTGCAGTACCGTCTTTTCCTGATCGTCCAGGGTTTGTTTGGCAATTGCGTTATTTGCCCAGGCGGTACGGTACCGTTCAAGATCCATTTGGGCTTGCTCGAGGACGTGATTGTCGTGCGCCAGCGTACCCTGCGCCTGCGCGAGCTGCGCTTCAAATGGCCGCGGGTCGATGTCAATCAGCGGGTCGCCCTTTTGGACGATCTGCCCTTCCGTATAATGGACCGCCATCACCTGACCGGTCACCTGGCTGGTGATCGAACTCGTATACACCGGCGTGACGGTTCCGATGGCTTCCTGATAAACGCCGATATCGCCCTTCTGCGCTACTGCCGGAATCACCGAGACTGTGCCGGCCGCCAGCGCTCCGCGGCGTCCCCCTCCCCCTCCCTGCGCAGAAACCTGCGGAATGTTCTTATGAGTCAGCACCAGGACAAAAAGTCCGGCGAATGCCAGCAGGACCAGTACCCAGACGATCAATCGCTGGGTCATGGAACGGCTTGGCTTTCCACGGGAAGGCAGATGATTGGGTCCGGTTGGAGGGTTGTTTTCTTCCATCTCCTCTATTCTCTCTTGTTTAGCGATGCTGCTCGACCGCGTTGCCTCGCCGAAATCGACGCCGAGGCAAGCAAGCTGGACAACGCAGATGGAGGCCTGATGCCAGTCTCAGCTTCGCGCGCCCATCGCGTCTTTAAAGACGAAGCAGGTTGGAATAACGTAACAAGGCTAAGACAAAGCTTCCCGGAAGCGGATCACCATCCAGCCGGCAACAGAGAGAATAAACTGGAAACAAAGTGCGTTAGCGGAATCGGCCGGACCGGTCTAACCGGCCGTCCACCGCTACCAGGTGGCCGGGCGAAAACAGAAAGAGGGACCAGGAAAACTGCGCGATGCCGCACCATGATGCCCTAATACTGAAATTGCACGCCGCCAATAGCGGTTCGCCCCGGGGTTGCGAAGCCGCTCTCGAAATAGTTCTGATTCGTGAGGTTCTCGGCACGCGCGAAGAGCCGCACTGCTCGGTAGTCGCTCAGAGGGAGGCGATAGCTCACGCCCGCGTTGATTTTATGGATTCCTGCGAACTGGAAGACCTGTGTGATGACGCTCCCGTATATCGGTGCAAGGTAGCTGCTTGAATCAAGCGTGTCGAACGTCAGGAATAGCCGTGAGTTCACTCGCTCCGTGGCGAGAAAGGAGAATTGGTTCCTTGGCACCACGAACGTCTGCAGCACGTCGCTGACGATTGGCGTCCGCTCGATCGCGTTGACATACGTGTAGGCGGCGGTCACGTTGAGCGAGCGGGTGGGCGCAACAGCGGCACTGAACTCAACTCCGCGCGAGATACCGCCGCGCGTGTTGATGTAACCGATCGAGCGGCCGAATGGATCCGTGGCGGGATCGATCAAACCGGACGTGTCGAAGACGATCACATTATCGAGCCAGGTATAGAAATACGTGGCTGAGGTCTTCAGACGGCCGTTGAGAAATGCTTGGTCGACGCCGCTGTCAAGCCCAACGGAATGCTCCGGTGTGAGTCTGGGGTCCCCATACACCGAGTACCCGTACACCGGATCGAACCCTGCACCAAATCGCTCAAAGAGCGACGGCGCGCGATAGCCCCGTCCTACGTGGCCGCGAAGCTTCGTCCCGGAGCCGCGAAAGAAGTACGCGATGGAGCCGTCACCCGTATAGGCATTCGGCGGCGACCCGAATGCCACGCCCTGATATGGCGCGGAAGCCGCGGGACTGAAAACGGGAGCGTCGAGGGTGAAGAACTGCGCACGAGCCGAACCGGAAATCTGCAGCCGATCGCCGAACAACCGAATCTGGTCCTCCGCGAAAACAGCGTGGCTCAACTGCGTCACCTCGACGGCCGAAAAGGCCTCCGGCACGTATTGCTGGCTGTTGTCATTGGCATAATTCTCGCGTTCGAATTCATATCCGGCGGTCAGCAGGTTGAATCGTCCCAGATGGTAGCTGGCATGCACGTTTACTGTGTCAATGCGGCCGTCGTACGGCGAGCGCGTGTTGCTGGTCGGCTGATATCCCACGCCCGCCGGCCCGTTGTACTAAGTGCGGCCATTGGCCTCCACCTGATAACTGACCGAGTAGTCGAGGCTGGGCGAGGGTTGGCCGGTGAGGATCAGCGCTCCGGTGAGGAACCGGGCGGCGCGTGTTGAATCGGGGTCATCGGGCGCGGGAAGAAAGGTCACATTTGGAGTCGCATTGACGATGCCCTCACCGCTGGCGTTGCCGAGCACGTCGGGGCTGCCGAACAGCTTGCCGAACGAATTGCCCGCAAACAGGCGCGCCGCAAGCTGGACTGTTGGCAAAATATGCCAGGTCACGTGGCCTTGTGCATTCGTGTCGCGAAAGGGAGCATCGCCGCCGAGGCCCGAGGTCACATCGGTTTCCGCCAGACCGAAACTGTATTGGACGCTGTCATCCCTGAATCCGCCGTCCGCATTCGCGCGTCCGCGCATGGTGCCCAGCGAACCGCCTTCCGTGAGCACGCTTCCCCGCGTCCTGCCACCCCCGTCATCGGTGATCACGTTAACCACGCCGCCAATGGCGTTTGTGCCATAGAGCGATGAGCCGGATCCGTTCATCACTTCCACACGGCTGGTGTCCGTGAAGAGCAGGTCTTCGATCAGTCCCGAAGCGTCGGCCTGCGTTGCCGAGGCATCGCGCAGCCGAAGACCATCCACCAGCACGGCCGTGTCCTCGGTGCGAAGCCCGCGAATCTGGATCGTGGTGAAGGCGCCTGGCCCGCCGAGCTGTTGCACGCGCACGCCCGCTGCGAGGTCCACGACATCGGACAGCGCGAAATTGTCGCGCGCTTCCGCATCGCTCTTGTCGATCGCCGTCACGGGTTTCGAAAGTTCGTCGGGCGATTGCGGCGTACCCGACGCTGTTACCACCACCTGCTGCGGCACGCCGGCGATCCGTAGCGGAATGGCGCGGGTGGCAGCCTGGTCGACGGAAAGATGGATGTCCCCGGCGAGAAAGGCCGCAAATCCGGAAGCTTCCACGCGGAGCAGATAGTCGCCTTCGGGCAATCGGTCAAACCGGTACGCGCCGACGGAATCGCTGGTGGTCGTATTACCGGCGCCGCCCGTGCGCGAGGCAAGCGTGAGAGTGGCTCCAGGCACTCGCGCTCCCTGGGGGTCCTCGACGGTGCCCGTAAGCGAGGCGCCTGATTCGGCGTAGCCGCCGCCGGAGAGAAAGATGAGGCTGAACAGCAGTAACGTTGTTGTGGTTTTCATGTGTGGCATTACCTTTTGGGAATCACGGTCTTGCGGTAGTCTCCGCAATGGAATGAATCGCGCCCAATCGGTAACGCCGATGGCGGGAACCGGCATGGACGAGGAAACGCGCCTCCCAGTCTGCCTGCCCAGCGTTCGAATGGAAAATGGATGAGGTCAGGAGCGGCTGGATATGAGCCCCCGCCCTGTGATCACCATCCGCTCTCCATGCGAAGCGTGGTGCAAGCGCAATTACCGAGGCAGGTCTCCTGACTCGCAGGTCGTCGCGATACCGGCCACCTTCCCGCTCCCGAAGGAGCAGTGGTTGATACTGGCCGGTCCGCTCGCTGCTCACAGTGGCGCGACCGCGCGGGATTCTCACCCGCTTCCCTTTTCACCCGCCGCCCATGGCGAGCACCTCGGAATAGCTTCTATCGATACCACAGACAGGACCGAGGCGTCAAATTGCGCCTCGGGCTGCGAGAAATCAGAATGCGGATATCTTTCCGAGGACAAAACACAACGTGCGCGCTTGCCGAAAGAGAAACAGATCGTCTTTTCTCCCTTCCGGTTGGCTCCCGCCAACGAACAGTTGTGGATCGCCCTGGAACCGATTCCGCTCGCACGTGGGCCGTCCATTTGACCGAGGGACCGACCTCGCCCGGCCATCGACAGCGCGGATCGTCAAAGAAACGTTTGTCCGTGATGTCTCGGGATTGCAAGCGCCGCTCAATCAATGGGGCCAAACAGGGCCAATTGAGAAACCGACCATATAATGGAAGCGTTTCCGAAATGATGAATACGAGACTGTCATGGTTGCTGCCGGCAGGCTTGACGGCGGCCCTTTTTGCCCAGCAGGGAGCGGCTCAGCAGACCGGCCTTGTCAGCGCAGTTGGCTCCGGCCATGACTACTCGATCAAGCCCGTGCCCTTCACTGCCGTACACCTGAATGACGTTTTCTGGGCGCCGCGGATCGAGACGAATCGCAAGGTCACCATTCCGTTTGCCTTTCAGAAATGCGAGGAAACGGGAAGGGTGGACAATTTCGTTCGCGCCGCTGAGGCGCTGCGCGGCGAGATCTCCGATAAAGACCGGAAGATCCCCCCATATCCGTTCGACGATACCGACATCTACAAAGTGATCGAGGGTGCTTCTTACACGCTGAGCGTCAAGCCCGATCCCGCGCTGGAGTTGTATATCGACAGCCTGATCGTGAAGATTGGAGCGGCGCAGGAAGCGGACGGATACCTTTATACGGCGCGCACGATCGATCCCGCGCACCCTCATCCATGGGCCGGACCCGACCGCTGGAAAAACGAAGAGGTGCTGAGTCATGAGTTGTACGATCTGGGGCACCTCTATGAGGCAGCCGTGGCTTATTACCAGGCAACCGGCAAGCGAACGCTGCTGAACATCGCCATGCGCGCGGCGGACCTTCTGTGCAATACTTTCGGACCCGGCAAGAAAACCATCTGGCCCGGCCACCAGATTGTGGAGATGGGGCTGGTGAAGCTGTATCGAGTCACCGGCGACGAGCGCTATCTGAATCTGGCGAAGTTCATGCTTGATTCCCGCGGAGGCGGGCTTGCTTACAACCAGGCGAACATCCCCGTTGTGGACCAGACTGAAGCCGTGGGTCATGCCGTCCGCGCTACGTACATGTACTCGGGGATGGCCGACGTGGCGGCGATGACGGGCGACACCGCGTACGTCCGGGCTATAGACACCATCTGGGAAAACGTCGTTGGGAAGAAGCTTTACATCACCGGTGGGATTGGCGCCACCAGCGCGGGCGAAGCATTCGGCGTCAACTACGAACTGCCCAACCTGACTGCCTATAACGAGACCTGCGCCTCCGTCGGCAACGACTTCTGGAACGAACGCCTCTTCCTGTTGCACGGCGATGCGAAGTATGTCGACGTGATGGAGCGCACTCTCTACAACGGGCTTATTTCCGGCGTCTCGCTGGACGGGAAATCGTTCTTCTACCAGAATCCCCTCGAGTCGGCGGGCCGCTACGGGCGCAGCCCCTGGTTCGGCGTGGCCTGCTGTCCTGGCAACATCACGCGCTTTATGGCATCGGTTCCGGGTTACATCTACGCGCTCGGCGACAACGCCTTGTACGTGAATTTGTTTGTTGGCGGGAGCGCGGAGATCGCCATGGGAAATCGCACGGTCAAAGTGGAGCAGGAGACGCGCTATCCGTGGGATGGGCGCGTGAAGATCTCTGTCGACCCCAATCAGCCCGCTGATTTCGCGATCAAGGTGCGCATTCCCGGATGGGCCAGAAACGAAGCGGTGCCGGGCGATCTGTATCGCTTTGTCGACAGCCGCCACGAACCGGTCACGATCTCGGTGAACGGGCAGGCCGTGCCGATTGAGGTGGAAAAGGGTTACGTGACGCTGAATCGCGAGTGGAAGGCCGGTGATGTCATCAGTCTCAATCTTCCAATGCCCGTGCGCAGGGTCGTCGCCAATGGCCAGGTGGCCGCCGATCATGGCCGCGTAGCTATCCAGCGCGGACCGATTGTGTTCGCCGCGGAAGGTGTGGACAGCCCGGACCACAAAGTGCGCGACATCATGCTGCCGGACGATGAGAAGCTCACCGCCGAGTTCCGGCCCGATCTGCTGAACGGCGTGGAGGTGGTGAAGAGCCAGGCGGTCGCTCTGTCCTACGACTCGGCCGGCCGCCTGGTGCGCAGGAATGAGGAATTCACGGCCATCCCGTATGCCGACTGGGCCAATCGCGGCAACGACGAGATGGCGGTGTGGATCCCCGATGCCGAGGCCTCGGCAAGGCCAACTCCGTACCCCACGCTCGCCATGAACAGCAAAGTGAGCGCGTCGCATGGCGGAGTAAGAGTCACCGGCGAGGGCATCAAAAAGCACCCCGAAGCGGTGAACGACGGCGAAGAGCCAGCGGCATCCAACGATCCGAGTTCGTACTTCGACTGGTGGCCGGAGAAGGGGCAGACGGAGTGGCTCGAATATGCATTCCCGAAGACTTCGACGGTTGGCGGCGTGCAAGTGTACTGGTTCGACGACACGGGCCGAGGCGAAGTTCGCGTGCCCGCTTCCTGGCGGGTTCTCTACAAGGATGGCGGCGATTGGAAGCCGGTGGAGAACGCAGGCGCCTGGGGTGTGGAGAAGGACCGCTATAACAAAGTCAGCTTCAAGCCCGTGTCTACCAGCGGCCTGCGGCTGGAAGTAACCATGCAACCGAAATGGTCTGCCGGTGTCGCGAAGTGGAAGCTGGAATAGCGCGGCAAGCCGTGTAGAGCGGTAAACCCCGGCGGCCTTGAAAGACGAATGACTCGAAGAGAAGTTGCCGGACGGACCGGAAGACACGATTCGAACC
>Ga0187871_10004522_pt1 | contig 10383 bp, 7 predicted proteins | sample June2016WEW_16_1_FD_132988 | JGI IMG/M metagenome (GOLD analysis project Ga0187871, IMG submission 132988) | Peatland microbial communities from SPRUCE experiment site at the Marcell Experimental Forest, Minnesota, USA - June2016WEW_16_10 | ecosystem: Environmental > Terrestrial > Soil >...
ACAGTCAAGCCCCCCGACCGCGAAGATAGAAAAGTAATCGTGCAACGCCTGCTAATTGTCGAGGACGATCCTTCCGTCCGTAATACCATCGTCACGTTTCTTGAGCTGGAAGGTTACGACGTGGATGCCGTGTCTTCCACTCGGGAAGCTTTGGAACGCCTCAGTGCCGCTCCTTATCCGATCGTTATTTCGGATATTTATCTGGACGAACGCACCGGAATTGACGTACTGCATGCGGCCAGGAGCACAAACCCGAACTGCGCGGTGATCCTGATGACGGCTCGGGGCACCATCGAAACGGTGATGGCTTCCACTCGCGGCGGCGCATTCGATTACATTGCCAAGCCTTTCGAACTCGATCACATGCTGGACACGGTGAAGAGGGCCGAAGCTTCCGTCCTCACCAACGAAGACGACGGCGATACCGACGTCGACGACCTTCCGGTGAGCGAGATGATTGGCTCCTCCGCTGAGATGATCGAGATCTACAAGACCATCTCACGCGTCGCGCCAACGGATGCGACGGTGCTGGTGGAGGGTGAAACCGGAACGGGCAAGGAGATGATTGCGCGCATGGTGCACAATAACAGCGCCCGCTCCGGCCAGCCGTTCGTCCCCGTGGATTGCGCATCCATCGCCCCCGGCCTGCTCGAAAGCGAATTGTTCGGCGCGCTTCGCGGAGCGTACACCGGCGCGGATCGCGACCGCATGGGTCTGTTTGAGACGGCCAACAATGGCACGGTCTTTCTGGACGAGATCGGCGACATCGAGCTGAACTTCCAGCTCAAGCTGCTGCGCTTCCTGCAGGAGAAGGAGATTCGACCACTGGGTTCGGCGCGCGGCCGCAAGGTGGATGTGCGGGTGGTGGCCGCCACCAATCGCGACCTGCAGCACATGGTGGATGAAGGCCAGTTCCGCGAAGACCTGTGGTTTCGCTTGAACGTGGTCAGGGTCTTGGCGCCGCCGCTGCGCGAGCGAGCCGGCGATGTCGCGTTGCTGGCGCACTACTTCCTTCGGCTTTACAACGACCGTTACGGACAGAACGCTCGGCTGACTCAATCTGGCCTGAAGGTGATGGAGGATTATTCCTGGCCCGGCAACGTCCGCCAGCTCCAGCACATGATGGAACGGCTGACCATCCTTGCGCCTCAGGGGCGAATCGACGACGAGGCCGTTCGTGAGGCCATTGAACTCACCGACTCCAGGGATATTACCAGCGAAACCCTAGCCGACACCGAAGCCGATCAAATCCGCAAGGTGCTGGCCGTCACCGGCGGCAACAAGAGCCGGGCGGCACGAATCCTGGGAATCGAGCGCAAGACGTTGTATCGTAAGCTCGAACGCATGACTTTGTAGGCCTTCTTCGCCCAAAAAAATGGCGCGGCAAAAGAGTGAGTCGCCGCGCCAACCAGAGGAGGAGAAGGTTAAAATCTGAGGTTCCGAATCCCGTACAAAAAGACGTGCCGGATTCGAACGCGGTTCCCGCCTGCACACAACAGACCAAACCTGTCAAACTGCGCGAAGTTCCATTAAGCGCAGTATCTCTATTAATTTCTGCTGTTTACGGGAACAAATTGCAGGGGGTTGCTTCACAATGCCTCGGCTCGCATGCGATACTGATGGGCAAGAAAGATCTTCGAAAACCATGACGCAGTTGGGCGAGGCGGTAGCCCGGTACCACAAGATTCTGGAGAGTAAGCCTTGGAATGACCTTTCCTGGGCCCGCGCACTGCAGGAGCGGATGCGCGAGCGAAATCTTTTTGTGGGCATCCGGCCCATCTCTCCCGTCCTGCGGCCACATTTCATCTCCCGCCGCCAGTACGCAACCATGTCGAAGGCGGCAGAATGCCTGGTTGGCGCAATCGATCGCATGGAGCAAGTGGCCCTGAACAATCCGGCGCTGCTCTCGCGAATCGAACTTCTTCCGGGCGAGCGGATGTTGGCTGCGGTCGATCCCGGCTATCCGTATCTTTCGGTTACGGCGCTTCTCGACACGCACCTGAACAATGGGACGATGCGCTTCGTCAAGTACAACTCCGAGGCTCCTACCGGCGTCGTATACAGCGAAGCGTTATCTGAGATCTTCTACGATGCCCCTCCCGTGAAGGAATTCAGAAAGAAGTATAGCCTTACCAAGCTGGTGGGGACCAAGCCGTTCGTTTCCGCGATTCTCAAAGCGTGGAAGGAGTGGGGCGGCAAGAGCCGGAAGCCAAACATCGCGATTCTGGAGTTCCGGCAGCCATATGTGACCGCCGAATCGAACGAGAGCCAGCTCATTGCCGAATGTTTCCGCAAAGATGGCTATGCCACCGAGGTGGTGACGCCGGATCAGCTGGATTTCCGCAACGGCGTGCTGCAGCGCGGTGACTTTCGGATCGATTTGATCTACCGTCGCATTAAGGTGCAGGAATTCCTGGTGCGGTTCGATCTCTCGCATCCTCTGTTGCGCGCGTATCGCGACCGCAAGGTCTGCGTGGTGAACAACTTCCGCTCGGAGATGGCGCAGAAGAAAGCGCTCTTCGGGCTGCTGACCGATGAAGCCGTGACGGCCGGTTTTCCGGCCGACGAGAAGCGGGCCGTGCGCGAGTTCATTCCCTGGACACGTGTAGTAGCGGCGACGAAGACCACCTGGCAGGAGAAAAGCGTAGATCTTCCCGATTTCATCCTGAAGAACCGTCAGAAGCTGGTGCTTCATCCGAACGACTCGTCCTCTGACCGCAACCCCGTGCACGGTGCTCAGGTGGATGACGCCGCGTGGGAGAAAGCGATGAAGCTGGCTATGCGCAGCCCGTGGGTGGTGCAGGAAGTGACCGAGCCGGTCCGTTCAATATTCCCCGTGCTCCATTACGGCGAGATGCACATGCGTGAGATGAGCGTGGACGTGCACCCACATTCGTTCCTTGGCAAGGTGCAGGGCTGCTCGAGTTGGCTCACCGAAGCATCGGGCGGTTTCTCTACTCTGGCAGGCCTAGCGCCCACCTATATTCTGGAAAGCAGGTAGAGGCGGTTCCGGGAGTCGCTATGCGGCTTCGGCCACTCTGTCGATCGCCACGCGCGCGCGCAAATTGGCGATGCCGGCGGTTTGCCGCTCGTCGGTGACCGTCACGGCCACGGCGTCGTCCAGCCAGTCATGCGCGGTGCCATCGGGGTCGTGGGAGGCGGCGGTGATCGTATACTCCTGCGGGCAAAGGTCGGCGGCGAATGAAAAGGTGACGGATACGGTCTCGCCGGCATGACACGCCCCGATGTGAGCTTGCGCGGCCTCGGTGTTGGCGCCGTAAACTTCCAGACCGATGCGCGTGCGGATCATGATGCCGATTACGGGATTGTCGATCGCCGCGCGATAGCGCACGGTTACCCGAACATTGACGTCTTCGCCGCTTCGCCACACCGTGGTGGGCGTTCCCTTACTGCCGAGAGTGGCGATGTTCAGCACGTCCGCCCGGCCGTCGCCGCGGCGAATCGAGGTGTGCATGTTTCCGCTCAGCGTTTCGCCCCACTCGCGGAATTTCTCGGTGACGCTGCGGTTGTAAGCATCCAGCACCTCACGCGGATGCCCGCTCGATGCAAGCCGCCCCTCCTGTACCCACCAGACGACATCGCAGAGCGTCAGCAGGAGCGGCTCTTCGTGGGACGCAAGAAGGATGGTGGCGCCGCTGCGGCGCAGACGTTCCAGCGCGACCATGCCGCGCGCCCGGACAATGGCGTCATGCAGCGCGAAGGAGTGCTCGATGGCGATGAGGTCGGAGGGCGACAGCACCAGCCGGTCCATGGGACCGATGTAACGGCGTGTACCCGGAGCGATGACGTCGCCCACTTCGCAGGTTTGCAGTCCCGCGGCTAGTTTGAGCAACGCGCCTTTGCCGGATCCTCGCTCACCGATAATGCCGATGACGCAGCCGTCCGGCGCGGAGGCCGAGAAGCCATCCAGCGGCGGACAATGCACATTTCGAAATTCGACCGCCATAGCCGATAGAATACCCTCTGTAGATCCCGTCCGTGGTTCTCGTTGTCAGGCCATGCTTCCACTAACTGCGCTTACGGTGCTTCTATTGATCTCCGCCTCTCCGGAGCAGCACTTGCGAACGATTCTGGCCGTGCAAACCGGCGCGGTACAACTGCCTGCCGGAACCATCGAGCTGAGCTCCGGAATTGCGCTGCCAGACGGAGCCCATGACCTGACCATCGCCGGCAACGCGACCACTCTTCGCGCAGGCCGCATTTTTCGCGGAAAGGCCATTCTGAGCTGCCACGGATGCCGGCGTATCACGGTTCTTCATATTTCTATCGACGGAAACCGCGCCCAACTTGAGAAGCCAGTGGCGCTCCCGGCCTCAGGACAAGCCTTCGCGGCTTATTTTTCGACTAATGGCTTGCTGTTCACCGATGCCGAGGGAATCACCTTAGAGGACGTGACGCTCAGGAATATCCCGGGGTTTGCCGTCCTGGTGGGCAACGGCCACCACATAAGGATCAATCACGTTGCAGTTTCGGACAGCGGGTCGCGCAATGAAAAGGCCCGCAACAATAGCACCGGGGGAATTCTTCTCGAAGAGGGCAGCAGCGACTTCGAAGTAACCGGATGTACGTTGCGGGCGATTCGCGGTAACGGCATCTGGACGCACTCGCGCTACGTGCGAAACGCCGATGGCATCATCGCCGATAACACTTTCTCCGATATTGGCCGCGACGCCATCCAGGTGGGCCACGCCACTAACGTAAAGGTGACTGGCAACCGCGGATTAAGAATCGGTTTCCCCGCCTCCGAGATCGATGTGGAGGCGCTGGCAACGCCTGTGGGCATCGACACGGCCGGTAATGTGGACCACAGTACATACGAGGGCAACCGCTTTGAAGAGATCAACGGCAAGTGCATCGACCTCGACGGGTTTCACGATGGCGCGGTGCGCAACAATACCTGCGTGAACCGCGGTCGCCCGGAGGATTACTCGTGGGGCAATATCAGCATTGTGATGAACAACGCGAACCTGGACATGGAGTCGCGCAACATCACGATCGAAGGGAACGAGATTTCCGGCACTAAATTCGGCGCGATCTTTGTGATCGGCACCGGCCACACCATCCGTGATAACCGGCTCAGCCGGCTGAATCTGGCGCACTGTCCGGAGGACAGCCGCCATCTCGGCTGCGCCTATCCTGCCGAGCGCGGGGTTCTCCAATCCGGAATCTATCTGGCTAGCCACGCCCAGCGCCCCGCACCCGCCCGCGGCAACATCATAGAGCACAACAAGATTCAGGGTTGGGGCATGAAGGCCCATTGCATAGGTTTCGCGCCGACGGTGAGCGCGGCGGCGAACACCATCCATGGCAACGAGTGCGCCGATGAGTGACACCTCCGTTCACGGACGCATGCGTGACGACTGGAATCGCCGGGCGGTTGAAGACGCCCATTATTACACCGCGTTCGGACGGCGCGGCCAAAGCGAGGCTGAGTTTCTTGCGAGCGCGTCGTATGTACTGGAGAAACTGGAGCCCGAATTAGCACGGCTACCGGCGACCAGGAATCGGAGAGCCCGGCGCGCCATGGAGATTGGTTGCGGACCCGGTCGGCTGATGCTGCCACTGAGCCGCAACTTCGGAGAGATCCACGGCGTGGATGTGTCCACCGAGATGGTTGCGCTGGCACGGGAGCGGCTCGCACAAATACCGCACGCGCACGTTCATCTTACCGATGGCGCTGGACTTCCCCGATTCGCCGACGAATCGTTCGATTTCATCTACTCATACGCCGTTTTCCAGCACATCCCGGACCGGGAAGTGATTCTCGATTCCCTGCGCGAGATTCGGCGAGTGCTGAAACCGGGGGGCATTTTTCGCGGGCAGTTCAACGATCGGCCGCAGTCAGCCGATGAAGCCCCGAATACCTGGGCGGGATGCCGTTTTTCTTCCGGCGACATTCGAGCGTTCACCCACGAGAACGAACTCGATCTGCTCGACCTCTCCGGCAGGGACACGCAATATCTGTGGACCACATGGCGAAAGCGCGGGACAGGCCAGGCCTGGGAATCCCTCACCCCCCTCAAAGTCCGGCGCGTGACCAACGCGGTGAGTACCGAGCCAGTTGTGACAACCACAGGCCGCTTCTCCGCCATGTCCGTGTGGATCGAAGGTCTGCCGCCCGATTGCGAGCTGAACGGCATTGAGGCCTGGCTGGGCGGACGCGAGGCGATGCCGTTCTACGTAGGATCGTCCATCTATGATGGCGTGCGGCCGCAATTGGGCATCGCCATGCCGCCGGGTACGTCAGCCGGTCTTCATGAACTCTTTATTCGCTGGAAGGCCACGAATCTTCTGCGAGCCATGGTTCGAGTGCTCCCACCCCCGCCTCCTCTGCCGAGAGTAATCTCGGTCACTGACGCCGTAAACATAGCATCGGATGGACCGGTGACCTGCGGCGCGGTGAAGGTGGTCACCGAGGAAATGGCCGATCCCGCTCTATTCTCAGCATTTGTTTCCGGTTGCGCTGTGGAAAAGCAGAACGGTTTTCTTGCCGACCCGGCGCCACCGCGACACGAGTTCGACCTGACGCTGCCAGCGGGGATCGAGCAGGGCGCGCACACGCTGGAGATTCGCTACGGGCACCGCCGGTTCGTGTTCTCCATTACGATCGGGTGAATACCCTAAGAAAAGTCTTGCCTGAGGCCCTGGTGGGCATGTTAATCTAACTGCAACCAGTTACGGCGGGTTTGCGTCAAGATATCGAGGGCTTGCGTTCTCGGATTTCGACGGAGTCGCCGTAAGTTGGGCACCGTCTGCGGTTTCGCAACTGTGCCGCCGGTGAGCATCTTCCTCCGAGTGCTCACCGGTTTTAGTTTTTAGGCGAGCAGACGCGCAACTGCTCAGGTTGCGTGGCGGAGCTTCCACAAAAGACAATTACCGGATATTCACCCGGCCCCAGTTCCTCGGGGAGACGAACGTTGATCTGCCGGAGCTGCTGCGGATCGAGCGGCGAGAGGAACAGAACGCGCGCGTCGAGGTCTGCGATGCGCACTCGCACGCGGGTCTTCGTTGCGTCATCGGGCAGCCCACTCACCCAGACTGATACGAACGTCTCTCGCGCCAACCAGGCAAGGTTATCCTGCCAGGTGTTGCTGTCGGCTACGCCGCGGATCTGGATAGGTCCGGAGAAACTGGCGTTGGCGCTCTCCTCAGGGGCATCGACAGCGAAGGCGGCCGGCTCACTGAACGCGCTTTCGGTGGTGCGCACGCGGATGGTTCGGGAGGAACGGCCGGCCACGGCGTCAATTTTGCAGTCCACCTGCCATCCTGCGCCGCTGACGTGCGCGATGGTGACGGGATAAACGCCGAACCCGTCCATCTCCGGCATGACGGTCGAGCGGGTGAGATTGGGCTGGTTCGATTTAAAGAACACCGACAAGTACTCGTCCACCCGGCTGTCGAACAACGGTTCGCCATTTCGCTGATTCACTACGCCGGTGATTATGGGAGGCGCGTAAGGCGGCTCTTGAGGAGGCGCGGGCCAGCGGCGTTTACAAATCACGTTCGCCCGGCGATGCTCCTCCACGCCCAGAAGGTCCACGGTGGCGAATCCCGCGGTGCGGCAGAACGCCAGCAGACAGGACGTGTTCAGGCCATACCAGTTGTCGAAACGGCCGAGCAGTTCCGAAGTTTCGTAGAACTCCATCAGTGGCGGTGCGCCTGGCTGAGCGCCGTCGTCGGTGACCAGGGACTCGATCAATGCCAGGTCCGTTGTCAGGGCGCAGACTCGTTCCAACGCCAGCAGCGGGTGCTTGACGTGGTAGAGCACTCCGAGGAAGAGCACGATATCGAAGTAGCCGATGCGATCCGGCGTGAGCTGGTAAACATCGGAAAGGACGAAATCGACCTTCGATCCAAGCGCCTCGCGAGCAGTGAGGAAGGTTTCGCGCTCGACGATATCGGCGGCGACCACCTCGGCGCCGCGGCGCTCCATCTCAAAACTGAACCAGCCGTCCCAGCAGCCGATGTCGAGCACGCGCTTGCCGCGCAGATCGTCGGGGATGGCAAACTGTTCGAGGCGCGCTCGCAGATGGGCGACGCTTTGCCAGCCTTCAATGACGCGTCCGTCCGGTAGCTCAAAGCTGTGATACCATCCCTTGCGAGCGAGTTCCTCGACGAAATCGGGGATGCGCCGCGCAGCCTGCTGGTCGCCCATACAGACATGGTATTCGCGTTCGCACGCGCGAGTGTATACTGGCCCCAAAGCCGCAGCGAACGCAGTGAGCCAGCCCCCGCCAGTTGCGCAGAATGAACTCGCTTCCGCGGCCAGGCCCTTTCAAAGCAAGCGGGGAGCCCGCATCCCCGAACTCGATGGCCTGCGCGGAATCGCCATTCTGCTTGTACTGATGTTTCACTACAAACCCGCGACGGGACCGCTGGTGTATCTGAGAGGCGTATTCGCCACCGGGTGGATCGGAGTTGACCTCTTCTTGGTGATGAGCGGTTATCTGATCACAGGCATCCTTCTGGACACCGTTAGCCGGCCGCATTATTATCGGGATTTCGTGGTGCGCCGAAGCTTCCGCATTTTTCCGTTGTATTACGCGTGTCTCGTGTTATATTGCGTTCTCTATTATCTGGGGGGTCTGGTAAATGTGAGAGATTTTCTGACGAGCGGCAACGCGTGGTGGTATCTGATTTATCTGGGCAACATTCAGACGTTTCTGCAGAACTCCTGGCCGGGCATCGCGATTCTCACGCCGTTGTGGTCTCTGCAGGTAGAGGAACAGTTTTATCTCAGCTTCCCGTTCATTGTGAAGCTTGGGCGCAAGAGACTGGCGTGGATTCTGGCTGGCTGTGTGATTGGCGCTCCAGTGCTGCGCATCGCGCTGGCGGTTTTTCTGCCGCGGAACCTGATGGGAGCTTACACGCTGATGCCTTGCCGCATCGACGCGCTGGCCATGGGCGGGCTGGTGGCACTCGCCGCGCGAGAGTGGCCAGCCCGGCTGAAAGGCCCGTGGATCGGCTGGCTCACCGCAATCTCAACAATCACCGTCGTGTTGTTCTGCATTCTCTGGAACGATACCCCGTGGTCATTGGCGATGCGCACGGTGGGGTTCACGGCGCTGGATTTCGCATTCACCGGCATCCTGATTATGCTGATCGGCTGGCGACAGCCACTGCTCCTGCGTTTGTGCCGGATGAGGATTCTGGTTTGGGTGGGGACAATCTCATACGGCCTGTACCTGCTGCACCTACCGGCGATGGCGATCTCGCATGGCTGGCTCGCGCCGCTTCTGGGAATCGGGCCATCGGGCTCTACAGCGTTCTTCGTCATGTTCGGGCTGGCCCTGGCGATGGCCTGGATCTCGTGGACTTTCTTCGAATCGCCGATTCTGCGGCTGCGGGAGCGCTTTACAGAGCGGTAAGTTCTCGGATAGGACTAAAGTTGTACGGCGTTTTCCCGATCCTTTATCTAAGATCCAATGCTCACGCAAATCCTGCTCACCGTGGTCACGTCGGCCGGGTCGTCGGCTTTGGGATGGTACCTTTGCCGCCAGTACATGGTTGTGGAGATGCGGAAGAGCGAGGACCGCTCGAGGCAACGGCAACAAACGGCGGAACGTAAGATGATGGCCCAGAAGGCGAAACTCGAAATCCAGGTGTTGCAGGCACGGTTAGACGAGTCGCGGCGGCTGATGATGCTCTTCTCGGGACAGTTGCCGGAAATGCCGGTCACCCCGCAACCGGCTCTCGGCGAGGCAAAGTTGAATCTCGCCTGGAACCGCCTCACGGGCGTCAGCCAGATCGCTGGTTCTCGTAGTAACGGGTGATGATTCCTTCCACGATGCGATTCGGCAGGAGCCGCTTCAGCCAAACGGCCGCGCGTTGCGACGCTGGCCCTATCGTGTAACGCAAGCGCGGGTGTGGGTCGTCGATCACCTTTTGAACAAGATGTGCAATGGCATCGGGCTTTGGGCCGTCTTGTTCATCTGAGGCCATGCGAGCGATCGCTCGTTCGAAACGATTGTGGTAAGCGGATGGTCCGGTAGACGCAGCCGTGGGCCAGCGATTCTGCGTGAAGCCGGTGTGATGATCGCCTGGTTCGATCACCACGACGCGGATACCGAAGGGCCGCACCTCGATGCGCAGCGACTCGCTGAGTCCTTCGAGCGCGAACTTTGATGCAGAGTAGAAGCCCTGAAACGGTATGGCGATTACACCGCCGATGGACCCGATATTGACGATGTAACCGGCATTCTGCGAGCGCATGACGGGCAACACGGCGTGGCAGACCCGCACTGTCCCAAAGAAATTCACGTCAAACTGAGCGGCGGCCTCTTCCATGGTGGTGTCCTCTACCGCGCCCGCAATGCCGAACCCAGCGCTGTTGATGAGAACGTCGACCCGGCCCTCGCGATC
>Ga0187871_10004524_pt1 | contig 10380 bp, 16 predicted proteins | sample June2016WEW_16_1_FD_132988 | JGI IMG/M metagenome (GOLD analysis project Ga0187871, IMG submission 132988) | Peatland microbial communities from SPRUCE experiment site at the Marcell Experimental Forest, Minnesota, USA - June2016WEW_16_10 | ecosystem: Environmental > Terrestrial > Soil >...
CCGGTGGGTCGGGATATTGCATACCTGTCTCGAACGTGGCTGTCTCTACGACGAAGAGATCGCCTGGCCCACGTCACAAGACATCGCCGCTTGACATTTACGAACAAGGGGTGTCTGCAACCTGGCACTGGCGCTTGACGTAACCCGTACGGGTTCGGATCTGAGGCCCGACGTGACGAACCCGCTACCGCTCACTGGCGCATAACTCTGCCATGATGAGCGTCGACAATCTCAAAGGGTCAAAATCGTCCATTAGGTGGGCGTTCTGATAAGACGGACTGGCCAATGCTTCGTCGAATTCGTGGCCAGGAGCAACGGTCGATATCCGCTTGCTCAGTTCTGACACCGGGCCCAACCGCGACTCACGCTCTGTTTGACAATGAGTTGAGCACCGCGACCTCTGGGAACGTCGCCGGCGCGCCGTAGCCGTGCTCAACTAGCCACCGGATCTCCATCAAACTTCGCAATGACCAGTACGCGCGAATCACGTCGATCTCGATCTCGCCGCCATAGCCTGCGATCACATCGTCGAGGTGCTCCTCGTGTGCGAGCGTCAGAGTGGCGAGGTCATACATGGCATCGCCTTGGCCGCCTTCGGACCAGTCCACGACGCCGCTCACCTCGTCGCCGTCGACGAACACGTGAACAATCTGCAGGTCGCCGTGAATGAACACCGGTGTCCAGGGCCGCAGCGCCGCCTCCGCGACCTGACGATTGCGCCTGACAACGTTGGCGGACACGACATCGTTGGCGACGAGCCACTCACACTCCAGGTCGAGCTTTGGCGGAAAATCGACCGTGCCCCGACTGCTGAGAGAGGGCAGCTGCTGACACTGGCTGCTGGGCCACGGCGGCAGCGGAGCGTCGTGCAGCGTGCGGACGGCGGCACCTGCCGCAAACCACGCCTCCGAAGACGCACACGAAGGCTCATTGAGCACGCCGAGCGCCGCTCCAGGAACTGCCGTGAGGGCGAGCACCGGCGGCTTGCTCCAGAGGACCTTTGGGGTGGGGATTGGTGCCCTCGCAATGACCTCGACCTCTCGGTCGATGCGCGATTGATCCGTATCAATCTTTATGAAAACTTCGCCGGCGCGTAGTGTCACGCGCTCCGAATGTGCAACAACGACTTCAATCTCTCGCATATCGTCGATCATCGCACAGGCCATCGACTGCGCGGGAGCACCGCCTGGTGGTGTCGGAGGCCCGACGTGACAGTTCTACACCCTCACATTGGCGCTTGGGCTAGTCAAGGCTGATTCTGCTCTATGGCGCGACGTGAACGTTCTCGCTGGCGATTCACAGGTTCAGCAATCTACTGGAGAGCGTCGCCGGTGCCAGCATCACCGGATGCAGACAATGATTCAATGATTGGACGAAAAATGGCTTGGACCTCGTAGTGATTTTTGGATACCAGGAAAGTGAAGTCCTCGACGGGCGACCCGCATCGGAAAGTAACCATTGCAAAGAGGTTGTAGGGCTGCGACTTCAGAGAGAGTGCTCGCCCAATGACTCCAGCAGGACCGAGCAGGGTTGCAGCGTATTTGCCCTTGTTCGGATCGCGACGCGTCTTCCACTCGGAGACGAATATTGCGTGAATTTCGCGCCATTCAATGCGAACAGTTCCTGTGTCGGGATTGTCCCAGACAATTCCATCCGCTTGCAAACTGAGTGGTGCCAGAGAATTGGGGTCATGCCTCAACGCGACACGCTTGATTTGACAGGGCTTTATCGAGGACCACCACACTTTGGCCATTGAGAAATGATACGGCGAGCCATTGCTTCGGAGAGCCGACTTCCAAAAATCTGCGCCTGGCTCATCGGGGTTTGGGCAGGATGAAGGATTCAGCCCCCTTCTGAGGGCGTCAACATGATGATCATCTCGCGATCGGCTCGATAATCGCGCAACAAGGCATCCCAGCGTCGGTGCGATTCTCGGATTTTGCGGCTTGCTTCGAATCGCGAAAAACTTGCGCGAGTGACGGCTTCGTTGGCGTCCCTGGCATCAATGGCTGACGCAATTACCGCATCGAGAGCATTGACGGTGCTCTTCATGCCATGAATGAATGCTGCCATCTGTTCGGGGTCATCGTCACGAAGTGGTCCTTCGTCAGACTCTTGCCACTTCACTAACTCTGTAAGGCACTTGTCGTAGTGCTCATTCGCCTGCTTCGCTTTGGCTAGAAGTTCGTCACGCACGCTGTCGGTCAAGTCGTGACCTGCACCATTATTCGGGGAGCACTTCCGCGAATTGTAAACGCGTCTCCGGGTTCGATCTCGGCGCCTTCGTCGCCTCCGTCAACGAAAACGAGGATTGAGCGAGGGCCGTTATTCACTCCAGATATGAGGATTCGATTGGGATTGTCGTCTAATACTTGAAGTGTGTCAGGGTCGAAAGAATTTTCGTCCTCTTCCATCGTGACCCTTGCGCCCGGATGGCTGCGAACCATTGACCACCAAATGACGTGCGCGCCTGCAATTTCCGGGATGTTGTCGGACATAAGTCGGCACTATACACAGGTCGGCGTCGTTCCGCCCATTGGGGCTGCGCTACGAATTCGGTTGCTCCGATTCGGCGTTAATGGACCGGCACGTTTGGGCGAGTTGGCCGATGGCGCTGGTGACGCACGCGCGTGAGCGCGGCGCCGGCGGCGGCGCGGCCGGTGACCATCGCGTGGGACCAGACGCCTTAGTGAGACGACTTCGAGTTGCTCCGTAAGAAGTTGGTAAGGACCTGTTGCACGAATCACACTCACGTAGTTAACCTTGAAAGAGTAAGTGGCGTGTAGCCGCGAATTAATTGTTGGGGCGAATCCCCGTTTAGAGAAGCGCCAGTGAGCGCAATTGACTAATTGCCAGTGGGCGTTGTTACAAAAACCTCTTTTAGGGATTCGCGGTGTATTCCAACTCAGAAGATTTCACTCTCCCCCCTCACCCCAATAGTGAGGTTGAACACGCCCGAGCGATCGCCGAAGGCGGGCGCTCTTTACTTGACATAAGAACACAACTCGTTGATAGCACGGGTCCTCTCATTCGAGACTCTGGGCTGAAGTTCGTATATTGGCCGGGTTGTGCTGAAGCGACGGTGTGCTACATCGCACCGGGGTCAAGACTCGAGCGCCAACTCGGGCGAGCACGTCCGAAGTCCGAAGAGGACGCAGCACTCCTTTGGCAGGTCGCCAACGGGCGGGCCGGATCGCGTTCCCGTCGGTATTTCGTGACCAACCGACTGCGTTACATGTGGGTCCTCACGTTTGCTCAGAGTCGCACCGATCGGCGAGCGGTGATGGCCGTGGTTGCGGTCTTCGCAAGACGACTGCGGACGCTTCACGGTGGCGCCGCCTTTCCCTATTGGTACTCACCCGAACTGCACCCTGGCGGTCACGGTTGGCACGTGAACTTCTTCATCGCCACGCGCGTCGAACACGCCGATGTCGAATCGTTGTGGGGTCAGGGCTTCGTCTGGGTAACTGACTTCGCGTCTTCACTCAAGGGACCGAAGGGCGAGCCGTTAAGGGTGACGCGGAATCCGCGCGAGGGTCTCCGCCGTGCCGCGCACTACGGCTGCAAGTACGCGCAGAAGGACTGGTCACCCGAGCACGTCGGTCGACAAAGTCATCGTTACGAGGTAGCACAAGGCTTTGCACCGGTCTCGGAGAGCGTGTGGATCGAGTGGGCCGCCGAAGGTGAAGGACTCGTCGCTGAGCTCGTGCCGCCAGATGAATGGCACAACGTCCAACGCTGGAACTCCAGTGACGACCCGGAGTGGAAACGCCCTCACGTGGAGACGTGGCGATGGTGACGGTCGAAGTCGAGGAGTTCGAACGTCGGGATTACACACTGGCCGCCGAAGTTCTGGTAGCAATCGGACTACGGATCGTGAAGGAGGAGAACAATGAGGCAGACCTTGGCCTATGTGAGGGTGTCGACTGAGGACCAAGTCGAGTACTCGCCCGACGCCCAGGCCAAACGTTGTCGCGACCTTGCACGACTGCGCGATCTCGGACCCGTTACGGTTCTCCAGGACGAAGGGTGGTCGGGCAAAAATCTCGACCGTCCGGCCATGCGCGAACTGATCACGCGCGTGGAGGCCGATCTGGTTGGCTGTGTGGTTATCTGGCGACTCGACCGGCTAAGTCGTGACAATGGCGACGTGTCGTGGCTGGTCAAACTGTTCAACGCCCACGGGGTCAAGGTGCATTCGGTCAACGAGGGTGAACTCGACCTCACGAGCGCGTCGGGCAAGATGCAAGTCGGTGTGAACGGTGTCTTCGCGCAGTACTACCGGGACCAGATCGTGGAGAACACCAAGATGGGCCAACGCCAGGCCGCTGAAAAGGGACGTTGGCAGAACCACGCACCCACCGGCTACGACATGGTCAACGGTGAACTCGTACCCAATGACGCAGCACCCATCGTTCAGCGCATCTTCGAACTGCGCGCCCAGGGCCGCAGTTTCCAACAGGTCGCCGACGACGTCGCCATGAAGTACGGAACCGTGCGCTTCATCGCCAGCAACCGTGCGTATCTGGGCTTGGTGAAGTACTCAGGCGAGTGGTATCCAGGAGTCCATGCCCCCCTGGTCAATGAGCGACAGTTCAACGCCGCACAGTGCGGCTACACACCGGGTCATCGCCACGGACGCCACCTGCTCTCGGGGACCGTGCGCTGCGGCCTCTGCGGACGGGTTGCGAGCATCCGCTACAACGACCGAGGACAGGGCTTCTTTCGGTGCGGCGGACAGGGCCAGCGCTGCACACAACCGGCGAGGTCTGCGAACGGTCTTGAGCGAGCGACAGTTCTGGGACTCGGACTGCTCGCCGACGACAAGGACCTCCAAGCGGCCATTCGCTATCAACTAACGGCACATCGACGTGCCGAAGCACCGACGCGACCTTCACACAAGTTGGCGATTGCGACTCTTGACAGGAAACTCCAAAGGATTCTTGACCTTTGCGTGAACGAACACATAGACGGTGAAACCTACGCGGTAGAGCACCGACGACTCACGACGCAACTACTAACGCTGCGACAAGAGGTCGAGGAATTCGATCGCGCCGAGAAGATTCGAGATGAGGCCGTGGACAAGTTCGACCAGGTCGCTGAGGTCCTGGCTGACTTCGAAGCACAACGTATTTGGGATGCCGCAACGCCTACGGAGCGGTGGACGCTCGTCAAAAATCTGGTGGACTCCGTCTGCATCTACCCGGATCGCCTAACTGTGCAAGTGGCCGGTGCGCCGCCCTTCACCGTCGCACTTGACGAGGTCGGCCTCAAGAAAGGTGGCATAACTGTGGTGTCGGAGGCCCGACGGGAATATTGCAACCCCTTCTGAGCGCTTGGCCAGCTATTCTTCCTTGAAGTAGTGAACATCGCTCAATGGACCAGCAGATGCTCGAGGTGAGAACTGGTGGATGCGATGCCTTTGACGGGTATCCGTTCCGCGATTACTCGGTCAACTGCGCAACGCGCTCAACGCCGACGTATGCTCCTCAGAATCCCGGGTAGGGATCGATTAAAAGGGGCAAATAATGAAATATGTAGTTTCTTGGACGGCGCGTTCGGCAGCAGTATCTGAAGCGGATGCCAAGCGGTCATTGTCCGCTTTCACAAATTGGACGCCAGCATCAACCGCAACGTTTCACCAGTTCGTGCAGCGCGTGGACGGTGAAGGTGGTTTCGCGATCGTAGAAACCGATGATCCAGCGAACATTCTCAGCGACACCTTGAAATTCGCACCATGGTTCAAGTACGAATGCTTTCCCGTAATTGACATCATGGATGCGGTGAGTGCATTCCAAGAGGCCATCGACTACCGGGACTCCTTGAAATAGTCGTCGTGGTCGATTGAAGAAGAGGCCTGGCGTCGGAGGCCCGACGCGACGGTTCGCAACCTTGCACTGGCGGCTTAGTTGAACGAGTGATCTGTAGCCTCTTTGGGAATGCACCTGCGACCGAGTATCTGCGACGATGGCCAAATGGAAACTAAGTCGCGGTTTGACCTCCTTCTAAAAGAAGGAAACGCCAAGCCCGTCGGGGGTGGGACCTTTCGTGGTTCCACGATGCGAGATTACGTCTCGTCGCTGGTGTCGCGGGCCCGCCGCCACCGTCCTGCCACCCTGCATTGGCGGCTCGGATCGCGAGGCTAGTTCAAGCTCATTTAGAGAACCGTTGAATACTGAAGTCTGCCGGTGGCACTGCACGCGCGATTCTGGTGCTTCTACACCGTCAGGTTGTAGATCAATCCAAATCGATCTTTGATGTAACACCGAGGATGACCCGGTTCATCCTTGATGATTTCGCCACCATCCCCGACTAGTCGGAGCTTCGCCTCTTCGACATTTTCCACCGTCACTTCCAGGACTGGCCCTAATGGAGGTCCAGTCTCAATGAAGAGATTGATATTGCTGCCGTGCAGACTGACCATTCGTGGCTCTCTGCCGGTGATCGTAAATCCGAGTTGGTCAACATAGAAAGTTGCCGCTTCCTCGACGTCTTCAACCTGTATCAAGATATCGGCTCCAAATGAATTAGCCATTTCCGCTCCTAACGCGAACCGTCACCGATTGCATACGTCTCCTACTCTCTCTGGAAGGCCACTTGAACGAATGTGTGTAACGCCCATCACGCCATTCTTGTTGTAGTACGCAGAGCCGCGCCGGACCAGGTCGGGCAACCCTGCGTTGGCGACGTGAATCTTCCGGAATTGATCAGAATGGTTGAAGACGGTTTAGGGGCTGCACTCCAACCAAACGACCGTGGGCCCTCCCGGTGCGCTGTTGGTCGGCTTGACAGTAACAACTCCAAGAGTTACGTCCTGTCCACTGCTCAAAGGTCTCATACAGGCGATCGGCGACGAGTCGGACCAGCTCATTTGAGTGTCACGCCACTCAATATTGGACGAAAGGCCAAAGGAGACCGCTGCGCGAGATCCATTCTGAACGAAAGCGAATTCGTTGCCATCTATGCCGACTTCGGTGACTTTGCCGGAGACGACCTGGGGAGCCACGGTGCTACTCCCCCTGATGGTTCCGATGACAAAACCAATTCCGATCAGAACCAAACTCGCAATCGTAATGAGAATGAATCGAGTCAAGCGTGCTGATTCCACGGCCACCCCCATGAGGCTTACGTACTGAACAGACTCTCCCACAAAGTACTGCGAGCGAATTACTCAGTCGCGCTCGAATTCATTGATGTTCATTGGGTAGCGACGGCCGATCCGAAAGTAATGCGCACAACACGGGATTATCGAATTCGTTCGCTCCATTCCGATTGACAGATTTGCGGACACGGCGAGATCCAAGATGTTGGAGAATGTTGGCGTTGGAGGGCCGACGTGCACAATCGCCGTCTGGCGAACGGAGCCGTGGCAGGCGGACTCTGAGATACGTCTCGGACACGCCAGGTTCATGTGATGAGTTCTCCCATTGTGAAGGCGAAGCAATCGTCAAGAGACCAAAGGTGCTCCTCAGTGGCACGATATCCGCGAAGCCACAAGACGTTTTTTACGGATCGCAAATAGAAGCCCTTCGGCAAGACATTGGTGTCGTCGAGAGGAGCCGATGCGACTGTTATCGAGCCCGATGGGGCAGAACCGTTGGACATCACCGAGTCGGGAGCAGACGCCTGGTCAGCCATGGCGAGGCGCAGATAGGGACCTGTGATAGTCGGGCATAGGGAGAGCCCCGCCTCGTGCGCTCTCCGGAATATTGCTGACAGAGTCGCGTCACTTGTGATTCCGAGTTGCCCTACCGTGTACCGGACAACTTGGAGAGTTTCGAGACTCTGCTGGTCGAAGATTTCACAATTGAGCAACACCTCAGCTGAGGCGTTCAGCAGTACCCCTGATCCGTCTAGTGCGGCTCGCAACTCCTGACAACTCAGCCAGCCAACTCGCAACTGAATCGCGTTGGACGAGTCCGCGTCACTCATCGAGTATTCGAGTGTCGGGGGCCCGACGTTCCAGGTCTTGCATCCTCAACTGGAGGCTCTTCGATGAGCAAGCGCCGGGAAGTCTGTCCACGTCGCCAAAGGATACGACGTCGATTTGGCGCGAGACTCATTGATATGCCTTTCGTCGGGGCCCGATGGAGACGACCACGATCGGAAGGACTCAATCATTAATCGTGTAGACAATGCGGTAGTCACCAACTCGGAGTCGATAGCCTTCGCGACCAGCTTGCCATGAACATTGTGGCGCGGGAAGAAGACGGCGTAGTGGCTCGTCAAGGTGACGGTTCCCTGCATTCTCGTAGCGACACGTAATGATGTTCGTCCTTGACACTTGAGACCTCTGTGGTACTCTTCCACTAATCACTTAGTAGAAGAGTACCAATGATCGAATTCCAGCTTGATTCGACTTCGGGGGTAGCCACCTATCTCCAATTGGTGCAGCAGGTGCACCAAGCCCTTCAATTGGGTCTCTTGGAACCTGGTGATCAACTACCAACGGCTCAGCAGACTGTAGCCAGACTGGCGATCAATCCGAACACCGTGCATAAGGCCTATCGAGACCTCGAACGTGAGGGATTGGTTCGAGCTCGACCCGGCCAGGGGACCTTCATCATCAAGTCTCTACCTCGGCCCGACCCGGCGCTTCAAGCCCGCTTCCTTAAGTCAATGATCAAGTGGCTAAACGAAGCGACAGAAGCGGGTCTCAGTCCCAATGACATCGACGCGATCTATCGCAGCGCCGAACGAAACATGCTGATCGAGGGTGTCGCGTGACGGCCGTCATTGAAACGGAAGATCTCGGCAAACGGTACGGGCAAAGGTGGGCACTCCATGACTGCACCGTCTCAATTCCCAAAGAGAGCGTCGTCGGCCTCGTCGGACCGAACGGCGCGGGCAAGACGACTCTGCTGCAATTGGTCGTCGGTCTGCTCACACCGACAACAGGCGCCGTACGGGTTTTGGGTGAGCGACCCGCCGGGAGTTCATCGCTACTCGGTCGCGTTGGATTCGTGGCTCAAGATTCTCCGATCTACGAAGGGTTGAGTGTCGCGAAACATTTGCGAATGGGCGCCTATCTGAATCCTCATTGGGACAGCGAATTAGCAGCCGCCAGAGTCACAGATCTCGGCCTGGAGCTCGACCAACGGGCTGGTTCGCTATCGGGCGGACAGAGAGCCCAGCTGGCCCTGACATTGGCAATTGCCAAGCGACCGCAACTGCTTGTGCTTGACGAACCGGTCGCGAGCTTGGATCCGCTAGCACGGAGAGAATTCCTCCAGAGCCTGATGGAAGTGGTTGCCGAGCATGGTGTGACAGTCGTCCTTTCCTCGCACCTTGTCGCGGATCTCGAAAGGATCTGTGACTATCTCGTGTTGCTCGATACGTCACATGTCCAGCTCGCTGGAGAAGTGAGCCAACTTCTGACAACGCACTGTCGCATCACCGGACCTCGCCGCGACGCTCGAACTCTGACATCCAGCCAGCACGTCATCGAGGAGAGCCATACCGATAAGCAAAGTAGTTTCCTGATCCGTACTGACGAACAAGTGCTGGACCCCTCTTGGACGGTCACGTCAATCACGATGGAGGACCTAGTGCTCGCGTACATGGGCAAGGCTCGCGACGGTGAGCGTCTGCGCAACTCCGGTCTGAAGGTGGTGTCATGATTCGATTCACCTGGCTCCAGTTTCGCTTGCAGGCCATAGTCGCCGGTAGCGCGCTTGTCGCCATTGCCCTGGTCTTGGCCATTACGGGACCACACCTCGTCAGCCTGTACGACACGACCGTCATCCACTGTGCAGCTCATGGTGACTGTTCGGCGGCCACCACCGCACTGATCAACGCGGACGGGACGATACAAGTCGCCCTGACCTTTCTCTTATTGGCAGTGCCGGCCCTCATCGGCATGTTTTGGGGGGCTCCGCTCATCGCGAAGGAGTTTGAGACTGGAACCTATCGTCTGGCGTGGACCCAGGGCGTCACCCGCACGCGTTGGCTGACCACAAAATTGGGCGTCGGTGTCTTGGCCGGTCTGACAGTCACCGGCCTGCTCAGCCTCATGGTGACGTGGTGGTCGAGTCCCATCGATACCGTGAACGCAAAGTTCTTCGACCCACTCGTTTTCAGTACGCGCGATCTAACCCCGGTGGGCTACGCGGTCTTCGCGATGATGCTCGGTGTCACGGCAGGACTGCTCATGCGCCGGACCATTCCCGCTTTGTTCAGCACGTTGGCGGGGTTTGTGGCTATTCGGTATGTGATGAACTCCTTGGTGCGGCCGCATCTTATGGCACCTCTCCATCAGGTACTCGCCATCAACGCGAGGTCGCCGCTGGACATGGGTGAGACGCCCACAGGCTTTCAGGTTACGGCAACGACTCGTGGGGTACTGCCTGGCGACTGGGTTTACTCGAACCGGATCGTAGA
>Ga0187871_10004526_pt1 | contig 10377 bp, 9 predicted proteins | sample June2016WEW_16_1_FD_132988 | JGI IMG/M metagenome (GOLD analysis project Ga0187871, IMG submission 132988) | Peatland microbial communities from SPRUCE experiment site at the Marcell Experimental Forest, Minnesota, USA - June2016WEW_16_10 | ecosystem: Environmental > Terrestrial > Soil >...
CCACGAGTATGTGTTTGGGGTGGGCATTAGGGCGTGATCCAAAGCCAGATACCGGTGGGCGCGGTGAATCGGGCGCCCAGCTTTGCATAGATGTTGTGGACGGCGGTGTTCATCACGCTGAAACTGGCGAAGCCGACGCGGTGCCCCTTGGCGGCGTACGCCGCAAGGCTCTTTTCGTAGAGCAGGAAGCCCGAGACGCGCGCACGGCGGTGCGCGGCGGCCAGCGTGAGATTCAGACCCGCGGCGGCGGGCCGTGAGAAGAACCATCCCTGGACCTCTCCGCGGGAGAGAATCGCGAGACAGGTTGCGGGATGTTCGCTGATCAACTGGCGGCCCCAATCCGCATAGCGGGCGTTGAGACGCTCCGGCGTGTGGCCGGGAAGGTGGATATAGCGTTCGTGCTCGAAGGGCGCGAGATCCTCCTCACGGTATTGAAAGCCAGGCTCGTCGGCGAAGCACACGGTCAACTCCTCGGCACAATCACCGGCACCTGCTTGCGCAGGGGCTTTCAGCGCGATGCGGAAGGCGATCTGGACATCGGCCAGAAAGAAGCTGGCGCGGGCGATGGCGGATAGCGGCGGCGCGGCGGCGAAGCCGGACTTGAATTCGACCCATTGGTACGGCGCCAGGGCTTGCTCGCGCTCGCCATCGGGCAGCGCGAAGAAGGCGGGGTCGTCCACGATGCCGACGGGAGATCCCCACCAGCGCGTGTTGACCTCATGACAGCGGATCATAGCTAGACCTCGATCTCCTCGAAGCATTGGCTCCAGAATCGCTGGCCATCCCAGAGCGGGCCGAAGTGGTGCATGCGGTCGATAGGAACCAGCCGCTTGATGGGAGTGGTGGCAGCCAAGCGGAGCCAGCGCGGGTCGGCCGGGTCCAGGAAGGCGTGGCCCAGAGTTTGAATGTTCGCGGGCAACTGGCGGACGGCTTCTTCGAGAGTGGCCGGGGAGATGGGGAGGAACATCGGGGCGTCGATGGTTTCGAGGGTGAGATCGCCGATGCCGACGACGGCGTGGCGATTGACGGCCGCCGCGGCGTCCCACCCGAGCGCGGCGGCCCATTGCAATGCCATGGTGTTGCCGGAAGCGATGTGGACGGGCGGCTTGAAGCGCAGCACTTGCGGCCACAGATCGAGCATGCGCGAACGCAAGGCTTCGGCTTGCGGCCGCGTGCCATTAAGCAGCACGACGCGGCGCGGCGAAGTGCAGCCCGCCTGTCCATAAATCGCGAAGACACGGATCAGGTTGGCTAGGACCTCATCGGTGGCCGCGCCGGCTTCGATCCAGGCTTGGGACTGCCGGTCGATGAAGGAGAAGCCCGTCCCGCGCAACGGCTGGGCTGAACCGTGGATGGCGGCGGCGCCCGCGTCGGATCCGAAGACGATGCGCACGTCGGCCTGTTCGACCATCTGGCGTTCGCGATCGTCGCCGTGCGCGAAGATTTCCAGGTGGACTTGTTGTTCGAGATGCGCGCGGAGCGGGCCGGCCGGAAGGTGCTGGCGGGCGAATGCGAGGAATGCGCCGGTGAGGTCCTGGCTGCGCGATCCGCCCTTCAGGAGAATCCGGTTGCCGGTGAGGCTGAGAAGGATCAGGGTGAGGGGGCCCAGCAGGCTGACGTTGTTGGGCAGCCAGACGGCCACGGTGCCGCGCGGGCGGGCGAGCCGGGACGGGCAACCGCCCTCCACAGGCTGACCGAAAGCTTCGAGGAAAGGAGCGTGCAGGTTCTCCGGGGCGAGGAAGACCATGAGGTAGGCCCACTCGTCGCGGCGGAACTCGCCGGGAACGGTCTTGCGCATGGCCCCGCGGAGCGCGCCCCATTCGGCGACTACCTGCGGCTGCGAAAACGGCAGCGCGAGAGCGGTGCGGCCGAACACGGATTCGAAGAAGGCGAGCGAATCACACATTGGCGCAGCCTCGCAGCTCGGCGTGCGGCATGCGTCCCAGCAGCTCGAAACGCTTTCCGAAACGGCCGCAGGGGCAATCGCCGGGGGCAATGCGGCCCATGTCTTCGGAGAGCACGGAATGATAAGGAGCGCCGTAGGCCAACACGTTCATCAACTGAATTTGCCCGGGCTGGTCTTCGATGGCGCGCAGGGTGTATGGATCGCGCACTAGCACGTCGGCCCAGACCGGCACGTGACGCATGCCCTGCTCGCAGAGCGGATAGATGACGCCCACCTGCTCCACGAGGCCGTAATAATCGACGACACGGCTGGTCGGGTCGAGGTCCCCGGTTAGGGTGGCGTCGAATTCCGCGCGCTCCACGCGGAGCGCCTCCATTTTCTTCCAGCCGCCGCTGTGGACGAAATGAATCCGCCTGCCGCGGAGAGCGGCGCGCACGCTTTCCGGCATATCGGCGGCGGCCCATGCCTGCCAGAGAATGGAGCTGAACCCGTAGACCAGAAAATCTTCACTGGACGCCAAGACTTCGGCCAGCAGGTCCCATTTCATGCTGGCCGGGTTGCTCGCATCGCTCAGCAGGAAATGGATCTCGGTGGCCAGTGGGCTCAGGCTCATGGCCGCCGCCACGCGAGCGGAAACGACTCCCCGCTGGCGCAGCGAGCGGACATCGTCCAGGATCAGCAAAGGACGCTTGTGGCCGCCGACCATGTTGGTGAGAATGGCCAGCGCGCTGCGGCTCTGGAGCTGCGAACTCAGGTTATCCAACACAATTTGGCTGGGCGCGGACCCGCTGGTGGATGACGAGCGCAGGGTGCGTTCGTGAAGCATGTTGTGGGCACTGGTTCGAAACTCCAGGCGTTTGAAGAGGTCCACGTGCAGGAAGGGCAGCTCATCGACCGCGCCGGCCCCTATCCAATCGGCCCAGATGCGGGCATAGGCCGGGCAGCCTTGCAGATGATGCCACGTGAGGCGCAGCATTTCGGCGAGGAAGGCGGCATCGTCGCGGGCGGAATACGGAGGACGGTCGAGCAGTTCGCTCATGCGGCCACCTGCCGTTCGATTTCATCGAGGCGCCCGGCGCGGACCAGCGTTCCGTTGGTGCGCGTGCAGGGGTCGCGCAGGATTTTCGCCCAATTCTCCCGGAGGAAGGGTAGCGCGGCGGCGAAGCCCTCGAGTTCAAAAAGACGCTGGAGGACGCTCCAGACAGCGTCCTGGTCGACCGCACATTGGCGCGCGAGATCGGCCCACTTGGAGGAGGCAGCGCGGTTGAGGTTCATCACCGGAAGGAGGAAGACGGAACACAGCCGGGCGTGTCCCCAGTCCTGGTCGGGATATCGCACGCGCATGGGGTGTTCAAGGACGTGGGCAATTCCGTGCACCAGTCCGACGGAAGCCCTGGCCTGCAACGCGCAGGCGCGGGTGCCGGCCTGGAACCAGCGCGGGTCTGTGGAGAGCGGCAGGCGCAGCACCTCGGCGATGAGCGCGGCCAATTCGCCGCGCAGGCTATCGCACGCCAATGGGGAGAGGAAGGCTTCCAGGGCGTGGGACCATACATCGCCGCAGGCGCGCCGCGCTCGCGCCGGAGAGATGGTGTCCAGCAGTTCCGGCCAATAGATCACCGCGTCGGGCAGGAACTCGCCGCCGATACAGATCTGCTTTGCGCCCTCACGATTGAGCACGGCGATGGGCGAGGACTCCGCGCCGCTGCCCCAGATGGTGGGTATTAAGACGAGGTTCAACGCGGGACGCTTCCGCGCGCGGAAATGCTTGGCTTCGTCCATGAGGCTGCCACCACCGGCGACGACCAGGGCGGCGGCCGTGGCGGGGATTTCGTCAAAGGAGGAGATCGAGGGAAACGGCAGTTCCGCGGAGACGCGGACGCGCACACTGGGGCTAGACCGCAGCACCGCCGCAGATTTGGGAAGGCTCTTGAGCCATGCGAGATCCCGGATCTGCGGACTACTCATCGAACGAGATGCCTCGCGCCTCCAGAATCCCGATCACGTCGCGGATGCCCGTAATGCCGATGGCTTCGTCCTGTGTGAAGTGCTGGCCGAAAGTTTCCTGCACGCCGACGGCAAGCGACACGACGCCGAGCGAATCCCAGGTTTCGATTTGTTCGCGTTTCAAATCCGGATGAAACTCCTTGGGATCGATGAGGAAGACGTCCACGATCAGGTCTTTGAGTTTCTCCGTGTTAGTCATTAGATTCGCTGGCGCCATAGCAGGGACCGGTTCTCCATGCTTTGGAGCGCCAGACTGTCCACCTTTCCATTGGAGTGCAACGGCAGGGTCGCGGCGGATTCGATCCGCAGGGGCCAATGCGTTCTAGGGTGACTGGAGCGGAACACCTGCATCAGCCCTTGCAGGTTTTCGCTCGAGGGCTGCGGGGACAGGACCAGCACATAGCCATCTTCGCCCGCACTGTCCTTTTCGCGATAGCAGGCGACCTGACCGTGCCACTGGCGGTTGACGCTGGAGAGCACCTGAGGGAGCGCGATCTTTTCGCCGTAGCGTTTGAAGACCTCGCCGGCACGGCCGAGCAGGCGCCAATGCCCGTTGCCGTCGTCGCGGACCAAATCGCCGTTGGGAATCCACTCTTCGGGGGCGAGCGGGTGGAAGCCGCGGTCATCTATCTGGGCGACGCAACGGTATTGGCTGAGGAAGAGGAGTTCGCCGGCCTCTCCGCACTTGAGCTGCACGCCGGGCAGAGGGCTGCCGATGTCGGAAGCGGATTCGCCGTCCTCGGCGCGGCGCAAGGTCAGCCGGGGCAGCGCTTCGGCGCATCCATAATTATTGAAGATGGCGGCATTCGGGAACATTTCGTGCAGCGCTGGAAGCTGCTCTTGGGGAAACCGTCCGCCGGCGAAATGGAGACGGATCACGCCGGGGAAACGATCGCCGCCGAACGTGTTGCGGAGCAGGGCCGCCTGTGGACCGACGAGGCAGAGCATGGCATCGCGGGCGCTGCGCAATGCGTCGCGGAAGAGTTCGGGTTTGGCGAAACCCGACGTCAGGACCAACTTGCGATGCATGACTCGCGACCACAGCCACTGGTTGACGAAGGCATAGCAATAGGTGAGGGGCAGGGCCACGATCGTCTCGCGTACAGGCTCGCTATGCTGTGCGGCGTGGAGGACCCACGCGAGTTCTTCGGAGTTTTCCTTGCGCCCGATCACCAGCTTGGGAGCGCCGGTGCTGCCGGAGGTCAGGAGGCAGAAGTGGTGCTGGCGGTAAGGCGGCGGAAGCTGTTCGGAAATGCCGCGGAGCCAGGGAACCGCGGCCGCGCTCTTTTCGTGGGCATAGGCGAATGTTTGGGCAGAGGCCCAATGACGGTCGAGGTCCGGCAGGCTTTCTTGCGAGCTATGTTCGATCAGCAAATTCATCGTATCGTACCAATGGGTCGTAGGCCCCACGAAGAGCGGGTCCGGGGGGACCCGCGCAGACCGGGGGGTCTGCCCCACAAGTCATGGTTCGAATTCCTGGATGGCACGAATCACCCGGGCTTGGTCGCCTTCGGTCAACCCGTTGTAGAACGGGAGACGCAGCAAACGGTCGCTTACATCTTCGGTGACCGGGCAGGAATACGCCGATCCGCCCAGCCGCAGTCCCATTTCCGAAAGGTGCAGCGGAAGGTAATGAAACACGCTCAGGATGTTCCTGGCTTTCAAGTGCCGAATCAGGCGTGCGCGGCTGCCTTCGGAAGGCAGAAGCAGATAGAACATATGGAAAGACTGCTGGCAATGCGGAGGAACTACCGGCATTCCCACGCCGCAGCTCGCGGCCCAGTCTTTCAGGCGCATGTTATAACGTTCCCAGATACGCCGGCGTTGCGCTTGAATGACTTCGCGCGACTCCAGTTGCGCGTATAAGACGGCCGCCAGGATATCGGAGGGAAGATAGCTGGAGCCCAGGCCCACCCAGGTGTACTTGTCGACCTGGCCGCGCACGAAACGGCTACGGTTGGTACCCTTGTCGCGAAGGATTTCGGCTTGCTCGCAGTATTGGGAATCGTTGATCACCAGCGCGCCGCCTTCGCCGCAGGTGAAGTTCTTGGTTTCGTGAAAGCTCTGAGTTGCCAGGCAGCCGAACGTGCCGAGGTTGCGTCCCTTGTACTTGCCCAGCAGCCCGTGGGCATTATCTTCGACCACGGGCACGCCATAGCGGCGGGCGATTTCGAGGATGGCATCCATTTCGCAGCCGACGCCCGCATAATGGACCGGCACGATGGCTTTGGTGCAGGGCGTAATCAGCTTTTCCAGCAGGGCTTCGTCCAGGTTCAGGGTGTCCGGCCGGATATCGATAAACACGGGCCGTGCGCCGCGCAAGGCAAAAGCGCTGGCGGTGGAGACGAAGGTGAACGACGGAAGGATCACCTCATCGCCGGGCTGCAGGTTTAGCAGCAGGGCCGTCATCTCCAAGGCGTCGGTGCAGGAGGTCGTCAGCAGCACCTTGGGCGCGCCCAGCAGTTCTTCGAGAAGGGCGTGGCACAGCTTGGTGAAGCGGCCGTTGCCGCTGACGTGCATCTCGTCGATGGCCTGCTGGATGTAAGTGAATTCCGTGCCGGTCTTGCAAAACCGGTTAAAGGGAATGTAGCTCGCTTCGGATTCGGCTACCGGCGGAACAGGCCAAACGGAAAGATCGCTTATAACCGGATTGGCTTGAGTCTCAGGCATGCATCCCCGCAACCAGGCGCGGCGCGGCCCGTTCGACGGCCACGGTCTGCTGGCGGATGGCGTAGCCCGGACGGTCCATCATACGGAAGTGCATGCGCGCCAGATACTCGCCGATGATGCCGAGCGCGAACATCTGCACTCCGGAAAACATGGCGATCAGCGAAGCCAGGAACGGAAAACCCGGCACGCTTCCGCCGCGGACGAGATAGCCTCCGATTACGTACAACAGGACGAAGAACCCGAACGCCGTGAAGACGAATCCGATCGCGCTGGCGATCTGTAGAGGGAGGACGCTGAAGCCCGTCATCATGTTGAACGCGTGACGGATTAGTTTGCGGAGTGTGTACTGGGAGGTTCCCAAGGGCCGCGCATCGTGGCGGACGCGGACCGCGGTGAAGCGCGACGCGCCCCAGGTGAGCAGCACGTCGATGGATACGAAGGGCCCCTGGAAATTCGTGAACCCGCCGCGCACCTCGGCGAGAAAGGCGCGAAAGGCGCTGGCCTGGCGGGCGGTCTGCGCGCCCACGGCGCTCTGCAACGCGGTTTTAGTCACGCGGGATGCCAGGTCGCGCCAGAGGCCGTGCCGCTCTCGTTCGGGCGCTCCGTACACCACGTCGTACCCTTCGGCGAGCTTGTCGAGTAGTTTCGGAATCTCCTCGGGGGGGTTTTGCAGGTCGTCGTCGAGCGTGACGATAACTTCGTGGCGGGCCGCGCGGATCCCACACAGCAGCGCATTATGCTGGCCGTAATTGCGCATCAGTGAAATACCGCGGACCCACGGGTAGCGATGCGTCAACTGGCAGATTACTTCCCAGCTACGGTCGCGGCTGCCGTCGTTGACCAAAATGACTTCGTAGCTCCGGGCGCGGGCTGCCAGGACCGGCTCCAGGCGCTCGATCAACAGCGGCAGGCTGCGCTCGCTGTTGTACACCGGCACCACGACGGATAGTGACACTTCGCAATCCATTGCCGGATAACATCTAACCATAGGAACTTGGCCAAAGCCATGGTGCAAAAGGTTAACCTCTGGTTGATAGGGAAGTTATGGAAATTCAGTTAACCAAAGTTAGCACGCCCGTGTGAGTTGTCAGGTAAGTGCACGGAGTGTAAGCTGGTGTCTGATCGCCTTGGCACTAGACACAATCGAAAGTTCCGCTACCGCTTTACCCAGGTCCGCCGATCCCGCCAGCCTGAGTAAGTCCCGCCGTTGGGGGCCGGCGCTGGGTCTGGCCCTGTTGTCTCTGCTTTACTTTGTGCCTACGTGTGTCCGCGCGGCCCGGGAAAAGCTTTGGTACGACGAGATTCTGACTTTCGATGCGGCGACACTGGCGCCGCATTTCGGGGCGCTCTGGACCTTCCTGAAGAACGCCGAAGCCAGCCCGCCGCTGGGGTTTCTTCTCGCCGCCGGGTCCGAAAGCGTCTTCGGCAGGAACGAATTCGCTCTGAGGCTTCCATCCGTCGTCGCGTTCTGGATCATGGCCCTGTGCCTGTATCTTTACCTTAGCCGGCGGATTCCCCGGTCCTATGCGATTGCCGCGGCGCTATTGGCGGTTTTGACTGCGGCGGGGCGGTACTCTTACGAGGCGCGTGCCTACGCTCTGGTGCTGGCGTTAGCGGGCATCGCTTTGGTCGCGTGGCAAGCCGCCGCCGAAGGCCGTAGAAGACGCACTGCATTGGTTGTGCTGGGCGTTGCGCTGGCGTCGGCCTTATTCTCTCACCCGTTGGCCGTCACGCTGGCACTGCCGTTCCTTGCGGGGGAGCTGACCCGCACCGTTCAGCGCAAGCGCGTGGATTGGCCCGTGTGGTGCGCGTTCGCCTGCGCTACGCCGATGCTTCTGGTTATCTGGAAAATGCAGACGACCGGCAAGTCGACCGCATACTTGCGATTTGTCGGAGGTAGGTCCTGGCACATCGGCATCACCTATATGGAGATGTTGGGACCGGCAATCGTGCCGCTGGTCCTGGCCTTCCTTCTGCTGCTGGTCTTGCGCACGCAGGGGGCGAATTCCCCGAAGAGCGCGCCTGGGATGCGGGCGTATGAGCTGGCCGCACTGGTGGGCTTCGCGCTGATCCCTTTCGCCGCCGTCCTGCTGCTCTATACCGTCGACGGCTGGTATTTCCTCCGCTATTCGCTGAACTGTACCATCGGTCTGGCGGGATTGGTCGCAATCCTTCTATTCCGGATAGGCGGAGGAAACCGGCTGTCGCAAGTCACCGTGCTGTTGGTCTTCGGAGCAGCCTTCACATTCGTACAGTTGTGTCCCGAGGAAAAGCGCCCCGACTTTGGGCTGAAGGTCGTCAATACCTCGGACAAAATCCAGCAATTCCTGGAGCGGATGCCATCCGACGCGCCGATCGCGATCAGTGAGCCGAAGATGTTCCTGGAGCTCGAACACTATTCCAGTCCGGGGCTGGCTGCGCGGCTTTATTACCTGACGGACCCGGCCGCCGCGGCGGCGATCGATGGCAACGTTCTTTTCGACGTCAAAACACCTCAGATCGCCCGGTACTTCCCTTTTCGCGCGCACTACGAGGACTACCATTCCTTCATTGCGGCGCACAAGCGATTTTACGTTGTGCAGCCGGTGCGGAACATCGCGCGCGCGCATTCTCTCGGCCGGCTGAGCCTACAGCCCCGGGAAACGGCGGATAGCTTTCAATACTACGAGGCTAGCCTGCGTTAACAGGACATCGGATCGCCTTGCCACTCACCGCCATCCAGACCGCTCCCACCGAATTGCGCGAGTCTCCCCGGCCTCGAAAGGTTTCAAGCCGGCTGCGCCGCTGGGGGCCGGCGTTGTACCTGGCTCTGCTGTCCGCGTTGTATTTTGTGCCGACGTGTCTGATCGCGGCCAGGGAGAGGCTTTGGTTCGACGAGATACTGACCCTGTACGCCTCGACGCTGTTGCCGTCGGTCCGGGCACTTTGGTCGTACCTGGGACGCGGTCTCGAGCTGAATCCGCCGCTGGGGTTCATTCTGGCCGCCGGATCCGAGAGCGTCTTTGGGCGGAACGAGTTCGGCGTGCGATTTCCCTCCGTAGCCGCATTCTGGATCATGTCGCTGTGCGTGTACGTGTTCCTGAGACGCCGGCTGCCACGGCCATTTGCGATTGTCGGCATGCTGCTGCCGGTGTTGAGCATGGCCGGCCGGTACGCCTATGAGGCGCGCCCTTATGCGCTGATGCTGGCGCTGGCGGGTATCGCACTGGTCGCGTGGCAGGCCGCCGCCGAGGGCCGCCGGCGCGGGCTTGCGCTGGTGGCGATAACGGTCGCGCTGGCCGGGGCTTTGTGCTCTCACGCGCTGGCGGTAACGTTGGCGCTGCCGCTGCTGGCGGGGGAGGCGACGCGGTCCATTCAACGCAAGCGCCTGGACGTGCCGGTCTGGTGCGCCTTTGCCGCTGCCACACCGCCCGTGTGGCTGTTATGGAAGCTGAGGGACAGCGCCGGGGCCGCGGCCTCCGCGCAGGATGTGACGCATCCCGTCTACACCGTGGGCCTGACGTATTTTCTGCTCCTGCTGCCGGCGCTCATTCCCGTGGCGGCGGCGATATTTGTGGTGCTGATGTCCAGGGCCGAACCCGGTGTTCGGATTGACAAAAAGTATGGGATGCCAGGATACGAATTGGCGGCGTTGATCGGTTTCGCGGCGATCCCGTTGGCCGCCGTTCCGCTTTCCACGATGGGTGGTCTCTATTGGCCGCGCTATTCGCTGAACGCGGTGATTGGCTTGGCGGGGTGCCTGGCGTTCCTGCTGTTCCGCATGGCTGGCTCGCGTCCCCGCGCTGGGATGGCAGTGG
>Ga0187871_10004529_pt1 | contig 10371 bp, 8 predicted proteins | sample June2016WEW_16_1_FD_132988 | JGI IMG/M metagenome (GOLD analysis project Ga0187871, IMG submission 132988) | Peatland microbial communities from SPRUCE experiment site at the Marcell Experimental Forest, Minnesota, USA - June2016WEW_16_10 | ecosystem: Environmental > Terrestrial > Soil >...
ATGCGCAAGTTCGCAATGTGCGCTCTGGCCGCCGTGCTAATCAGCCTCCCGATCCTGGGAACGGGCTGCCAGAAGTTGCAGGCCCGCGATCACCTCAATAAGGGCGTCAATGCGTTCAAGAACGCCCAATATCCGGAAGCCGTCGAGCATTTCAAACACGCGGTGGAGTTGGACCCCAACTACCCCATCGCCCGTTTGTACCTGGCCACTGCGTATATGCAGCAGTACATCCCCGGCGTGGTTTCGCCGGAGAACGATCAAATGGCCAATGCCGCCGAAAGCTCGTTTAAGGACGTGCTCAAAGACGACCCCAAGAACGTGACGGCCATCGCCTATCTGGCATCGCTGTACCTCAACGAGAAACGCTGGGACGATGCCAACGCCTGGTACGACAAACTGACCCAGGCCAATCCCAAGAGCGCAGTTGGCTACTACAGCAAGGGCTTCATCGCCTGGTCGATATGGTATCCGGCCGACGGCACCGCCCGCGCCAACCTGGGAATGAAGCTCGACGATCCCGGCCCCATCAAGGATAAGAAGGTCCGCGAGGAGCTGAAGTCCAAGTATTCCGGCGTCATCTCGGATGGCCTCGCCAGTCTCGACAAAGCCTTGCAGGTGGACCCGGACTACGACGACGCCATGGCGTATGAGAACCTTCTCATCCGCGAACGCGCCGATCTGGCCGACAACAAGGAAGACTACGAGAAGGATATCAAGACCGCCAACGACTGGGTCGACAAGGCCATGGAGGTCAAGAAGAAGAAGACCGAAGCGAAGCAGAAAACCGGTGGCGGCATCGTCGCCGATCCCAACGCCAAATAGTTTCTCCTGCCTGAATTGCAAAAGGGGAGGCGATCTTCGGATCGTCTCCCCTTTTTGTTGTATTGCTATCCCTCCATATTCTTTGCGCGCCGCGACGATTTCACGCCGCGCAAAAGCTGAAAGGCGACCGCTGACAGCCGAGAGCTTGCGCGCAGCGCATTGTGGGACATCCTTCAGCCTCCTGCTCAGCGCAATACGGGATGCCGGCCTGATTCTGGTACTCGATAACGGCCGGGTGGTCGTGACCTTCCGCGACGCCGATTTGACCCGTCTGATTCGCGTCGCTGAGGCGGAGTCGTGTTCGGCCTCGGTCCCGCCACCAAGATCTACCTGTGCCTCGACAGTGTGGATATGCGCAAAGGCTTCGACGGCCTCTACGGCTTGGTGCGCGATCATCTCGGCCAGGACCCGCGGGTGTGGGTCTGCCACGACATTGTTTTGCGGCGACATGATTGGGATTACGGCGGGCCGGTTGATGGGATGGCAAACGGATTGATCCATGTTATCGTGGGGGTTGATTCGCTTCCACAAAAGCCTATATCATGAAACTCGAGTTAGCATGGGCGCGTCATGTGTAGTGGAGTTCAGTAGGTCGCGTGAGACGCCGGAAGTTCTACGCCTGTCCCACACGAATAGCATACGGGAGGTATGCTATGACCCTTCGCGGTACGAGTTGTTTCGCCCCAGCAATTTTTTTTCTCCTCTGTCCCACGGCGGCTGTACCGCAGTCTGCGCCGCCGACATTCAAAGCTGAAACCAATTTGGTGCTGGTGCCCGTTGTGGTACGGGACGCCAAGGGCGAGGTGGTTGCCAACCTCGGCAAAGAAGATTTCCGGCTTTTCGACAACGGCAAGGAACGCGAGATCACCAGTTTCTCGCTGGAGGAAACTTCCGGGCGAGTGGCGGAAGACCGCAGCGAGTCGCCGGCAGGCGCCGCGCCAATGGTGATGCCGCAACATTTCGTTGCCCTGATGTTCGACGACGTGCACATCGGCGACTATGGTGACCTGGTTTACACGCGCAACGCAGTCCGGAAATACCTGGACAAGCTGCAACCGGCGGATCGCGTGGCCTTCTTCACGGTGTCGGGGTTCACCAACGTCGATTTCACTACGGACCGAGCGAAGATCGCCGATGCCATGATGAAACTTGGGACAGGACCGTCGGGTTATTTCTCGGACCCCGACCGCGTGGCGATAACTACCATTAACGAGTGCGACAAGATTGTCAGCCGGATGGCGCTATTGCCCGGCCAGCGCACGCTGATCTTCATGTCAGCCGGTCTAATCATTCATACCCCGACATGGACCGAAGTGCCGCGGGCGATGCGGATGATCGACCATGCCATTCGATCGCGGCTAGTGATCGATGGACTGGACACCCTCGGTTTGTCGATGATACCGGAGAGCGCACGGCTCTTGGGCTGGGAGTTTCAACTGGTCACGAGCGATGGCACCGGCGGCAAATTCATTCGCGACACCAACGATCTGGACGGCGCTGTCGAACAGTTGGCCGCTACGCCAAAGTACAGGTACCTATTGGGGTTTTCGCCGGGAAACATCAAGCCGGACGGGAGCATCCACCGGCTGACCGTCAAACTGCGGGAAGGAATCAAGCTCGATGTGCAGGCGCGATCCGGGTACTCCGCGCCGGAGGCGAAGGAGTTGACGCGGCGTGGGCCGGCGCCGCCGAACACGGCGCCGCAACTGAGTGAAGCGGAGAGCCGGGAGGTGGCGCAGGCTCTGGGCATCACGAGCCCGGCGTCTTCCACCGGGAGCCATGGGGAGAAATCCACCCAGGCGGACCTTACCGCCAAAACAGGGACGAAGCCATCCGGTGAACCAGAGACGAAGGAAGTGACGGAGTCGCTGAACCTTCGGCCAAGCGCGCCGGGCGCCTCGACCACAGCTCCGCCGGTGACGAAGAACGATGAGGTGGTGACGTCGGAGCAGCCCGCAACGTTCAAGGTACGGAGTAACCTGGTGGAAGTTCCGGTGGTGATCCGCGACCGGACGGGACATGCGGTGGGAAATCTCAAGCAGGAAGACTTCCACATTTTAGACAAAGGCAAGCCGCAGGAGATCAGCAAGTTTACGTTGGTGAAGGCTGGCCAGGGGGCAGAGGCGGAAGCTGCCGCGGCACCGGGTGCGCCGAACCTATCGCCTGGAACGGCCCCGGCTGCGGCGCCGCCCGCCGCGCCCGATCGCTTCGTCGCGTTTCTGTTTGACGACATCCATCTGCGGGTAGAGGACGTGCCGCAGGTGCGCGCCGCGCTGCTGAAATACCTGGGAACATCGTTGCGGCCGGGAGACCGCGTCGCGCTCTTTACCACCTCAGGCAGTCAAAATGTCGATTTCACGAACGACGCCGAGTCGCTCACCGGCCCGCTCAACAAGATCATGCCGAGTCCGATCGCCGAAAAGGGCCGCGGCAGTTGCGGCGTCACCGTGAGCTACTTTCAGGCCGTGCAGGTCGATCGCGAAGTCAGCCTGCATCCCATGAAGGGTGACGTCGGGAAAAGTCTGGCTCTGCGCGCGGCCGTTCAGGAATACGGGGATTTCGATACCGCCGTAATGGCCATTCGCGACGCCTTTACCAGCGGTCTGCAGGAATCGCGCGCCACCATCGCGGCGCTTAGAGCCGTGGTACGGCGCGTGACGTCTTTGCCGGGCCAGCGAAGTCTGGTGCTTGTGTCACCTGGGTTCTTTGTGTCCGCCGATCTCCAGAACGAGAGCGACGAACTCATGTCGCAGGCGATTCACGCCAAGGTGCTCATCAGCGCCATCGACGCGCGCGGCGTGTGGACCAATCCGGGCTTCGATGCCTGCCGCCAGAGCGCATCGCAGGATTTGATCCGCTTCCGCGATCTGGAAGGGATGGCCAATGGCGATGAACTCATCGCGCTCGCCGAAGACACAGGCGGCGCTCTGAACGCCAACAACGATTTCTTCGGCGGCATCGAGAAGGCGGCAGCCACGCCCGATTTTCTATATATTCTGGGCTTCGTTCCACAGGATCTCAAGTTCGACGGCAGCTTCCACGCCCTGAAGGTCACCGCCGGTGGGGGCGAGAAGTACAGCCTGCAAGCGCGGCGCGGGTACTGGGCGCCGAAACAGGCGGAGGACGAAGCGGCGGTTTCCAAGCAGGAGATCCAGGATGCAGTTTTCTCGCGCGACGAGATCCATAGCCTGCCGGTGGAGATGCACACACAATTGACGAAGGTGGGGGAGCAGGTAAAACTGAACGTGCTCACCAGCGTGGATCTGAAATCGATCCGGCTGCGCAAGGCGGACGGCCGCAACCGGAACGACGTTACGATCGTGGCGGCGCTGTTCGATAGTAATGGCAACTTCCTAGTAGCCACGCAGAAGTTATTACAACTTCGTCTGCGCGATGAAACCGTGAGTAAGTTGGAAGAGATAGCGCCGGCGGTAATCAATACGAATTTCGACGTGAAGCCGGGCGCGTACCTGCTGCGGCTGGTGGCGAGGGATGCCGAAGCGCAGGAGATTACGGCGGAGAATGCGGCGGTAACGGTGCAATAAGGAGCGCGTCATGCGGAGATTGTTCCCATTCGTGCTGATTACGCTGGCGGGCGCGGCCGCGCAGGATCAGCCGGCACAACCTTTCAAGTCGGGCGTTACCATGATTCAGGCGCCGGTGACCGTGCGCGATCATGACGGCCATGCGGTGGCCAATCTGGAGAAACAGGATTTTCAATTGTTCGACGACGGCAAGCCAGTGGAGATCGCCGGTTTTTCGGTGGAGAAGCTGGGCGGCCAGGCCATCCCGGGCAGATCGCTGCCCAGCCCCGATGGCCTGAAGTCCGGCGCCGGCGCAGCAACGGATATTGCGCAGCACTTTATCACTTATTTTTTCGACGATCGTTCAATGGGGGGGATTCCGTATCCTCACGCATATGCGGGACGCCGCAGCGAAACAGATTAATGGCTTGCAGCCGGGCGACCGCGTGGCCATTGCCACCTCATCGTGCAGTGTCACGCAGGATTTTACCAACGACCGGGCGAAGTTATTGGAGGCGGTGACGCACCTGCAGATCGCACCGCCGCAGATGTGCCGGTATTCCGCAGCCGTAGTGTTGCAGCTCGAACTGCTAAAGGATGTCGTGAAGAGGATGGCGAACCTGCCAGGGCGGCGGTGGATCCGCCTGATGTCCGGAGGATTCTGGGTTCGGCACGACGATCGCTGGAATCGGCCGACGGATCTGAGTGACGCGGCCGTGCACGCCAAGGTGGTCATCAACGCGCTCGACCCGGGAGGCGCCACCGAAAGCACCGGCTGGGGGGCGGCGACAACCAGCAGTGGAATGAACGGCGACGTGCAGTCTAACTTTCCATACTCAGCCGATCCCCAGGTTTTGATAGACTTGGCGCACGCGACCGGCGGCGCGTATGTGACCGGGAACGATTATGACCTGAACTTCAGGCGGCTGTCGACGCCGAAGTGTCATTACGTATTGGCATTCGTTCCCACGGCGAAGGATGGGAAGTTTCACCAGCTGAAGGTGAAGCTCGAAAAGAAGGGCAAGTTTACGGTGGAGGTGCGCAACGGGTATTACGCTCCGGAGGGCGCGCAGTAAAGCGCGGCTGGAATAAGCTGAGATTGTGAAGGAGGTGCAGGTATTCAGGCCGGAGGGATTGGGCCTACTTCCGTCGCGACCACCTCCCGTCCTCGGACACGCCCGCTCGACTCTGTCTATGAAATTGACATTGGCGAAACTCCCGTTCCTTTTGTTATCAGCTTGCGCTTTGTCAGCCCAGACGGCGCCGCCCCTTCTCGTCCAATTGCGTCCCATCGTGCTGGATTCGCACGGGCAGCCGGTACATGATTTGACCGCGGATGATTTCAAGATCACGGATCAGGGCAGGCCGCAGGCCATATACTTCTTTCGGCGGCCAGCGGCGTCCAACGCGCCGCCGGTACGTGGCGAATACTCAAACCGTTCCAGCGGCGCGCCGCAGCGTGTTACGGCAATCCTTTTCGACCTGATGAATGAGGCGGCCCCGAACCGGGTAGACACGTGGCATCTGTTGGCCAAATCGGTTCCGCAGGTCGAGCCGGGCGGTCTGTTGTACTTTTACCTTTTGGATCTGAACGGGGACCTGGTGACGGTGCACGGTATCGGATCCGCGGCCGACAGCGACGCGAACTGGCAGCAAACATTTGAGGCGGACCTCGATAAGGCAATGAATGCGGCGAATCGTGTCAGGCCCGCCGGGATGGACCGGGAGTATCAGGTCAAAAAGACCTACCTCGCGCTGGAAACGCTGGCGAGACAACTCGCCACAGTACCGGGACGGAGGGACATCGTCTGGCTCACCGACAGAATGCCTGTAATCACCAATTCTTTCCGGTGCGATGGGGAGGATTGGGTCGATTGCGGACTGTATGTGGCCCACACTGCAGTGACTCTAGAGGGCACGGGAGTAGCTGTAAATCCCACGTCCTTCATCGGCATAGGCGTTCTAGGCTCCAGTTATGACCTGGAGCAGATGGCTCTGCTGACGGGCGGGCGAACTTTCTTCGGTCCGCCGCTCCAGGAGGTTTTGCGGCAACTGGCCCGCAATTCGGAGGGGGCGTACGAGATCGCCTATGCGCCGGGTGCACAGAACTGGGACAACAAATTTCACCGGGTTCGCGTGACCTGTGCGCGCAACGGCGTGAAGCTGCAGGTCAAAGAGCGATACTACGCCCTGCCGGATTCGCGTTCCGCCACAGAGCGGCAACGGGAGGCGCTGCAAGCCGCCTATAATCGACCCTCGGACACCAACGATATCGGCCTGCACATTAAGGTTTCGCAGGTAGCGAATGGCGTGCACGTGGAGATGCGCATCGACGCGGCGGACATCCTGCTGCGCGAGCGGGATGGCAAGTTCGTAGGAGCGATCACGATGTTGTTCTCCGATCGCGGAGCGGCGGAAGAGGCGGAGAATCGCGGTCTGCAGTTTCGGCCGGTGGGAGAGCCGATGGCATCGATCGCCACGCTAGATTTGACCAGGAACGAATACGACCTGCTCATGAGAAACGGGTTCATTAGTATTTCGCGGGATCACACGATCCCAACAGCGGTCGAGCGGGTACGCGTTATCGTTTTCGATCAGAACACCGACCGCTCGGGCTCCATAACATTCCCGGTGCGCTAGGAGAGCGGATAGCTGTTTGTAGCCAAGACCGGATCACGACCGATTGAGCGGCTGGATTAACTCATTTCCTTCCAATCCAGCCGAGAATTTCAGCTCATCACGACCGTGACCGAGCCCTCACGCTAACTTGAAGGCGCATCGGCTTGAGAGTCCACGATCAAGACTCCAAACTAGCCCGCGGACTGCTTGCTCACGCGCTCGGCTCGGAAACGCAGGGAGCGGTCCCGGGTTTACTTCCGCAACGCCCGCCGCGCCATCAGCAGCAAAAAGCCGCCGAAAAGCAGCATCGACACGCCCGAGTAGAGGTTGACATTGACATCCGTCAAAGGCGCGCGGAGGTCTGGTTGCACCAGCCCCACCGCCAGCACGATGGCACCCAGTATCACGAAGAACCAGCCCGAAGGCACTCTGAGATCGAGCATATTATGCGAACCAGATATTCAATAGGATAACCAACACCAATACCACCACCGCCAGCGTAGCCGGCCGTTGATACCAAACCACGCCCTCGTCGTGCCGGATCTTTGTGAGCCCGTATACCAGCCCTTCCATCTCCTGATCCGTCCGCGGAGTCGTCACCATACTTACCACCGTGGTCACCACGATGCACGTCACGAAGGCCATAATCGCGACCCAGAAATTCTGCGCCATCGTCGACGGGAAGGTATAGATGTCGCCCAAGATGCCGCCCTTCCCTTCCGCCAACGTCAGCGCCCAGGTGGCGAACGCCGCGCCGGTGCCGCTGATCAGCCCGAAGAATGCCCCGTGCGCCGTGGTGCGCTTCCAGAACATTCCCAACAGGAATGTGCCGAACAGCGGCGCGTTCACGAATCCGAAGACCAGCTGCAGCAGGTCCATGATGTTGTTGTACCGCCGGGCCACATACGCGGCACCGATGGAGAGGATCACACCCACGATCGTAGTCATTTTGCCCACCATCAGGTAGTGGCTGTCGGGAGCGTCTTTCTTGATGTAGCTCTGATAGATGTCGTACGTGAAGACGGTGTTGAAGGCCGTCACATTGCCGGCCATCCCGGACATAAAGGAAGCCATTAAGCCTGTGAGCCCAACTCCAAGTAATCCGGCTGGATAGAAGCGCGCCATGAGCGTTGTGAGCACCTGATCGTAATCCCTGACATTAACGCCCCCGGAGATCTTCATCGGCAGTTCGTACAAGTGCACTCCATTCGGACCGGTCATCTGCGCCAGCGCGATTGCCGCGATACCCGGCAAAATCACGATGAACGGAAGGAACATCTTCGGAATCGCCCCAATCAGCGGAGTGCGGCGCGCGGCCGACATGTTCTCCGCCGCCATGGCCCGCTGCACCACCAGGAAGTTTGTGCACCAGTAGCCGAAGCTCAGCACGAATCCCAGCCCGGCCATCATGCCGAATATTTCCACACCCATGGGATTCTCGCTGGCGTGCCCCATATAGTGCCACGAATGCGTCATGTTGGCAGGCAGGCGCGATTTAATGCCTTCCCATCCGCCTGCCCGGTCGCAGGCCAAAATCGCCAGTGGGGCGAACCCCGCCACGATCAGGAAGAATTGCAGCACCTCGTTATAAATCGCGCTCGTCAGGCCGCCCAAATACGTGTAGGCCAATACGATGGCAGCCGAAGCCAGCACGCACATGTTGAAATCCCAGCCCAGCACCAGGTGCAGTAACAAACCCAATGCGTACATGGAAATGCCCGAGGAGAAGACGGTCATCACCGCGAACGTCAGGGCGTTGAATCCGCGGGTCTTCTCGTCGAACCGCATCTTCAGGTATTCCGGCACCGATCGGGCCTTGCTGCCGTAATAAAACGGCATCATAAAAAGGCCCATGAACAGGATGGCGGGAATGGCGCCGACCCAGTAGAAGTGGGCCGTCATGATGCCGTACTTGGCGCCCGAAGCGGCCATGCCGATCAGTTCCTGCGCGCCTAAATTGGCCGCGATGAAGGCCAGACTGGTGATCCAGACGGGGATCGACCGCCCCGAAAGAAGGAAATCACCGCTGGTCGACACCTTCTTCCGCAGCATCCAACCGATGCCGATTACAAATGCGAAGTATACCGCTAGAATTACGTAGTCAACGGCAGCGAGAGTCAACTTGGCGCTCCTCCCTTTCTACGAGCTTTAGGATTGGATAACAGAGTCTATCACACGGTGCGATGGTGTGAGGACCAAGACTCATGCCAGCGTGAGGTTGGCCTCGGCGGCGATATCCAATTTCGCGAATTCGCCCCGCGCGAGTTTCGGGAAGGCGGCGGCGGCAATCATCGCGGCGTTATCGGTGGAAAGCCCAGGTGTGGGGAAATAAACGGGATAGGGGAGTGCGGCGGCCTGCGCGGCCTGCCGCAGTCCCGAATTGCAGGCCACCCCGCCGGAGACAATCAGGGTGCGCGCACCCATCACCTCGGCCGACGAAGCCGCGCGCGTCAGCAGTTCGTGAATCACGGCGTGTTGGAACGAAGCCAATAGGTCGAGCGTGCGCCGCGGTGTGACCGCCAGCCATTGGTCCGCCGACGGCTGCGGGCAATCGCGCAGCAAGGCCCTGCGGATGGCGATTTCCTCCGCCATATCATGCGCCTCCACCCAACGCAGGACGGCGGTCTTCAATCCGCTGAAGCTGAAATCGAGCGCGTTGCCCTTCATTTTGGCGAACGTGAAGCGTACCTCTAAGGGATCGCCGTGAGGCGCCAAGCGGTCGATGATGGGGCCGCCTGGGTAGCCGAAACCCAATAGTTTAGCCACTTTATCGAATGCTTCGCCGGCCGCATCGTCGCGCGTCTTGCCAAGCAAACGGTAGCGGAATCCCTCCAGCACTTCGAACAGATGGGTGTGCCCGCCGCTCACCACCAGCGCCAGCGCGGGGTATTCCACAGGCGTGCCCGCGCGCCGCGATTCCATGATCACCGCGTGGATATGGCCCTCGATGTGATTGACGGCAATCAGCGGCACACCGCTGGCGAAGCTCAATGACTTGGCATACGTCAGCCCCACGAGTAACGAACCCACTAAACCCGGCCCCACGGTGGCGGCGATCGCCGCCAGATCGCCAAGCCGCGTGTGCGCGGTCTCCAGCGCTTCCCGGACCACCGGCACAATGGCGCGCAGGTGCTCGCGCGAAGCCAGTTCCGGCACCACGCCGCCATACTTGCCATGCGTTACCATTTGCGACGCCACCACCGAGGAGAGCACGGTCTGGCCATTCTCCACCACGGCCGCCGCCGTCTCATCGCACGACGATTCGATTGCCAGAATGCGCACTGCTTCCCAGAGTACCGTTTATTCATCGATCAGGTATTCGAAGGAGGCGCGCACTGGCTCGGGGTGCACGCGGGCGCTGAAGTTCAACAGGCCGGAAGCTTTCCACACGCAACGTTGGGCCGCG
>Ga0187871_10004530_pt1 | contig 10369 bp, 8 predicted proteins | sample June2016WEW_16_1_FD_132988 | JGI IMG/M metagenome (GOLD analysis project Ga0187871, IMG submission 132988) | Peatland microbial communities from SPRUCE experiment site at the Marcell Experimental Forest, Minnesota, USA - June2016WEW_16_10 | ecosystem: Environmental > Terrestrial > Soil >...
CCTGCTCTTCGTCGTCCGTGGCCAGAAAAATGACGTCGCGATTCAGCCGGGCGTTGGCGCGTTTCAGCGCGATGAAGGTGACCAGATTGGTGACCAGCATGGCTTTGTTGTCGATCGCTCCGCGACCGTAGAGATATCCGTCCTTGATCGTCGCCGCGAAAGGATCGACGGTCCACTTGGTGCGATCGACACCCACGACGTCCATGTGCGCAACCAGAAGCAGCGCTCGGGCGGGATCGGCTACCGCGGAGCTGCGGAGCCGGGCCACCACCGAGGTGCGGCCCGGGGCGACCGGGAGTTCTTCGGCGCTGATGCCTTCCTTTTGCAGAATGGCCAAAATGTATTTTGCGGCGGCTTGCTCGTTGCCGGGCGGATTGGTGGTATTGATCTTGATCAGGTCCTGGAGCCAGATCTTGGCATCGCCGGTGAGCGAGGTCATATCGCCGAGCGGAGATTGGCTGGCGGGGAGCGAGTTCGTGGGCGGCGGCGCGACCTGTGCGGCGAGGGGTAGCGTGACAAAAAGCGACCACACCATCACGAGCAGCAGCAGCCTGGGCATTCTGCGGAGACCGTTCACGAAGCGATCCTCATTCTCTGGTTTTTGCCCGCCGCCGCGAAGCGGGGGAACGGCTTGCCGCGGCGGCCGAGGGGTAAGGTCAGCAACGTTTTGCGGCAAACGTGCCTCATACTAACATGCTGGGTGTGGGGACCCGGTCGCGGTAATGGCGGGTGGTGGCGTAAACTCAACGGTTAGATTCGATGGGATTTGGCACGTTGCTCCCGAGGATATCGGCGTTTTATGATTGCGCTGGGGAATCGCGATGAGGGTTGAGCCATGAAGGCAATTCTGACTACAGTTTTCTTGGGAATTTTCGCCGCGGCGCTTTTGCTGCCGCTAGGCACGAGGCTGGCAAGCGCGCAAGCGCCGGCCGGCCCGCAGGGAGGGTCCGGGCCGCAGCCGCAGGGCGCGCCGCCGGTTGCGCCGACGCCTCCACCCCCGCAACAGAAGCCGCCAGAGGCTGGGGCGTCCATCTCCGTGGAAGTGCCGGTGGTGACGCTGGACGTGATTGCAGCCACGCAGCACGGCGACATTCTGACCGGACTGAAGAAAGAGAACTTTCGCGTGATCGATGAAGGCGCGCCGCAAACCATCACCAATTTCGGGGCCACCGACGCTCCGATCACCATGACCATGTTGATGGAGTTCAGCAGCCGCGGGTATTACGACTGGTTTGCGTACCAGGCCAAGTATTGGGCGGACGCGTTTTTCCCCAACCTGAAGCAGAAGGATTGGGTGGCGCTGGTTACCTTCGACATGAAGACGCGGACGGAAGTGGATTTTACACAGAACAAGGATGAGGTTCGCAGCGCGCTGTATCACTTGTATTTTCCGGGATTCAGCGAGTCGAATGTGTTCGATGCGGTGTTGGATACCTCGGACCGGATGAAGGATGTGAAAGGGAAGAAGTCGATCCTGTTGCTGGCCACCGGCGTGGATACCTTTTCAAAACACACGCTAGACCAGACCATGAAGCAGTTGCGGCAAAGCGACGTGACGATCTTCTGCGTGGGGCTGGACAAGCCGTACATTAATTTTATTGAGTCGCACGGGTCGCAGGGCTCGCACATGAATTATCTGCAGGGCGAGAACCAGATGAAGACGTTTGCGTCATTAACTGGCGGCTATGCCTGGTTTCCGCAGTTTGATGGCGAGATTCCCGGAATCTTTCATGACATCGTGGCGTTTTTGCGGAATCAGTACAGCATTTCGTACACGCCGACGACCGGCGCGAATGACGGCAAGTTCCACAAGGTAAAGGTTGAGTTGGTTCAACCCGACGGCAGCCCACTAGTGGTGAACGATCAGAAGGGGAAGAAGCAAAAGGTAGTCGTGTATGCGCGCGAAGGATACACGGCAGTAAAAGGCGGAGTCGGGGATTAAGACCGGCCGTTCCTGAATAGACGTTGAACCGCATCGCAAACCGCAATGTTAGTAGCCGCGGGTGAAGTCGACTACGTTGAACAGGTCGCGGCCTGCGAACCATCTCTCCAATAAGTCCATCAACAGGTTGGTTTCTTTTTGCCAGAGGCGGTCGCTTACTCCACTGGCGTGCGGCGTTATAAAAAGATTCGGCGCTTTCCAGAGCGGGCTGTCGGATGGAAGCGGTTCGGTGCCGGTCACGTCCAGCGCGGCGCCACGGAGTGCGCCCGTTTCCAGCGCACGGATCAGGGCCGCTTCGTCGAGCAGCGAGCCGCGGCCTACGTTGATGAGCCTTGCGCCGCGTTTCATTTTCGCGATTTGACCCGCGCCAATGAGATGTTGCGTTTCGTGCGTGTCTGGCGCGGCGAGAACGACATAATCGGCTTGCGGGAGTGCGTCTTCAAGCTGCGAGACTGGAAAGATTTTTTCGGCGTGGGTGGCGTCGCCTTTGCCGGAGCGGTTTACTCCCCAGACGCGCATGTCGAAACCGCGGGCGCGGCGGGCAAGCTCGCGGCCGATCGAGCCGTAGCCGACGACCAGCAGGAGTTGGCCGCTGAGTTCGGTGAGTGGGCCGGGCTGACTGGAAACTTCGTTTTGCGCCCACTGCGAGCGGTCCTGATAGCGGACACTGTCGGGAAAGTTGCGGGCCAGCGCGATCATCAGCCCCATGGTGTGCTCGGCGATCGGCGGCGAGAAGATGCCACTCGGATTGGTGAGGATCACGCCGGAGTTGCGTAGTTCGGGGTACATCAGTTGGGAGACGCCGGCCGCGGTGGAATGAATCCACTTCAATTTTCGCGCGTACTGAAATTGGTCGGGCCGCAGGGAGGAGCCGATAAAGATGTCGGTGTCGGGGAGTTCTTGCGGCAAGCGCTCGTAGTCGGGCAGATGGACCACATGCATCGCGGGCCAGCGCTGGCAGATCGTTACCGGGAGGATCGGGTGCGCGCGCCATTGCGGGAACGGGTGCCAGACGCAGACGAGCAGTTTGGTTTCGGCGGGAGTTGTGCGGGTGGCGCTCAAGTTTAGCTCCGGCGATTGTTTTGGTGACTTCCTGAAGCTTGTACGTTGTTGACGGTCTTGCATGGGCGTGACGTTGAGATCCTTCGGCGATCCTTGTCGGATCGCCTCAGGATGACAGTTCCCACCTGACGGTCCTTATTCGCGGCTGTGAAGCCAGCGCAGGAAAAAACCTACTACGCAGCCGAGTCCGACGGTGCCCAGGATGAACGGGCGGGCGACGGGCATTGCGAACCAGGCGATTATGACCAGGCCAAGGGAGACGATCGCGCCCGCTTTTGTGCCGGGGACCGGAATGTCGCCGAAGCCCAGTCTTTGTGGTGCTATTCGTTGGCGGCCTCCCAAGTTCTCGAACATTGCGCATCTCCTGCCGATCTATTTTTAAACGCCGCGCAGATCGCGGCCGGTCATCTCGGATGGTTGGGCCTGGCCCAACGCGGCGAGCATGGTGGGAGCGATGTCGCGTAGCGAGCCGTTGGGTTGCAGGGATTGCTTGTCGGTGTCGGAGACGAGAATGAACGGGACCGGATTCAGGGTGTGATAGGTGTGTGGGCCGCCAGTGATGGGGTCGATCATGGTTTCGGCGTTGCCGTGGTCCGCGGTGATGATCCAGGCGCCGCCGCGCGGTTTTAATGCTTGATAGATGCGGGCGAGACCTGCGTCTACGGCTTCCACGGCTTTGATGGCGGCTTCCAATTTGCCGGAGTGGCCGACCATGTCGGCGTTGGCGTAATTCATGATGATGGCGTCGAATTGATTTTGCTCGATGGCTTTTACGACCGTGTCGGTGATGCCTTCGGCGGACATTTCGGGTTTCAAGTCGTAGGTGGCTACCTTGGGCGAGGGAACGAGGATGCGTTCTTCGCCTGCGAAGGGTTTTTCGATGCCACCGTTGAAGAAGTAGGTGACATGGGCGTACTTTTCGGTTTCGGCGCAGCGCAGATTTTTGTAATCGATGTCGGCGAAGACCTGGGCGAGGATGTGTTCCAGCTTTTCTGGGCCGATCACGTATTGCAGCCACGGCCACTTCTTATCGTATTGGGTCATGCCTACGTAGAAGAGATTTTTCGGGCGCCTGGGGTCGGCGAATTTGTCGAAATCGGGAGCGGCCAAAGCGTAGGTCATTTGGCGGGCGCGGTCGGCGCGATAGTTGAAGAAGATGACCGCGTCATCGTCGTGGATGAGGCCAACCGGAACGGCGAATGGACCTTCGCCTTTTGTTACGACTATTGGCTTTATAAATTCGTCGGTTACGTCTTGTTCGTAGCTCTTTTGCAATGCGGCGATGGGGTCGCTGGTGTGGGTTTCGGCTTCGCCGTGGACGATGGCGCGATAGGCAAGTTCCATGCGCTCCCAGCGATTGTCGCGGTCCATGGCGTAGTAGCGGCCCACCAGCGTGGCGATTTCTCCCACTTGCAACTCGCGCGTTTTTTGCTGCAGCTGGCGAACGAAGTCGCGGCCGCTGTGCGGAGGAGTGTCGCGGCCGTCCATGAAACAGTGGACGAACACTTTTTCGACTTTTTGCTGCTTGGCCATTTCCAGGAGGGCGAAGAGATGCTGGATGTGGGAATGGACGCCGCCGTCGCTGAGGAGGCCGAGTAAGTGAAGCTGGCGCTGGCGGCCGCGCTCCATGGCTTGCTGAAAGAGCGGGACGTTTTGTAACTGCTTGTTGGCGATCAGAACGTCGATGCGGGTCATGTCCATATGGACGATGCGGCCGGCGCCGATGTTGAGATGGCCGACTTCGCTGTTGCCCATTTGGCCTTCGGGGAGGCCGACGAACGGGCCGGAGGTGTGGATCAGGGTGTTGGGGAAGTTTTTGATCAGGGAGTCGTAGGTGGGTTTACGGGCTTGGGCGATGGCATTGCCTTTTGTTTCTGCGCGGTAGCCCCACCCGTCAAGGACGGTGAGTACGATGGGTTTCGGTCGTTTTGCCATAGGCCGTCAGGATACATGGAGGAAGAAATTCTTGCCATGCGGGCAAGAGGCCACGACGAGAGCTGCGGAGGACTCGGTGGACTTCGCCGAGCCGATCGTAACCAACTTGATATCCCACCCCCCCTGGGTTTTTGTGTAAGTGTTCATTCTAGAGGGACTTAAAGTCGTTTGTTTTGATACAGATTTATAAGTGTTGATTCTAAGGTAGTTAGCGTCTGGGCGTTACTTTGCTCGCAGACCTGGGAATTCTCCTCGTCGCAATGAAAAAACGCCAGCTAGAAGCTGGCGCTACCAAGACCGTCCGTCTTGTTACCTAGAGGGTACTATACGCGAATGGTAAGCGGTCGTCAAGGACATTATTTGGGCACTTAAGCGCGGCGTCAGTTCGCCGGGCCAGTGCGGGCGCGGCAGCGGTCGCATGCTGCGCAGCTGGGTCGGCCGGCTTGGCCGATGTGGCGGGGAGATCTTCGCGGAGTTCGAGCCCGAGCCATTCTCCGGTCAAATCTTTGTCGGTGCTGGGCTTGTACTCCACAATGGCGCGTAGACCTTCCAGATGGTGGCAGAGAGTGAAGTGGTCAGTGCCGAACCAGAGGGTGTCGGAGAATCCGATTCGGTGCGCGCCAGAGCTGCGAAAGGTTTGCGTGCCCAGGGGGCTCTGAATGACAACGGAGGTTCCGCCTTCCTTTCCGCCGCAGACGATGGACGTGAGCGTTCCCTGCGCGGTCAGAGCGGTTGGAGATGTGTCGAGCGGTTGTGGAGCGTCGGAGGGACGTTTCTCGGCAGGAATATCGTTCCACAGCTCCATGGCTTCGTCGCGATCGGGCCCGCGCCAACGGTCGGCAACGAAGGCCGCCTGCTTTCCAGCCTCTTGGCCGTTTCCTGAGGCGAGGAGCAGTCTTCCGACGAGCAGGTGATACCCGGCGCGCGAGGGCTCCAAGCCTTCGGCCTTGCGCGCGAGGGTAAGGGCGTTCTGCAACTCGGCGTGACGGGCGGCGATCAAGGCGAGCTCGACGAAAGCGGGCGCGTAGCGCGGATTGGCCTTCAGGACATCGTCCATGGCGGCTCGGAGAGCCAATTCGTCGGCCGGAGCGGTGGAGGTACGCAAGGGGGAAAGCATCGTTTTGTAGTAGAGGGATAAGTATTGCTGCGGATTGGCGGCATAGGCCTTTTCGAATTCGCTATCGGCGTCTTGATCTTTGCCATCAGCAAAGTCGAGAAACCCGAGCGTCTCGTGGGCGAGGGCCACATTGGGATCGTCGCGGAGGGCTTGCTCGGTGGCAGTGCGTGCATCGTCGCGATCGTGAGAAAAGAGACGGTAGGCACCGAGTTCCGCGTCGGTTTCCGCCGGAGTGGTTACGCGAGCAGGGAAGTCTCTTTCTTGCAGTTGGGAAGGATTCCGGGTGACATAGCTGTTAAACAGGAATTGCGCGGTGTACCTGACCAACGCCTCCTGGACATCTTTGAAGTTGCCAAAGGCTTCCTGAAAGGCCTTCTTCTGATCCTCACCGAGCTGCACTGCACTGTAGAACTTGCTGAGTTTTGTTCCTTGCTCCATTCCGGGTCCGAAGGTTAGGTAGTGCACCAATACCCAGGCTTCGGAATAATACAGATCGATCTGCTGCTCATCGTTTCGGAATTTAGCCCAGGGGTTTTCGCTGATCAACTCGTCTACCTTGATTAAGGTGGCGCCCCGGAGCCGCTGGACGCGGACGCTGGGAGCACCGAGATAGATTTTGTCCCCTTCAAACCGGGTGCTTCCGTAAAATTCGGCCAGACCTTCATCGAGCCAGGTAGGAAGCCATCGAAAGTTCGCGTGCAAGAGAGTGTGGACGTATTCGTGGTAAACGACGTTATATCTGCCGGGAATGTCCTGGTCGAGACGGATGACAGCGTATTGGCGTTCCCAGCCGTGCTGAAACAGGCCGGCAGGCTTTGGACCTGGCCCTTTCCAAAAATCAGGAGCCATAGCCTTCATGGAGGATTCGTCGCGGGGTGCGAAGATCACGAGAGGAGCGCCGGTCTCGAGGCGCATCTTGGGGAAAGCCAGAGCAAAGACAGCGCGCATCTGCTCGAACTCATGCGCGACGCGGCGGCCGTCGCCCGCACTGCCATTCGTGAGGACGCGGAAATTTGGGCTTCGCACTTCCGTCCATGGCTTTTCTCCGGAGCGCGCCGCTGGGACAAAAACGGCAGAGAAGAGGACGCAGAGCACACACTTCCAACGAAGGTTTGCCACGGGGAATTCCTCTCAGACCAGAGTAGTTACGACGAGGCTAAGACTTGCATAAGTTAAAAGCAATAGTACATCCGGAACAAGTTGTTTAACGGTTAGCTCGCGAATTCACGGAGGGCGGCTAGCAGGCGGTTGACCTCTTCGGGGGTGTTGTAGTGGACCAGGCCGATGCGGAGGAAGCCGCCGGTGGATTGGACGCCGAGGCGCTCGGCTAGATTGAGGGCGTAGTAGTTGCCGTCCCAGGTGAAGATGCCGCGGTCGCCGAGGAACTTGGCGGTTTCTGTCGGCGTGTGGTTAGCCAGGCGGACGGAGACCGTGGCGCAGCGGTGTTCGAATTGATTTGGATCGGTGATGCCGAAAAATTTCAGGCCGGGGATGGCTAGCAGGCCGGGGATTAGTTGGGAGAGCAGAGCCATTTCATGTTGACGAGTGGATCGATACGCTGCCAGCAAAGCGCTACGGCGATCGCTTGCGGTCGGATCGCAGTGGCGGCCTAATTCGGCTATGTAGTCAACGGCGGCGCCGATTCCGGCGATCAATTCTTGCACTTGGGTACCGGTTTCCCAGCGGTCGGGGAGGGTGTCCGGGGCTGGGCGAACCTTATAGGGGCGGAAGCGGAGCAGGTGCTCGCGTTTTCCGTAGAGGGTGCCCATGTGGGGGCCGAAAAACTTGTAGGGAGAGCAAGCGAGGAAATCGCAATCGAGGGCGCGGACGTCGATGGGGCCGTGGGGGGCGTAGTGGACGGCGTCGATGAACATCAGGGCGCCCCCGGCATGGGCCAGCTTGGTGATTTCGGCTACCGGGTTGATGGTGCCTACGGCGTTGGAGGCGTAGCCTACGGCGACGAGTTTCGTTTTGGAGTTGATTTTTTTCTTGAGGTCGTCGAGGTTCAGTGTGCAGTCGGCTTCGTGGATGTCGACTTGGCGAATGACTACGCCTTTTTCTTCGAGTGCGCGCCAGGGGGCCACGTTGGCGTCGTGGTCGAGGGTGGTGACTACGATTTCGTCGCCGGGCTTCAGTTCGCGGGCGATGGCTCTGGCGAGGGCGAAGGTAATGGTGGTCATGTTTTGACCGAAGACGACTTCGTCTTTGTCGCATTGGAAGAAGTCGGCCATGGCGGCGCGGGCGGAGTCGATCATCGAGTCGTTGCGGCGGCTGGTTTCGAAGGCGCCGCAGGTGTTGGCGTTGGAGGTGAGGAGATAGTTTTGGATGGCGTCGATTACCTGGCGGGGGACTTGGGTGCCTGCGGGGCCGTCGAGGAAGGCGGCTGGGTGGCCGTTGACCTGGGTACTTAGGGAGGGAAATTGTTGTCGGACCCAGGCGAGGTCGAGGGGCTTGTTGGTGGTTTGGTGGAGGGCTGAGGTGCTCATCGAATTTTGTGTCCTTGGCGGCGTTTTGGGTTTCGAGCGAACGTAGTTTCTCATACATCGCGCGGAGTTGGGGGGCTGGCCGGACCGGTCTAAAGACCGGCCACTACAGGCCGTGCGCCAAATTGGTTGTGGATTTGCGTTCGGGTTGCAGCGGGATGTCCGCGGCCCTTTACTGGGCGTGATAGCATGAGATTGTTGTTCCCCACTCATGCCGCGGTGGCGCCGGCTATTAAAAAATGGGACAGCGACCGCAAAGCGGTCAACGCGCTCCGTTTCTCTACGAGGACGATCTTGTCTGAAACCTTTACACCGAATGAGCGCACGCGTGTGGTGCGTGAACCGCATCGCGGCGTTTATAACCGCGAGACGATTTACAAGATTCTAGATGAGGGATTTGTTTGCCATGTGGGATTTGCCACGGATGGCCAGCCATTCGTGATTCCTACGATGTATGCCCGGGTGGGGGATGCGATTTATTTTCATGGGTCGGCGGCTAGCCGGATGTTGCGCGGGGCGAGCGCGGGGATTGCGGTGTGTGTGACCGTGACGCTGGTGGATGGGCTGGTGCTGGCGCGATCCGTTTTCAATCATTCGATGAATTATCGGTCAGTGGTGGCGCTCGGAAAAGCAGTGCTTGTCGATGCGCCCGCAGAAAAGATCGAGGCTTTGCGAGCGTTTACGGAGAAGATTTTGCCGGGGCGGTGGAATGATGCGCGGCAGCCGAATGAGAAGGAATTGAAAGCGACGAGTATTTTGCGGCTGGCACTTACAGAAGTTTCGGCAAAGATGCGGAGGGGGCCGGTGGAAGATGATGCGGAGGATTATGCTTTGCGCGTTTGGGCCGGGGTTGTGCCTTTGCGACTGGCTGCCGACGCTCCGGTTCGAGACGCGCGTTGTGACGAAGCGATTCCCGTTCCGGCGTACGCGGCAAACTATAAGCGTTAGCAATCACGGCCGGACGGCGCGGAGGAAGTCGGCGAGCAAACCGTAGCCGGTGGCTTCGACTCCGGGATTGTGCTCGACGAGCGAGAGGCCGAAGACGTCCATGTCGAAGCGGACGGCGGAACTGCTGCCTTCGAGGTTGGCTAGCGGGTCGGAGGCGAGGAGCAATTCGGGTTGGACGCTGCATTCGACTCCGCCGCCGCGGCGTTCGGCGCGGCAGACCAGCTTGTAGCGCATTCCGGAGTTGCGGACCGAGCGGATTTTTTCTTCGGTGAGCTCGCGAATGCCGGTGCGGCGGACTTGATCGAGGCGCATCGGTACACCCAAAAGCACAATCGTCATCACGGCGACCTTGACGGCAGCGTCCCAGCCGTCGAGATCGGCGGAGGGATCGGTTTCCGCTATGCCCATGGATTGAGCGCGGCGGACGGCTTCGTCGAAGGTGCGGCCTTTCTCGATTTCCGTGAGGACCACATTGGTCGTGGAGTTGAGGACGCCGGAGAAGCCGCGAATTTCGGTGGCGGGCAAGCCCAGCGGGAACATCGAGAAAATCGGAACGCCGTCCATCACCGTGGCTTCGAAGAAAAAATGCTTGTCCTTTTCGTTGGCGAGAGCGGTGAGTTCATTGAAGGCATGCACGATGGGGCCTTTGTTGGCGGTGACGGCGTGGGCGCCTAGCTCAAGGGCGGCTTTGATGTGGTCGATGGCGGGTTCGCCGGTGTCCACATTGAGGGAGCTGGCTTCGAAGACGACGTCGGCTCGGGCACGCTCGACCCATTCGCGGACGTTCCGCGGGGCGGTATTGGGTGGCTGCATCGGCCAGTGATCATTGAGGATGGCGATGGGATTCATGCCATCAGGATCGACAAGCCACCCGGCGCGGCG
>Ga0187871_10004531_pt1 | contig 10369 bp, 7 predicted proteins | sample June2016WEW_16_1_FD_132988 | JGI IMG/M metagenome (GOLD analysis project Ga0187871, IMG submission 132988) | Peatland microbial communities from SPRUCE experiment site at the Marcell Experimental Forest, Minnesota, USA - June2016WEW_16_10 | ecosystem: Environmental > Terrestrial > Soil >...
CGAGTACCTTGTACTTAGTAGCGAGCAACGCACAATTGGCTGACGACTAACGACCAACTACATGTTCTTTCTTTCCCACATCTGGATGATCCCGCTGCTGCCGGCCTTCGGTGCGACCATTATGTTTTTCTTTGGTCGCAAGCTGCAGAAGGCCACTGTCAGCGCGGTTTGTGTCGGGACCATTGTGCTCGCATTCCTGATGGCTTGCGGTGCGGTTTCGCAATATTCAGCCTGGTCTTCCGCGCCGGAAAACTTTCATAAGCCATACGAGACCATCCTCTACACCTGGCTCGGCACCGACACCGGGCACGTGAACTACGTCATGCAGAGCGGGAAGCCTAACGCGTTTCACGCCGATGCCGGCTTTCTGCTCGATCCGCTCTCCAGCATCTGGCTGCTGTTTGTCACCGGCGTCGGCATGCTGATTCATATTTATTCCACCGGTTACATGGCGCATGAAGGTGGCTACTACCGCTTCTTCGGCTATCTCAACCTCTTCATGTTCTCCATGCTGACGCTGATCCTGGCCAACAACTATGTGCTCATGTTTGTTGGATGGGAAGGTGTGGGGCTGTGCTCGTATCTGCTGATCGGTTTCTATTTCCATCGCAAATCGGCCACCGACGCAGGCAACAAGGCGTTCATAGTCAACCGCATTGGCGATGCCGGATTTCTTTTGGGAATGTTCTTCATCGCCTGGATCTTCGGATCGCTCCGCTTTACTGACGTCACGCATCTGGCGCATAGTGGACACTTCCTTATCGGTGACCCCTACATTACCGCGGCGACGCTGCTGCTCTTCGTCGGAGCCTGCGGCAAGTCGGCGCAGCTTCCACTTTATGTGTGGCTGCCCGACGCTATGGAAGGCCCGACGCCGGTTTCCGCGCTCATCCACGCCGCGACCATGGTGACTGCGGGTGTCTACATGGTCGCGCGCTCGAATGCACTATTTGTGCTTGCGCCGAAATCAATGCTAGTCGTAGCGATTGTCGGTGCTCTGACCGCGATCTTCGCCGCATCAATCGGCCTGGTGCAGAACGACATCAAACGCGTGCTCGCCTACTCCACCGTCTCGCAACTCGGCTACATGTTTCTGGCTCTCGGCGTAGGAGCTTTCGCCGCCGGCGTCTTCCACGTCTTCACTCACGCTTTCTTTAAGGCCTTGTTGTTCCTCGGCGCCGGCTCAGTGATTCATGCGATGTCCGGCGAGCAGGACATGCGCAATATGGGCGACCTCGGCCATCGAATCCCCATCACCCACCGCACCATGTTCATCGCCACGTTGGCGATCGCCGGCATTTTTCCATTTGCCGGATTCTTTTCGAAAGACGCAATTCTCTGGGAGACCTGGTCGCGCGAAGGCGGCGCCTACCGGTTCCTCTGGTATGTCGGCTACGCGACCGCCTTGATGACAGCGTTTTACATGTTCCGCCTGATGTATCTGACTTTCCATGGCCGCCCGCGCATGAGCCACGACGCGGAGCACCACATTCACGAATCGCCCTTATCGATGACCGCGCCGCTGGTGGTGCTCGCAATCTGCGCCATCGTTGCCGGATGGTTGGGTTGGCCGCACAGCCTTGGCGGCTCCGACCGCTTCACGAAATTCCTTGAACCCGTCTTCGCAACCGAGGCTCAGGTGCTTGAGGAGCAGGGAAAAGCGGGGCAGGTCGCGGCTGGAGAAAAAGAGGAAGGGCACAACACGGGCACGGAGTGGTTGCTGATGGGGCTATCGCTGGCCGCTGCAGGCATTGGCTGGGGCATGGCTTGGAGAAGCTATCGACACGCCGACAAAGGTTACACCGAGCCCATTGCCGTCGCCACGCCGCCCGTCTACGACGTGCTACTCCACAAGTATTACGTCGATGAAGGTTACGACTACGTCTTCACCGGCCGCCGCAAGCTGGGAGACATGCGCTTAGGTGTTTTGGGACTCGGCGAAGCGTCCGCGTGGTTCGATACAAATGTAGTCGATGGCGCGGTCAACGCCGCAGGTTGGATCACGCGTTTCACCGCAACGATTTCCAGTTGGTGGGACAAGTGGATTATCGACGGCATCGGCGTCAATGGTCCGGCAATTCTAGCGCGTATGCTGTCGTATCCCGCGCGCCTCTTTGAATGGGGCCTGGTGCAGTGGTACGCGCTGGTGATGACCGCAGGGCTGGTCGGGTTCGTGTTCTATTACGTGTATCACTGAAAACAGCTCCTAGCTTCTAGCTCCTAGCTATTAGCTAGAAGCCAGCAGCTAGAAGCTAGAAGCTGAACTCATGCAAAACCACATACTCTCGATCATTCTCTTCACGCCGCTGGTGGGCGCGCTTATTCTTCTGTTCGTTCCCAAGGAGAATAAGGACGCCATCCGCTGGATCGCGAATATTTTCGCGCTCGGCGGCTTCCTGGTCTCGCTGCCGCTGGTGCCGTGGTTCTGGGCGCAGATGCAGAGCGCCGACCGCTTCAAGTTCATCGAGGGCACAGCCAATAACTGGATCCCCTCCATCGGCGCGGGCTACGTGATCGGCATCGACGGCATTTCTTTCCTGCTCATCATGCTTACCACGCTGCTGGGCTGGATCTCGATCCTCTCCTCATGGACTGCGATCGAGAACCGCGTCAAGGAATATTACATCTGGTTTTTGATTCTTCAGACCGGCATGCTCGGCGTCTTCATGGCGCTCGATTTTTTCCTCTTCTTCGTTTTCTGGGAAGCCATGCTGGTGCCGATGTACCTTCTAATCGGCATCTGGGGCGGCCCGCGCAAGCTTTACGCCGCCATCAAGTTCTTCCTCTATACGCTGGCCGGCTCCGTGCTGATGCTGTTGGGGATTCTGTTTCTTTATTTCCACCACCACAGCGTGACCCAGGTCTTCACGTTCAGCATTCCTGAACTTTACAAGACCGCGCCGCAAATCTACTCCGATCCTGCTTACGGGCCGACGATCGCCACGCTGCTGTTCTTCGCTTTTTTCTTTGCCTTCGCCATCAAGGTGCCAATGTTTCCGTTCCACACCTGGCTGCCCGACGCGCACGTGGAAGCTCCGACCGCCGGCTCGGTCATTTTGGCGGGCGTTCTGCTGAAGATGGGAACGTACGGCTTCATCCGCTTTTCACTGCCGTTTTTTCCGGACGTGCTTACTCATGGCAAAGTCCGCGGCTGGATGATCGCACTCTCCATCATCGCCATCCTCTACGGCGCGCTCGTCTCGCTGATGCAGAAAGACATGAAGAAGCTGGTGGCCTATTCGTCCGTCAGCCATCTTGGCTTTTGCACTCTGGGAATTTTCGCCCTCACGCCGCTTGCCCTTAGCGGATCGGTGCTGCAGCAGATCAATCACGGCATCTCGACCGGCGCGCTGTTCTTGATCGTGGGAATTCTCTACGAACGCCGCCATACGCGTGAGATCGCTGAATACGGCGGCATCTCAACCGTCATGCCCGTCTACGCCACCATCACCCTGATCATGTTCCTCTCATCGATGGGACTCCCGCTGCTCAACGGTTTCGTCGGCGAGTATTACATCATGCTCGGCACTTTCATGGTGAGTTGGAGATGGGCGGCATGGGCCGTGCCCGGCGTCGTTCTCGCCGCCGCCTATCTGCTGTGGCTTTACCAGCGCGTTTTCTTTGGCACGGTCACGAATCCTAAGAACGAAAAGCTGCACGACTTGACGCCGCGCGAGGTGCTGACGTTCGTGCCGCTGCTCATCATGGCTTTCTGGATCGGCCTCTATCCCAAACCGTTTTTCTAGATTCTTGAGCAGCCCGTGAATCAGATCGTACAAAGCGTGAACAATCCGCAGACGCCTGGCGCGATGAATGCAGCGCTTCAGCAGCCAGCCGCAGCGCAATCATCGAAGGGGAAGAACTAGTGGGCGGGCCCGCATTCAACTGGAACGACTACGTGATGGCGCTGCCCATCACGCTGCTCACGTTGTTCGCTCTCTTCATCCTGATTGTCGATCTCTGGCTCTCTCCGGAGGAGAAGTGGCTCAACGGTGTCACCGCCTTCATCGGAGTGCTGTTCGCCGCCGGCGGCGTGTACAAGATTCAGTCCTGGATGGAAGCCAATCGATCCGTGGGTTCGCTCGGCATGATGCACACTATGCTGATCGACCGCGTTGCGATTTACTTTTTCTACTTGTTCCTCGCGGCGACTGCCATCTCCATCCTGATGTCGATGCGTTACATGCAGGCCGAGCATGAAAACCACGGCGAGTACTACACCCTGATGCTGCTCTCGGTCGTCGGCATGATGTGCATGGCCGCCGGGTTCGACGTCGTACTCATCTTCATCGGTCTCGAGCTGATGGCGATCTCCACTTATGTTCTAGTAGGTTTTCTGCGGCGCGACCGCCGCTCCAACGAAGCGGCGCTGAAGTATCTTCTACTTGGCGCATTTTCCTCCGGAATTTTTGCCTACGGTCTCTCGCTGCTTTACGGTCTCACGGGAAACACCAACCTCGGCGCCATCGGAACCCAGCTCGCACAGATTCTTGCCAAGGACCCGCATAATCCCATAGCTATAGTTGCCTTGCTGACCACGATGACTGGTTTGCTGTTCAAGATTGGCGCCGTCCCGTTTCACCAGTGGGTGCCGGACGCTTACGAAGGCGCGCCCACCTGCATTACCGGATTCATGTCGGTGGCCGTAAAAGCCGCAGGGTGGGCGATGCTGCTGCGCATTCTGATCGCGAGCCCATTTCAACTCGGTGGACTGATCTCCATGCGCTCCACCTGGGTGCCCTTGCTGGTCTTCGTTTCCATCGCCACCATGACCGGCGCGAACTTCGCAGCGCTCACTCAGACCAACACCAAGCGGCTGCTGGCTTATTCTTCGATTGCGCACGTGGGCTACATGCTGCTGGGCCTGATCGCCGGAACTTATACCGAACTCAGCTCCGACGGCATCAAGGGCATTCTGATCTATCTCTTGGTCTACACCTTCATGAACCTGGGCGCGTTCGGCGTGATCACATCGCTGCGCAGTCGCCACGTGATCGGCGACGAACTCGACGATCTTAACGGGCTCTACTCGCGCGCTCCCGTTGAAGCTGTGCTGATGCTGATCTTCCTGCTGTCACTCGCCGGGATCCCGCCCCTGGCTGGCTTCTGGGGCAAATACTTTATCTTCCTAAGCCTGATCGGGACCGGACACTACGCGCTGGCGTCGCTAGCCGTGCTGTATTCCGTCTTCGGCCTCTATTACTACCTGAAGATGGCCAACGCCATGTTCATGGGACAGCCCGAAGAAAGAGGAGTGCTGCACGTGAGTTGGACCATGCGCGCCGCGCTCGCCGTAACCGCATTCGCCACGCTCTTCATCGGAATCATGCCCGACCGCTTCATCCACCTGGTGAACTGGTCGCTGGGCGTGGCGCAGAATCCGGCGTTGGCAAAACTGATTCCCTGAAATTGCAGTGAGGACGGCAAGCTAGAAATGCTCATGTGGTGACAGCCGCCTCGGCTGTCCGGCCTGGGCGAAGCCCGGCCGCCCCTGTGCACAATTCAGATGAGCGTAGAATCCACTTTGCCGCACCAACTCGAAAATGACCGCCCCCAACCCCGATCCCGGGCGCAAGCCATCCGTCCAGAGAGAAAACTTCTGGGTGCAGGCCGCGCGCTATAGCCAACTGGCATTCGTGTTTCCCGCTGCGCTCGTCGTAGGATGGCTGGTCGGCGCAGCTCTCGACCGCTGGCTGCATACCACGTGGCTCTACCTGGCTGGGATTATCTTGGGAATCGTCGCCGGTTTCGTTGAACTCATTCGCACCGCGATGCGTGACACAAAGTAGCACCTCGATGCCCGAGCAATCGCAGGCCGACACTTCACCAGCGCAAACCGCAGCGGCGGAGCACTTTTACTCCGGTGCACTCTTCCGCATCGGCCGCTTTATGTCGGTGCTCGCGCCGCCGCTGGTTGCGGCTGCCTGGTGGAAATTCGGCCTGCGTCCCGCTGTTGGCTTTGCCTTCGGCTGTGCCATCGCCTACGTAAATTTCCACTGGTTGAAACGCGTGATCGCCGGCTTCGCCGATCGCGCCACCGGCGCCGCAACATCGGAATCGGGGCAGGGGATCGTTTTTCGTTTCCTGCTGCGGTATGTTTTGATGGCCGTCGGCGCCTATGTTATATTGACTGTTTCACCCGCAAGCCTGAAGGGGCTTCTTGCGGGATTATTTTTGCCCGTAGGCGCGATCGGCTGCGAAGCAGTTTACGAATTGTACGCGGCGCTGGCGCGCGGTGTGTAGTGAACGGGAACAAGCTAGTGGCTAGAAGCTTTCTATGCCTGAACAACTCTGGTTCACCGAACTTCTGAATCGCCTGTTCGCCGGCCCCGTCACGTCGCTGCTGCTGGCATTGCACATCAAGCCGAAATACGCGACGGCGCCCATTTCAAACTCTTTTGCGATGGAGCTTCTCGTCTTCGCGTTTCTTCTGACTCTGTTCGTTCTGGTTCGTACGCGCCTCTCCGTGGACCGTCCCGGATCACTGCAGCACGCCTTTGAGAGCGTTGAGGGATTTATCCAGGGCCAGAGCGACGAGATCATCGGCCATCACAGCGAAGGCTACACAGCATTCCTGGCTTCGCTCGGCTTCTTCATTCTCTTCTGCAACCTGATCGGCGTGATTCCGGGTTTCGAATCGCCAACCGCTGTGGCTATCGTTCCCTTGGGCTGCGCCCTCTGCGCCTTTGTCTACTACCAAGCTCAAGGATTCAAGCACGCCGGACCGAAGTACCTCCTACACTTTTTCGGTCCTCCGATGGAGGGTTTGCCGCTCGTGGCTCGTATCCCGTTGGCTCTTCTGATGCTCTTGATCGAGATCGCGAGCCACCTGGCGCGCGTGCTTTCGCTAACCATCCGTCTGTTCGCCAATATGTTTGCAGGCGACATGGTCACGTGGGTTTTCTTTGGGCTCGTTCCTATTGGGATCCCCATCGTGTTCCTGGGTCTGCACATTGCTGTGTCGTTGTTGCAGACGTACATTTTTCTTCTATTGACCACCGTGTATCTTTCAGGCGCGGTTTTGGAAGAGCATTAAAAGCAGTGGTCAGCGACCAGTGCTTAGTGGTCAGTAAGAGTGGCTTCGACGAGTTACTTGACCTGGAATCTCAGGTTTTACTGATCACTAGCCAATGATCACTGACCACTGGCCACTGATTTTCAAACCGTTCAGCGTGAGGGCGTCTGCAAGGAATGGCGTCAACCACCCACTGGCGGTATTTCATACAAGGAGAAAGACAAACACAATGAGCAAACTAAGCAAATTGTTTATGGCGCTGTCCGTGCTCTCATTCGCCGTCCCGGCCTTTGCCCAGGGCGGAACCGAGAGTGGAGTCAACTGGGTCGCGATCGCCGCCGGATTTTCCATGGCGTTCGCTTCCGGCATCTGCGCCCTGGCGCAGGGCAAGGCAACCGCCTCCGCCGCCGAGAGTCTGGCCCGCAATCCCGCCGCTCGTCCCGGAATTCAGCTGGCGCTGATTCTGGGCCTGGCCCTTATCGAATCCCTCGCGCTTTACACCCTGGTCATCATCTTCGCCAAGGTGAAGTAGATTTTTTCACCGAACGATCGGAAAGCAAGAAGCCTCTGCTAAAAAGCAGAGGCTTTTTCGTCAGCCGATAGCTAGATCTTCTATGTGGGGACAGCCGCCCTCGGCTGTCCGCGGAGCGAAGCTCCGCTCTGGCCCCAAGTTTAACCTAGCTCTTCCGCTCTCCGTGCCACTGCGGCTCTTTACCCTGCGGAGCATGATTCATCGCCTCCACCAGCAGCCGGCGCAGGCGATAGCGGCTTTCCAGGTCGGTATTAACGATCTCGAATCCAACTTCATTCACACGAGCCCTGCGCAGCAGCACGTGCGCCTTGATCTTCGATCGCAGGCCCACCGAAATTTCCAGTTCGGCCTCGCTGCCGATGCGCAGATTGTCTTCTTTGGTGCCCATACCACCGCCCAGGCTCAACTCGCGGATCAGAATCTTCGACTTTCCCCACGAACTCCCAATCCAGGCGCTGATCGTGCGTGACAACACCATGCGCTCGTAGCGCCGTTGCCGAACCCACGGACATGCCGGCGCCGTATCGAGAGGCGCGATCGCCAGTTCCACCGCCTCGATGCCGCTGTCGGAAAGGATCTGAGCGCTGTAGCGCGGATCGGTCTTCGAGAGCGACTGCGCCGCCGCAATGCGCAGTTCGCGATGATGAACCCAGCCAAATGTCTTCTTAGTCTCGACAATTTCGCGCAGCAGCGATACCGCTTCCGGATCGCGCAGCCTTCCCAGGGACTCGATGGCCTTCAGTTGCACAAACGGCGAACGCGAAGCCGCTTCTCCCGGCCGTGCCATAGCCTGCAACGGCGGTGCGGCCGTGAGATCGCTGCTCATCCCGATTTCATCGATCGCCTCCGGCAGCACCGCGGAATCCAGCACCTCGGCCAGTTCCAGCAGCGTCCTCCCACGGTTCGGCGCAGCTCCATAGGCGATCTGGCGAACCACAATGTCGTGGTAGAAGCGATTCCATTCCGGCAATCGCGTCGGCAGAAGCTCCAGCAAAGTATCCACATCGAGCCGGCTCAACAGCCCCACTACCCCCGAGGCCTGCCGCGGCTGCCCGGTACGCAAGATCTCCCGCAGTTGTGTCAGAGCCGGACTTCCCAATTCCTTGACCAGTTCCACCATCCGATCGCACTCGTCGCGCCGCATGCAGCGGAAGAAGCGGTCGGCTAAGTGTTCGGCCCCCGCTTGCGACGTACGCCGTAAAACCACGAGCAAATCCGGGGGCACGGGGTCGTAGTGCAGCGCTTCCTCAATATACTCTGGAATGCGGTTCTCCACGCCCACGCGCGGCCGCAAGTCGTTCACCAGCACCGGACGCTGCTGCAGCAGCAACTCCATCCCGGCGCACACCGCGTTTACCGCTTGATAATTCTTGGCTTCGCTCGCCTCCTGGCTCAGCCGCACGAATGCCGCGCTCAACAGGCTTTGCAGTTCAGCATCCTTTTCGATGCACAGCTGCTCACTCACGGTGTGGATGGCCTTGCCCATCGATTCTCCACCCAGTCGTGAATAGAGATCGGCCAGTTGACTCAACCCAATCGCTGTTTTGCGGCGGCCTTCGGTATCTTTCGCGCCGAGGCATCCCGAATAATTATCCAGAATCTCGGCAGACGTCTGCTTGTCATCCCTGTCAAGCAGCACTTCCACGAACTGCCGCAAGTTTCTCGGCGGCACGCACGGAGCTTCATTCGACATCAGTACCGTCTTCTTCCCCGACTCCGGTACTTCTGCCCAGAACATCCGGTCCAGGATGTCGGCATGCGACTCCACCAGGATGCCCGCCTTGTTCATCTTTTCTTCTTGCAACTTCAGAATCTGGCGCAGCGAATCCATCTGACGGCTCATGTGCTCCATCATCTGATGGACGGCATTTACCTTGACCTCGCCCTTCGAATAACGCTCCAGCGCGAAGCGGATCGCCATGTGCTCGGCTGCCTTCATCAGCAGCGGCGTGTCTTGTTCCTCGGTAGTGGCCTTGGCCGCCAGGCTCCCCAGCAATTGCTGCAGGTTCAACCGCGTATTCGGATCAGCTTCGGTCAGCTCTTTCTGTAGAACTTCTGGCCCAGCGTTCGGATCGCCCTGCACTTGCCCGAACCGCGTCAGCAGCCGGATGGCCTGAACCACCTCAGCCTCTTGCAGCGGTACTACTCCACCCTCCCACGCTGGTGCCGTCGCAGCCCCCGTCCCATCGCCGGTTCCAGGCCCAGGTCCCGCGACCCAGTGGCCGGGACCGGTGGGAACACTTCCGAATGGAACTCCCGCGCCGCCACCCTGGCCTCCTCCGCCGGCGTTTGCGCCCTCAGCCGCCGCGATCAACTGCAGCAGCTTCTGCGGATCGTTCAGCCATTGCTTGAATTCCGGTCCCAGGGTTTGCGCCGCGATCTGCGCCGCGACGCTGATGTCGCCAGTCAGCGGGTCAGCCGCCACAAATTTCACTTCATTGATCTTGATCGTGCTGTTCTTGCTTTCGGAGTTGAGCGCTTCTTTAATCTGTTTGGCCACGTCCTGGGCTTTGGATCCGGCCACCGTGAAAGCCCGCACCAGCCGGGCGAAATCCTCGATTGTCACTTGTTTGGAAAAATGCAGGCTGGCCAGGCCGGCTGTGCTCAAAAGCTGCCCAAAGCTGCGTTCGGTCTGCCCGGCTTCCAGCGGAACTCCATCCAGCAACAGCTTGTTGTCGGAAACCCCCAGCAAGAACCCGCCCTCTCCAGCCGTGGGCAATCCTTGCTGCAATTCATTCCAGGCGGTCTCAAACTGCGCTTCCGTGCGCTTGTGGTCGGGGCCATACATGCGCGCGTACTTGATGAGAATGTTCAGGCTATGC
>Ga0187871_10004533_pt1 | contig 10368 bp, 6 predicted proteins | sample June2016WEW_16_1_FD_132988 | JGI IMG/M metagenome (GOLD analysis project Ga0187871, IMG submission 132988) | Peatland microbial communities from SPRUCE experiment site at the Marcell Experimental Forest, Minnesota, USA - June2016WEW_16_10 | ecosystem: Environmental > Terrestrial > Soil >...
GGCGGTGTCAGCATCGGAGTTTCACTGTTGTCGAGATTCACGCTAGTGTCTGCGTTCGTCGATGCAGACCCCGAAATCTGGGGACCGCTGGCGGCCGGCGCCGGGGCGCTGGACGGATTGTCCTGCGTCCAAGCCGGCACTGTTGCCAGCAGCAGGACCATTCCTAACCAGACTGAATTGGAAATTCTCATGAGCATGAAACAAGAATCATTACGGGACATTGGCTGCGGAACATCGGCTACGGAACAATGATCGTGTCACCCGGCTGCAGCTTCACGTTCTGCTCCATATTCTTGCCCTGACTCACATCCTTGTAGTTGAAGGGCAGGCGCACTTCTCCGCTGGCGCCGTGCCGCAGAACATAAATCGATTTCTTCTTCGCGAAATCCCGGAAGCCTCCCGCCAACGCAATCGCATCCAGCACCGTCGGAGAATTGGCGATCACATACGTTCCAGGCTTGGTCACTTGTCCCAGAATATTGAATTTCTGGCTGTTGACCTGCTGCACCATCACCGAAACTTCCGGCTCGGAGATGTAGCTCTTCAGCTTTTCCGCGATATCTTTTTCCAGCTTCAATGGAGTCAGCCCGGCTGCCTGGACTTCCCCGACCAGCGGCAGCGAAATTTTCCCGTCAGAGCGCACCGGAATCGAGCGCGAGATATCAGGCTCTTTCCAGACATTGATCGCCAGCACGTCGTCGTTGCCAATCACGAAGGTGTCATCGTGCGGTTTTTCGCCCGAGGCCGCCGCGTCGCGTGCGGGAGTCGTTGGAGGCGCGGCCTGCGCACCGGCCGAGCCGGCCAGCACGCCGACCAAAACCACGCTCGCCAGCACAACGCTGACCGACAGAACCGCCATCCGTTCAATCCACCCGCTGCAAGCCTTTGTGGTCATGGCCAATCCTTGGAGACAGCCTTCGGAAATGTTTTCGTGTAACACGGTTATCGTGCCCGCCCGTTGCCCTTGGCCTCGTCGTACGACGTGAATTCCCCGGTGGGGACCGGCAACAGGTAGGACTGCGGAGCGTGCATTTTGTACTGATCGATCTTGTACAGCATGGTGCGGTAACTGACCTTCAGCAAGCGCGCGGCCGCCTTGCGATTCCATCCGGTTCTCTTCAGGGCCGCCGAGATCGCATTCCGCTCCGCTTCTCCCTTGACGGCCTGGATGAGGGACTTCAGCGATTCCGGCTTCGGTTTCGCCAACCCATCTTCGCTCTCTTCCGATAAAGTCGCACCCGGTTTCACGGCACGCGCGATCGGATCATTGCTTCCTGCGCCCGTCGCGCCCATGCCACTCTGATTGAAGATGGACTCGTCGCCCGCCACCAGATAGCGTTTCACGAACACTTCCAGTTCTCTCAGGTTTCCCGGCCAGGAATGATGCTGGCATGCGGCCACCATACTTGCGGAGAATCCGCGCTCCGGCAGGCCGTAGTGCTTGGCCAGATTATGCATGAAATACCGAAGGAGAGTTGCAATTTCGTCTTTGCGCTGGCGCAACGGCGGAACCTGAATGGTGAAGGCACTCAGGCGATGGTACAGATCCTCCCGCAGCCGTGTCTCCGCCAGAGCGCGGTCGAGATTCGAGCTGCTCGTCGCCAGTATCCGCACGTTGGCCGGCACTCCCTCAGTACCAGCAGGCGCACGCAGCTCGTTGTTCTGCAATGTCTGCAATAGCCTGAATTGCACTGCGGCCGGCATCTCCGCGATTTCTTCCAGCAGGATTGTGCCTTTTTCGCCCGCTGCAAAATGTCCCAGAGTGGTCTGTCGCGAAGCAGAAACACTCTCGCCGCCAAACAGTGCGGCTTCGAGCTCCGCCTCCGGCATGGCCGCACAATTCACTCGGAGAAGCTTGAAGCCCGAGCGCACCGAAAGTTTGTGGATCAGGCTGGCGACCGTGTACTTCCCCGCCCCGCTCTCGCCGACGATGAGCACTGGGACGTCGCTCTTGGCCAGCAGCGCGACCTGAGCGTGGAGTTTCTGCATCATCAGGCTGGCACTGACGAAGCAGGTATCCTGGCCGAGCTGTTCGATATTCTTGCTGGCCTTGTCCCCATGGCCATTTCCGGACCCATTCAGCTGACGGCGGATCACGTTCTCGAGTTGCTTCGGATCGAACGGTTTGAGCACCATGTCCTCCCCACCCAAACCGGTCGCTTCCTTTACTCTGCCGGCGTCTTGCGGAGAGCACAGCGGAACCACCGGAAAATCGGGCTTGTAGCTTCTCAGCCAGCGCAGGAAGTAAATCGGGTCGCTGTCTTGGATCGGAATATCCAACACCAGAACATGCGAGCAGACGCCAGACTGCATCCGCTCCATCGCTTCCCAACCATTAGAAACCGTGTCCAGATGCCAGGCGTGGGACGCTTCCCGCGGCCCGAGCAGACGAAATGCAGAAGGCTCCCGGCTCACGACGAGCAAGCGAACCGTATTGTTATGGTTGGTGTTTTCCGTCACAGGTGGGTAAATCCTTCCCCAAAGGGAGGGCCGCAATTTAACGCACACGATTTAACGCTTAGGAGAGTTTCAAACTGCTTCGACTTCGTAGCCTTCTACGCGCACAGCCAGCGACCGCTGGATCGCATCCACGGAAATCACCAGCGTGCGATCTCCGTTACGCTGCACCAGCACGCCCTCTACACCGTTCAATGCCCCGCTGCGGATGCGTACTCGCTGGCCGATCTTGAGGAATGGATGAGAGGACCAGGGCAATTGCCCATCGATCAGACTGCGAACCGCATCGATCTGCTCGTCCGGGATGGGAACGCCTTCGCCCCTGGCGCCGACCAGCCCAAACACTCCATCCACCCGCAGAACGCGCAAACGCTCGGCCCGGTTTGGCACAAATCTCGCAAACACATAACAGCTGAACAGAGGCAACTCCACGGACTTCTTGCGATCGCTCCAGCGCCGCACCTCGGTGACCAGAGGCAGAAACGTCGTGACGCCTCTTTCCTGCAACCGCTGGACGACGATTTTCTCGTGCCGAGACTGCGTGTGCAGCCCGTACCAGGCTTCAGTTCCCGTTTCAGCAGACGGAACCGGCTGCGCCAACTCCCACGATAAGGTGCTTATGGCCATAGCTTCGCCCTCTAAGTCACACTTACAGAGTGACCCCAAAAGAATGAACACGCCTTCCACAACTATTGCTCGATCTCAACAGTGAGATCTCGGGGGGGAGAAACAACCCAGGGGGAGACTGCTGCTTTTACCACTCGGACCAACGTTAATCTGATCGACGTCCCTACCGGCCAGTTTTTCCGGGGAGAAAGGTAGCTACGCCGCCGTCATAAAATTGCTCTCAGTATTACAGCCTAGAAGCAAATCGAGTGCCAAATTTATAGAGGTTTCGGAATCCCTACTAATTCTATATAGATTAAAGCATATCTGTGATCATGTCAATGCTTGCTTCTGGGGGCTCTAACCTTCACGGAAACTCTCGGTGAACCTGCGGGCGAGGGGGAGAAATGAACGCCAACCCGAATCGTTGGCCTGCCCTAATGGAGAACAGCTTACACGGGATTGCAGATCATTGCAAGCAGTATGAAGTAACCGAATGCTGGGAAGCTCGCGAATTTGATCCCCCAGCGAGCAGATTGCGGCCTGTTGCATTCCTTAACATCGGAGTCGCGACGGCCGGGTTCAAAGGTGCTGGATGGGCAGCCCATTCAGGATAAATATCTCAATTTGTGTAAGTTACAGGTCATGATTCCGTCAACGAGTGGGCTCTAGGAGTCCAACCCGCACCGAGGGGTCGTGTGATCTATGGTTAAATCGGGATCCCGAGCGTAGAGTGCAACATCTTGCACATAATGTCCAAGAGTTGCGACATCTCGGCAAACCCAAGGTTGCAGCGAGTTGCACAGGGGAGGGAACCACCGCTCTGCGCCGTTCGAGATCCTTGCCGGCTTAACTGCTGTGGCTATTTCGTTTCGCGTGCGTGCCGCCGCCGACTCGTAAAGATCCCGGTCGCCAGGCAACCTAGGGCCACTAGAGAGAGATATGCAAAAGCAGTCCCACCTTCAGGAGCTGCAGTGCAGTTGTTGCTCTTGCCCCGTGCCTGGGCGTTGCACCCATTCTTGTTGTTGTTATTGTTGTCGTTGTTGTTGTCGCGACTGCGCCGGTCAGGGTCGCGAAGACTTGCTTGGGGCCCAAATACGAACAAAGCCGGGGACGTCTGGCTAAGAACCATGCCGCTGCCTCCAGCCCTGTTGTCAGAGCCTTGACCAAGCGCGCCAGGCGAGCAACACAATAAGAAGACGAACATTGCTGACGCGACTGAAACAGAAGTGCGGAGCCCTACCTTCATAAACCTTTCTCCTTTATCTATTGGGGATAAAACTATAAGGGGGGAAGGCTGCAGGGGGTGGGCGCAGTGGGCGAAAGGCCGTTCCGCCACTGTCTCGCTTACTCTAGCCTGAAGTTTGACACTGCGCAAGACTGATAAGTTTTGCAGCCGGTTGCAGAAAGTTGCGACTCGCTTTCGCATAAAGACATGCTGCCGATCCAGGCCCGCTTAACGCAGATTGTCCACCAGCGAAATCTCCCGTTCATCGGCATCATTCATAATCGCCCGTTTCCCATCCGCGCTGGCGCCCACCCAGAACGGAGCGCTCCGCAGCGAAACCAAATCGCGCAACTGGTGTTTGGCTGGGTCATAGAGACTTAGCGTGGGACGCCCATTCGGCAAGTCTTCGGCGAACACGATTCCTTCGCGCGTTACTGCCCAGCTCGCCCAGGTTCGTGGCCGGAGGTGCTCCAGTATGCAGGCCTCAGTCCCGCGATTTACAGGTACGCGGCAGATTTCCGGCTGCGGATACCTCGACTTCGAGTAGTAGACATAACCGTCTGCCGATTCCAGTGCTGCAAACCCGCCGTTCGTAGTCAGTTGTACTTCGCGGCCGCCATTGACGGGCACCTTCCACACCTGCCAGTCTCCGGTTTGATCGGAGGCGAAGTAAATCCACTTTCCGTCGCGGGAAAAACTCGGCACCAGCCCCTGCACGATCGGCTGCGCCTGCTGGTTGCCGTCTACCTTGACCACGAAGATTCGGGTCTGCCCATCGTAGGGAGCGTCGAAGGCAATGCTGCGTCCGTCGGGCGACCAGCGCGGAGTCCCGGCACTCTCCGTGAAACTAACTTGCCGCGGATTCGAACCGTTCGTGTCGCTTACCCAGATTTGCCAAGGACCCGTACGGGTCGACATGTAGGCGATTCGCTTGCCATCGGGTGAAAATTGTGGAGCTGCATTGCCGCTGTCGTCCGCGACCACGGTGCGTAGCATCGGGCTGGCTGATTTCTGTTCTGAAACCGTCCGCAGGCTCGGAATCCCAGCGCCTCGCAACTCTCCACTCCCAGCGCTCTCATCGACATTGCCAACAAAGCCCTCGTCGCCGCGCTTGCGGCGCGCCAGAGCTTCCAATTCTTTAATGTTCTTGCCTTCGGGAATGCTGGCTTCGCCGGCGTTCAAGCGGCGCGCATCTGCATGCGCCTGGGAGCTCTTGGCCGCGGCGGCCAGGTTCTCTGCCACATCCTTCCGAACCATCCTCAAGATGTTTTCAGCCATCTCCTGATTTCTGCTCAGAAATACGGCCACTGGCAGCCCAACAAGCAGCATCGCCGCGCTTGCAAAGAGTAGCAAGCGCCCAGCCCGGCTTCGCCGCGCAGCAACCGCAGGCGGAGCAACTGCAATGTGTTTGGGCCCGTCGGGCGCAGGCAGTCTTTCCACTTTTTCGCGGGGCGACGGAATCGGAGTCGGAATCAGAACCGCAGCCGTAACCGGAATTACGGCCGGTTGCGTCGGTGGCGACAATTCAGATTGAATCGTCCCGATAAACCTGTACCCTCGCCGCGGAAGCGTCTCAATGTACTTCGGCTCCTCCGCCGAATCACCCAACGCGTCCCGCAGTTTATTCACGGCCGCGTTCAGCCCGTGGTTGGAGTCCACAAAGACATCGCCGGTCCAAAGTTGCTTCTGAAGTTCCTCGCGAGTCACCAGCTGTCCGGGACGCGCAAGCAACATCTCCAGGATTTGCAAAGGCTGGCCCGAAAGCTTGAGCTTCATTCCGTGCTTTCGGAGTTCCTGGGTGTGAAAGTCAGCCTGGTAAGGTCCGAACCGAACGCAGCACGGCAGGTTATTCGGTCTCATGTCCAGAGTTCCCTCGATGTTCCGTGGTCACTTGCCCTTTGAGATCGGATCGCACAGGGCACTCGCGCTTTCGCGTCTCATCAACAACTATGCGACCGGGCCCAGGCGGAACACTCCCCAGGCATCCGGCTCATTCTGTAACTACGCATTGCGCAAGGCAGCGGTTCCCGGCCTCCAAAACAATATAGACGCCCCACGCTCACTAATGGTGAGCAACGACAAAGGCTGCTTCTGACCTGGAAAGGCCGCCAAAGGCGCTGCTTGACCCACCTCATCGAGTTGCTGCGGACTCGCAGTGATGCCTGCAAGCTCTTTCGCACCATGCACTTGTCTGATGACCCTCAGGCTCTGCAAAAAGTATCGCCCGTGGATTGAGGTATCTGAATCCAGGTAGCAAATTCGATCTCAGTTTCTAGCCGGGTTGAGTCCCGGGCTGAGATGGAGGTCGTATGAAAAACAGATTCGCAGTCTTGGCGGTCATGGTTTTGTCGCTGATTTGGATGAGGCAGCTTTCAGCCCAGAAATCCTCTGGAGAGCAATGCAGCCTGGCGGTCCTGTCGCATCAAATCAGCAACAAACAACTCGTCTGCAGTTCGAAGGTCGTTCAACAGATGGCCTTGAGTGGGCACGCCTTTGAACAAAATCAGATGGGAATGGCTTCCATGCTCGTAATCGGTCCCGAATACAGTGAGAATGAAGCCCTGAAATGGTTCGAGCGAGCCGCCCAACGCGGATACGCGCCGGCCCAGGTCAACCTGGCGGTGATGTACGTGAATGGCTGGGGAACGCCCATGAACTATGCCGTGGCGCTCCAGTGGCTGCACGCCGCTGCCGACCAAAGCTTCCCGCGCGCTTACTACAATCTCGGAATCTTGTTTCTCAATGGACAGGGAGTCCGTCAGGATTACGCCGAGGCCCTTCGCTGGTTTCAGAAGGGGGCAGAAGCGAACGATGCAGACGCCCAAACCAACCTGGGCTACTTGTACGACCAGGGCCTCGGCTGCCCGCACAGCGCGGCAAGGGCTGTGGTGTGGTACCGCAAAGCCGCCGATGCCGGAAATGCCCTCGGCGAGAACAATCTTGCTGATATGTATTTGCGGGGGGAAGGCATTCCTCAGAATAACGCCGAGGCATTTCGCTTATTCCAGAAAGCGGCCATCCAGGGATCCACCGGTGCACGCATTAAACTCGGCTACATGTATGCCAACGGCCTCGGCGTAGAAAGAGATCCTGAGACCGCGTATGCCTGGATTTCCGCTGCGTCGATGGCCGGCGACCGTCGCGGGGACTACCTGATTCCGGCGCTCAAACAACTATTAACCGCGCAAGAGACTTCCGCTGCAGATCAAAGATCTCGCATCGCGCCCTTCAAACCTGACCAGCAACTGCCAATGAACTCTTTTGTGCCGTAGACGTTTCGCAATGTCGTGTGGACTTCCTGAGGGTTAGTGAGCAGCGGCGGTTTGGCGCAGGAGCACCACGTCGCTGTCGTCGTGGGTGCGCAGCAAGCCCAGGGTTTTGCCGTCGGCGCTCCAGTGAAAGTCGGGAATGCGGTCGGCTTCGAACTCGGTCACTCGGTGACCCGGTGTGCTGTCCACGGGCGATACCCACAGGGCGTACAAGCCTTTCTCGCGAATCGGGTAGCCGATCGTTTTGCCGTCCGAGGTATAACGAATCTCGCCGCCCGCGCGCGGGTCGCGTTCGATGATTTTCAGCGGCTGCAGGCTTTCAAAATCGAGAATCTTGATCACGACCGGGCCCCCGGTCGTGGGCTGAGTTTGAAATGCCAGATACTTTCCGTCGGGCGATACGTTGACGCATCCGCAAGTGAGCAAGGCATCGGAAAGCTGGGTCGGAGTTCCTCCGTCGACCGAAACCTTCTTCGGCACAAATTTTCCCGCATCGTAGCTGGCGTAGACCAGCCATTTCCCGTCGGGCGAGCACATGGCCGGCTGGTCATCGGTGCCGGTGGTGAGCTGCTTCAGATTTCCGCCCATGGCATCCGATCGCCAGATATTCGCCGAATTGCCCCCGCCCCGAGACGCGGACGCGAAAATCACATACCGTCCGTGATCACAGGAGATGGGGCCGAACGAGGGAAAATCGTCGTGCAGCAGCGGCGCACGATTCGTGCCGTCGGCATTCATTTGAAAAATGCCGTTCTCTTGTTCAACCAGAAGTCTTCCGTCGGGCGTCCAGCCGAACCAGTTCGTAGGCGGACGGCTGCTGATCGTGACCGGCTTTCCCGCGGCCTTGCCATCGTAGGTTGCGGTTTGCAACGTTCCCACGTATTGCGACTGGATAGTCGCAATGGTCTTGCCATCGGCCGAGAGACTGATGCTGGGATAAGAATTCGTGTCATTAGTGATCGGCCGGAAAATTCCCTGGGGGTAGGAAATAATGCCGATCTGACTGCGATTGAAATTCGAATCTCGACCGCTGCTCACCACCAGGATGCCGCTTTGATCGGGCAGCCAGAGAGCAGCGATCAGATCGGTGTCGGATTTCTTGAATACCTGTTTCTCGCCCGTCGCAGCGTCAAACAAATCCAGGGCCGAGAGAGCTGATTGGTCGGCGAGAAATTCCGTCGCCGCAATCCATTTCCCGTCAGGCGACCATGCCGGCGAGTTCAGTCGCGTGCTCTGCTTGGATATCAGCTTCTCTGCCGAGCCGTCCGCGTTGGCGATCATCAGATCACCCTCGCCCTCATTGCGCTTCTTACGGATGAATACGATGTGCGCGCGGTCGGGCGAGAAGCTGACGTCGCTGGCGATGTCGTGCACAATGCGCTCCAGGCTGCCGCCCAGCACGGGCGCGCGGTACAGACTGAAGACGTTCTTTTCCGTTTTTTCATCCTTGGTGAAATAAATCGAATTTCCGTCCGGCGAAAAGTTCACGCTGTAGTACCTATCGTCGGAAGGCGGAACGATCTGCGTGTTGCTCTTGGTCGGGATGTTGCGCAGCCACAGGCTTTGCTGCCCGTTTTCTCGCTGCACATTCAGAATGTAATTGGCATCGGGCGAAACTGCCGCCAGCGATGCCTTGCCAGTCTCTGTGACCGGCGTGACCGTAAAGCTTTCGAAGCTCGTCGACTTCTTTCGCGAAAGATAGGAATAGATGCCAAAAGCCGCTGCCGCTACCAGCCCCAGCAAAATCACGGAGGTGAGGACCACTCCGAATTTATGTTGCCCCGCCACTTGCCGCACAGAAGAAGAGGAAGCCGACGAAACGTGCGCAGGGCCGGAAGTGGAGGCTGCTGCCATGGCCGGCGTGGAGCCAGACAGCGAAGCGGCCGCGCTGCCCGACGCTTGTGATCCACTCGTGGCAGAAACCCGCCCGGACGAATCGGTTTCCCGCCGCAGGCGTTTCAGGTCCGCGCGAATTTCCGCGGCGACCTGGTAGCGCATCTCGCGATCTTTTTCCAGCGCCTTCTGCAAAATCTCATCCAGCTTCGGCGGGATTTCCGGATTGCTGCGCGAGGCCGGGGGTGGAATGCGATTCAGGATCGCTTCAAACATCACGCCGCTGGTGTCGCCACGGAACGGAAGCAGGCCAGTGGTCATTTCATAGAGGACCGTGCCGAACGAAAAAAGATCGCTACGCGGGTCCAGTTCCTTGCCCCGTACTTGTTCCGGCGACATGTAGGCGACCGTGCCCACGGCGGTTCCGGGGCTGGTGAACAGATCAGCCGCGTCGCCTGAGGTAGCCGTCATGCTTCCTAAGGTCATGCTGTCGAGGGCCTCAGCCGGCGGTGCACTGCCTGGGCGTGCCGGCATCAGCTTTGCCAGGCCGAAGTCAAGAATCTTGGCATGACCGCGGCGGGTAACAAAAAGGTTGGCCGGCTTGATGTCGCGATGAATGATTCCCTGAGAATGCGCGGCGTCGAGCGCATCCGCAATTTCGATGGCGATATCGAGCAGTTGATCGAGCTCCAGCGGCCGCCCTTTGATCAGGTGCTTCAAGGTCTGACCGTCGAGATATTCCATGGCGATGAACGCCCGGTCATTCTCCTCGCCGATGTCGTAGATGGTGCAAATGCTGGGGTGATTCAGCGCTGACGCGGCTTGCGCTTCGCGCCGGAAACGACCCAGAGCCTGCGGATCGCGAGCCACTTCATCGGGCAGAAACTTCAGCGCAACGAAGCGGTGCAGGCGGATGTCTTCGGCCTTGTAGACCACTCCCATGCCTCCGCCGCCCAGGCTTTCCACGATGCGATA
>Ga0187871_10004534_pt1 | contig 10366 bp, 9 predicted proteins | sample June2016WEW_16_1_FD_132988 | JGI IMG/M metagenome (GOLD analysis project Ga0187871, IMG submission 132988) | Peatland microbial communities from SPRUCE experiment site at the Marcell Experimental Forest, Minnesota, USA - June2016WEW_16_10 | ecosystem: Environmental > Terrestrial > Soil >...
AGCTCCTCGGGCGAAAAGTCCTGGATGGATATCAGGTCACGACCGGTTACGCCGCGATAAGCGTAGGTAGTCGGGTTCGCGCCTGGGGGAATCGTGGTTGCAATCAATGTCGTACCTCGAAAAAAGCAATTAGCAACTAGCAATTAGTGATTAGCCCACAGCGTAGCTGGGGGCAGCGGCGAAATCTGCGGGGAGTTCTATTTACGTCGTTCCAAGGCGCGATCGAAGCGCGGCCCCGGCCAAGCACCGTCTTTGCGCTCGGTGGGATAAAGCACGAGATGGTTGCGAGCGGTCACGACGCGATGACCTCGGTGCCGCATTCGATGGGCTGGGTGAAAAATCCGGGCAGAACTTCGGCGCAGGCCGCGGGCAAAATGCGGACGCGAGTCACACCCTTCTTTAATGCGCTGGTGCAGGCTTGCAGCTTCGGCAGCATGCCTCCGCTGACGGTGGCCTCTTGCACCATGGTTGCGACGGCATCGACATCGAGCCAGCGGATCACGGCGCCTTCGGCATCTTTCACGCCGGCTACATCGGTCAGATAAATCAGGGCGTGCGCGCCACAGGCAACGGCGCAAGCCGACGCCATCTGGTCGGCGTTGACGTTGTAGTATTCGCCGTCGAAACCAAGCGCAAGACTGGAGATGACGGGCACGACGCCGGCGGCCCACAGGTGCTCAATCCACTGCGCATCGAACGCGACGATTTCGCCGACGTAACCGAGGTCCGGCTGCTTCTTCCTGGAGGCCAGCACCATGCGCAGATCACCGCCGCAGAGTCCCAGAGTCGGCTGCCCCGCGTGACCGATGGCCGCCACAAGCTCCTTGTTGAGCTGACCCGCAAGCACCATGACGGCGACGTCGCGCGTCTTCGAGTCGGTGACGCGCAGGCCGTCAATGAAGGTCGTTTCGCAACCAAGCTGCTTCAGAGTCCGGCTCAGCGCTGCGCCACCGCCGTGCACAATCACCAGCTTGTGTCCTTCGCGGACAAGACTGGGAATGGTTTGAGCAAATCTGGCGACGAGCTGCTTGTCGTCGAGTGCCGCGCCGCCGATTTTGATGACCAGCTTCATTGCAATCCCGCTCTTTCGTCGAATCCAAACATCAGATTCATGTTCTGCACGGCCTGCCCGGCCGCGCCCTTCAACAGGTTGTCGAGACAGGAGACCAGCACCGCCCGCTTGCCGTCGGGCGAGACGGAAAAACCGATGTCGCAGTAATTGGTGTTCAGCGAGAACTTGATTTGCGGCAGCCGCGCCCCGCCGAACACGCGCACCCAGGGTTTTCCTGCATAGAATTCGCGCAGCGTTTGTTCCAGCTCTTCCGGCGTGACCAGCTTCGCCAGCTTCACGTAAATGGTGGACAGGATGCCGCGCGGAATCGGCAGCAGATGCGGCGTGAACTGCAGCGAACCGCTGCCGATCCCGAGCTGCTCCAGCACTTCCCCCGTGTGCCGGTGTCCGAAGACGCTGTAGGCCGAGAAGTCGCCATCGACTTCGACAAAATGAGTCTTCGCCGATGGAGTCTTCCCTGCTCCCGAAACTCCCGATTTCGAATCGCAGATGATGCCATGCTCCAGGTCGACGAAGCCGCCACGAATCCACGGCGCCAGCGCGAGAATGATCGACGTCGAATAGCAGCCGGGATTGGCCAGCAGAGCGGCATTCTTGATTTCGGTCGAGTGCAACTCGGGCAAACCGTAGACGGCGGAGTTGTCGAGGTCCGCGTGTTGCTGCTCTTCAGCGAAGCCGTACACTTTGCGGTTCGCCGCGTCTTTCAGCCGCCAGGCGCCGCTCAGGTCGATCACGCGAAAACCTTCGGCCAGGGCTTCGGGGACAAGCTCACGCGAGAACTCGTGAGGTGTCGCCAAGAAAACCACATCAACTCCCGCGTCCTTCATTCGCTGCCAGGAGAAGCTCTCAAAGGGAAAGCCGCCGTTGCCCGCCAGTTGCGGATAGGCTTCGGCGAGGTCGGCATAGCCGCCGCTTTCGCCGTTGCGCCGCAACAGCATGGGCTTCTTCGTCCCGGGATGACGTGCAAGCAGGCGGACCAACTCGAAGCCGGAATAACCGGTGGCGCCGAAGATCGCGGGTTGGAGAGAGGTGTTCATCGCTTAAGCCAGCAGCTTGCCCAAACGCTGCGCCAGCTTCTCGGCAGACCGGCTGTCGGTGGTGACCACGAGGATGGTGTCGTCCCCGCCGATCGTGCCTACAACTTCTTCCCATTCCTCCGCGTCAATCGCCGCCGACACCGGCTGAGCGCTGCCGGCGCTGGTCTTGATCACCACCTGGTTCAGCGCCGTCCTTACCTCGTAGACGAACGTCTGAATCAGGCGCTCGATGGAGGGAAGCGCGATTTCGGCCTCCTCTCCCTGCGGCAGCTTGTATCCCTCGGACGTCTTCAGCAGCCCGAGTTCGTGAATGTCGCGCGACAGCGTCGCCTGAGTCACCCGGTGCCCGAGCCGGAAGAGCTTGCGCCGCAGCTCGTCCTGGCTGGCGATTTCGCTTTCGGCCACCAACCTCCGGATCGCGGCATGACGGGTCAGTTTCGACATCGCATAAATATACGTCCTACTGAATAATAATGCATTAGACGTCGATGTCAAGAAAAGATTGGGGGGCGGATCAACATTTTTCCGTGACCAGCCGGCCGTTCGCCCACCATCGCCGGCGGAAAATGGTAGCTGCTTGGCGCCCCAGCAGCCCCCGCCCTGGATTCCTCATCCAACCAGAGTTGAACAACTGCACGCTGCGGCCATAGCATCGTCTATTCGACCTAGAAAGCATCATGAACTTGTCCCCTAATGTCACCTGGTACAAAGACGCCATCATCTATGAAGTCCACGTTCGCGCCTTCTTCGACAGCGTTACCGACGGCATCGGAGATTTTGGCGGAATCACGCAGAAGCTGGACTACCTGCAGGACCTCGGGGTCACGGCATTGTGGCTTCTGCCGTTTTGCCCTTCACCGCTGCGCGACGATGGCTACGACATTTCGGACTACACCGACGTGCACCCCTCGTACGGCACGCTGAAGGACTTCCAGCGCTTCCTGCGCGAGGCGCACCGGCGCGGGCTGAAGGTCATCACCGAACTGGTGCTGAACCACACCTCCGACCAGCACGTATGGTTCCAGCGCTCGCGCCGCGCCGCCCCGGGAACGCGCTGGCGGAATTTCTACGTGTGGAGCGACACGCCCGAGAAATATCGCGACGCGCGCATCATCTTCAAGGATTTCGAGAACTCGAACTGGGCCTGGGATTCGCTTGCCAAGGCGTACTACTGGCATCGCTTCTACTCGCATCAGCCGGATTTGAATTGGGACAATCCCGAGGTGCGTGAGGCCATGTTCGCAGCCATGGATTTCTGGTTCGACCTGGGCGTCGATGGCCTGCGGCTGGATGCGGTGCCGTATCTGTTTGAGCGCGAGGGCACGAACTGCGAAAACCTGCCGGAAACGCACGGGGCCCTGCGCGAGCTGCGCAAGCACGTGGATGAGAAGTATCGCGACCGCATGTTGCTGGCGGAGGCGAACCAGTGGCCGGAAGATGCGGTCGCCTATTTCGGCCACGGGGACGAGTGCCACATGGCCTTCCACTTCCCGCTGATGCCGCGCCTGTTCATGGCGCTGCGTATGGAAGACCGTTACCCCATCACCGATATCCTGAAGCTGACGCCTGCCATACCGGAAAACTGCCAGTGGGCGTTGTTCCTGCGCAATCATGACGAGCTGACGCTGGAGATGGTCACCGACGAAGAGCGCGACTACATGTATCGCGTCTACGCACGTGATGGCGAGATGCGCATCAATCTCGGCATCCGCCGCCGGCTGGCGCCGCTGCTGGAAAACGATCGTCCTCGCATTGAGATGATGAATGCGCTGCTCTTCTCCCTGCCGGGAACGCCGGTGATTTACTACGGCGATGAGATCGGTATGGGCGACAACATCTATCTCGGCGACCGCAATGGCGTCCGCACGCCCATGCAGTGGAACTCGGACCGCAACGCCGGCTTTTCGCGCGCCAATCCGCAGCGGCTGTATCTGCCGGTCAACATCGATCCCGAGTATCACTACGAGACCATTAACGTTGAGGCGCAGCAGAACAATTCGCACTCACTGCTGTGGTTCGCCAAGCGGCTGATCCAGCAGCGCAAGCAGTTCAAGGCGTTCGGGCGCGGCACGCTGGATTTATTGTATCCCGGCAATCGCAAGGTACTGGCCTTCATCCGCCAGCACGAGGACGAGACCCTGCTGGTGGTCGCCAATTTGTCGCGCTTTGCGCAATGCGTGGAGCTTGATATTGCCCAGCACCAGGGAATGGTTCCAGTCGAGGTCTTCGGGCGCGCCAAGTTTCCTGCGATCACTGAGAATCCCTACCTGCTCTCGCTGGGTCCCCATGCCTACTATTGGTTTCATCTTCAGCCGCGCGAGGTCCTTCAGGATTCGTTCAGTGCGACGGCAGCGCCGCAGGAGGCGCCAGTGCTGCAGGTCTCCTCGGTGGAAGACGCATTTTCGGAAGAAGCGCTACTGCAGCTGCAGGCCGTTATCCCGCGGATGTTGCGCACCCGGCCATGGTTCCTCAGCAAGCGCCGCGATATCACCGGGCTTTCGCTGCACAAGGTGCTGACATTTCCAGATACCTCTGCGCACTTGCTGTTTCTGACGGTCACCTTCGGGGAGGGGGATCCCGAGATTTATCTGATACCGGCTTCGGTTGCCGTCGGCGAGAAGGCCGAAGCGCTCATGCACAACCCGCGCGGCGCGGTGGTCACGCGGCTGGTCGGACTTCCCGGCGACACCAAGGCCGTGCTCTACCCGGCGACCCTCGATCGCGAATTCAGCGACAGCTTGCTGCGCGCCATTGTCCGCCGGCGGCGTATCCGCGGGGAGAGCGGCGAACTCGTGGGCTCGCACACGCGCGAGTTTCGCAGCGCCTGGAGTGCGGTGAAGTCGAACCTGGAGCCATCCTCGCAGCAGACGGATGATTGCTTCACCGTCATTACGTTCGGCAGCGACTTCATGCTGAAGCTCTACCGCAAGCTGGAGGACGGCATCAATCCCGGGCGGGAGGTGCCCGAGTTCCTGTGCGGGCAGACTGCGTTCCAGCGCGTTCCCCGGGCATTGGGATCGATCGATTATCGCGTCTATCACGAAGATGGAGTGGTGCAGACCTGCCTCGGGACGCTGAGCAACCAGGTGCCCAATGCCAACAGCGGCTGGCAGTACACGCTGGACCAGCTTGGATTGTTCTTCGAGCACGCGCTGGTCATTCCGCAGCAAGACCCGCGCTTGCGGGACTTGAGCTCACCCCAGCTTTGGGCGCCGAATGACTCGGTGCCGCAAATCATCGGTGAATTACTCGGCAATTACCTCGACAGCGCGCGACTGCTGGCGCGACGCACGGCCGAGTTGCACCGTGCACTGAGTTCTCGCGCCGACATTCCCGACTTCGGCCCCGAGCCGTTCACGACGTTCTACCGGCAAGGCATCTATCACCGCATGCTCGGGCAGTTGAACCGCTCGTTCGAGATGTTGCGTGGCGAGGCGCGCGGGCTGCATGCCGATGCGCAAGCCGATATCGCGAGCGTGCTGGAGCGTGAAAGCGAGATTCGCGGCCAGTTGCTCTTGTTGCGCGACATGCGCGTGTCGGGCGCTCGCATCCGAATTCACGGCGACTACCACCTGTCGAACGTCCTGTTTGCCGGCAACGACTGGTTCATTACGAGTTTCGAAGGGGACCCGACGCGACCGTTGAGCGAGCGTCGCATCAAGCGCTCGGCGCTGCGCGATGTGGCTACCATGCTGCGCTCGTTCCATTACATCTCCTCTGCGGTGCTCTTTGGCGATGTGCCCGGCATCGTGCCCAGCCGCGAGGCCCATCCGCAATTGGAAATGTGGGCGCAGGTATGGTATCGCTGGGTGAGCACCAGCTTCCTGAAAGAGTATCTGACGGCGAGCGCCGCGGCGCCCTATTTGCCGCAGCAGGCGGACCAGTTCAGAATTCTGCTCGCCGCCTACATGACCGAGCGCGCGCTGATCGAGATTGAGTACGAGTTGGAGCAGCGCCCGGCGTGGATACGGATACCGGTGCACGGAATTCTGGAGCAGCTGTCAGGGGATCGGTAGAGCCAGCCTTTAGGCTTGACGTGCGGAGCGGCGACACCCAGTCGCGACACGGTCTCTGGAGGCCGGCTTTACCCTACCGTTTTGGCGCCAGCCGGTAGTTGTCGCCCTTGTTAAAGACGGCGTTGGCTCCGATGTGCGCGGGCGTGCCGGAGAGCAACTGCTCCTTGCGATAAATCAGGTTGCTGGCGTTGTAAGTGGCCAGTTCGAAGCCGTGGCCGTGGGTGATGGCGTCGGTGGGGCACGCTTCGACGCAATAGCCGCAGAAGATGCAGCGGTTGTAATCGATGTTGTAGACCTTGGCGTAGCGCTCGGCCCCGCTGATACGGTTCTCGGCTGTGTTCTCCGCGGCCTCGATGTAAATGCAGTTCGACGGGCACGCCGCCGCGCACAGGAAGCAGGCGACGCACTTCTCCAGGCCATTCTCGTCGCGCTGCAGAACGTGCATGCCGCGGAAGCGGTCCTGGAACATCGCGCCGCGCGTCGGCCCGGGGCCGTCGGGATAGTTCTCGACGAGCGTCGGCCGGAACATCTCCATGAAGGTCACGCTCATGCCCTTGGCGATGGCGGCTATGTTCTTCACGATTCCCATAGGAGCATCAGTATATCAATGGCCCTGGATTCTCGAGCTGGGTGCCCCATCCTTTCGCCCTCAGTTGGCGAAAGGATGGGATGGTGGGCTCAGCTCGCCTGTGTGGCTTTGCCTCTAAGCTGCGCTTTTAGCAACTCGTAATGATGCAGCGTATGCCCGGCCATGATGTACGCGATAGCGCGGACCGTGATGGGATTGCCGTTGGCCACGCCGCTACGTGTTTCGACGCCAGGCGGCAGAGAGCCGAACAATGCCAGGGTCGCTTTGCGGACGCTCTCGAACTCAGCTAACAAATCGTCCAGGGTGCGCGAGTTGGAGCCGGCCTCGCGGACGTAGTCGTCCTGCTCATAGCCGTGCAGTTCTTTCTCGTCGCCACGGGCAAAGCGCAACACGCGATAGGCCAACACGCGTTCCCCATCGCAGAGATGTCCCATGACCTGCTTGGTGCTCCACTTGCCGGGGGCGGGGGGAGCGGCAGCTTCAGCATCGGAAATGCCGGACAGAAGCTGACGATAGTCGCCCGGCTGTTTCGCCATGAGGTCGAGCAGCGGGCCGTCCGGAACCTTGGCGATGTAGCTGCGGTAGAACTCGGCATATTCGGTGCTGTCGGGTCGGGTGAGCATGGAGACAATCTGACACAGGCGAATGCCCAGTGGCAAACGTCACGAAATATGTGCGTGTCATCCCGCGAATCCCACTCATTCGAGAACCCGGAATGAGCGGGGCCCCCGGCGTCAGTCCCAATGCTAATCCGCTCGGCTCATCGAAAGGGATTGTCAATCCGCAAGTCGCCGAACGTTTGTCCGTGATGCATGTCTTCGCTGTAAAGCACGCTGCATTGCGCTTCCAGGGCGGCGGCAACGATCAAAGAGTCGTACCAGGACAATCGGTGCCGTTCGTATAGCCGCAAGGCGTCAGCAACTAAGGCCTGTGACGACTGGACGGCCAACATAGGGTGAAAAACGGAGGCCAGATAATGTTCGGCTTCGGGCATGCTCATCACATCCGCAAAGCCTTTCAGCGCGACGCTGAAAAACTCTTGCACCACCTGATAACTTACGATTCCCTTACCGCTCGCGATTGCCTCCCGCACGAGTTCTGTCGCTCGTTTTTGTTTTGCGGGGGAACTCTTGTCCACGGAGTACACGAAGACGTTCGTGTCGAGAAAGAATTTACCGTTCATTCATCTCGTCCCGGGAAAAGCGGCGGCCGGCATTGACATGGCGCAGCCGTCTCATCAACGCATCAAATTCCTGCACGTTGCCGGACTGACGAGTGAAGCTCACCAGCCACTCCCGAAACGCTGCGTTCAGGGTCGTATGCTGCGAGCGCGCCACCAGCCGCGCCTGCTCAATTAAGTCCTCATCGGCACTGAGCGTAATGTTTTTCACGAAAATAGTGTACACGATTTTCGTGCACACGGATATACGCATTAACTACCCCAGCCCGAACTCCTTCCAGCGCTTCGTGACTCGCGCCTTCGTCGCTTCGTCCATGCGGATTTCTTCGGGCCAGGGGCGGGTGAAGCCTTCGGTGGGCCATTTGCGGGTGGCGTCGACGCCCATCTTGGAGCCGAAGTCTGGCAGGCGTGAGGCGTGGTCGAGCGAATCGACGGGGCCGAGCGTGAACTGGATGTCGCGCTCGGGATCGATGTTGTTCAGCACCTTCAGCGTGACCTCGCCGATGTCCTGCACATCGACGTCTTCATCGACGACGAGAATACACTTGGTCGACATCGCCTGGCCGAGCGACCAGATGGCGTTCATGACTTTTCGCGCTTGCCCGGGGTAGGACTTCCTGATCGACACGATCATCAGGTTGTGAAAGATGCCTTCGATGGGCAGGTTGATGTCGATGAGCTCGGGGATGGTGAGGCGCATCAGCGGCAGGAAGATGCGCTCGACCGCTTTGCCCATGTAGGCGTCTTCCATCGGTGGCTTGCCGACGATGGTAGTCGAGTAGATCGGGTTCTTGCGATGCGTGATGCAGGTGACGTGGAAGACGGGATAGAGGTCCTCGGGCGTGTAGAAGCCGGTGTGGTCGCCGAAGGGGCCTTCCATGCGGAGCTCGTCGAGCTCGACGTAGCCTTCGAGGACGATCTCGGACGACGCGGGAACTTCCAGGTCGACGGTTTCGCACTTCACCAGCTCGAGCGGCTTTTGGCGGAGGAAACCGGCGATCAGATACTCCTCGACATCGGGGGGCGCGGGAACGATGGACGAGAACATCACGGCAGGCTCGGTGCCGATGGCGACCCCAACGTCCATTCGTCCGCCGACCTGCTTGCCTTCAGCGATGATGGAGCCGCCGCCGGAGCGCGCCATCATGTCGAGCGCGGCGCTGACGGGATGTGCTTCGCCCGCGGCTGCCGCGCGCCGCATCTGCTCGCGATAGTGCTCGGCGCCGATTTTCTGGCGCTGCCAGTGCATGCCCGTGGTGCGCTCGTCGTAGACCTGAAGGCGATAGGTCCCGGCGTTGCGCTTGCCGGTCTTCGGGTCTTTAGTGATCACCGATGGCAGCGTAATGAAGCGCCCGCCGTCGTGCGGCCAGCATTGCAGGATGGGGAAATCGAGCAGCGAGAAGTTGTCGCGCTGGATCACCTCTTTGCACGGGCCGGTCGAAACCTGCTTGGGGAAGAACTTGCCCATCTCGGCCAGCATCGGCAGCATCTTGATTTTGTCGAGCAGCCCCTGCGGCGACTTTACGTCCATGAACATTTTTATGCGGTCGGCGATCTGGTCGAGCGAGTCGACGTCGAGCGCCATCTCCATGCGCCGCGCGGAGCCGAACTGGTTGATGAGCAGCTTCGAGCCGGGATAGCCCTTGACGTTCTCGAACAGCAGCGCCGGGCCGCCGGGGCCGTGGCTGCCGCGCGGTCCCCATTTTGAGACGCGGTCGGTAATTTCGGCGATCTCCAGGATGGGATCGGCTTCCGCCTTGATGCGGATCAACTCTCCGGCTTTGTCGAGCGCGGCAATCCATTCGCGAAGGTCGTGGTAGGCCAAGGGTCGGTCCTCGGGTGAACGCACGATTATAGTGCGCCGACGTCCCAGGTCTCGAAAGCACGAGACCTGGGGCACCCGAAGATCCCACCCAACTCATAACCAGCAGCCCTCATCTAACGTTTCTTTGCAAGCTATCTTTCTGCCCAGGTATGCCATGTCAACTTCGCATATGACCATCACGCCGGAACTGGATGCGCTCTCTCGTTTGACCCTCGATTCCGAGGATGCCGAAAAGGCCATCGACTATGTCGCCGAGCTTAGCAATGCTCGGCGGGACGCGCTCGTCTCCCTGGCCGATTCGAATCATGTCATCGTCCGAGCTTTCAACGTAGTGGCGCAGCAAGCGGACCATGCCGAGCTGGCAGGTTGGGCGAAGGGGGTGCTCGCGAAGGAGCAGCACCGCATTCAGAATGCGCTGACGTTTCTGCACAAAATCTGCGATGAGCTCGAGCAGGGCGGCTGTGCGGTCACGGTGATGAAGTCGCTCGACCACTGGCCCGACCTGGGCAACGATCTCGACCTGTACACCACGGCCGACGAGAAGCAGGTCGTGAACATTATGCTGAACCGGCTGGGCGCGCACGTTGAGCCGCGCAGTTGGGGCGACCGGCTGGCGAACAAGTGGAATTTTGCGGTGCCGGGCTTAC
>Ga0187871_10004535_pt1 | contig 10364 bp, 10 predicted proteins | sample June2016WEW_16_1_FD_132988 | JGI IMG/M metagenome (GOLD analysis project Ga0187871, IMG submission 132988) | Peatland microbial communities from SPRUCE experiment site at the Marcell Experimental Forest, Minnesota, USA - June2016WEW_16_10 | ecosystem: Environmental > Terrestrial > Soil >...
AGTTCGCGTTCGAGCCTCATCCTGGTCGACTGGTCCCAGGGGTTGGAGCCCAGGGCGACGATCCATTCGTCCGTCGTGAGGCGTACCGCACCGCGGCTCGCGGCCATCTGCTTCGCGAGCGTGGTCTTTCCCGCGCCGGGCAACCCACAGGTAAGAATCAGCCGGGTCTCCATCGTGTGCCAGTCAAGCATCCCGTGTCGGTGCCGGGACACAATTGAAGCGTGACCACGCGTGCGCCCCAGATGAGATTGGTCTCGCGAGAGGAGACACCAGTACTTTTCCTGCGAACCGTCGACGATGTCGCGACATTTGCACCGCTGTGGGAGCGTTTGGAAGGACTGGTTGGTTTGCGGGGCCGTCGTTTTTACGGCGCGTTCTTCGAGTTGCGCAATGAGTACTGGGTCTGCGTCGAGGCAACACCGGACCTGGACGCCACGGCGCTTGGCCTGGAAGTAGGAGACCTGCCCGGCGGCCAGTACCTTCGTACCCGCCTGCGCGGTGAACCGCCGCTCGTTTACGAGCGCATCGGGCCCGCGTTCCACGTCATGGAAACTGAGGCGACGTCAGATCCCACACGACCCGGCATCGAGTTCTATCGCGCGCGTGACGTGATCGACTGCCTGATGCCGCTCGCACGCTCCTAGCCGGGTTCACGACACCTCAACCCGCTCCGCGAAGGATGGATACCCAAAGGGTTCGAAATACCGGGCCGTAGGATGTGGTGGTGTCCACCTTCGTCGATTTCGCCCAATTGCACGCCAAAGCGGGCGACGGCGGGGCCGGCTGCGTCAGTTTTCGCCGTGAGGCCCACGTCGCCAAGGGCGGACCCGACGGCGGTGACGGCGGCAAGGGTGGGGACGTGTGGATCGTCGCGGACCACAATCAGGCCTCCCTGCTGGGCTTTCAAGACCACCCCTTTCGCCGGGCGACCGACGGCCAACACGGCACCTCGAAGCGCCAGCACGGGTCGCGGGGCAAGGATCAGATCGTCATCGTGCCCGTCGGCACCATGGTCTACAGCCGTGAGGGCGAGCTTCTTGTCGATCTCAACGGTCCAGGCGACCGCTGGCTCGCCGCCGAGGGCGGACTCGGGGGCCAGGGCAACAACCGCTTCCTTTCCAACAGCCGCCGGGCGCCGGCCTTCGCCGAGCAGGGTGAGAGCGGAGAGGAGAACTGGTTCAACCTCGAGCTGAAGTTGCAGGCCGACGTCGCGTTGATCGGTTTTCCCAATGTCGGTAAGTCGACACTGATCGCACGGGTCTCGGCGGCGCGACCGAAGATCGCCGACTATCCCTTCACCACGCTGGTGCCCAATCTCGGCGTCGTTCGAGTCGGCGAGCGCACCGGTCGACCCAATGACGCCACCGAGTTCGTCATGGCGGACATTCCCGGCCTGATCGAGGGCGCCGCCGAGGGGCGCGGATTGGGACACGACTTCTTGCGTCACGTGGAACGCGCGCGTGTGCTGTGCGTGCTCCTCGACCTCTCGGAGTTCGCCCCGATGTCACCGAGCGATCAACTGGACGTCTTGTTGCGTGAACTCGGTGACTACCAAAGTGACCTGTTGGAACGTCCGCGGGTGATCGTGGGATCCAAGGGCGACGTCGCGGCCTACGAGATGCCCGACGTCCTCACGATCTCCTCGATCACCGGCGAGGGCATCGACCAGCTCGTCGGCCAGTTGGCCGCGCTCGTCGTTCAGGTCCGGCGAGAGGAGATCGATCGGATCGAGCACGAGGTCGTCGTCCACAGACCGCTCCCGGATGAGATCACCGTCGAGCGCGTGGGAGCGAACGGCTGGGTCGTGGCCGGTCGTCCGGCGGTACGGGCCGTGCGCTTCCAGGACCTCACGGACGACGAGGCGCTCGCGGAGATCGTGCGACGACTACGCGACCTCGGTGTCGACCGGATGCTGACGCGCGCGGGCGTCCGTGACGGCGACGTCGTCACCATCGGTCCGCTCTCCTTCGAGTGGTGGCGCGACGAGGTGAGCGCGGGACTGGACCGCGGCGACCACCACCGCGCGTCGAGGCGCGAGCGCTTGGCGCGACACGGCCGCCTCGACCTGGGCGATGGTGATGGCGACTCGTAGCGTCGTCGTCAAGATCGGCACGACCTCGGTGACCGACGACACCGGCGGCGTCGCCTTCGACGCACTGGCGCACGTGGCCCGCGACGTGGTGGAGCTTCGCACCCAGGGCTGGACCGTTGTCGTCGTCACCTCCGGCGCCATCACCGCGGGGTGGTCCGAAGTGGGCAAGGGCCGTCCGCGTCCCTCGGACAGCGTGTCGTTGCAGGCCGTCTCGGCCGTCGGTCAACCGCTCTTGATGCACGCGTGGCGTGACGCCTTCGCCGTGGAGGGTGCGAGTGTTGGCCAGGTCCTGCTCGCGCCGCTCGATTTCAGTCACCGCGGGCAGTACCTGCACGCGCGCGGCACCCTCGAAGCGCTGCACTTCCTCAACGTCGTGCCGATCGTGAACGAGAACGACGCCGTGGCCGACGAAGAGATCCGCTTCGGTGACAACGACCGCCTCGCCGCGTTGGTCGCGAACCTCGTCGGCGCCTCGCACCTCGTGCTCTTGACCGACACCGCCGGTCTGTTGACCGCCGACCCTCGACTCGATCCGACGGCGACACTGATTGAAGAGGTGGCGGCCTTCGACACCGAGTTGGTCGACGTCGCCGGAGCCAGTCGCTCCGGGGTCGGCAGCGGCGGCATGGCCTCGAAGCTCGCCGCGGCGCGCATGGCGACGTGGTCGGGCATCACCACGGTGATCGCTCCGGCCCACGCGCCCAACGCCCTCGTGCACGCGCTGAGCAACGAGCCGGGATTCGGCACGACCTTCCATCCACGACCGGAACGACTGTCGGCACGCAAGTCGTGGATCGCCTTCGCGGTCGCCAGTCGCGGCGCACTGCACATCAATCAAGGTGCGCTGCAGGCCCTCGAACACCACGGTCGAAGCCTCCTTCGCGTCGGCGTGGAGTCGCACTCCGGGAACTTCGCCGAGGGCGACGCGGTCGAGATCAAGGGACCGGAGGGTCAGGTCGTGGCCAAGGGCCTGGTGCGCGTGAGCGCGGAGTCGTTTCACGATAGCGATGACGTCGTCGTGCATCGCGATGACCTCGTGCTCCTTCGGCGTTCGTGATGACACCCGTTACGATTGCTCCATGTCAATAGGTGCGCTCGCCACGCAGGGCCGTGCCGTGCGCGAGGCCGCGGCGGTCCTCGCTCAGGCCTCCGACGAGGCGCGTTGTGCGGTACTGCTGCACGTGGCCGATCGTCTCCAGGAGTCGCGCGACGAGCTGTTGGCGATCAACGCGAAGGACGTCGCGGCCTACGACGAACCCGGCGCCGGCGTCGACCGACTCACGCTCACGAGCGCGCGCGTCGACGCCATGGCCGACGCGCTGCGCGAGATCGCGAACCACCCGGACCCGCTCTTCGAGCGCGTCGACGTGAGCGTGCGGCCGAACGGACTGCGCGTCGAACGGCTGCGCGTGCCGCTCGGCGTCATCGGCGTCGTCTACGAGAATCGACCGAACGTCACCAGCGACGTCGCGGGACTCTGCGTGCGCAGCGGCAACGCCGCCTACCTGCGCGGGTCGTCCACGGCCTTCGCCACCAATCAGTTCATCGTGTCGCTCTGGCACGAGGCCCTCGAGAAGGAGGGTCTGCCCGAGGCCGGCGTCTCGCTGGTGCAGGACTCCTCCCACGAGACCGCGACGGCGTTCATGCAGATGACCGACGTCCTGGACTGTCTCATCCCTCGGGGCGGGCCGAGCCTGATCGCCGCGATGCGCGAACACGCGCGCGTCCCGTACGTGCTCGACGGTGACGGCAACTGCCATATCTTCGTCGACGAATCGGCCGACCTGGAGAACGCCGTCGCGATCGTGCGCAACGCCAAGACCTCGCGACCGGGCGTGTGCAACGCCGCCGAAACGGTCCTCGTGCACCGGGCCGTCGCCGCGGCGTTCTTGCCGGAGCTGGTTCTGGCCGTGCCCGAAGTGGAACTGCGCGGCGACGACGCGACGCGGTCGTACGTGAGCGCGACGCCGGCAACCGAGGAGGACTACGAACGCGAGTTCCTCGACCTGATCCTCGCCGTCAAGGTCGTCGACTCACTCGACGAGGCCATCGCGCACGTCGCGCGCTACGGCACGGGCCACAGCGAGGCGATCCTCACGCGAGACATGGCGAACGCCGAGGCGTGGGTCAAGCGAGTGGACGCCGCCGCGGTCGTCGTGAACGCCTCGACGCGCTTCGTCGACGGCGGTGAGTTGGGCCTGGGTGGCGAGGTCGGCATCTCGACCCAGAAGTTGCACGCCCGGGGTCCGATGGGACTACGGGAGTTGACCTGTCTCAAGTGGGTCCTACGAGGAGAGGGACAGATTCGATGACCGCACTGGACCCGCGCGAGGAGCTCGCCAAACGTCTCGGGCTCGACGAGGTGCCGCCGGTGCGCTTCGACACCGCCAAGGACGTCCTGCAGCGACTCGCCGACAACGACTACCTGGCCGACGACGCCATCGCGTCGGTCTGTTTCCTCGCCGACCGACTGGCCAAGCCCGTCCTCGTCGAGGGCCCGGCCGGCACCGGCAAGACCGCGCTGGCGCGCGCCGTCGCCGACAGCATCGGCGCGCGGCTGATCCGGCTCCAGTGCTACGAGGGACTGGACGACTCCAAGGCGCTCTACGAGTGGAACTACCGCAAGCAGCTCCTGCGCATCCAGGCCGGTCGACCGGAGGGCGAGGGGACCGAGGAGTGGGAGCAGCTCGAAGAGGACATCTTCGGCGAGGACTTCCTCCTCACCCGGCCCCTGCTCGAGGCGATCTCGGCGACCGACCCGGTCGTGTTGTTGATCGACGAGGTCGACCGCGTCGAACTCGAGACCGAGGCACTGCTGCTCGAGGTCCTCTCGGAGTACCAGGTGTCGATCCCCGAACTCGGCACCGTACGCGCCAAGCAGATCCCGATGGTCTTTCTCACCTCGAACAACACCCGCGAACTGTCCGAGGCCCTCAAGCGCCGTTGCCTCTACCTCTACATCGGGTATCCGAGCGTCGAACGAGAGCGCGACATCATCGTCTCGCGCGTGCCCGGCATCACGAGCACGCTGGCCGAACAGATCGCCCAGGTCGTGCGGTCGCTGCGCACGCTGGACCTCAAGAAGGCGCCGTCGGTGGCCGAGACGCTCGACTGGGCGCGCACGCTGGTCGTCCTGGGTCGCTCGGAGATCGGCGACGAGGACGCGGCCGAGACGCTCCACATCTTGTTGAAGTACCAGACCGACATCGAACGGGCCACGAAGGAACTCCTCGCTCGGCCCAAGACCGTTGCTTAACCTGCTCGGTGACTTCATCGGCGAACTACGCGCCGCGGGTATCCCGATCTCGATGAGCGAGCACGTCGACTCGGCCAAGGCCATGGAGGTGATCGACCTCTCGGACCGCTCGCTGGTGAAGAACTCGCTCGCCGCGACGCTCGTGAAGGACGGCGACCACCTGCCGGTGTTCAACACCGCCTTCGAGGTCTTCTTCTCGACGCGCTCGTGGGGGAGCGCCGCCGAGATGATGGACGACGTCGACACCGACGAGATGCAGCGCGAGGGCGCGGCCGGCGCGACCGGTCCGGGCCAGTCGCGCGGCGAGGGGGGCGGCGCGTCGAGCTCGCTCAGCGCCCAAGAGCTCGCCGAGCTGCTCTACCGGGCGCTGCGCGACATGGACCGCGAGGCGTTGCGTCTGGCGGCCGGCGAGTCGGTCACGCGCTACGCCGGCATGGAGCCGGGCCGCCCGGTCGGCGGGACGTACTACCTGTACCGGACGCTGCGCAACCTCGACCTCGAGAACCTGGAGCGCCGTCTCACCGTGGGCACCGACGGCGACGATCAACTGGCCCAGCGCCTCGCGCGCGAAGAGGCCCGCTCGCGCATCGAGGCGCTGAAGGCCGAGATCGAACGGGTGATCCGTGAGCGTCTGGTCGAGGACCGCGGATCGGCGGCCCTCGCCAAGTCGGTGCGCAAACCCCTGCCCGAGGACCTCGACGTCATGCACGCCAATCGCGACGAGATGGCCCAACTCGAGCGCGCCCTGCGACCGCTGAGTCGCAAGCTGGCCGTTCGCCTCGCGCGACGCCGCCGCCGACGACGTCGCGGGCCGGTCGACCTGCGCCACACCGTGCGCCGCAGCCTCTCGACCGGCGGCGTACCGATCGACCTGCGCTTCAAGCCCCCGCACCCCGCCAAACCCGAGATCTTCGTGATCGCCGACATCTCGGGGTCGGTCGCGTCCTTCGCGCGCTTCACGCTGCACCTGGTGCACGCGATCAGTTCGCAGTTCTCCAAGGTGCGCAGCTTCGTGTTCGTCGACGGACTCGACGAGGTCACGCAACTGTTCGAGGGCGTCGACGACCCGGCCGAGACCGTCGCCAAGATCAACGCCGAGGCCGACGTCATCGCCTTCGACGGCCACTCCGACTACGGCCGGGCGCTGCTGAGCTTCCACGACCGCTTCGCGAAGGACGTCACGCGGCGCTCGACGATCCTGATCCTCGGCGACGCGCGCAACAACTACCACCAGGCCCACGCCGAGGTCATCGCCGACCTCAAGTACCGCGCCAAGGCGGTCTACTGGTTGAACCCCGAACCGACGGCCTATTGGAACAGCGGCGACTCGATCGTCAGTCAGTACGCGCCGTACTGCGAGAAGGTCATCGAGTGCCGGACGCTGCGCCAGCTCGAGCGATTCGTCGGGGAGCTCGCGTGAGCGACGCCGAGGACCGACGACTGCCGCCCGCCGGCTTTCGCCAGCGCGGACCCAAACCCTCGGGCACCAGGCTGATGTTCATCCGTCACGGTGAGAGCTACGCCAACGCCGACGGACTCGCCGGCGGGCCGCTTGGCGACGGGGGACTGACCCCGCTCGGGCGCCGTCAGGTCCAAGCCCTGGTCGACCGGTTGTCGATGAGCGCCGAGCTGTCGAAGGCGGGCGCGTTCTACACCTCGGCGCTGCCGCGCGCGATCGAGACCGGGCAGATGCTGCGCGTGGTGCTGCCGAAGCTCGAACCGGTCGTCGACGCGTCCTTCAACGAGATCAGCGTCGGAGAGGGCGACGGGTTGGCGTGGGCCGAGTACGTCGAGCGCTACGGTGCCCCGGACTGGGACCTCGAGCCGGACGCCTTGACGGCGCCGGGCGGTGAGTCGCTCCTGGGCTTCCACGAGCGCTGTCGCGAGGCGATCGAACGCACCGTCGCGGCCCATCCGAAAGAGCTGGTCGTCATCGTGTGTCACGGCGGCGTCATCGAACAGGCCATGAAGATCTACCAGGGCGTCGCACCCGAGGTGCGGCTACGTCCGCGCATCGAGAACTGCTCGATGACCGAGATCGAGTTCCGCGAGGGTTGGCGACGCCTGTTGCGCTACAACGACCGCGCGCCGTTGCCGGCCGAGTAGCGCTGCAAGAACTCCGCGACGTGAAAGGCCATGTCGAGGCTCTGGGTCGCGTTGAGCCGGGGGTCACAGATCGACGTGTAGTTCAGCTCCAGGTCGCCCTCGTCGAGTCGCGAGCCGCCGCCGAGACACTCGGTGACGTTGTCGCCGGTCAACTCGATGTGGAGTCCGCCCGGCCAGGTGCCGATGCTCGAGAGCGATTCGAAGAACTTCGAGGTCTCTGACAGCACGTCGTCGAAGCGCCGCGTCTTCTGGCCGCCCGAGGCGACGAACGTGTTGCCGTGCATCGGGTCACAGGCCCACACGACCTCGCGGCCCTCGGCGCGCAGCGACTCGACGAGCGGCGGGAGCTTCTCTTCGACCAGGTGATCGCCCATGCGCGAGATCAGCGTGAGGCGCCCGGCGCGGTTCGTCGGATTGAGCACGTCGACCAGACGCAGTAGTTCGTCGACGCCCATGGTCGGACCGACCTTCAATCCGAGGGGGTTCGAGACGCCGCGCAGGAACTCGACGTGCGCGCCGTCGATCTGACGGGTGCGATCCCCGATCCAGAGCATGTGCGCCGAGCAGTCGTACCAGTCGCCGGTGAGTGAGTCGCGGCGCGTGAGGGCCTGTTCGTAGGGGAGGATGAGCGCCTCGTGACTGGTGTAGAAGTCGACGCCCTGCAGGGCGCCGTCGTCGTGCAGGTCGATGCCGCAGGCCTTCATGAACTGCAGGGCCCGTTCGATCTCGTCGGCCACCACCTCGTAGCGCTTGCCCTCGAGGGAGTTCGCGACGAACTCCTGGTTCCAGGCGTGCACGCGCGAGAGCGCGGCGAAGCCGCCGGTCGTGAAGGCCCGCAGCAGGTTCAGCGTCGCGACGCTCTGATGGTAGGCGGCGAGCAGTCGCTCGGGGTCGGGCCGGCGCGCCGACTCCTCGAACTCCTCGCCGTTGACGATGTGACCCCGAAAGGCCAGCAATCGCCGGCCGTCGCGCTCCTCGTACTCGTCGGTGCGGGGCTTGGCGAACTGGCCGGCGATGCGCCCGACCTTGATGACCGGCACGCCGGCCGCGTAGGTGAGCGCCACCGCCATCTGCAAGATGACCTTGAGCTTGTCGCGGATCGAGTCGGCCGAGCCCTCGTCGAAGGACTCCGCGCAGTCCCCGGCCTGCAGGAGGAATGACTCGCCGTGGGCGACGAGCGCGAGGTGGTCGAGGAGTCGGCGGGCCTCACCGGCGAAGACCAGCGGCGGCTTCGACGCCAGATCGGCCTCGACGCGCGCGAGGTGTACCTCGTCGGGCCAGGTCACCCCCTGGGCGATGTCGCGCGTGCGCCACGTGTGCGGGTTCCAGTCGAGAGTGGACTTCTCCATCCGTAAAGCGTAGAGGTTCTAAGAACTGGTGGACAATCACGTCCTAAGGTTGCGGCGTGAACGTCCGGCGAATTGGTCTCTTCGGTGGGACCTTCGATCCGCCCCATTTCGGTCACGTCGCCGCGCTGCGCGCCGCAGCCGCGAGTGGTCGCTACGACCTGATCGAGGTCGCCGTGGCGGGCGATCCCTATCGGAAACGTCTCGAGGGCAACGTGCGTGACGCCGCGATTCGACTCGCGATGGCGAGGGCCGCGTTCGGCGACCTGGACCTCGTGGAGGTCTCGGACCGCGAGATCCGGCGAGACGGTCCGTCCTACACGATCGACACCGTTCGCGAACTCCTGAAGGAGTACGACGCCGTCGACCTCATCGTCGGGGCCGACCTGGCCGAACAACTGGACGGTTGGCACGAGGCCGAGGAACTGCGAACGTTGGTTCGCGTCGGCGTGGTGCCGCGACCCGGCGCGTTGAGCGTTGTACCTGATGGATGGGTGAGCTACGAGGTTCCGATGGACCCCGTCGATCTCTCGAGTTCCTACGTGCGAGGTCTCGAGCCGACGTCGAGCGACCTTCGCCAATTTCTCCCCGAGGCAGTTATTCCGATCTTCACGAGCGCTCGAGGCTAAAGTCGGGGCATGGCAGTCCGACTCTTCGACGTGACCGAACCCCAGCCGACGAGGCTACGTGGTTTGGAATCGGCGCCGAAGAGTCGAAGAGAGGTTCGTCGCCTGAAGCATCGATACGCAATCATCGGCGTGGCATCACTTGCCGTCCCCTTTGCCGCCGCGCTCGTCGTACTCGGGGTGTCCCACTGAGTGTCCCGGTAGTCACTTGGTAACGAACGGCGAGAACGCTCGCGGCCCCTTCTCGGGATTCGTGGCCGCGCTCGTCAACGCCGCGGTGATGGCGGCCGAGGACAAGCTCGGTCGTGACACCGTCGTGCTGGACCTGCGCGCGTTGGTCGACTCCTTCGACGCCCTCGTCGTCGCGTCCGGTCGCAACGATCGACAGGTGCGCGCCATCGCCGAAGAGGTCGAGCGACTGGTCGCGATCGCACTCGACGTCAAGCCAATCCACGTCGAGGGGTGGAGCGGCGCGGAGTGGATCGCGCTCGACTACGGCGACGTCATCGTGCACGTCTTCGACGAGGCCGCGCGCGAGTACTACGACCTCGAGCACCTCTGGAACGCCGCGCCGGCGGTACGTCCGGCGACCATCGCCTAGGTGTTCGAGAGTCCCTGAAAGTCTTGCGGCGTCACGAAGGTCGATTCGTGACCGTTGGGCAGCGGCAGGCGCTGGGTCGCACCGGCCACCGTGATCTCGATGCCCTTCAACTGGATGCCGAGCGTGATACCCACGTCCTTCGCGGTCAGCACCAGCTGCCCCACGGCGAGTATCTCCTGACTGCGAGGTAAATGCGACAGCGTCGACGCGAGGTCGATGTACGCGATGCCACTACGGAAGCTCGCCGAGAGCAGCACGAGGTTCTTCGGTAGCGCCGAGGTGTAGCCGGCGAACGATTCGATCTTCGTCGGTCCGATGATCAGTTGACGCAGTACCG
>Ga0187871_10004536_pt1 | contig 10364 bp, 8 predicted proteins | sample June2016WEW_16_1_FD_132988 | JGI IMG/M metagenome (GOLD analysis project Ga0187871, IMG submission 132988) | Peatland microbial communities from SPRUCE experiment site at the Marcell Experimental Forest, Minnesota, USA - June2016WEW_16_10 | ecosystem: Environmental > Terrestrial > Soil >...
GCCGGGCTGATGGTGATATTGCAGCTGGTGCTGGTCGCGCCGTTGGCATCCGTCACCTTTACCGTAAAGGTGCCCGAGGCCGTCGCGGTGCCGGTGATGGCGCCGGTGCTCGTGTTCAGGCTCAGCCCCGCCGGCAGCGTGCCGACGATGGAGTAGGTGTAAGGTGCGGTGCCGCCGGTGACCGTCATCGGTCCGCTGTTAAAGGCCACGCCCACCTCGCCCACCGTGTTGGTCCCGCAGGTCACCGCCAGTGCCGGGTTCACCGTCACGGAGCACTGTACCGTTCCGTGATTTCCATCCTTATCCGTCACGGTTACGGTGTAGTTGAATGTCCCGCTCTGCGTCGGCGTGCCGGAGATGGTGCCATTGCTGGCCATTGTCAAGCCCGTAGGCAGACCAGTCGCGCTGAAGGTGTAGGGGCCACCGGCTCCGCCGCTGCCCGTCATGGTTGCCGGAGTTATCGCGATGCCCTGCTCAGCGGTGATCGAGACACACGTACCCGTCACGGCTGGCGGAGTGTATCCGAAGTTGTTGTTTTGGGAGTTGCCGCCCGGCTGCAAGGTCACACTGATCGTGCTGGACGTGTCGGCCGACTCGCCACCCGCGGTCGACGGCGCACTCACCTTGTAGCAGCCCGCCGGCAGATTGCTGAAGTTGTAATAGCCGTTGTTGTTGGTCTGAATCGGCGGCTGACCGGTAATCGGGTGCCCACTGCAGTCGATCAGCGTGACCGTGACGCTCGGAATTGGGGTGTCCGGGCTGTCGTAGACCTGGTTTTCATTGTTGTCCGAATAGGTGTAACCGGAGATCTGGCCGGTCTGGATGTAGCCGAAATTGTTGTTGTCCGAGTTAGGTCCTATGTTCGCCGTCAGGGTTGGTGCCGTCTCGAGATTCTCATTATTGGCGCTTGACGGCGCGGTAACCTGGTAGCAGCCGGCTTGAAGACTAGGAAATTGATAATATCCGGAGCTATCGGTGGAAGTCGAAGCTATCACCGTGCCTGGGGCCGAGCATGTCGCCAGAGTGACTGTTACGTTCGGGATCGGCGTGTCCGGCGGATTGTCATAAATCATGTTCGGCGGAACGTTGTTATCGGAGTATGTGTAGCCGGAGATCTCATATAACTGCGTGGGCGGCTGGATGGTGATGCTGCACTGGAGGCTGACTGTGCTGGCGGGAACGTTCGAATCGGTGATCTGGGCGGTGAAGGTGGATGTCCCCGACTGGTCCGGGGTGCCTGTGATGCCTCCGCCCGAAGTATCCAGGTTCAACTGATCTGGAAGCATGCCGCTGATGATTGCGTATGTATAAGGAGGAATGCCGCCATTACCGTTGAGCGAAGAGGAGTACGGCACGTTTTCCTGTCCGGTGCTAGTGGGACAGGTGAGGCCGAGTTGCGAAGGCAGGGCCTGCAAGAAAAAATCGCCGCCACCCTGGGCGCTGGGACCCAAGCTAAGGGTCACCGCATTGGTCATCGAAAACGGCGCGGCCGTGGGGCCCGGGCCTGTCAGCGGACCGCCGGAGTACGCTGGTCCAGTAAATGGACCTAGCGTGCCGCCCAAAATACCTTGTCCAAACGGCGTATTGGTGTTATCCGCATAAGCGGAGTAGCTCGCAGTGCCGCTGCCCGTAATGGTACCGCCAGCGGTGAGGACAAGATTAACGATGTCAGACTCCGGCCACCCCACGTCGGACCACATGAATGACAGGGTTCCACCTGCAGAGGCGACTGCACTAACAGAAAGATCCTGTTGTGGCGCACCGGTTAGCTGCGGTTTGCTTGTGCCGACGGCCGTAACTTGGGAGAACGTTCCTAAGTTTCCAATCCAGACCAACTGTCCTGGCTTGGCGGAAATGACAATGGTCGAACAATTCTGACATGGGTTGCTAAAGGTGACATTGCCGCCCTGGTCAATCGTCACCGTATTTGTGCCGTCGCTGATGATCAGGCCGGGAGGTGTTACAGCGGACAAGGGCAGAGCCGCCCCCACAACCATAAGACATACGACAGAAAGCACAACAACTCTTGAAGTGGCATTCATAGAGTAGTCACCTTTGCGCATTGGAATGGTGTAAAACACTCCCGATTTCGAAGACGAGAATCGGGCTGGTAGTGTCACACTACTGCACCGGGCAAGCTTTGACGGAAGATTCCTGATTCCGACAAGCACGTCTACTTCCACGTGTAGATTGCTCTAACTATGAGGTTTAAAGGCAAGAACTATATTTGAAATAGCAGACTTTTGCCCAAACGAAGAGCATGTTGTTTCACAAACTCGCCCGGTGTGATGGCAACTACAGCCGTCAACTCTCGAGGTAGAGTTCGTTCGACGGAGCGGCTTGAGGAAGAGGTTCAATTAGACACTGGCTCAGTGCCCGCCGCCCGTCCCTGTTGCAGGAAGTAGGCGATAAGCTCGGAACGGCTGGAGACACCGAGCTTCTTGAATAGCCGGAAGAGGTTGTTCTTGACGGTGTGTTCGCTGAGGTTCGCTTTGAGGGCGATGTCGCGGTTGGTGCGCCCCTCTAACAGCAGGCTAATGATGTGCTTTTCCCTTTGGGTGAGCGCGCTGGGCGAGCGGCTGGGTTTTCGCGGGCGCGACTGCTCGGCTCCAAGCGCCTGGATCAGGTAGTTCACCTGACAATTGTTGGCCCATACCTGACCTTCGCGCACCCGCTGAATGCATTTGCAAAGGAGTTCGCAGCTATCATTGCGCTCGAAGATGCCCACCGCGCCGGAACGAAAGGCTTCCAGCACCAGCTCAGGATCGTCGCGGTCGAGCAGCATGATGCAACGCAGCGTTTCGTTGGAGCTGCGCAGAGCCCGCAGAACGTTGAAGCCGGACCCGGGACCATCCCTGAGACCGGAGCTGATGAGGGCCACGTCCGCTTTGCTGACCATCTCCGGATCCACATCCGGCAAGCTGCTTCGGTAGCCGATCACCTGGACGCCATACTCGCATTTCTGCAACTCGTGGGCGAGGAGCTCGCCCCCCATCTCGGATTTCTCGAGAATGAGGAGCTTTGTCGGTGCTGTTTGATCGTCCTGCACTCGCCAGGGCCTCGTCGTGCGGAGCTGAAGTAGCGGAGGTGGATTGTCTATCGCGGCGGAAACGCGAACCCGGGCCCCGCGAATTTACCTGCTGCGGTAACCTGCGTTTGAGCCTAAAGTAACAGGAATGCCAAAACTAGGTGATCAGCAATTCTGGAACCATTGAAGTCACAGAGTTACAGGGTGGGGTCGCACTGGTTTCCAAAACACTCGGAACCGGTTGTGCCAGGCTGCGATTAGCGAACATCTTCCGTTGCTTCGGTTCTCGCCCGCTTGCCGGGAAGAGGAAACTTTGTTCCGATTTCTGCGTAAAGCGTAGCAGAGTGCCACGCGAATCGTACCGCAGTGGGTCCGCTGCGCCGATTGTTCCACGCGCCCACCCGTTACCCTAGAAACGACTTACCTTAGCGGCAACGCTCTATTGCGAGAATTTTTTCCCTATCACTTGTTGGCCCGTCGGTTGCAACACCACTAGAGAAGTTGTTGGAGAACCTCCCAGGAGACGACTCATGCACCAGAGTGGGAAGACCCTAGTGGTCTTCGCTATTGCTCTACTGCTTTGTTCTTTGCTATTCGTCACGACTGCCAGTGCCGGCTCTACCGTCCAGATTCAGCTTACCGGGGCCGGCGGCGCCGAGTATGGGCTGGGACCAAACCAGGCAGACGGCGAATACTTGATGCCCTATTACGTGTCAATCAACAACGCTGCTCCGATTGCCGTAATCTGCGACGACTACGACCATACGGTCAGCATCGGCGAACAGTGGACGGGAATCATCAGCAACTTCAGCGACCTGAGCCTCACCCGCTTCGGAAATGCCGATTCCACGCAGTACCATGAAGCCGCCTGGATCGCCTCGCAGATAACTTCCACCTCGTCTCTGGGCACCATCGCCGCTGCGCAGTTCGCCATCTGGGCATTGTTCTCCAATAACGTGCCGAGTGTGCCGGGAGAATCTCTGTGGCTTACCAATGCTGCCACCGCAGCCGCGAACAGCTACTACGGCATGAGCTTTGCCGGCTGGGAGGTGCTGACGCCCATCAATCCCGCCTCGCCTCAGGAGTACATCTTCTACGAACCGCTCCCGGAGCCAGCCGTAGTTCTTGATCTCGGCACGGGGCTGTTGTGCCTGGGATGGCTTCTGTATGCCCCCCGGCGGCGTACGAGCTTGGCGGCGGAGCGCCGCCCCCGAGTCTAGCTCACAGCACCAGACAGTGGGCTGACATGATCTCGGTAAGCGAGGCCCTGTCCGCCGTCGTTTTGGCTCACCAGAGGTAGATAGACAGTTTCGTACATCGTTCCGAACTTGAACTGCTGCAGCAGGCGCTTCAGTTTTCGCTTCATTTGCGAAAGGCCGGTGTATTGGCGGGCTCGGGAGATGACCGATGCTTGCAACCGCGGCTGCTCCTCGTCGATCTCCCAGGGGTGAAGGTAAAGTATCGCCGGCCGGGCTTCTTTCGCGTTGATGCTGCTGACTCCACTGCTCACTAACCAGTAGGGCAGTATGCGCAAGTAGGCTCCCCCGCCCACCGGAAGGTTTTGTCCCAGCACCCGCCAGGTTGCGATCGGCAGTTCATGAAGTCCCGCCGCAATACGATAGGGCGCGCGATAACCTTTATGGTTACCGTAGAACGCGTGGCGAACCGGATTCAGGCTCGAATCGTACTGAAAACCCAATTCCTGAAGAATGTCGTAAGCCCACGCCACCGAACGGTTGATGGAAAAGCAAGGCGCTCGGTAGCCGAGCACGGCAACGCCTACCGCGTCTTCGATGACCTGCTTCGCACGCGAAGTGTCCTCGCGAAATTCCGCCGGGCTCAGCCGAAATACAGGGCGATGCCAATAGCTGTGGCAGGCGACCTCGTGGCCGAGTTCATGGGCCTCGCGTACCAGCTGCGGATAACGCTCCGCCGTCCAGCCCAGGAAGAAGAACGTTGCGCGGGCATCGTACTTTGCGAACAGCTCGAACAGCGCCCGCGTGTTCGCTTCGACACGGGAAGGGAAAGAGCACCACGAGTCCCCCGGGGCAATCAATGACATAGCTTCCGTCTGGAAGTAATCTTCTACGTCGACCGATAGTGTGTTACTTAGCATGTTACTTAGTGTGTTACTTAGTGGCATTCAGTTTCAAGTTGCATTCGACTCGCCAAACAGAACCACGAACGATCAAGGGTATGGTTCGTACGCAGCAGTGGGCGCGGCGGAAAGAAATTTCCAAAATTGGCATCCTCGTGCCGTTTCGCAGTAGAGAAATATCACCAGAACATGCTGATGATGTATGTAACGTCTGAATAGGGGAGTCATTTGTTCCTCATCATCAGTTACGTTTGAACACTTGCGGCACCAAGTGAACTGCTTTACCGTTCAACTTCCAAATAATTGCAGAAAGTCGTTTTTCAGCCGCTGATGCTACCGGGTAAGTGTCAGCGCTAATAAGAACAGACCCGGGGACGTACGCTAGCGCCACATTATGCAGCACAACTTCGTAAAACCAGCTCGACCTTGGACCAACAACAACGCCCCCAACTGCAGGATGAAAGAAAACTATGGCCACTGCTGTTGTGAGATCGCAAAGTCTTCCGGTAATTCTGGTTGTCAACCAGGAATCCCCAAATCTGACCCAACTGGCCTCTGGCATACCAGGGGAAAGCTATCGCGTAGAAACCGCCACATCGGTCAGCGACGCCCTCGAGCGGCTGCAGCAACGGCCGCTGCCGAACCTGGTTCTGATGAACGTAGCCATGCCGGGTGGCGAGGGATTGGAGGCACTGCGCAACGCTCGCGAACTTCACCCTGACCTGAAGGTCGTCGCCACGGGAAAGGTTGACGATACCCGGAGTGCGACCCAGGCCGTTCGCCTCGGGGCCCTCGATTACCTGCCCGAGCCGATCGCCGAAACCGACCTTGAGTCGCTGTTTCAGCAATATGTGATGGCTCCGGCGCCTTCGCCACAGATAGTGGAAACCGGCGACTCGAGGCCGTCCATCGTCGAGTTGCCGGAAGGGCAGGCGTTTGTGTGCGGCAGCCCGGCCATGAGACATCTTTACGAGCAGGCCGCCCTCATTGCCAAGTTCGACATGCCGGTGCTGATGCTGGGCGAAACCGGCACCGGCAAAGAGATCGTATCGCTGCTCATTCATCAGCTGTCGAACCGCTCCAAGGCGCCGTTCCTGAAGGTCAATTGCGCGGCCGTCCCCGCCGATCTGCTGGAAAGCGAACTGTTCGGCTACGAGCCTGGAGCCTTCACCGGCGCCACCAAGGCCAAACCCGGCAAATTCGAACTGTGCGAGCAGGGCACCATCCTGCTGGACGAAGTTGGCGAAATGCCGCCGCCCTTGCAGGCGAAGTTGCTGCACTTCCTGCAAGACCATCGCTTCTCGCGCCTGGGCAGCCGCACCACCACTAGGGCCGATGTACGCGTGCTAGCTGCAACCAACGTCAACATCGAACAGGCCCTTGCGTCCAAGGCCCTCCGTGAGGACCTCTACTACCGCCTAAGCGGATTCACCATGCAGATCCCCCCGCTGCGCGAGCGCAAGAAGGAGATTCCGCTGCTGCTGGAGCACTTCATGCAGCGCAATGCAGCCCAGTTCTCCAGTCCAGTCCGGACGTTTAGTGCCCGAATCTTGCAGGCTTGCCTAAGCTATTCCTGGCCCGGCAACCTGCGGCAACTGGAAAATTTCGTCCGCCGCTACCTGATCCTGGGCGACGAACAACTTGCCATTTCCGAGCTCCAGAACAACTCACGGGTTGGCAGCGATACCCGCATGCCGCTGGCCGGACCCGCCGACCTGGCTGACCTCACCGGACTGAAGTCGCTCGCCCGTTCCGTGAAGAACGAGGCGGAAGCGGCGGCGATCGCTCACGCCCTGGAACAGACGAATTGGCACCGCCAGAAAGCGGCCGTGCAGTTGCGGATCAGCTACAAGGCATTGCTATACAAAATCAAGCAGTACAACCTGCATCCGCCGGAGGACAACTGAGCGCATCGCTATCGCTTGGTGACGTGAAGTGGTCTTGCACTTGCAACGTTTAGTTGCGGCGACACGGCAATGCTTGCGCGACTTGTAAGTCCGTTCCAGGAATTCGGTCTCTTTGCAGGCGCGATTTATTGCGTGGACCGCATTTTGCAGCGCCTGTCGCCGCGTTTGCGGCTGCAGTTTTACGAATTGCTCGAGCAGCCGATACCGGAGGAGCCGTTGCTTCCGCCACGGTTCGCGGGATCCTTTGAGCTCCGCGAAATCCGCGCCGGCGCCCCTGAGCTGGCCCGGATGCCGGCACGTCCAGAGATCAAGTCGTCGCGCTTCCGGCAGAACGCGATCTGTCTGGCAGCATTCCAGAAGGATGAATTTGTCGGGCACATCTGGTTCTGCTTTCGCGCCTACCAGGAGGACGAGGTCCGCTGCACGTTTCTCCTGCCGGACGCCAAGCATTCGGCCTTCGATTTCGATCTTTATCTGTTCCCCGAGCATCGCATGGGGCTTGGCTTCGTCGCGATTTGGAATGCGGCGAACGAGTTTCTGCGCGATCGCGGCGTCCGCTGCTCGTACAGCCGGCTGACGCGATTCAATCTGCCATCGCGACGGGCACACCTGCGGCTGGGGGCGCGCTGCATCGGCCGCATGTTCGTGTTGCAACTGGCAAAGCTGGAATGCACGTTGGCCACGCTTCCGCCGTATGTTCATGTTTCCTGTGGCGAGCGCGATCGCACCCAATTGAAACTGCGCGCCAGCCGGTCCGTGCCGGAATCGCCGCGCGGTAGTCTGGCGGGCCAGCAGGCCGGCTAGGAGAACGACCGGAATGGAAACCGCCATGAGCGAATTACAGATTCTTTCTCAGTACATACGCGACGAGACCGGCTATGAAGGCGAGCTTGCTGCCGACCTTGACCTGCTGGAGAAACACATCCTGGACTCGTTCAACATCGTGCAGTGGGCGATGTTCATTCAGGCGGAGTTCCAGATCGAACTTGAGGCCGAGGAACTGGTGCGCGACAACTTGTCGAGCCTGTCGCGAGTCATGGCGTTAATCGACAGCAAACGCGCTGCAGCCGCGAAGCCGAACTGATTTCGTTTGCGGTTCTACGCGCGAGGAGAAACCATGCTGGGCAGATCCATCCCCGAGTTTTTGTGCGACATTGCCGAACGGCGGCCGGAAAAGATTGCCATTGTGTCGGATGAGCGATCGGCTACCTTCTCGCAGCTCTATGAAGAGGCGCTCGCGACCGCGGAATGCCTGCGCGGCATTGGCGTCGAAACCGGCGACCGCGTCGGCATCTGCATGGAGAAGTCACTGGACCAGGTCTCGGTCATTCTTGGTGTGTTGTGCGCGAACGCAGTGGTGGTTCCCATTCTGCCCCGTCTGAAACAGCCCAACATCCGGCACATCATCGAGAACTCGGGCATGGTCGCGCTGGTCACCGACTCCGAGCGCATGGGCGAAGTGGTTGAGTTCGGCGACCTCGCGCGGCTCATCATCGGCCACGGCCAGTTGGAACAGGACTGGCCCAACCTGCCCTACATGCGGCGCTTCATCCGCCCGCAGATGTTTTTCAACCGCATCAGCAACGACAATGCGGCGATTATCTATTCCTCCGGTTCTACCGGGCGTCCCAAGGGCATCCTGATCTCCCATCGCAACCTGGCCGATGGCGCGGACATCGTTGCGCATTATCTCGGCACCAACGAGGACGACAGGATCGCCTGCGTACTGTCCTTCAACTTCGATTACGGCTTGAACCAGATCTGGCAGACGCTGCGCAAAGGCGCGACGCTCTACCTGCACAACCTCGCTCTGCCGAACGATCTTTTCGCGCTGCTGGGAGTGGAGCAGATTACCGCGTTGCCGGTCATGCCCGTGATCATCACGAAGATGTTTGACAAGCGGTTGAAGCTCGCCACCGGACAGCGCGATTTTTCCTCGCTGCGCTATGTATGTTCGACCGGTGGAAGGCTGTCTGACGACATGCTTCGCGATCTCAAGACTACTTTCCCCGATGCGAAGATTTACTCGATGTTTGGGTTGACGGAAGCTTTCCGCTCAACCTATCTCGATCCGTCCAAGATCGACTCCCACCCGACATCCATCGGCAAGGCCATTCCCGACAACCAGGTATTTGTGATGGATGAGAACGGCGACGAGTGTCCGCCGAACGTAGTCGGCGAACTGGTGCATCGCGGGGCGACCGTCACCAAGGGCTACTGGCACGATCCTGAAAGTACCGCGAAAGTGTTTCGCTCGCACCCGAGGTTTCCGGGGGAGACGCTGGTCTTCAGCGGGGACAAAGTTCGCAAGGACGAGGAAGGCTATCTCTACTTCCTCGCGCGCGGCGACGAGATGATCAAGACGAGAGGCTTTCGCGTCAGTCCGACGGAAGTCGAGGTGGAAGTCGTTCGCCATCCTGAAATCGTCGACGCCGTAGCGTTTGCCGTCCCGAATATCGCCATCGGCGAGGACGTCGCGTGCGCGTATACCACGGTTACTCGTCAGCCTATCTCGGAGCAGATTCTGAAGCAGTACTTGAAGGCGAACTTGCCCAGCCACATGGTTCCGGCTTACCTCATACACTTCGACAGCTTCCCGATTACCGGGAATGCCGGCAAGCTGGATCGCAAATCGATCAAAGAAGCTGCCTTCGAGCGGCTGCGCGTACAGGCCGCGGTTCACGCCTAAGGAGACGAAGTGGAAAATTGCCGCGGCAGGGTGGTGATCGGTGTTATCGGAGACGATATCCACATCGTCGGCAATCGCATTATGCAGCTGGCGCTGGAGGAATCGGGTTTTCAGGTATTCAATTTGCGCGCCCGCAACCGGCCCGAGGAGTTTTGCCAGGCGGCGCTGGAAGTCGATGCGGACGCCGTGTTCGTTTCCTCTCTAAATGGCGAGGGGGAGTATTGGTGCGCTGATCTCCGCAGCCTCTTTCGGCAGTACGGTCTGGAGCATGTGTTGCTGTATGTGGGCGGCAACATCGTCGTCGGCGATCGCCGGAAAGACGAAGTCGTAAAGCTCTTCAAGCAGTTCGGATTTGACCGGGTCTATCACCAGGAGCCGGACATCGGTGCGGCGATCAAAGATCTGCAGGAGGACCTAACGCGTGGCGCTTCCCAGCGCAGAAGCCAGGCTTGCCGGCATTGAGCGCTACCGCGCTCAGGTGTTGTCGAGTCCGCTGGCACAGGGCATCTCGCCGGTGGAGGTGCGCGAGCATCTCGCCGAAGTTCCGGCTGAGCGCTTTCCCCGCGTAACCTACGCCCGCCGTGGCCCGGATCCCTGCATTCAGCCACGCGGCGGATTTCCCCTGTTCGAGGCGCAGTACGA
>Ga0187871_10004539_pt1 | contig 10360 bp, 8 predicted proteins | sample June2016WEW_16_1_FD_132988 | JGI IMG/M metagenome (GOLD analysis project Ga0187871, IMG submission 132988) | Peatland microbial communities from SPRUCE experiment site at the Marcell Experimental Forest, Minnesota, USA - June2016WEW_16_10 | ecosystem: Environmental > Terrestrial > Soil >...
CCCTCGGGAGGCAAGCTGACCATCGAGACCTCGAACGTCACACTCGATGAAGACTACGCCCGTGTTCACGCGCCTTTGCGCCCCGGCGACTACGTGATGGTCGCGGTCAGCGACACCGGCGCCGGCATGGACTCCGAAACCCAGTCGCATATCTTCGAGCCTTTCTTCACGACAAAAGGCACCAAGGGAACCGGCCTCGGCCTGTCGACGGTCTACGGCATCGTCAAGCAGAGCGGCGGATACATCTGGGTCTACAGCGAGATGGGCCGCGGAACCACATTCAAGATCTACCTGCCGCGCGTCGCTTCAACCGGCGAAGCCGTCGCGCAATTCGCCGCCCCACCCGAGCACCGCAAAGTTGAACCCGGCACCGAAACCATTCTGCTGGTCGAGGATGAGGCTAACCTGCGCTACCTCGCGCGCCAGTATCTCGAAAAACAGGGATACAAGGTGATCGAAGCCGCCGACGGCGCAGTCGCCATGCAGATTGCGGTGGCTCACGAGAAGACAATTCATCTGCTGCTCACCGACGTCATCATGCCGGGCATGAATGGCCGCGAGCTGGCCCAGCGCATTGCCGAGATTCGCCCCAACGTGAAAATCCTCTACATGTCGGGCTACACCGAAAACGTGATTGGACACAACGGCATGCTGGACGCCGGCGTACGTCTGCTCCAGAAGCCCTTCAACCTTCGCGACCTGAAAAGCATAGTGCGCGAAGTGCTCGACGCAACTCCCCCGGAGGTCGCCATGTCCGCACAGTCCACCGAACCACTCCGCACCGCCCGCGGCCGCGAAATTCCGCCCACGCGCGCCCAACGATTCCAGCTGCATTTGCCTCTGCGGTATCGCCGCCTCGGCGAGAAAGATTGGCACGTCGGCACCACCGAAAATATCAGCCGCTCCGGCATGCTCTTCCAGGCCGACGAGGCGTTGCAGCCCAACGCGCAACTGGAAATCAATCTCGTGCTCCCGCAGGAAATTGCCGGACTGTCGTCGACCGAAGTCGTCTGCCGCGGAGAAGTCGTGCGCACGGTCGAGCACAACGGATCAACTCTGACCCCCGCGTTGGCCGCGAGGATTCTGCAATACCACTTCCAGCACGGCCCGCTGCCCAGGGCATAGAATTGTCCGGGGTTTTGTGGGTTCTCGTTTGGGAAAAGGCGGCCTGCCCAGGCCGCCTTTTTTGGCGGTCTGTGGAAGAGCGGCGCTTCAGCGCCGCGTCATGCGTTAAAGAGTTGTCATCCCGACCGGAGTTTCGCATTCCTGAAAGGAATGAGAAGCGTAGTGGAGGGACCTGCTGTTCTTTGCCACCTAATCGGAGCCAAAACCAGCGCTGCCCGGCGGTATCGATTCCCACTCTAGCCGCAAAATGCGCGGCTAGAATGGGGCACCCTCTTCGTTGTATGGATACGCAGCTCTACGGCTTCTCAGTCACCGCTTCTCGATCCTTCTCCCGGAGCTTCTGTACTTCGTCCGCCATCGCGTACTTCAATGCCTCGATCCCCTTGCCCGTCACGGCGGAGATCTCGTACAGCCTCAGCTTGTGTTTCTTGCAATAGCGCTTCAGGGCGGCCAGCTTGTCTTTGTTGACGACATCGATCTTCGACGCGGCCATGATCATCGGCTTGTCTTCGAGATGCGCTCCGAAGCTGCTCAGTTCGCCTACGATCACTTCGACATCTTTGACAACATCCGGCCGCGCGCTGGAGTCGGAAACATCGACCAGATGCACCAGCAACCGCGTGCGTTCGATGTGACGCAGGAATTGCGTCCCGAGTCCCGCGCCCTGGTGCGCGCCCTCGATCAGTCCCGGAATATCCGCGACCACGAAACTGATTTCATTTTTCGCGTCGCCCACCGCGACCACGCCCAGGTTCGGCTCCAGCGTAGTGAACGGATAATCCGCAATCTTGGGCCGCGCCGCGGAAATGCGCGAGATCAGCGTGGACTTGCCTACGTTCGGATATCCCACCAGCCCCACATCGGCGAGCAACTTCAGTTCGAGCCGGTACGTATGTTCCTCACCCGGACGCCCCTCTTCATGCTCGCGCGGGGCTTGATGTACCGATGTAGCAAAGCGAGCGTTGCCGCGTCCGCCGCGCCCGCCGCGGGCAATTACGAAACTCTGATCGGGCTGCGTGAACTCGAAAAGCTTGTCGCCGGTCTCGTCGTCGTAGACGATCGTTCCGACCGGAACTTTTAGAACGATGCCGTCGCCGTCGCGTCCGGTTTTATTCGAACCTTCGCCGTGGCGTCCGCGCTGCGCGGTGTGTTCGGGATTGAAACGGAAATGCACCAGCGTGTTGTGGCGCTCGCTGGACTCCATGACGATGTCGCCGCCCTTGCCGCCGTCGCCGCCGGAGGGTCCACCGCGGGGGACAAACTTCTCTCGCCGGAAGGCCATGCAGCCATTCCCGCCGTCGCCGGCTTTGACCCGAATTTTTGCCTCATCGATGAACATACGGTTAGAACGTGGTTCAAGAATCCTTTCAGGTCTGGGTCGTATCCCTCAGGGGCTAAAGCCCGCGTGTTTCCTGGTCTCTAGCGGCACGGCTGGAAGCCGCGCCCTTCCCAAAAACGATTCCCGAAAATACGCTGTATACACGACGAACAAAAAAGCCTCGTCCCGAAGGCGAGGCTGTGTGGCGCGGGCACTCTTGCCCGCGCGGCCCTGACCACGAAGACTCTAGTTCACTTCCACGGGCTCGACCATCACGAACTTGCCCATCTGTCCCTTGTTCAGGAACTTGATGCGGCCCGTGATCTTGGCGAAGAGCGTGTCGTCTTTGCCGCGCCCGACGTTTAGCCCCGGCTTCACGCGGGTGCCGCGCTGCCGCACAATGATGGTGCCGCCGGGCACGATCTGCCCGCCGAATGCTTTGAATCCGAGCCGCTGCGCGTTTGAGTCGCGGCCGTTTCGTGAAGTGCCTTGCCCTTTTTTATGTGCCATATGACAGTTCTCGGTTCTCGGTTGTCAGTTCTCGGTTATAAACCTGGACGGGCGAGTCGCCCGTCCCCACACAAGCTCCCACACAGTCTTATTTCTTCTTCGCCGGCGACTTCTTGGCGGCTTTTTTCGGGGCGGCTTTCTTTTTGGCCGAAGCCTTCGGCGCTGCTGCTTCAGCCGCCGGTGCGTCTGCTTCTGTCTCGGCCGGCTTCACCTTCTTCGGCTTGGCTTCCTTCTTGGGCAATTCTGGAGCTTTGAAGCTCTGGCCGCCAAAGGCGATTTCAGAAATCCGCACGGCGGTGTAGGCCTGCCGGTGCCCGCGCAGTTTCTTGTACTGCTTCTTGCGCTTGAAGTGGAACACCAGGATCTTCGCGCCGCGGCCTTGTTCAACCACCTGGCCGACTACGCGCGCGTCGGACTGCTGGCCGACTTGGCCTTCTTCGCCGGAAACCGCCAGCACAGGGAACTCAATCTGTCCGTCACCGTCAGTGCCGGTGCCCACCTTTTCTACTCGAATTACGTCTCCGGGCGCCACCCGGTACTGCTTGCCACCGGCGCGGATGACCGCGTACATACGTCTGCCTCCGTCAAATGTCGTTGAAATTCAGCGTCAAACGAAACCCAGAGCGCACACGGGCGCAACCACGGGGCTTGCTGATTTTCCTGTGCTTGCTGTGTTTTCCGCCTCGGCGTTTCTCCAGCCGAGACAGGCGTCCCCAGAACGGGTCGGCCAGTACAGGCAAACTCAACTATTCTAACGTGTGCTGTGGAAATCGGTCAAACCGAATCGCTCTGACTAAACGTTGCCCTTGGTCAACCTTAAGTGTCCTTTGTGGTCTACGCCCCTTCTGTGCGAGAATCTCGCCGAATCCTTGGAGGCCCCAATGCTGAAGCGCTTTTTTACCGTTTCGTTCTGCCTGCTCGTCCTCACCCTGCCCAGTTTCTCGCAAGTGAAGAAGTCTCCCATGCAGAAAGCCGCCGGGCCCGCTCCGGACAAAGCCTTCGTCCAGAAAATCTGGGACGGCTGGTCGACGCTCGATCCCGCCAATGTCGCGCAGTATTACGCCTCCGGCCCGCACATTTATTTCGATATTGCACCCTTGAAATACGGCAGCTTTGACGAATATCAAAACGGCGTGAAGGGCGTGCTCGCCGGCTACAAGAGCGCGAAGTTCACGGTCAACGACGACCTCGTGGTGCATCCCCACGGAGACCTGGTTTGGGCCACGGCCACGATCGCCGAACAGATGACCACCAAGGCGGGCAAGGTTGAGATGGGTAACTTTCGTTGGACAGCGATCTGGGAGAACGTAGACGGCAAGTGGCTCGTCGTGCATGAACACGTCTCTGAGCCAGTTCGGTAAAAAACTTCGCCACGGATTTCACGGATTTTCACGGATGAAACCTTAAAGACTTGGCATAGTCTGTGAAGATCCGCGGAATCCCTTGCGCTTTTCTTTTCAATACGACTTCCAGAAAAAGTACACCGTCATGCCTGCGCCCACCAGCACGACGAACATCCGGATCCACGACTGCGGCATTTTCAGCGCGTAGTGCGCGCCCACGTATCCGCCGACAATTCCGCCGGCAATCATCACAATGCCGTGCTTCCAATAGACCGCACCCGCCACAATGAAGGTAATCACCGCGACGCCGTTGATGACAAATCCCAGCACGCTCTTCAGCGCATTCATGGCGTGAATATCGGTCATGCCCAGGACAGCCAGCATGGCGAGCATAACAATGCCCATGCCGCCACCAAAGTAGCCTCCATAGACCGCGACGCATAACTGAAACAGAGTTGTGCCCGCGAGGGCCGCGCTCGAAGCCTCGTGGTCGTGTTCAATTACCGACCTGCGACTGCCGGCCAACTTCTTACCGAAAGCGAACAGCAACGTTGCTCCCAGCGTCAGCCACGGCAACACTCGCATGAAAGTCTGTGCCGGCGTCTTCAATAACAGCAGGGCTCCGAGTAACCCTCCCACTAAACTCGCCGCCAGCAGAGGAATCATCACGCGCCGCGGAACATCGAGGCGCCTGCGATACGCGCCGCCGCTCGCCGCCGCCGCGGTCCACAGTGCGATCGTGTTCGTGGCATTGGCCGGAATGGGTGGAACGCCGGTGAACAGCAGCGCCGGAAAGGCGATGAAACTGCCTCCTCCGGCCACGGAATTCAACGCCCCGCCGAGCGCTCCCGCAAAAAAAAGAAAAAGGATGGATGCAATGGTCAAGCAGTTAGGTGTACCAGAAACCGTCGCGCGGCGGCAATCGCACTCCGGATCTCCTGCAAGTCCGTTACCTCTGTAATCGCAGGTAACCGGCGAGAGTCTTGCAGAAACATTCGCTATGCGGCAGGGTTAATATCACAAGATGTTAAGGGGACTTCCAATGCGTAATCGAATCATGATCTTCAATTCCATCCTGATCGGCAGCATGATCTGCAGCATGGCCTGGGGGCAAGCTTCGAGCACTCCCGCGACCGGCGCGCAACCCGCCGCCCAGCAATCGATGCCCGGCATGGATATGTCGGGTGGGCCGGGTCACGACATGTCGAAGATGCAGATGCAGACCAAAGACATGCCCATGAGCGGCGATAAAGATGCGGACAGCGATGCCAGCTCTCACGTGATGAATTCGATGGAAGGCCACATGGACATGGGCCCGCACATGAAGATGACCGATCTGCGCGCACCCAAGCCGGGCGATAGCGCGCGTGCGCAGGAGTTGGCCAACCAGGCCCGCCACGCTGCCGAGAAATACTTAGACTTCCGCACGGCGCTGGCCGACGGCTTCAAAATCTTCCATCCTGAAGTGCCGCAGAAGATGTATCACTTCACCAACTACGGCTACGGCCTGGAAGCGGCCTTCCATTTCAATCCCGAACATCCCACGTCGCTGCTCTATGAAAAACACGGCGACGATTACAAGCTGATCGGTGTGATGTACACGGCGCCCAAGCGCTTCACCGAAGGTCAGCTCGACGAGCGCGTCCCGCTTAGCGTGGCCCAGTGGCACGAGCATGTAAACTTCTGCCGCGCTCCGGCGGATAAGAGACAAGAGATGTTGTCGCCGCATCCGCAGTTTGGCTTGCGGGGATCCATCAATACGAAGGAAGCCTGCGACGCGGCGGGCGGAACTTTTTATCCCGTGGTCTTCAACTGGATGGTGCACGTCTACCCGTTCGAAAAAGACCAGGCGAATATTTTTTCGGTTGAGCGCCAGCACGGCGACGGCGACTGATAAGTGTGGCGCACGTGTGGCGCGGGCACTCTTGCCCGCGAAATCTAACCACGAGCACGTTCGCGGATTGCGGAACGTCACTCCAAATTTGTCGTATCTAATATTCTCGCGATCGACCTCGCCGTTGATCAAAGGGAGTTGATTCGCTGCCGGCATTCGCGGGCAGGAGTGCCCGCGCCACTCGACCCACACAAAACATCTGCCTGCTGTTCCCTTCCAAAGAAATGAATTCGCGTGACTTCCTTGCTATCGGAAAGATGATCCCAGCGTCCAAAGAAGTGCACACGAAGTGAAGACTAGGGAACTTCGAGGGCATCGCGTACGTAACGTCTCGAAGTGGGGAAACGGCCGGCATCGAAGGAACGCCGGCCAGATTTGATTCGATATCTATTGCGGGGTTTGGGGATTCTCTCACACTCGGTTTGGCGGCCCAGATGAGAAAACCCCCATGGCGGCAGAGAAGCTTGTGGCTTTTCTGCTCAACCCCGGTCGCAGCATTCTATGCGATTCGTGGGGAAACACAAGTGTTTTCTCGCGCTGGTCGCGAGCCGGGCCGCCCCAACCGTTTCCCGACGTAACTTCGGGAAAGAAAATAAGGAGCAGCTATGAAGTTCGCGACAGTTTCGAAAAGTCTGGTAATGGGGTTGGCTCTGCTGCTGGCCTCGAGCGCGTTTGCAGGTACGAAAGCTGGGTTGACGTTGCGAGACGGGGCGACCGTCAACGGAACCAAGCTCAAACCCGGCGACTACAAACTGCAATGGGACGGCAGTGGCCCCAACGTGGAAGTCAGCATCATGCAGGGCAAGACGGTCGTCGCCAAAGTACCTGCAAAACTGGTGGACCTGCAAGCACCCGCACAATACAACGCTGCCTTGCTGAAGAGCAACGACGACGGCACTAAGACGCTGGCCGGAGCACGCTTCGAAGGCAAAAAGATCGGGCTCGATCTGACCGACTCCGGAGACGGCATGCAGGCAGGTTCCAGCAAGTAACAAGCACCTGGATTGCTCACCGAATCCAGAAGAAGGGAGCAGATTGCGTGCTCCCTTCTTTTCTCTACAATGCCAAGTTAGTTCGGCGACGCCAGCACGTCATCGTAGTAATTGATCACCGCTCGCTTAGGTTTGTCCTTCAAACCCTTCAAAGGGATCTTCTGCTCGAAGTTGCTGTTGCCCGTAAGCCGCGCTCTTCCCAGGAAGAGCATGCCATTGGGCAACTCCAGATAGATGGGCACCAGCATACGAAAACTGTCGTTCACGTTTGACTGCGTCATCTTCACGCTCATCACGACGTCGCCATCGGCGCCCGTGTCAAAGTTCGCGCTCATCTGGTAGGAGGGCAACTGCGTTCCGTAAACATACTCGTTGAAGAACCAGTCCATCTTGTGGTTGTGCTCCAGGTCCATTTCCTGGGTCATGTGTTTCTCCACCATGGCCTTGAAATCTTCCGTAGAGGCGGCTTTGCCGCGATAGGTGTTGACGAAATCCTGCATTAGCTCCTTGAAGCGCTGATCGCCCGTGTGGTTGTCGTGCAGCATCATGCGGATCATATGCAGGATGTACGCGCCCTTGGGATAGATCAGGCGGCGGGTCGTGTCAAATCCGGTGCGGGAGTTGCTGGTGCGATAGCCCATGGTGAGCGGCCCGGCATCAATCGCCCGAAAGCCTTGCGCATCGCGCTCCAGCAGCAGCTCGCGTTCGTCGTTCCAGAAAGTGATGAACTTCTTCGGATCTTTTTCGATCATGGTCAAATAGAGCGAGGCCGACATGTCGGCGAACCCTTCGCTCATCCACTGATCGCGATAAGAACTAAAGCCCACCGTATGTCCCCACCACTGATGCGCAACTTCGTGCGGGGTCACCACTTTCCAGTAACCGCGGTCGCCCCAATCCATTCCCAGCTGATGGCGTATGGTCGTGTCAAAGTAATAGCAGATCGGAATCCAGACCAACTCCGGCCATGACTGCCCGAACCTGCAGGCCGTCTGCTGGGTCAGCTGCATGTGTTTGAACAACGAAGGGCCGAAATACTCTGTGTAAAGCTGCACCGCCAGTTCGCCTTCGTTGAGGGCTTTTTTGTTGAGGCCGGTAGTGCTCATGGTGCCCAGCGCGGCTTCGGGAGCATGCGAACCCAAAGTCGGGAGATCTTGATTGACCGAGTGCTGCAGGCCCTGCACCCAGTCGGGCGACTCCTGATTGGCATAGGACTCGATCTGATATTCCGGCTTGTCCAGCTTCACTTGCTCGACCTTGAATCGGCCGAGGCTGAACCCCGCCACGGTCTGCGGAGCTTCGCTCTTCCACACGGTCACGTTCTGTCCGCCGTCATTACTGTCGCTGACACGAACGCCGGTGGCTGCGATCAACATCCCTTTCGGAATGTGGAACGTCATGTCATAAGTCGCGTACTCCCCGAGGCCGCGGTTGGAATTGTTCGGATACCAGTTTTCCCGGGCCACTGGAAAGTAGTTGCCGTTGCCTTCATTGGTTACTGCTTCCTTGCCTTCGTACTCGGTGATCACAGTAAACTGGTCACCCATGGCCAGGGCCTTGGGCAGAATCACCGCGAACTCTGCGTCGTCGTTTTTGTCTTCTTGAATGAACGACAACGGCTGGCTGTCGGCGGTCGTCACGCGGCGCACCCTCAGAGTCCGGAACAGGTCGAAGGGCACGACCCGCAGGCCGTTCAGGTTGGCAGTGAAAGTGGTCTGGGTCTTGCCGATCAGGTTGGCGCTCTTTTCGATCGTAGTCTCAATCTGCTGATGTTCGATGCGGATGGGCGGACCGATCGCGCCCTTCCTGCGTTCGCCGGACATGGGGAACCCCGCCCACTCCCCAAATTTGTTTTCATCATAGGTCCTGAACCGGACCTGATCGCCTCCCTCATGAGGATCGATCGTGTAAAGTTCCTGGCCGTTGTAGCGCTTGCCGTGGATGAAGGCGACAAACAGTCCTCCCGGCTCCGGGCTGAGCAGGTCTTCCAGGATGCGCGACTCAAGATTCTGCTTACGCCTGTGGCGGTTGATGTGCTGGCTGTCTTTCAGCGGTCCGGCGTCACAGCCGGATGCGCCCGCGGTGCCAGCTTTCTTGATTTCGTCGTAGGTCGAGTCGGTGAAGCGCAGCGCCATCTGGCTGAAGTTTTCACTGAACTGGTCTTCCTTGGTCAGCAGCTTCAGCATGGCCGCTTCGGATGCTGGCGGGGCGAGCACGAAATTCCCGTCCCCGGTAAACACCGCCCCCGTCACCCTGCCCGCCACTGGGGCGGTAAAGCACACGGTGCCGGAACGCAAATGAAATGTGCCGGCATCGCGTTTCAGATCAAGGTTGCTGACGCTCACAGCTTCGCCGCCGAGGGTCAGGTTGCGCAGAGCCTGATAGGTCGGATCAGAGTTCGCCCCCGGCGCGGCGTCTTGCGCAGAGGCGGCTTGGCCGACCAGAACTAAGGTTGCGGCCAGCAGCAGATGAAGAATAAACGCAACGCCCAGACACACCGGTGCGGCCGGGCGTAGTTTACCGATAAGAGATGACATGATACCTCCCGGGGGGAAGGAGACTGGTAATTATCAGCCCTCCGGGAAAAAATGCAAGGACAAGGATCACATCCGGCACTGGATGTCGATTGATCACTCTCCGCACAACGCGATCTCTACTGCGCCGTCACCTTCTCCAACTCAGCGTTCAAGTGCACGCTGCTGCCTGCCGTGACTTTCATTTTCCGCTCCCAGTCCTTGAAGCCGGCCTTCTTCACTGTGACGGTGTGATCGCCCTCGGCCACCTGCACATCGGAGGGAGTGTTGCCCACGAAGCTGCCGTCGATCTCGATGTCGGCGGAATCGGGAAGAGAACTCACCGAAATCTTGCCTTTGTCCGCAGCCATCGCAGGGGATGCGGCATCCGCGGGCTTGGTCATGGACGGCTCCGGCGGCACAGCTTTCGCATCAGGCACGACAACTGCATTCTCCGGACCTTTAATCGCCGATTTCTGCTGGGGATCGCCCGCCAGTTCGTCCGCGACCTGCAGGTAAAACTTCTCGGCCATCCGGTCTCCCGCACCCCAGGAGAACCCCTTCTTGCTTTGGACATTGATGATAAGAGTGGCCTTGTCCTCGCCTTCCGGCTCTACCGAAGCGTTGGCCACAAATCCCTCGGAGGTGAACGATCGTCCGGTCTC
>Ga0187871_10004542_pt1 | contig 10357 bp, 10 predicted proteins | sample June2016WEW_16_1_FD_132988 | JGI IMG/M metagenome (GOLD analysis project Ga0187871, IMG submission 132988) | Peatland microbial communities from SPRUCE experiment site at the Marcell Experimental Forest, Minnesota, USA - June2016WEW_16_10 | ecosystem: Environmental > Terrestrial > Soil >...
ACGCTTTAGGGCAGTGGCTTGTTTGCCGCGCGGACGCCTCGCCTACCGAGGATCCATGCAATACAACTACCAATTCCAAATTACCGCTTATCCTGTAATGCTGTCAACAAAAAAATGATAAAAAGTTTCTCATGAGGTTTTGCGGGCTCCGGCATGCTGTCGAAAGGGGATTGGCCGAGGGGACCACACCGGGTGCAAGATTCCCGTAAACTGATACGAGCGATGTTGGAACAACTGCGCGGCACGGTATGCCGGATTCCGAAAGGCCGTGTGGCAACCTACGGCGATGTGGCGCGCGCCGCAGGCTACCCTGGCGCGGCCCGGCAAGTCGCCTGGGCGCTGCACAATGCCTCCGGCGGCATCCCCTGGCACCGCGTGCTGGGCGCCGGGGGAAACATCCGCCTGCCAGGGCATGCCGGACTGGAGCAGCGCATGCGGCTTCAGGCCGAGGGAGTCACCTTTCGCGGCAGCCGCGTGGACATGGCCCGGCATACCTTCGATTTTGGTGTGAAGCGGAAGCGTCCATGACGCCCGGATAGCGCTATCATCGAGAATATGCGAACCACGGCCCTCGCCTGGCTGGTCTTCGCGCCGCTGTGCGCGAGCATTCGTGCCGGCAATGGGCAAAGCAGTCCCGCAGCCGATCCCAGCCAAGGCGCCCGGTCTGCGATCTTCCTGTTCGGACCCGCGGGCGCGGAAGCCGCGCGCCAGGCCGCCCGCACCGTCGTGGCCGTCTCCAGGCATTGGCTGAGCCAGCCCGGCTCCACGGCCGAACTCCGCCGCAGCGGAAGCGTGGACGCTTTATCGCTCGACGCCCGGACCCCCGCCAAGTCGATCGAACCGGCGTTCCTCAACGCCGCGCGCGAAGCTCGCGATACCGATCCGGACACGTTCCTGAATGCTCTCGATCGCGCCGCGCAGTCCCTCGCCAACCGCCCCGGCCTGCGTATTCTGGTGACGGTCGTGGAGACACCGCCGCTCTCCCAGGATGCCGAAGCCCAGCTCAAGCAAACCATCGACTTTTGCAGATCCAATTCCATTCGCGTGGTGGTGCTGGACCCTGCCGCAATCCCCTCGAAGTACGCGAGCCGTTCTTTTCTGGCGCTCGGGGAGGCTACCGGCGGCGCGCTGATCCGCGACCCCAGGGCGCTGGACGCCACAGTGCTCATCGCCTCCTCCGGATCGAAGACCGCGGAATCGGCTTATGCCGCGCCGGCGGCGCCAGAGCCCGCCAGCACGGCAAAACTGCCTGATTTGCCAACCGATCTGCCCGTATACACGCGGTTCATGCGCATTTCGCCGCGCAGTTCGCAGAGCTTCGGCACGCAGGTGGCCGTCGGGGCAGGTCAAGGCGGCATCACTACAACCGAGGGCGGCCCGAACATCGAAAACACTACCGGGCCCATGCGCGGCTTGTTCCTGGTTGAATCGCCGGTGAACGCTTTACATTTCGATATCGACGACAATGCCGGCACCTATACTGCCCGCGCCCGCCTCTCGCAGATCGCCCGCAATGCGTCGGGCAAAATCGTATGGCAGGCGAGCAAGCCGGTAATCCTGCACGGCCCGCTGAAGAAACTCGAAGCCCGGCGCGCCGGCAATCTCTATTACATGCGGGAAGTGGTCTTGCCCGCCGGCCAGTACACCCTGGAAGCATCCGTGGAGGACCTGATCGCCGGCAAGCGCGGCGCGGTACGCGAGCCACTGCGCACCGGTATGGGCACGCCCGGCTTCACCGTCAGCGATGCGCTAGCGGTGCGGCCTTTTAATGGCGCGGGCGACAAGTTCGAAGCCGACCAAGTGCTGCAATACGACGGGAATGCCATCTCCCCGGTGCTCGATCCCGTCTTTCAAGCCAACCAGCCGTTCGCGCTGCAGATCTACCTGATTGTCTATCCCGATATTTATGGCGCACAGCCGCAGATGAGCCTGGAGATCCTGCGCCATGGGCGCGTGGTCGGCCGCAGCGCCCTGCCTTTCACCGACAAGATCCACAACGACGCGGTCGAGAGCAGCGGCATGTCTTCCATCATGGGTGAACAGAAACACGAATTCCCTTACCTGGCGACCCTGCGCGGCATCCAACTCAGCCCGGGCGATTATGAGGCGCGCGTGACCGTACGCCAGGGCACTGTCGCTCTGACCCGGCCGGTGAATTTTCGCGTTCTCGGCAACGAGCGCACCGCCGTGCTCGCCTCCGCCGGGCCTAACGCCGGAGCCGCGGCAGCCCAGCGTGAAGAAGCCGAAGACGCCGAGGTGACGCTGCCCGAAGTCGATCCCGTGCACCTGGCCGCGGACGCCGGCGCCCTCGCCGCCCCCGAGCAGCGGAAGATCTGGGACGAAGCGACCGCGAGCGCCTTGTCGTATTCCTCGCGCCTGCCCAACTTCCGCTGCAACCGCGAGACGCACCGTCTCACGGCTCCGGTGAAGAGCGCCGAGCGTTTCAGCCAAACCGACACTTTCATCGAAGAACTGACCTACGAGAGCCCCAACGAAACTTATCGCACCCTGGAGGTGAACGGCCAGAAGTCCAGCGTACAGCGCGAGACGCTGAAGGGTGTACACTCGCGCGGCGAGTTCGGGTCCATGCTGAAATCCATATTTCGCCTCGAAGCCGGGGCTCAATACAAGTGGTCCGGCCGCGCCATGACCGGCGGCGTTCTATGCGATGTCTTCGACGTGGATGTACCCATGACGCGCTCGAACTTCATTCTGACTTTCAACCTGCGCCAGGAGATCGCCGGCTTTCATGGCCGCGTGTTCATCGACGAAGATAGCGGACTGGTGCGCCGCCTCGTATTGCAAGGCGCCGGCCTGCCGAAGGACTTCGGGCTGCAATCGCCCACTTTTTCCCTGGAATACGGAATGGTGCGCATCGGGGTTGAAGACCACCTGCTGCCCTTGCGCTCGGTTCTCCAGGTCCGCCAGGGCAAGCAGGTCGTGCGCAACGAAACCCAGTTCCGCGATTACCGCAAGTTTGCAGCGTCTTCGCAGATCAAGTTTCAGTGAGTGCTGCCTATGCTAGTGTGGGGCGGGCCATCGTTTTTCGTGGCCTGCCGAGTTCGGGCACAGTGCGCAGACGACAAACAACGATCGTCTGCGCCACGCCGGCACCGGACTGAGCTAGTTTGCCAGTTGAATGATTTTTTTCTGGATGGCGTACTGCACCAGTTGCGCCTTATTGTGAATGTCGAGCTTGCGCATCAGGTTGAATTTGTGCGCTTCAATGGTCTTGACACTGAGATCCAACGTGCACGCTATCTCTTTAACGGAATTGCCTTCCGCCAGGAATTTGAGAACTTCCAACTCCCGCCGCGTGAGGGTATTGAACCGCGGCTGGCGGGTGGCGGACCGCACCCGGCTGCGGAAATCGTCCACCAAGTGCGAGAGCATACGCGGACTCAGATAGCTTCCTCCGCGGTGTACCTCCCCTATGGCCGAAACCAGTTGCTCCGCCGGACTGTCCTTCAACACGTAGCCGCTGGCGCCCGCCTCCATGCATTCCGCCAGGTAGTCTTCGTCGTCGTACATGGTCAGGAACAGTACCTTGGTCTCAGGCCGGCTCTTGCGGATCTGGCGGGTGGCTTCGAAACTGCTCATACCCGGCATGCTGACGTCCATCAGCACCACATCGGGCCGGAGTTCGGCGGCCTGCGTGATGGCCTCCGCCGCGTTGGCGGCCTCCCCCACCACCTCCAGGTCCGGTGTGGCGGAAAGCAGGGTCCTAACCCCCTGCCGAAACAGCGTGTGATCGTCGGTTAGTAGCGTTCGAATTGCCATAGTCGCCTCATAAGACCAAACACCACTTGCTGACGTGCGCGGCTCATTACGGAGCCGTGACCGTCAGGGAGCGGTTTCCGCTAATGGCGGGGAATCGGTAGTCGCAGCGAGATCGTAGCGCCGTGTCCGGGGCTGCTGCGAATCTCCAAGCAGCCTCCCAACAGGGCGACGCGCTCGCGCATGCCCTTCAACCCGAAGGACTTCGGTTGAGCCACCGCGCGCTCTACATCGAATCCGACACCGTCATCGGCGACGTTCAGTTCCAATAATGTATCGGTGGATCTCAACAAAAGGTTTACCCGCGAAGCCCCGGAGTATTTGGCAATATTCTGATAGCACTCCTGCACCACCCGGTAAATGGCGGTTTCCGTCTCGCGCGGCAGCCGCGCGCCATCGGAGGTCAGCCGCAGGCGCAGCTTCATAGGATAGAGCTTTCGGAAGCGGGCGCTCAGGTGGCGGATGGCGGCTGGCAGGCCCAATTCCTCCACCGCCGACGGATGCAGCGCCGCGATAATGCGCCGGACCTCCGCGATGATCCGCTCGGCGACCTCGCGCGCCTCGGCCAGCTTCGGCCGAAGATCGGGCGGCGCGCTCTTCTCCAGCATTTCCAGGTGCAAACGCAGGAACAACATGGATTGGCCGGCCTCGTCATGCAGTTCGCGGCTGAGCCGGCACCGTTCTTCCTCTTCGGCCTGCAGAAGATGCCCCGCCAGCGAGCGCACCTGCTCCTCGCGAGCCGCCAGATCCCGGATCAGACGAGTGCGCTCCGCCGCGCGCAGGCAACGCTCGGCGAAGGCGTCCAGCAGATCCAACTCGCGCGGCAGCCATTGGTAGGGCGTCGGAAAACCGAATTGGACGAGTCCGGCCAGGCGGCCCTCCGAAAAAAATGGAATGGACCAGTAGGACTGAAAAACGCCGCGCATCCCGGCATCCAGAACCAACTCCTCGTCCGGACTGCCGGCGGCGATATAGCAGGGCCGTGCCAACCGCTTCAACACACCGGAGGCTATCGGCGGACGATCCGTGAGCGGGATCATGCGGCCGGCCTTGGCGCGAAACGTGCGAGTCAGGATCAGAATGAAGCGGCGCAACAGATCGTCCAGGCCGGTGGCCTCCGTCTCGGCGCGCAGCAAGCCGTAGAAGGCTTGGGTTTCGGCTTCGCGCACCTGATAGTAAGCGTTGTTGACGGCCAACAGAGTTCGGAAGTGCAGTTGCTGCCGGACGGCTTGGAGCGCAGCATGCTGCCGCGGGTGAAGCTTGGCCAGCAGTCGATCGAGCTCGCGGTCGTATTCGCGAAGGGCCTCCACCACCTCCATCGGGGGGACGTTCAACTTGGCCAGGCGCCGGCCGTTATAGGCCACCTGCTCGAGGAAATCGGCGGGTGGGCGGCCGGCGGACGCCAGGCGTGCCGCTGCGCCCGACGTGATCAGCGCGAGCGCCTTGAGTTGCCGTGGATCGCACGGCCGGGCCGGCTTCGCAGCGTTCAGGCGGCGCCGCAATGCGGCATCGAGGCGCGGCAGGTGCTCTTCGACGAGTTGGGCAAAGCGCCCCAGTTGCCCCGCCGGCGGCTCGCGGAACATGCTGGAGTTATGCGCGGGATGAGATTGTGCCAATAGTACAGGTGGCGGGAGAGGCGGAATTTTCTCGCAATCCTGGGGAGGCATGGGCAGTGGGCGAGTCACCATCCATCTGCCAGAGCGTCACCATACCAGCGGCGCTGGCCATTGAGGTCGAGCGTGTGGCCAGAAGAAAGCATCTTACGATGAGCCGGGCGCTGGTTGTGCTCGCGCAGCGCGAAGTGGAGGCTGAAGCTGCGGCACGGAAGAATCTCAACGCGACTTATCGCCGTTTCATGGCTGAGGCCGATCCCCAGCGCAAGGGCGAGGCCCGTAAGGATCTGCTCCGGGCCGTCTTCGGGAAGGACGCCGTTGCCGAAGATCCGATTCTCTAGTCTTGCCCGGCCTGTCTGGGAATACATCCTTTGCCCGTGTTCTTGAGATTGTCCAGACGAGCGGCACGCATTACGAGATTGCTCCCAAACAACCAATGACTCTGCAACGGTATCAAGAACTGCTGAAGCGGGTGCGGCTCAAATAGGGACTTTATGGAGACTATCGAGTATCCGCTGCTTTCGTTTGCATGTGAGTTTGGCGACCTCACTGCGATCGATTGCAAAATAGCCTTCCCTCACCAATTGCTTGGCGGCCTCCCGCACGATCCGGACCGCCTCGCGGCTGATCTGAAGACCGACCTGAAGTTCGGGAAAGCATGCATCGCAGAGCCAGGGTTGGTGATCGTGCCCAGGCTGACACCACAGAACATGCGGGAGGTCGCCAAGCAATTGGTGAGGGAAGGCTATTTTGCATCGCTCAAGCCGCTATGAGCGTTCCCGTATGGCAACCACTGCAGAATCAGCGCTCCCGCAGGAAAGCGCCGCCGAGGAGTGAGGCGGCGGCGCTGCGCTGGCCGCCGTGCCCCGATTCATTTTTCAGCTTGGCCAGGCGCGCATCCGGCCCGTGGATGCGCAGTACTGGCGGTCGCTGCGAGTGTGGCTGGGCAGGAACCACCGGGCGCAGATGAACTCGGCAGCGAGATGAAGGTGCATGGCTGGGGCGCTTTGCGCCGGGCTATTCGCGGGGTTAGGCGGCTTCCAGTACCTGCATTTCGATGCGTAAGCCCGCGGCTGTCGCCATGTTCACCAGCGCGTCGAGGGCAAACAAGTTGATCTTGCCACGCATCAGGTCGGAGACGCGCGGCTGCGTCACGCCGAAGAGTTGGGCCGCTTGAGCCTGGCTCATCCCGGTACGGGTGATGTGATCCTTCAAGGCGATCATCAGGACCGAGCGCAGCTTCATGTTGGCGGCCTGCTCGGGCGTGTCTTCGATAGCGTCCCACACGCTGGTAAAACGTTGCTTGTTCATTACCCTAGCTCCTTCAACAACTCGCGGTAACGCTTGGCGGCAAGCTCCACGTCCGCCTTGCTGGTTTTCTCGGTCTTCTTCTGGAAGCAGTGCAGCACGTAGATTGCATCGGCGAATTTCGCCACGTAGAGGACGCGGAACGCGCCAGCCTAATCTCGAATTCGAATCTCCTTTGCACCCCGGCCCACCGTGTTCATGGGCTTCCAGTCGTCCGGCTCCCGACCGTTTTGCACTTGGTCCAACTGATGGCCGGCCTGACGCCTGGCCGTCAGCGGGAAGGCGCGCAAGTCTTCCAGGGAGCTGCCCCGAAACTCGACAGGTTTGGAATCGGCCACACCAACAGTATACAAAATCTTGTATGGCCAGCAAATGGCCAAATTCTGCCACCCAAAAATGACCGTAGGGTCCGGTACGGCGACGGGGGAACGCCCTGACGCCAGATCAAAATGAACCATCGTGCCGATGAATTTAACGAACGAAGTGACCTCCGGGTCCGACTCTCGGAACGCGTTCTTTGCATCACTTGACACAACAACTGCGCAAGGCGTACCTACGTCGAGACAACACAACATTGTTGACTTGAGCTGTTCGCGTTGTTGCGCCGAGGCGAACGAGTACTGGGCCTTCTTAACTGTCGTGTCGTGAATGATGCGCGGGTAGGAGCTTGGTTTTGCCAAGAGCGTTGTCACTTCATACTTGTTTTCGATATACCAATAGGGATTTTGCGTTCTCTTCCCCATGCTTCTGGCTTGGCTGTCGTGGTTCGAGTCAAAGTAGGCAAACAACAGGGGCTGATCCAGCGCGCTTGTGCATATTGCAGAAGACCTCGATATCCTCGTCTATGCTGCGATCGAAAACGATAGAGGGCGAACCCATGGTCCTCTTCCATGCGTTGGCCCTTGCCTGCATCAGATAGCGCTGCAACGGCTCACAGCTCGTCGCTGGATGGCATGCGAATGCTTGACAGGCTAACAGGCGCATACTCCGCTACGACCGAATGACCGGATGCGCCTAACAGACGGGCAATGGACGTCTTTCCGGCACCAGTCGGTCCTGAAAGCCAAACGATCATCTCACGATTATAGATGGTTCTCACCTGCGCTCAGGTCGGCCACCGTCGACCTCCGGGCCGCCGCTCAGGTCGGCCACCGTCGACCTCCGGGCCGCAACCAGCTCGACCGCCGAAAGGCCATCGATTCGCGGGTGTGCGTTATCGTGAAAATAGCGAACGGCGTCACCTTGGCCGGAAAATGCGGAATCCGTTCACTTGAACCGGGGCGGTTCGTCACGGACCCCCAGAAGTTCGAAATGCCGAGGCATTGAGGAATCGGGTTCCGTTCAGCGACACCGGTCACCCAGACGAATCACATTAGCAGGCTCGCGGCAAGTCCCACTACTCGATAGCCTACTTGGCCGCGCGGGCGCGCAACAGGGCGGCGATATCCTCGAACCCATTGGCCATCGCGCCGTCCAGCGCGGTCGCGCCTGCCTTAGTCGGCAGCCCGGCGTCCGCGCCCCGCACCAGCAGCAACTCGACCACGTCGCGCCGCCCCCACGAAGCCGCGTCATACAGCGGCGTCGCGCCCGAGTCGTCGCGCGCGTCGATCTCCGTCCCGCGGTCGAGCAGCAGCGCCGCCATCTCGCGATGCCCGCCCAGCGCCGCGTCGTGCAGCGGCGTGGCGCCCGCGGAGTTCTTCTCGTTGACGCGCGCCCCGCGATCCAGCAGTATCCGGGCGATTTCCACATAGCCCTTGAGCGCGGCGTCCGCCAGCGGCGCGGCGCCTTCCGCGTTATGCGCGTTGACGTCCGCGCCCTTGCCCGCCAGCAGTTCCACCATGTCCGCCTGGCCCTTGCGTACGGCTTCATCCAGCAGCGTAGAGCCGGGTTGATCCTTCCTGGCCAGCGTCGCGCCGTGCGCCATCAGCAGATCCACGACCGCCACGTTGCGGAAGCGTGCGGCGTTTTCGAGCGGCGACGCGCCCGCATTGTCGCGCGCATTGACGTCGGCCCCGCGCGCCAGCAGCAGTTCGACCACCTCCGCGTGCCCCTTCGCCGCCGCCTCGATCAGCGGCGTCGCGCCCGTCTCCGGGTTGCGCGCGTCGATCCCCGCGCCTTTGTCGAGCAGCAGCGCGGCGATCGCGCGATAGCCCTTCCAGCAAGCCTCGTCGAGCGGCGCTGCGCCCGCCTTGTCGCGCGCGTTGACGTTCGCGCCGTGCGCAACCAGCATCGCCACCATGTCCCGATAGCCGCGCGTGGCGGCCAGGTGCAGGGCCGTCGCGCCGGAGCGATCCGCGGCTTCCACGGCGGCCCCATGTGCAAGCAGCAGTTCGGCCACCTCCCGGTTGTCCTTGATCGCTGCGAATTGCAGCGGCGTGGATCCGGCTTCCAGATGATGGGCATTCACGTCGGCCCGGTGCGCGATCAGCAGCGCCGCGATTTCCCGGTTGCCGGTCCAGGCTGCGTCGTGCAAAGGTGTGGCGCCCAGCGCGTCGCGCGTGTTGGCATCCGCGCCCGCTGCCAGCAGCGCGCGCACTTGTTCGACATCGCCCGATGTGACCGCCTCATGCAGATCGGCCGCCTGGGCCTGGTGGCAAAACCACCAGCCACCAACCACCAGCCACCAGCCACGCCGCGCGAAGTGCGGCTTCCTAGAATCCCACGTATTGCACTTCCTCCTCCAGTTCCACCCCAAACTGGCGGCGCACCCGCGCCTTCAGCTCCGCGATCAGCGCGCAGAGGTCCGCGGCAGTGCCCCCGCCGGCGTTGTAAATCAGGTTGGCGTGATAGTCGGCCACGTGGATATCACCGCGCGACATCCCCTTGGCGCCCACCTGTTCCAGGAAGTATGCGGCCGGCACCTTGCCTTCGCGGACCGCGCTTTCGGGAATCGCGGCGGCTACCGCGGCCGGCAATTCGGCCAGCAGAAAATTCTTGAAGATGCTGCCCGCGCACTTCATGGTAACGGGAAACTTCTCGTTGCGCACTCTCACGATGTCGTCCGCCGTCTTGCGCAGAGCGCTGGCATCGGCGGGCGCCAGGCGCAGCTCGGTCGAAAAAACGATCCAGTCTTTGTGGCGTTTGAAAACGCTCTCGCGATAGTGGAACTCACACCCGGCGTTGTCCAACATGCGCACGCATTCGCCATCGAAGAAGCGCACCTGGCGCACGCGCTCAGAGATGGAGTGGCCGTAAGCGCCGGCATTGCCATATACGGCCGCGCCCACCGAGCCGGGAATGCCGGCCAGGGTCTCGAGTCCCGCGAGGCCGCGATCGATCGCGAAGTCCACCAGGTCCTGCAGCACCGCGCCGGCATCGCATGCGACGCGCTCACCGGCCGCCAGAATCCGCCGCGCCACGAAGCGCAGCATGATGCCGCGGAAACCCAGGTCGGATACGATCAGGTTGGTGCCGCCGCCCATCACCATGAAATCGCGGCCGCTCGCGCGCGCCACCGCCAGCGCCTGGATAAAGGACTCCACGCTTTCTGTTTCGGCATAGAGATCGGCCGGGCCGCCGATGGCGAATCGCGTGTAAGCGGAAAGCGGCGCGTCGCGGGAAACGGTTAAATTGGGTATTTCGGACAGGCGCGCCAGCGTGAGGTCCATCGATTCAATTATAGGAGGCAGCTATGCGATCCGCGTTTCCGGGCTTTCCAG
>Ga0187871_10004551_pt1 | contig 10344 bp, 7 predicted proteins | sample June2016WEW_16_1_FD_132988 | JGI IMG/M metagenome (GOLD analysis project Ga0187871, IMG submission 132988) | Peatland microbial communities from SPRUCE experiment site at the Marcell Experimental Forest, Minnesota, USA - June2016WEW_16_10 | ecosystem: Environmental > Terrestrial > Soil >...
CGTCGATCAGCCGGCGCACGGCGAATTCTTCGGCTTTGCATCGATGCTCGATCAGACGCCGCATCAGACCGATGCCTTCGCCATGGAGGAGTGCGTGTGCCTGGAGGTGGAGCGGAACGACATCGCCGTTCTGATCGAGCGCAAGCCCCATGCGGGAATGGATATGTTGACGGTGCTAGGCCGCCAGTTCCACGCTTCGCAACAGCTTGTTCGCATGCGCGCCACGCGCAACCCGAACGATGTGATCGAAGAGAGCGAGACGCGCGGCGAGCGCATCGCCGATGGCGTCGCGCGTTTTGGCGGGTCCTGGTCGTTCATCATCGCGTTTTCGGCGATCGTCACCGTCTATACGCTCATCAATGTCCGGCTGGGAGGCGCGGCCTGGGACCCGTATCCGTTTATCCTGCTCAACCTGTTCCTTTCCATGATCGCAGCCATCCAGGCGCCGGTCATCATGATGAGTCAAAACCGCCAGGACAAGAAGGACCGCGTGCGCAGCGAGCTTGACTTTGACGTCAATCGCCGCGCCGAGTCGGAGATTCAAGGCGTGGCCCGCAAGCTGAATCTGCTGGGTGAAAAACTCGGCGACGTCGAGCATCTGCTGCGCGAAAGACTCTCGCAGAAGGAACAGCCGCAAGCTTGACTTTCTCTTTAGGGTGGCGGCCCGCTGGCAGGATCCTTTACTGAGCCGCGGCCACTGAGCCGCGACATTCAGGAAAACTTCCCCGTTCTGGTCTATATTCAATAGAAGCCATCTCTATGACCTCACCATATTCATTGCCAATCTCCTTCGCCGCCGGCCTCGTACTCGCATCCGCGGCGCACGCGGCCCAAACTTGTGAAACTCTGAGTAAGCTCGACCTCCCGGCGACCTCCATCACCGCCGCGGAGTCCGTCGCCGCCGGCGCCTACACGCCGCCCACCGGCAAAGCCCAGCCCAACCTGCCCGCCTTTTGCCGCGTGGCCGGAACCATCAAGCCATCGCCGGACTCGAATATCCAATTCGAAGTCTGGATGCCCGCCTCCAATTGGAACGGCAAGTTCCAAGGCGCGGGCAATGGCGGCTTCGCGGGCGTCATCGGCTACGACCAACTGATGAACGCCGTGGCCCACAACTACGCCACCGCCGGCACCGATACCGGCCACCATGCCGGCGGCACCGATGCGTCGTGGGCGCTCGATCATCCCGATAAGATCGCCGACTTCGGCTATCGCGCCATTCACGAAACCGCCGTGAAAGCCAAAGCCATCCTGCACGCGTTCTATGGCGCAGATCCCCAGCGCTCCTATTTCAGCTCCTGCTCCAACGGCGGCCGCCAGGCCCTCATGGAAGCCCAGCGCTACCCCGAGGACTACGATGGCATCATCGCCGGCGCACCCGCCAACTATTGGACGCACCTGCTGGCCAATGCCGCTTGGGATAACCTGGCGCTGCTGGGCGATAAGGATAGTTACATTCCATCGAAGAAACTGCCCGCCATTCAAGCCGCGGCCCTGGCCGCTTGCGACGCGCTCGACGGCGTGAAGGACGGCGTTATCGAAAACCCCTCGCAGTGCCACTTCGATCCCGCCGTGCTCCTCTGCCCGGCCGCCGATTCCGATACTTGCCTGACCGCGTCGCAGGTGGCTGCGCTGAAGAAGTTGTATGCCGGTGGCAGCAATGCCCACGGCCATATCTTTCCCGGATATTCCCCCGGCGGCGAAGCTGAGATGGGCGGCTGGGCCGTTTGGATCACGGGGCCTTCACCCGAGCGCAGCCTCATGTACGCCTTCAGTACGCAGTTCTTCAAAAACATGGTCTTCGACAACGCCGCCTGGGATTACCACACGTTCGATGCCGATCGCGACACCAAGGCCGCCGAAGACAAGCAAACCGGCAACCTCAACGCCACCGACCCCGACCTCAGCGCCTTCCGCAAACGCGGCGGCAAGTTGATCCTCTATCACGGATGGAGCGACGCAGCCATCGCCCCCCAGAACACCATCGACTACTACACCACCGTTACCGCGAAGATGGGCGCGGAGCAGACGCGGACCTTTGCGCGTCTCTTCATGGTGCCGGGGATGCAACATTGCGGCGGAGGCTCCGGCCCCAATACTTTCGGCCAGTTCTCCGTTTCATCCGGCGATGCCGATCTTGATATGGATGCGGCGCTGGAGCGTTGGGTCGAAAAAGGAGTCGCCCCCGAGCGCATCGTGGCCGCCAAACATAAGAGCGATGTCGACCCCTCTAGCGCCGTCGTGCGCACCCGGCCTTTGTGCGCGTATCCCTTGGTGGCGCGCTACCAGGGCAGCGGCAGCACCGACGATGCCGCCAACTTCACCTGTGCCAAGTAGGACAGGCCTCGTGGCTGCCTCGTGGCCTGTCCGCGGGTCCCACGCTATGCCCCTTGCTGAATCGCTCGCCCCGATCGTGCTGCCGGACCCGGACGGCCAACAAATCCGCCTTGGCTCGCTCTGGGAGCGGCAGCCAGCCGTGGTGGTCTTCCTCCGCCACTATGGTTGAATCTTCTGCCGCGAGCACGTCGCGCAGTTGCGCGCACACGAACCAGCCTTCCGCGACCGCAGAGCCAACCTGGCGGCCATCGGGCTCGGCGACGCAAACTACGCGCGCCTGTTTCGCGAGGAAACCGGCATGGCCTTTCCCCTGCTGATCGACGAACAGCGCCAGGCTTACCGCGTCGCCGGCCTGCGCCACGCCAACCTTCTGCACCTGCTGCGCAGCGAAAACAAAACCGCCCGCGACCGCGCCCGTTCCGCCGGACACCACCAGCACAAGCTGGGACAGAATCCCTTTCAACTAGGCGGCAGCTTCGTTTTCGGGCCCGGCAATGTGGACCGCTACGTCCACCTCAGCGGCACTTTCGGCGACAACGCTCCGGTGGAAGATCTGCTGGCCGCGCTGTGATGTCAGGGCTTCTTGCCTTTGGTCTTCAGCACAATCGGCGTCCCGCGAAATCCGAACTGTTTGCGGATCTGGTTGACCAGATACCGCTCGTCGGAGAAATGCAGCGGAGTGGACCGGCTGGTGAATAGCACAAACGTAGGTGGCCGCACCGACGCCTGCGTGATGTAATAAATCTTGCGCTCTTCGAAGCGCAGCCGTTCCACAAAGCGGTTCAGTTCGCCGGTCGAAACGCGCTTGGTGGCGGATTCGTATACCTCCCGGATCAATTTGAAGATGCGGTCCACGCCCGCGCCCGTCTTCGCCGAGAGAAACAACACCGGCGCGTATTCCAGGAATTTTAAGTGGTCGCGCACGTTCTGTTCGAACTCCCGCTTCTTCTTGTCCGCTATCAGGTCCCACTTGTTCACGCACAGGATCACGCCCGATCCGCCTTCGTGCGCGTAGCCGGCGATGGTGGCGTCCAGGCCCAGCACGCCCTCCGACGCGTCCATCAGCACCAGCACCACGTCGGCCATACGGATATTGCGGCGCGCCATCACCACGCTCAGCTTCTCCGCCATCAGCTTGGTCTTGCCCTTGCGGCGGATGCCGGCGGTGTCCACAAACGTGTAGCTGGCGCCGTTGCGCACCACGGTTTCGTCGATAGAGTCGCGCGTGGTGCCGGCGATAGGCGAAACGATGGCCCGGTCCTCGCCCGTGAGCGCGTTGAGCAGCGTCGATTTCCCCACGTTGGGACGGCCGAAGATCGCTACCTTGACGGAGTGCGGCGGCTCTTCGCCCGGCGCCGTCTCCGCGGGCACGGCGAACGCGGACGTCACATGGTCCACCAGGGCGTCCACGCCGATACCGTGTTCCGAGGACACCGGGAAAATATCGCGGATGCCCAGCGAATAAAAATCGTGCGCCAGGTCTTCGCGCGCGCCTGTATCCGCTTTGTTCACCGCCAGCGAGATCGGACGGCCCAGGCGCAGCAGCATGCGCGCCAGATCCCGGTCGGGCGCGGTAATTTCGGCGCGGCCATCCACCAGAAAAATGATGTGCGCCGCGCGTTCCAGCGCAAAGCGCGCCTGCTTCAGGATCTGGCTGGGGATGTACTCGGCATCGTCCACCACGATGCCGCCGGTATCGATCAGCTCGAAGCGCCGCCCGTGATAATCGGTCAAACCGTGCAAGCGGTCCCGCGTGATACCCGGCTCGTCGCCCACGATGGCGCGGCGCTGCCCGGTAATGCGGTTAAAGAGGGTCGATTTTCCGACATTCGGCCGGCCCACGATGACCACCGTGGGAAGGGACTGGGACATGTGAGCTTTATGATAGCAAGCGCCGAAGTGGGGCAGACACTCTGCCTGCGGCGGCCTCGCAGGCCGCCACCCTTACCGAGTCGCGACCGTAAGGGAGCGTCCTGGTCTCAGGCCTGGACGGCGTCAACTATCCTGACTGGTACGATCCGCGCGACGCGCCTCATGATCTTCTCATCCTGTTCGGCCTTCTTCAGGTCGTAGGCCGCCTGTAACCGCATCCACAACTCCGGCGAGCCGCCGAACAAGCGGGACACCTTCAGGCACATGACCGTAGACAGAGGCTTACGCCCCGCCAGAATATCGTGCGGCATCTGACGCGACACACCCAGAGCTCTCGCGGCTGCCGTCACCGAAAGGCCAGCAGACGGCAGGATGTCCTCCTTAATAATTTCGCCGGGATGGATCGGCGGCAACCCGTTTCTTCTCGCCCTGGTTTCCTCCTTAATGGTAGTCTTCAAAATCGAAGCGCGCAATTGCAGCATGCGCACTCGTGGTTTTATCCGCGTTTATCTGCGTTCATCTGCGGCCAAATATGCTTTTCTTGGTGTCGGCCGCGGATGAACGCCGCCTTCGGTAACATCCCGCGCTAAGCTAAAATGAAATCACTACAACCGGAATGCGCAATCACCTCCACGGGTACGCCGCTCTCGCCCTCTTGCTCTGCCTGCCCTCGCTGGCGTCCGACGACGGCCTGGAGTCCAGCATCAAAAGCGTCACTGCGGCCTACGCCATCGTCGAAGATAACGCCGCCGATCCGGTTTCCGCCGACCAGGCCTTCTTTCAAGGCGCCATCCCCGGCATGCTCCGCCGCCTCGATCCGCACTCCGTGTTCTTCGATCCCGGCCAGTTCGAGCAGCTCAAGAAACTCCAAACCTCCACCGACAAAGGCTTCGGCAGCGTGGTTTCCGTGCTTCCCGGCCGCGTCATCGTGCTGCAGACGCTGCCCGGCACCCCGTCCGCGAAATCGGGCATGGCGCCTGGCGACGAAATCCTGGCCGTCAACGGCTACCAACTCAGCCGGCTCGAAATGGACCAGATCGTCGCCTTGCTCTCGCAGTCGCGCCAGCAGCAAGCTCAACTCGTAGTCCGCCGGCCCGGCAACGCCCGCTTTTTGACTTTCGTCCTTACCCCCGAGGAAATGCAGTCTCCCAGCGTCGACCGCGCCTTCCTGCTGCAGCCCGGCATCGGCTACCTCCGCGTAACCAGCTTCGAAGAAAAGACCGCCAGGCTCATTCGCGAAGCCATCGAGAAACTCGGTGGCCGCAATCTCCAGGGCTTAGTCATCGATCTGCGCAAGAATCCCGGCGGCCTGGTGACCTCCGCCCTCGAAACCTCTGCACTGTTTCTTAAACCCGGCGCCAGAATTGTCACCGTGCGCGGCCGCAACGTCGCCGAGAAGTCGGAAGACGTCCCCGCCAGCGCCACTCCCTACGATTTCCCATTGGCGGTGCTGGTCGACGACCGGACCGCCAGCGCCTCCGAAATCGTCACCGGCGCCCTGCAAGATCACGACCGGGCCATCGTCGTCGGCCAGGCTAGCTTCGGCAAAGGCTTGGTACAGAGCGTCTACCCGCTTTCCGCAGGCACCGGACTGGCGTTGACCACGGCGCTCTACTACACTCCCAGTGGACGATCCATTCAGAAACCGCTGGACTCCTCCCAATTCGCCCTGGCCGCGGCCACGGCGCACCCCAACGGCGCATCCGAATTTCATACCGACGCCGGCCGCAAGGTCACCGGCGGCGGCGGCATTGTCCCGGATTACATTATTGGACAGGCCCCCGTCACCCGTCTGCGCGCGGTATTGGAGACCAGCGGCTCCTTCACCACGTTCGCCAGCGCATTTGTGGCAGGCCGCAAGATCGCCGAAGATTTCGAAGTGACTCCCGAGATGCTCGACGACTTTCACGTGTTCCTCTCGGAGCATGCCATCCAGCCCAGCCTGAGCGAGTGGTCCGCGGAGCGCGACTACATCGCCAACCGGCTGAAAACGGAAATCTTCAACCTGGCCCTGGGCGTGGCCAAAGGCGACGAAGTGGACGCCCATCGGGATCCGCAAATCCTCAAGGCGGCGGAGCTGATAGGTTCACCACGGCGCTGAGTTCTCCAACCCCCAAAGCCTCGAATCTTGGCCGACAGTTCCAGGACGTTCCCGACCTTGGACGGTCGATGCCGGATTGGGCAATTCGTGGGGGGCAAATCAAGCGTAAATCGAGGATTGCCACCGGCCCTTGATGCTGGTATTCTACTACGATAGTCCGGTTTAATAGGGTTCTGAACTGGGCAACCAGCAAGTATATGGGGTCGAAAAACGGAAAATTCGCGGCCCAAAACCACAAACGTACCGATCGGGGCCGTCAGGAAATTGGAGGCGTGACCGTCGCGTCCGGCCAGCCTGCCGCGTCCGCCGACCCGCGCCAGTCGACGGAAGCAAAACTGACCGATGCCCTGCGCGACTTCATTCGTCATGAACTCGATGAGCTCGGCAAATCCGATGCACCCGCCGCGCCCCGACGCTCCCCACCGAACCTGGCATGGACCATCCTGATCGTAGCCGATTTCGTTTTCCTGACCATCGCGCTTTTTGAAGGCGTGCTGGAGGGCACTAACCTCGACGTGTTCCTCAAGATGCTGCCCATCCTCAGCAGCGTCTTGCTGCTGGTTCTGCCGCAGGCGCGCAAGTACTTGGAGAACATCAGCACTTATAGGATTTTCCGGATCGCTTCGGTACTCTTGTTCCTTCCCTTCCTGTTTACCGCTGTGCCGCTCTTCTCCATTCCAACCACCGTCAAGCCCGACGGCTCGGTCCTGTCGATCGCTCAGCGCGACCGCGACTATCAGGAGGGTCGCTTACAACTTCCTTTGCGCTGGGAGTATAGCGTCAAGCTAACTCCTCCACTCGAGCTGGTGGTCAAAGAAGAGAAGATCACGTACAAAAACACCGAGTTCATGATCGGACCGCGGGAAGTCATGTCCCACTGGTTTCACCAGACCAAGCTCGACTTGCGCTTGTGGTCCTACGTCATGTTTCACTCGGCCACGCCCAATATCCAGCTCCGGATCGAAAAAACGGATGGCGCCTTCCCCACGGGGTTTCTTTCCAAATTAGGAACGAAGCTGACCCGCCTCGCCGCCGAACCGAATACCCTACTGCTCACTTTCGGCGATCGCACGGACGAAGAACAGCACTGGGCCAAGACATTTTTGCCTTGCGGCTCGTACACTTTTGTCGCGAACCAGCACGCCTCGAACGAATCGCCGCCCGAGGTTGCTATCGCGAAATCCATCAATTTGGTCGAGATTCCCGCCATTCCCTGACAATGAACAGGCGAATTCAAGACACGTTGCGGCCGGCCATGCGGCGTCTCCTTTTTCTTTCGCTGTGCTTGGAGATTGCCGGTTCGGCCACGCCCCCAAGGCTCACCCTGGAGGTGGATCGGGCGCCCATCTATCAGATCAAGCACCACCGTTTCGACTCCGACGACCCCATCGACTCCGATAAAAGCTGCTTCCTCTGGCTCGAGACCATCCGTGTTGCCCGCGATACCTCGCATCGGCACATCGATTTCGAGCTTCCGGATTCAAAGTGCGCGAAGGCCGTGTACGAAGACGAGCAATACACTTCGGTTACATGTAAAGCGCATCCCGAACGTTTGTGCGAGGTGCTTCAAGTCACCGAGGAGAAACAGCAGCTTGGCGGCAAACTGGTTTTCAAGGTGGCGAACGAATTAGGCGCCTATCCGAACCACCCGCGCTTCAGCACAATTCCGTGTGAGATGGACATGCCCAGTATGACCGTGAACCGGTGCAGGGATTACAACGCCAAGGATCTTGGGACCGCCATTGTTGACCACACCAGGCACGCCCACCAACCAACGCTATGACGAGGCAATCATGAGCCCCATTCCCCGCCGGCACGAAGTTCGCTCCGCTTTCTGGCCAGTCCGGCGATTGGCGGCCGTGGTTCTGCTGCAGGCATTCCCCAGCATCCTGGCAGCGGACGCCGGGAGCGAGGCCCCCGCTGCCAGAACCGCACCCCAGGTGGATATTATCCAATTTAGCCAGAACCGGCCCATTCCACCCTACGGCGACCTGGCGAACGCGGCCACAGAACTGCTGCGCCTTCGTGTGGCCGGCATTCCCGCGGTTGCTTCGACCCAGGTCCTTGCCTCGGCGCCGCCGTGCTCCGCCGCCGCTTCCCCCGGAACTCTCGGAGAGCCCAAGCAACCCTCCGGGCTAGTCGGTGCCCTCCCTGGCGGCTACTTCGCCGTGTCGGGCTATCTGGAGGCCTCACCGCCCTCCAAGTCGAACCAGACCAGCATATTTCTGAGCTACAGGGTCGTCCGGAAGAATGGTTGCGAGTCGACCCCAATTCTGCGATTCTCGGATTCCTTTCGCGCCGGGGAAACATATGAAGCCCTGCGCCAGATGGCCGATGCCGTAGCTCGCCGGATCGAACGCGAACTGGCGACCCGGATTGCCGTGAAGCTGAACGATTTGCGGGTCGCGCCGCGCAGTCCCAAGTTCTTGCGCTCGGTCGCCGACCAGATTTCCGCACTGCTGCGTTTTCGCCTCGAAGCCAGCGATGACATTGCTCTTGTAGATCCGCTAGGGGCGAATCGCGCCTCGGGAGTGTTTCAGGTCGATGGAGAGATCGCGGCTTCCGGCTCCAGCCACTCTTCGGCATCCGCGGCGTTCCAGCTCGATTTTTCCATTACCGCGCCGGGAGGGAAAACCAAGGCTCTGGCTCCCATCAAGGGAAGGTTTTCGGATCTGGAATCGGTGCGCTTTAGCGGGGCGATGGCCGTCTACCGCGCCCTGCTGGAGGCGCGCTCCGAACTGGCGGCGCCCAACGACAGTTCACCGCTCGATCGGGCAAGGGCCCTGTTGTGCCTTTCCGATCTGGAGAGCGGCGCTTGCACCGCCGACCCCAAAGCGGCGCTGGCGGCGCTGGCGCCGCTGGCGAAAACCGGCCCGGAGGATGCCGAGCGGCTGCGCCTGGAAGGTCTGGCCTACGCCGGCATGGGAGATCACCGCGCCGCGGCCGAGAGATTCGACGCCGCCATCGCCCAGTTGCCCGAGGACCAATCCGCCATGCGCACCGATCTCACCGAAGATGCCGCCCGCGCTTGGTCCGACGCGGACGATCATGTCAAAGCGGGGCAGCGTTATTATGACTTGCTGCGCCTGGTGCGGGAGCGCCCCACCGTCGAGGCCGTCGCCGAGACCGAAGATAACATCCGCGTCAAGTACGCCGAGAACCTCTTGTCCGCTCACGAGCCCCTGAAAGCGTTGTCCACCCTGCTCGGCGCGGCGGCCAGCGGCAAAATTCCGGCGGGCGTGGCCGGCTCTCTAAAAAACCTGGTCCAGGACCTCCCGCTGGAACAAACCGACCAGGCCTTGCTACAAATCTCGGCCGTTCTCGGCCCCGCGAGCGCGTATGAGGATTCGCTGCTGGAAGTGGCGGCTTCAGCCGCGCTGGGGGCCAATGACAACGACCGCGCGACCCAATACTACGAACGGCTCAAAAAGAATCGAAACGGTTCCCTATCGTCCGCGGAAATGTACAACGGACTGGGTCTCGCGTATTATGAGCTCGGCCGCTATCGCGAGGCAGGACCGAATTTTGCCCTCGCCGCGGAGACGGCCGCCAAAGACAAAAGCGCCCTCTATGGAACCGCACTCTATAACCTGGGCGTCACCGAGCGCTTGCTCAAGGATTACTCCGAGGCCGAGAAGCACCTGCTCCAAAGCCTCCAGCAGGCTGACACCCTCGCCCACAGAGTCTCTACCGTGGAGGAGTTGGCCAAGGTCTATAACAGAACCGAAAGGTTTCCCGAGGCACAGGCCCTCTTCGACGCCCAATTGAAGAATCTGCGGGAATCCGGCCCGGCCTCTGCCGTCGCTGAGATGGAGACAGCCTGCGGGGGAATGTACGCCGAGGAAAGATCCCCGTTGGCCTTGGGGCACTACGAGAATGCCCTCAAAGCCTGGACAAAACCGTCGGGCGAATATCTGCCCGAGGCGTCTCGCGTGCTAAATGACATCGGGGCGATGCTTGAGGGCGAAGGACACTACGACCGGGCGGCCGGTTATCTGGAGCGCGCATTAAAGGTCAGCCGCGCCGACTCCGAC
>Ga0187871_10004554_pt1 | contig 10342 bp, 9 predicted proteins | sample June2016WEW_16_1_FD_132988 | JGI IMG/M metagenome (GOLD analysis project Ga0187871, IMG submission 132988) | Peatland microbial communities from SPRUCE experiment site at the Marcell Experimental Forest, Minnesota, USA - June2016WEW_16_10 | ecosystem: Environmental > Terrestrial > Soil >...
AGTATAGTTTCGCAAGAATCTATCATACCTCAGTCTTGGGTCCGCGGCACTTTTGTAGAGTGGCAGGTGTGACTCTTTCTTGCGCCCGGTCGGGGCGTCTGGCCAGGGGGATGGAGAGGTCGACAGTCGACAGTTTAAAGTAGAAAGCTGAGTCGGGGAGGCTAAAGGATGACGCTGAGGCGCGGAGTACGGTGGGGTTTCGCTGACAGGAACAAGGGCAATTCGTCCATATTGGCGCTGTTGTAGAGGCGGGTTGAAACGCAGACTGCTGGGATGACTGGCGAGATGATCATCGGACCCGTGGTGCTGGAGGGTGCGCACGTGCGGCTGGAGCCGCTCACGCGGGCGCACCACGCGGGATTGTGCGAGATCGGGCTCGCAGAAGAATTGTGGCGGTGGATTCCGATTCCGGTGCGGAATGCAGAGGACATGACCGCTTACATGGAACTGGCGCTGAAGGAGCAGGCGAATGCGTGTCGCTGCCGTTCGCGCAGATCGACAAATCAACCGGCCGAGTGATTGGCAGCACGCGGTACATGAATATCGAGAAGACACATCACCGCGTGGAGATCGGAAGCACGTGGATCGGGCTGGAGTGGCAGCGGACGGCGGTGAATACCGAGGCGAAATATCTGCTCATGCAGCACGCATTCGAGACGCTAGGATGCATGCGCGTGGAATTGAAAACGGACTCGCTGAATGCGAGATCGCGGGCGGCCATTTTACGAATCGGTGCGAAGGAAGAGGGAATTTTCCGCAATCACATGATCACGTCGAGCGGGCGCGTACGGCACACGGTGTATTTCAGCGTAGTGGACTCGGAGTGGCCCGAGGTGCAGGCGCGGCTCGAACGCAAATTGAACAGTCGAGACGTAGCGGGTTAGTTCGATAACTGCGTTGATTCGGAACGACTCGACGGGGCTCAAGGGAATTGCGCAACCAGGAGCTGCGGTTGGGATCAATTCAATCTAAGCAGACTGGGAATCTCAGTCGCCCTGGCTTAAGGACGATCTGCTGCTCTCGAATTTATCTTTGCTGCCCCATACTCGCAGATTCCAATTGTCGCCGATACGCGCAAAAAGCTGCTGCGCGAATTCCCGATCCCCCTGGCGAACGGCCATAAAAGCAAGAGCGTTTCGCTCGAAGTTGGTGACGCCGTACAGCTGCTCCAACGAAGCGAAGCCTTGCTTCACGCGATCCCAGGAAAGAGCGGGCGCCTCTGCCTTTGCTTTGCAACAGTTGAGGCTCAGTGCCAGTTGAAAGTAAATCGAGTCGCCCTCTGGTCCTCCGACACGGTCGGCGATGCTTTGCGCAAACGCTTCCGAATCTCCTGCCTTTCCATACCATTTGGGCAGCAGATAGTTCGCGTGACTGTTGTAAAGGTAGTAGTAGCCGGGCTCGACGGCATTTGCTTCGACGAGGAGTTGCTCGGCTCGTTTCTGGTCCCATCCCTGGGCGAGAGCCACGGTTTGCATCGCCTGGTACCAGTGCGGGTCGTTTGAGGAAACTGATTTAGCCTGTTCCAGAATCTCCTCGGCCTTCTGCACCCGCTCACGGAAATGCTTCCACGCGTCGGCAGTCACTTTGCTGCCTGGTCCACTGCCGCGAGCCTTCCATGCAAACCGCAAATAAGACTGCGCCAGGGCCACGCGCGGAGTGCTGGAATCGGGCTTGAAGTCAATCCAACTTTGCAGGCGCTGCATGTGGGCATTCCATACCGCGTCCGTGGCTGTCAGCGACCCCGGGCCCTGCACGACAGCATAGAAACTGTGTAGCTTCCAGGCGCCACCCGGAAACCGGGATTTTTGCGAACGGGCGGCGTCGGCGATTTCTTCGAGCTGCGCGAATTTCGCTTCATTAAAGAGGTTGCGCACAGTGGTCTGGAAGACGCTTGCCGGTTGAGAATCAACGTCGGCACCTTCATCGTTCAATGACGGGACTGCATCCTGAATAGCGACAGTACGCGTCGAAGCTGCCAGACTGATTTCCGCAAATTGTTGCGCAGAGACCAACGAGGAGGCGAAAACGCAAAGGAAGAGGGTGTAAGCAGCAGGCCTAAGTTCGAACACGCGGACACCTCCGCGACAGCTAGAAGCGGGGTAATTTAGCACATTTCCAGGAATTCCGGATCCCAGATTTCGGACGGCTCGGAACCACCCCTGTGGTCAGTATTCCATTAACGTCATTACTCTTTGGCGCACTCACCTCCACACTGCGACCCATTTCTCGTAACATAGTACTAGAAGTACTAGGCGGAACGCCTGTTACTGGTGTCGGGAGCCTCTGAAGCATGCCGGGATGAGCAGAAATGCCAACACTTAGCCGCCAAGCCGCAAGCTCGACGCTGCCAGCCGTTGGCACCAAGAACGAGGTATTTACCCGCCCGCGGCCCACGTATGTCCTGATCAGCCCGGTTCACAATGAGGAGAAGTTCATCGGCCGCATGATCGAATCCATCGCCGCACAGACTGTTTTGCCCGGGCACTGGTTAATTATAGATGATGGTTCCACGGACGCCACGCCGGAAATCGTCCAGGCTTACGCACAGCGATATGCGTTTATCGAACTAATCAGCCTTCCGAAGCGGAACAGCCGCAAACCCGGCGGAGAAGCCGTGATTCAGCAAGCCCTCGAAGTGGCGGGGCACTATCCCTATGATTTTCTGGCCCGTTTTGACGCGGACCTCGAATTTGGTCCCGACTATGTCGTAAGAATATTTGGTGAATTTGCCAAAGACGAGAAACTGGGAATCGCCGGCGGCGGATTGTACGTCGAGAAGAGAAAAGGCCGATTGGTGCTGGAAAAAGTTCCCAAGTACCACGTTCGCGGCGGGTTGAAAATGTATCGCCGGAAATGCCTGGAGGAGATCGGAAGCCTGTGCACCTGCATGGGCTGGGACACCATCGACGAGGTGTACGCCTGGAAGCACGGCTGGAAAACCAGAAGCTTCTTCGAAAATCGCGTGATCCACAGACGTCCGACGGGCGAAGGCCTCTCGGCAAGGGAGCTGTCTCGGAAGCGCGGGCAGGGCGAATACCACACTTGGAGTCATCCTCTGTTTGTTTTTCTTAAAGCCGTAAAAGTGGGCGCCACCAGTCCCACGAGAGGATTCCATTTCCTGGGCGGTTTTCTGGAATGTTACCGGAAACAAGAAGAACGATTGCAAGACCCTGACTTCAAGCGAATACGACGGAAGCAGCAATTGAGAAGGCTGGTTTCCGCCGGCATAGTAACTCAGCCGAAGTTGTAGTCGCGGAGATAAGGAGAGCTTTTTGGAGATCCCAGCAAGTCACGAAAAGCGCCGCAGTGAACGCGTCAAGCTGAGCGTGCCCGTGATCGTGACGACGGAGACAGTCGATCACGAACAGGCGCAGGAAGTGACGCGCACCATAACCGTGAACGCCCACGGGGGATTGTTCAAATTGAAGATGGAATTGCTGGTTGGGCAGCCGATTATTCTGACGAACATGAAGTCAAACGTGGAACAACGCTGCCGCGTAGTGCGCGTGGAGCATTTGCCCGGCCCTGAGTTTGGAATTGCGTTCGAATTTGACAGCCCCGCGCCGGAGTTTTGGCCCGTCGATTTTCGTCCGGCCGATTGGAATGTGGTACCGTCGGAAGCCTGAGCGTCAAGCGAAAAAGCGCCGCGTGTTTCGCGGATTTCGCGTCGTCTGCTATCCTCCCGGTCCATGTCATCCGCTGAAAACCAAGGGCGTGAGCTAACACAAGCGTGGTGGTTCTTTCCTGCGTTGATTGCGGCGATTTATTTCATCTTGCACATGCTGACGGCGACGCGCTACGGATATTTTCGCGACGCGCTGTACTACCTGGCTTGCTCGGACCATCTCGATTGGGGATACGTGGACCAGCCGCCGCTGATCGCGGCGATGGCGTGGATCGCCCGACACACGCTGGGGACTTCGCTGCGGGCGCTGATGGTGTGGCCCGGGCTGGCGGGTTGCGGACGAATCTTGCTGACGGCGGCGTTTGCGCGCGAGTTGGGGGCGCGGCGTTTTGGCACGCCGTTGGCGGCGATGCTGGCGGCGACTCCCGGAGTCTGGTATGTCATCGATCACCAGTTTGCGATGAATGCGTTCGAACCCCTGTTCTGGACCGGTTGCGCCTTCGTATTGCTGCGCATGATAAACACTGGAAATTCCAAGTTGTGGCTGGCGTTCGGAGCCGTGGCGGGATTGGGCCTGGAAAATAAGTATTCCATCGCGATATTTGCGTTTGCACTGCTGGCGGGCCTGCTGCTAACGGCGCAGCGCAGGCTGCTTTTTACCCCCTGGCTGCTGGCGGGCGGCGGCGTGGCGCTGCTGATTTTTCTGCCGAACCTCATATGGAACGTTCAGCATCACTGGCCGTTTCTCGAACTGATGCGCAATATCCGCGCTTCGGGGCGGGACGTGGTGCTCACGCCAGCGGCATTCCTCGGTCAGCAAGTCCTGCTCATGTCGCCGTTCAGCTTGCCCTTCTGGCTCGCGGGATTGTGGTTCTATCTTTTTTCCGCCGTGGGAAAGACTTATCGCGCATTTGGCTGGGCCTTCGCGATCACCATCGGATTTTTCCTGCTCGCCCACGGAAAGAATTATTATTCCGCGCCTGCGTATCCTGTGGTGCTGGCCGCGGGGGGCGTCGCGAGCGAACTTTTATTACGCGCGCGGTGGTTCGAATTGCGTCCCAGATGGCGGACGGGCGTGCAGGCACGCTGCTTCGTTTTGTTGATTCTGGGAATCGCGACGCAGATGCCGATTACGCTGCCGGTTTTGCCGGTGGAAACGCTTCTGCGTTATCAAGAGCACTTACCATTTTCCGTTCCGCGCTCGGAGCACTCGCACATGGGGGCGGCGCTGCCGCAACACTTCGCCGACGAATTCGGCTGGCCGGAAATGGCGGCGGCCGTGGCGCGCGTCTATCATTCTCTGCCGGAGAATGAGCAGCGCAAGACGGCGATTTACGCGAATAATTATGGCGAAGCCGGCGCGATCGATTTTTTCGGACCGCAATACGGACTGCCGAAAGCGATCTGCCCGCATCAGAATTATTTTCTTTGGGGCCCGCGCGAGTACACGGGCGAGATTGTGATTTTGGTCGGCTCCGCGAGGATCGAGGACGCGCGAAAAGTCTTTGCATCCGTGGAGCCGGTGGCCGACCTCGATAATCCGTACGCCATACCGATTGAAAACAGGCCGATCCTGCTGGCACGCGGGCTGAAAATGGACCTGCAACAACTCTGGCCGCAGCTGAAAGACTGGGATTAGGCCGCCAATTTAGGTGTTGGCCATCGCGGCACAGCTTCTCCCTCCCGCGCAACTATCCATGCACTATGGGGTTGAATAGTACGGATAGGAATTGTATCCGCTTGGAGGATGTACCAATGGCGTCTTTAGCTTTTCCTAAAATGAAGAAAATGTCGCTGGTTGTCGCGGCGGCGTGTTTGTGCGGATTGGTCGCTGCGGGATGCGACGACCACGTGCAAGTGACTCGCGACCCGGATATTCGCATTCGCAGAGGTGCGACCTGGGCGTGGCAGCCGGTTGCCGAACCGATGGCGGCACGCGATTCACGCAGGGTGCTTTCGCGGGATACGGTGGGGCGCAACGAGCCCGCAGGGCCGGTGGCGCGCGACGTACCGGCGGACAACCAGATCGTCCGCGACCGAGTTAAGAACGCGATTCAGCAGTCTTTGACCTCGAAAGGATTGGCGCAAGTCAGCGATCCGGCCACTGCGGATTTTCTGGTGGATTACCACTTTGCCGTAGAGCAGCGCAACGCGGTGCAGCCCGTCTATCCAGGCGCATATCCTGGACTGGTCTGTGGACCATACCGCTGCTGGGAAGGCTGGGGCTATGGTCCGCCGATGGTCGGCTACGAGCGCATTCACTTCCGCGAAGGAACGATTGTGTTCGACCTGACGCAGCAGGCCACGAAGCATCTGGTTTATCGCGCGGTGGGCGAAAAGCCGGTTCGGCGGGATACCTTCTCGCTCACGCAGGACGAGATCAACGGACTGGTAAATCACTTGCTGAAGGATTTGAAGACGCGAAAGTGAGCATCACACAAACGAATCGCGGGTCGTATTGGAAGGGACGGGCATCGCGCCTGTCCCTTTTTCTCTGGGTGATCTGCAGATTTTTTTCGATTGGATCCGTCACCTAAGGCAGCAGGCCGAACGCGGCGACGCTGTTGGGCGTGCCGATGTAGACTTTTCCGTTGACGACAACCGCCGTGATGAATTTGTTGGCGGAAAATTGATCGCGGTTGTTCGCGGCTTGGGTTGAATTGTACAACTCGGTAGCAAGATTGGTGGCGTCGTAGGCGTGCAGGACGCCATTGTTGCTATTTTCCACCACCCAGACGATGCCGTTGGTCGAACCGTTCGCGGAGATGCTCGGCGTCGCGCCAGGATAACCGAACGTATGGGCGCTCTGCGATGAGGGAGTCGTGGCCAATTTTCCGGTGACGATCGGAAACGCCTTGATGGAATCGCCCACCGCTCCGTAATACACCGTGCCATTGAAATAGCTTGGCTTCGCCCATACGCCGCCGGCCAGCTGGCCGTTGATCTGCTGATAGATGCTGTTGTCATTGCTGGCGTTGAACTTGCCCATGTTGTCGCGATCCACGACGTAAATGTTGGCGTCTTTTCCGGAGCCTACCGCCAGATGGCGCGTGGTGCCGGTGGAATCGACGACGTCGGGCAACAGCACCGGTCCGCCGGAGCCGAAATCGGTATCGGCGTTGGACTCCGATACCGTGTTCAGCGGCGTGAAGTAGTCGAGCAGCGTCAGCGGCGCGGTCGAAGAAACCTTCGCGAAGCAGTTGCCGCAATTCTTGTTCACCGGAAATCCATTGGCGTCGAGCGTCGTTCCGAAGTCGCCGTTGCCCACGATGAAATAAATGTTGCCGGAGGTATCGGCCGCGGGCGCGGTGCCTGCCATCCAGATGCCGCCTTCGTTGCCGTTGGGCACGAGATTCAGCACGCTGGTCTGCTGCAATGTATCGGCGCTATAGGACATCACCCAGGAAGTATAGGGACCGCCGTCGCAGTGCGAGCCCCACGTTGTGTAGACCGTGCCGCCGACCTCCAGCAGGCCGGGCCGCTCGTTGTATTGGCTGGGGTCAAAAACAACGTTTCCGTTGGAACTGTTGGCCCCGGTGCCCGGATAGGTTGCAGTGATTGTTGTCGGACCGCCGAAGAGGTCGGCGCCGGTGGTCAGACTGAGCGCGTGGATGCGGTGAATGTAATTCCCGCCGGAAGTTTTGGACACGGCAACCAGGTAGATGGCGTTGCGCGTGCGGTCGATGACCGGTGTGGAGGTGATGCCGATCTCCGGCGTCACTTGACCGCAACCGCGGTCGTCGCTGGAGGTTTCTCCGGAGGCCAACACCGAGTGTTGCCACAGGATGGTGCTGGTGTTGCCGTTCACGCTGTCGGCGTCGAAGGCAAACACGGAGTCGTGCTCGGTGACAACGTAGAGAACGTTTTTCGTTCCGACGTTCGGGATGACGACGTTCGATAAATAGAGTGGTTGGGCGTCAACTCGGCCATCGACGTTGAACGAGCCGAGCTTTCCGAACGTCGTCTGATTCACGTTGGCGGGGGTGAGCGTCGTTTCGTTGATGTTTTGGCCCGAACGCAGGTTGTCGTAGTGATAGGTGGTGACGTCAACGCCGGAAGTTGGTGCGGTCGCGGGGTTAACGGTGAGCGTCGCCAAATTGCTGGTGACGCTACCCACCGAGTTGCTCACAATTACGTCAAACGTCGAGCCAGAGTCGCCGGAAACGGTAGGGGGAGTCGAATAACTCGCCGAGGTAGCGCCGCTGATGTTGGCTCCATTTTTCTGCCACTGGTAAGTCGGCGCGGGTGTGCCGGTGGCAACCACGCTGAACGTCGCCGCTTGTCCCACGGTCACGGTTTGATTCGCAGGCTGCGTGATGATCTTGGGCGCGGCATTATTGGATGTCGATGAAACGGTCAGCGTGGCCGAGTTGCTGGTTGCGGTGCCGACGGAATTGGTGACTACTACGCAGAACTGCGATCCGTTGTCCGAAGTTGACGTTGCAGGCGTGGTGTACGAGGAGCCGGTGGCCCCGGCGATATTCGCAGTGTTCTTCTGCCACTGGTAGCTGAGCGGAGAAGTCCCGCTGGCGACTACGGTGAACGTTGCCGTTTGTCCCGAACTAACGGTTTGGTTTGTGGGCTGCGTTGTGATGGTCGGAGCTACTGGGCTGGCAGTGACGGTGAGGGTCGCGGTTGCGCTGGTGACGCTGCCGGCGGAATTGCTCACGACCACGTCGAACTTCGCGCCATTGTCCGTCGTGGCGGTTGCTGGCGTGGAGTAGCTGGCCGAGGTGGCGCCCGCGATGTTCGCGCCGTTCTTCTGCCATTGATAGGTCAGCGGCGCGGTGCCGCCGGCAGTGACCGTAAAAGTCGCGCTCTGCCCTACGGTGACGCTCTGATTCGCGGGCTGTGTGGTGATGGAGGGCGCCGTCGGGTCGCTGGAATTATTCGCGGAATTGCCGGGATTCACTACCCCGGAGCAACCCGCGAGCGTGAGCGTCGCGAGTATCGCGGCACAGCAGAAGGTCACTTGCTTGGCACAAGCTGATCGGCGCACGCGTAAGCCCCCGTGGAAATCCCGCGTCCGGGTTGCGTTCACGCGCGGGCTCCGGCCAAAATAAGTGCGAGCCGCACGTCTACGTGCGACGCGCGTCTTTGCGTGCATTTAGGTTAGGGATCAGAAAAGACAATTACATCTGGCCCGGGGGACAGTTGTAGACCACTGCCCTTTCGGTCCCCTCGGCATAGCGCGACTTCCTGGCACCGGTCCAGGCACGCTATTTAAGCGATCGTAAGTATCGCTTCATAGTAACTATTGGGTAATGGATCAGTTTCCGGCTAGGCGACTTACCCGGCAAGTGGAATTGAATCGCTGAAGAAACTGTTTCCGAGTTGACCGTGGTTCGAGACTAATCCCGACAGGGCTCGCTGAGGCGGCTAGTGGCGGGCTCAACCAGCGAGCGCCCTTGTGCCAGAGTTTCAAACCACAACTCCAACAAACTCGGAACGGTCAAAAAACCTCACAAGTCTCCATCGGTATTGACACATATAGATATCACTTGATATAGATATTCGCATGCCTAAAGTCGACCTTCAGAGGTTCATTCCACTTAAGACTCACTGGTTTCACATCCTGCTCACGCTTGCCAGTGGGGAGCAGCACGGCTACGGAATCATGCAGGAAGTCCTGAATCGATCCACCGGAAAAGTGCGGCTGTGGCCCGCGACCCTCTATGGATCGATCAAGCGGCTAATCGATGCGGAACTGATCGAGGAATCCGACGAACGGCCCGCTCCGGAACTGGACGACGCGCGACGCCGCTACTACCGCCTGACGCCCCTCGGCAGGGGCGTGCTCGACGCGGAATGTGAGCGCCTGGAGGAATTGGTTCGCACAATTCGGGTGAAGCAAGGGATGGTGACGGAATGAATCTCGCATGGCGGATATACCGCCGGCTGGCGCAAGCGTTCCCGCACGAATTCAAACTGGCTTATGGCGCCGACGTGATGCAACTCGGGGAGGACGTGGTGGAAGAGATAGCCAAGAGACAAGGAGTCGCCGGGCTAATCCGGCTCCTCGTCGATATCGCGATACGCGTACCGGTGGAATACCTGAGCGAAATGCGCGGCGATCTGCGTTATGCGTGGCGAGCGCTGAGGAAGTCGCCGGGATTTGCGCTGGTGGGGATCGTTTCGATGGGACTGGGAATCGGGCTGACGACAAACGTGTACAGCTCGAGATGGGAAATGCTGTTCCGTGAGCTGCCGGCGGCGGCGAATGCCAAAAATTTGGTGATGATGCAACAGTCGGCGGACGGTGATATCGCTGCCGTCTCGTATTACTACATCGAGCAGTTTCGGGAACAGAAGAATCTGTTTACCGGGGCCGCGGCATTTGAGACCAGCATCCCGTTCAATGTCACGTACCAAGGAGAACTGAATGCCAAACCGGAGCGCGTCTTCGGGCAACTCGTGTCGCCCGATTATTTTTCCGTGCTCGGCGTGCAAGCGCAACGCGGCCGAGTGCTCAGCTCCGCAATTGACATGTCCGGTGACGCACCCGTAGTGGTCGTAAGCGATCGTTTCTGGCGCAATCGCCTCAACGCCTCTCCCAACGCCGTGGGGCAACTACTGCGCCTGAATGGGCAAATCGCGACGATCGTGGGGATCACGCCCAAGAATTTCAATGGCGCCCTTTCTATCAACCCTTCCGAGCTGTTCGTTCCGATCACAGCCCCCGCCGCGCTCGCTCCGGAGCTGGCCAACGACGTGGTG
>Ga0187871_10004555_pt1 | contig 10340 bp, 8 predicted proteins | sample June2016WEW_16_1_FD_132988 | JGI IMG/M metagenome (GOLD analysis project Ga0187871, IMG submission 132988) | Peatland microbial communities from SPRUCE experiment site at the Marcell Experimental Forest, Minnesota, USA - June2016WEW_16_10 | ecosystem: Environmental > Terrestrial > Soil >...
AAGTCGCACGCCGCGGTCGCGGCGGAACTATTGGGAGACGAGGAGCTGGTCTGGGGAGTGCTGCGGGACCTGGAGACGTCTAAGCTCGATGAGAAACATAAAGCGCTGTTCCGGTTCGTCGATAAAGTAAACCATGATTCGCCGCGCATCGGCCCCGACGATATGAAACCGCTCTACGCCGTTGGCTGGGAAGACGACGCCATCTATCTGGCGATCACGGTGTGCGCCATGTTCAATTTCTACAATCGCTGGATCGATGCCAGCGGCGTACATGCCCTGTCCGATGAAGCCCACCGCGCGGGCGGAAAGCGCACCGCGCTCCACGGCTATGCCCGCAGCTAGCGCCGCGCGCGGACGCATCTATCCGGGGTGGCGGGTGGTCTTGGCCGCCTACTGCGGAGCGATGGTCAGCTTCGGCTCGCTGCTGGTTTTCACCTTCAGTATCTTTCTGAAGCCTTTAAGCGGCGCATTCGGGTGGAGCCGCGAGTCGGTTTCCGCGGCGTTTGGATTCGCGGCGCTTACCGTGGCGGTCTGCTCGCCGCCGCTCGGCCACCTGCTCGACCGGTTTGGACCGCGCCGCGTCATTCTCCCCTGCATGGCGATCTTCGGCCTGGCATTCGGGTCGCTCGGATTCCTCACTCCGCGGCTGGCGCATCTCTACGCCATCTTTGTGCTGCTGGGCATCGTAGGGAACGGCACCACCCAGATGGGTTATTCGCGCGCGGTCTCCACCTGGTTCGATAAACGGCGCGGACTGGCGCTGGCGTTGGTGATGGCCGGCGTGGGAACGGGCTCCATGCTCTTCCCTCCCCTTGCGCAGACTTTGATCGCCGGATACGGATGGCGCACGGCGTACATGGTGCTGGGAGCGCTGGTGCTGCTGCTGGGACTTCCCCTGACGGCGCTCTTTGTCCGCGAACGGCCTCGCGACCCGCACGCCGCCGCGGATTCGAGCGGCCGCACCGCCAGCGGTTTCGCCGGCTCTACCGTATCCGAAGGACTGCGTTCCCGCGCCTTCTGGATCCTGATTGGCACGCTGCTGTTGAGTTCGGTGAGCATGAATGGCGCCATTACGCACCTCTCGCCGCTGCTGACGGACCGTGGCGTGTCCGCTTCGAGCGCCGCCCTGGCGGCATCCCTGTTGGGGATGGCCAGCTTCTTCGGAAGGCTGCTCGCCGGCGTGCTTCTCGACCGCTTCTTCGGACCTCGCGTGGGCTTCGGTTTATGCGCCATGTCCGCGGCGGGTATTCTAATTCTGGCCCGCGCCGGTTCGAGCGCGCCTGGAATGGCCGCCGCGGTGCTGATCGGACTGGGCGTTGGCGCGGAAGCGGCACTCACGCCTTATCTCCTGACGCGCTATTTCGGCTTGCGCGCATTCTCCACTCTCTATGGATTCACCTGGACCGCTTACGCGATGGCGGGCGCGATCGGTCCGGTCTGGATGGGCAAAGCCTTCGATGCCACGGGATCGTATGCAGCCCTGTTGACCCTCTTGTCCGGCGCTACGCTGGCGGCGGCCGGGCTTCTGCTTCTGCTGCCGCGCTATCCGCCCGGTTGGGCCGTGGCGCACGCTTCAGCGTGCCGGCGGGACTTTTAAGTCCCGCAGAGGCAGCCTCAGATAAATAGCACCGGGCGTAGGATCGGGCATATAAGGACCGATCTGCTCAAATCCCAGCCGTTCGTACATCGCCAGGGCCCGCCGCATCACGGGCATGGTGTCGCCCAGCATTTAGCAATAACCGGCCGCGCGCGCTTCGCCAATAACCCATTCGAGCAGCGCCAGCCCGGCTCCCTGACCGCGGAACCGGGGCCGCACGTAGAGCCGCTTGGCTTCCGCACGCGAATCGTCCAGCGCACGAAGCGCGATGCAGCCGGCAGACTCGCCATCCACCATCGCCAGCGCCAACCGGCCGGATGGAGGCGCGTAATAGCCGGGCAGCGCCGCCACTTCCGCCGCAAAATTCTGAAAGCAGGGTGTGAAACCGAACGACTGCCAATACTCCTCAAATAGCCGCCGCACAACCGGGATGCGGTCGACGGTAAATGCGGAAACGATCTCCATTTCAGACAGTTTAGATTGTTCTACTCAGTGGGTCATCGAATAGACCACGTAATTCACACCGATGCGAATGCCCAGCGCCGAGTATTTCTCGGGATAGTGCGGATCGTCCGCCCACTCCCACGAGTCTCCGATGTCGGAGTTGAACGCGATGGCCACCATCACCCGGTTGTGGTCGTCGTAAATGCCCCGCCAGCGCGGATTCTGCCCGCCATTCACCGTCGAATCCGGGTTGCGGTTCGTGGTGCCGCGCGCCAGCGCCCACTCTCCGGGTATCTGATACCGATCGTCCAGATTATAAATCGTATGGAAAATGGCGTCGCTATTGTCGATTTCCACGATCTGCCGGTCGGGGAACACGCGCTCGATGCTCTCATAGAAACGGTCCCACTCTTCGCTGCCCCAGAAATCATCCAGCATCAGGAACCCCCCGCGCAGCAGATACTCGCGCAATTTCGCGGCTTGCGCGTCGGTCAGTTTCCAATCGCCCATTTCCCCGGCGCACAACCAGGGCCAGTTGTAAACGTCGTCTCCATCGTCGAGATTCACGGGCTGTTCCACCGACCGGGCGTGAATGCGCGTCAGACGCCGGATAGCCTGCGCGAAATGGCGATCCGCGCGGGGATAGTCCTGCGTCCAACTGGTGCCGCCTTGCCGCCAGTCCACCCTCCCGCCGAAGCGGCGTGCCCATCGCCCAAAGCGCGCGTTGGGATGGGGCGGATACATCAATCTGCCGAAGACCCACTCAGCGCTTTGCTGCCAGTCTGCAGGCAACGCCACGTCGTCGTAGGGTTCCAGGCTGGGGTACACCCGGAAGGGTTGCTGGGCCGCGCACAAAACCGTGAGCAGCACCACGCCGGCCCACCATGATTTGGGTAGATGCAACGTCCAGCCTCAATTCAATCCGCGCGCTACGTACAGATCCGATTGCGCGCTCACATAGTTGTAGGCGTAGGCTTGCCCATCCGGCGTAACATGCAGGTCGTGAATCTCCAGTACCGGCTGCGCCGGATGAATCGTTTTCCACGCCGCCCGCTTCCCCGTAGCGATTTCCACGATGGACACCGGAATGCTATCCGTCGCTTCCCCGTCGGGCACCACGTAAACGGACCGGCTGTCCTGGCGCCAACCGATGACGGCCTCGCCACGCGCGACTCCCTTGACTTCCTGCGCGGCTGCTCCATCTACTGGATAGACCCGCCAACCGCCCTGCAGAGTGGGTATCAGGACCTGCCCGCGGTCCGGCGACACGTAGTAAGCAAAGGCGTCCGCCACGCCTTCCGGGCACAGCGGCTGCACCGCGCCGCGTCCCGCGTCCCACACGAAGCACTGCCAGTTCTTGCCGGGGAGCCGCCCGAACACCAGGAAGCGCGACTCGCCGGCCAACCAGCCGTACACGACTGCCGCGGCCAGACCTGGCACTTTCTGCTCGGTCTCTTCTCCCGGACCGGTGGGCGACAGCACAAAACGGCGTGAGCCATCGGCATTCAACGTGTAGCCGGAGGTCCAATTGCCATCCGGAGACAGGCGGTAGGCATGTCCGTCGCCCAGGCGAACCGCCGCCGATCCGTCGGTCCTGCGCAGGTAGACACTGCCCTTTTGGCCGCCGCTCTCCCCCGCGATGTTGGCCGCGATCACCCGCCCGTCGTCGGAGATTCCCGCCACCCTGCCCGAGTCCAGGCACGAGAGGTCATGCTCGGCGGTGTCTTCCGGCGCCTTGCCCAGGATTCCAAGCTGCTCCGAGCCGGTGCTCAACAGCAGATCGCCGTTGCGGGCAATATCGTAGAGCTTGACTTGGGATGGCAGCCGCAGCGCCACCCGCCGCTTGCCTTTCAGATCGAGCGCATAAACGGTGCCCGGCTCGCTCGGATCGAAGGAGCGAAACCAGATCTCTGTACCCTTCGGATTCCAGCACAGCGAAGCCGTTTCGCCCGTCGTATTCTGACCCGAAACCGCGCCCAGATCGGTCTTACTCCCCTTGCGGTCCACCACCGCCATACCGATGGCAGTGCCGTTGGTGCGCGTGACATAGGCCACGTGCTCGCCGTCGGGAGACACACGGATCATCCACAACGGCCAGCCGATCTTATCGACGAGCACGTTGCCAATCGGAAATTCCAGCCGGTTGATGCCGTGGACGCGCCGCAACACGGCCATCGACGAGCCGTCCGGCGCATAATCGGCGGCCAGCACGCCATCGAGCAGCGGCCGGGTCTGCCCGCCGGAGAAGGACGCTCCCAACAGCTTTCCCGTCGAATAATCGCCGAATGGCGGCGCGATCAGGGCCATCTCCTGTTGCTCCGAGATCCCCATCAGGTGACTGCCCGCCGGCATCTCAAGGTCGCGCGATTCGGGACTCCCCGGCACGGCCAGGTAAATATGCGAAGGGCCCCCTTCCCAGTTCGCCTGGTAAATCACATCCCGGCTGTGCGGCACAAAGCGGGCCGCCAACACGAATCCTCTGCGGAAAGTGATGCGCTGGAAAGAAGGACTATCGTGTTGGAGGGCGCGATCCCGGATCAGGAACCCCAGCGCGAATAACGCCAGTCCGCCGAGGACCGCGCCCCCAGCCCAAATCCAGGGTTTGCGCGCCGCGCGGCCGGGCGCGACCATCGGCTGTATGGTGGTGGCGTTCGCCCCGCAAACCGAGCGCAGGGCAAACGCCAGGTCGGCGGCCGATTGAAAGCGCTGCTCGGCCCGTTTCTCCAGGCAGCGGCGCACGATCGTGGTCATGGCCAAGGGCAACCTGGCCTGCTCGCCCTCGAAGTCGACGGGCTCCGCTTTTAGGATCGCATGCATGGTTTCGACGCCGGTGGGAGCCTGGAAGGCGCGCTTCCCCGTCAGCATTTCGTACAACACGCAACCGAAGCTGAAGATATCGGAACGCGCATCGGCCGGCTCGCCGCGCACCTGTTCCGGCGACATATAGCCGACCGTGCCCATCACTACTCCGGGCTCGGAAAGGGCTAGCGCGATGGTCGCGGTATTTTCGCCGAGGGCCGGCCCGCTTTGTTTAGCTAAGCCGAAATCGAGCAACTTCACCTGCGCGGCGCGCGTGACCATCGCGTTCTCGGGCTTAAGGTCGCGATGCACGATGCCCAGCGCATGCGCGGCGGCCATGCCATCGGCCATCTGGCCGGCGATCTCCACGGCCTTGCGTAAAGGCAGCGCGCCGCGGTCGAGCAGAGCGCGGAGCGGCTCGCCTTCCACCAGTTCGGAGACGAGATAGGCGCGCCCATCGTCCTCGCCGACGTCGTAGATGGAAACGATATTGGGATGATTCAGCGCACCCAGCGCGCGGGCTTCCTGTTCAAAGCGCGCGCGGCGGGATGGATCGCCGCTCACCTCCCGGGGCAGGATCTTCAATGCTACCAGGCGCTGCAAGCGGCGGTCGCGCGCCCGCCATACCTCGCCCATACCACCCTCGCCCAGCTTGTCGAGGATTTCGTAGTTGCCCAGCACCTTTCCGGTCACTTCTAGCAACTATAGCGCGGGCCACGCGGGCATGCACGATGGGAATTGCGGGGCGCGTGTCCCGTTTTGCTCTAGAAATCCGCTTCTGCTCTATGAGGGTCACTCGAAAGCGTTACGGCCCTTGGTGTAGGTGTTTAAATCGAACAACCAGAGGGAACACATGTCGGACCAACGCGCAAATAACAGAAGACGCCTTACCGTATTGAGCATTTACCTATGCACCTGGATGTTAGGGGCGGCGCCCGCCGCGGCTGCGGTGACGCCTGTCATCACGTCCGCCAAGGCGGATCTCGCGATCAGCCCGCCTACCATCACGATCACCGGCAGATACTTTGGCAGCATTACGCCAGGGGTCACCCTGGACCAAGTCACGCTGGTGGTGACCACGCACACATCCAGTTCCATCACGGCGCTGCTCCCGGCGAATATCAACCCGGGGTCGTATCAACTGGTGGTCACCAATTACTCGCTGGAGTTGGAGGCCGCTTTCGACGTTACGATTGGGGCTGTGGGCCCCGAAGGGCCTGCCGGGCCGGCGGGGTCCGAGGGGCCGGCGGGCTCAACCGGGCCGATTGGTCCGCAGGGGCCTGCCGGAGCGACAGGATCGCAGGGAGCCCCGGGCGCGACTGGTGCTACGGGACCGATGGGACCTGCCGGACCCATGGGAGCGCAAGGTTCGCAGGGCGCAACCGGGGCCACCGGCGCTACCGGACCGCAGGGTCTGACCTGGCAGGGTACCTGGAACAACTCCGCGACTTACAACCTGAACGACGCGGTCAACTTTAACGGTACGAGTTACATCAGCCTGATCGCCAACAACACCAACAACCAGCCGGACAATGTTCCAGCCGACTGGAGCGTGGTGGCAAACGCGGGCGCGCCGGGAGCCGCTGGGGCGCAGGGCGCGCCTGGAGCTACAGGCGCTACCGGGCCGATGGGGCCCATTGGGCAGCAAGGTGCGCAAGGTCCGCAGGGGGCGCAAGGCACGACGGGAGCCACGGGCGCGACCGGGCCGCAAGGCCTGACCTGGCAGGGCGTGTGGAACAATTCCAAAGCCTATAACCTGAACGACGCGGTGAGTTACAACAGTTCGAGTTACATCAGCCTTGCCGCCAATAACTCCGGCAATGAGCCGGACAACACGCCGGCTTCCTGGAGCGTGCTCGCCAGCATCGGCGCGACGGGGCCCGCGGGTCCGACGGGAGCAACCGGCGCGACAGGTTCCCAAGGGCCAGCGGGAGCCCAGGGACCGCAGGGCACCACAGGCGCGACAGGCGCAACGGGAGCGGCGGGCGCCACGGGCCCGATCGGGCCGCAGGGCGCAACTGGCGCTACGGGGGCGACAGGGCCTGGCGGTCCTGCCGGACCGCAAGGGACGCCGGGCGCGCAAGGGCCGGCCGGAGCCACAGGAGCGACCGGAGCCATGGGAGCGACCGGAGCGACGGGTGCGACCGGCGCCACTGGAGCGCAGGGCCCTGCCGGACCTACGAACATCTACTACACGGCTCCGAACTCAAACGGAACTCCAATCGAGATGACGAGTTCGAACGCGTTTTACAACGTGGCGACACTGACTCTTCCCGCGGGCAACTACTTGATCACATCCAAAGTCACCGTGGCCAACGCCGGCGGCGGGGACGTTGAAGTCGTGTGCCAACTCTATCCTCTTAGCGGAAACTACGCCCAGGCGGACCTGCTGCCCGACAATGGAACGGTGGGCATCTGGCTGGCAACCCTTCCGCTCGAGACGGTGGCTACGTTCGGGACCACAACCGCTGTGACTCTAGAGTGCGAAGCGGCACCGGGCCCGCTAACTGTATTCCTTTACTATCCGAGCATCATCGCGACTCCGGTAACCACGGTCACCACGCAGTAAGCAGTAGGGCCAGAGCCGGCTGAAAGCCGGCTGCGGGCAGAATTGCCCGCCCTCCAAAAACCGAATAAGCTATCCTGCCGGGGACGCGGGGGCGGCCTCGGCGGCTTGTTCCGCCACGCATACGGCGTGACGCATGATGCGCTCCAGATGGCGGCAGATCAGCAGCAGGTTCACATAAGCGGTGACGTCGCCGGGAGCCGAAGTCAACAGAGCTACCTTCTCGGCCAGGGCATGGCATTCGGCGCGAATCGCCGCCTCGCGCGGCCGCGCCGAAAGCGCCAGGCCCTTGTCCTGGTTCCGCCAGCTTTCGATGGCCGCCGCGAGGATCTCCCGGATCTTGGCGCCGATATCGGAGATCTGGCTCAGAATCTGGGACGGCAGCCTGCCTTGCTTCGCCGAGCCCAAGCCCACCATTTCGTAGGCATAGTCGCCAATCAGTTCCAGATCCACGATGGCGTCCAGTGCCCCGGTGATCAATCGCGCGTCACGCGCGACCGGCGATTGCAAGGTAATCAGGTTGAGGCACTGGTCGTGGATCAGGCGGTGCTGATGATCGGTGCGGGCTTCCAGTTCGCTCGCCCAGGCCGCCCCATCGGGGCTCGGATCCACCACCGCGCGCAACCCTTCGGCGAGGAGCGCCATGGTGGTTTCGCCCATTGCGATCAAATTCTGGCGGACGGCGTCCAGTTCGCCGGCATAGCGTGTTCTCATCATGATTGAATTCCCGGAAGGAGCGCCGGGCGCGGCAAACGACTGCCGGCCGTCACGTCAGGAAGGCTAGCCGGTCAGTCTCATACAGTTGTGCAAACACCTTCATTGGGTGCGGCGCCCACACGCTACATCGACGGGAAAACGCACGTCCAGAAATCGCTGGATCAGGCGTCCCGCGCAGCGCACTATAGCTTTCGTTCTCGTCCGCATGTTCGTTACCGCTATCTTGCCAGCATCACCACGTGATAGACCACCAGCAGGACCATCAGAATGAGGTACGCCCGCAGGCTCAGCAGCGAGAACCGCACACTCCGCGTCATTGGCATAGGGCCAAGCGCCTCGGTATCCACCTTAGTCTCGATCACGTCATCCAAGGGATGTACCACTAAGAACTGTTCGTTTTTCATCGTCGTTTCTCCATTAAGTGGTTGGGCCGCCGATGGCGGACGGGAACAGATTTGGCGCGGTCACCTGCGCCGCCAGGATCAGGGATAACATGAACAGGACCGCGATAATCGTCCAGTTCACCCAGTTATTCCAGGGCTTGTTGGCATACTCGCCCAGGAGTTCCTTATCGTTCAGCAAAAGCTGCAGGAAAATGATCGCGGACGGCAGAATTACGCCCGCCAGCACCTGCACGCCGAGAATAATCAGTTGCAGCGGCGCGCGCGGAATGAGCACGATGCCCGCCGCACCGGCTACGGAAGTCAGATATAGCGCGTAGAACCCGCGCGCCTCGCGCCACGGCAACTGCAGGCTGTGCGGCCACCCGCGTACCTCGCCGTATGCCCAGGCGCTCGAAAGCGAAATCGCAGTGGTGCCGAGCACCGCCGCGTTGATCATCATCAGCAGGATGATATGGCGCATCATCGGCCCCGCGAAGGTGCCGATATCCGCCGCCATTTGCGCCGGATCGGTGAAGCGGAACCCGTGCGTGAGCGAAGCCGACCCGGCGATCATCATGCAAACGGCCGCGGTAACCGTCACGCAGGCGCCCAGGAACGTGTCCAGGCGGGCCCACTTCAGGTCGGCAAAGCGCAGCCGCTTGTCGGCGATGCAGCTTTGCTGGAAGAAGAGCTGCCACGGCGCGATGGTGGTGCCCACGATCGCGATCACCAGAAACATCAGGTCTGCCGTGATTCCGCCTGAGGGCATGGAAGGCACCAGCGCGTGCTTCACGATCTGCCCCATGGGCGGGCCCAGCCGGAAGGCGATCCAGAACCAGGCGAAATCCAGGAGGCACAGAAAGACCACCGTGCGCTCCCAACGGCGATAACTGCCGGTCAGGACCAGGAGCACGAGCGCCACCGCCGCCAGCGGCACGCCGTAGCGGGGATCGACGCCCATCTTGGTGAGGGCCAGATTGATGGCCGCAAATTCCGTAACCAGGGTAAGGAAGTTGACCAACTGCAGGTCCACCAGCGAGAACAACCCCCACCATTTGCCGAAACGCTGATAGATCATGGCGGCATGGCCCTTGCCCGTCGCGATTCCCAGCCGCACGACCATTTCCTGTATGAAATAACAAACGGGCAATAAGAGCAGAACGATCCAGAGGAGATGGGTGCCGTATTGCGCACCGGCCTGGCTATAAGTGGATACCGCGCCGGCATCGTTGTCCGCGACCATGACGATCAGACCCGGGCCGAAGACCATTAGGAACGTCAGGAGGTCGCGCATCCATTTGGATTTCACGACGCGGCCGCGAACCGGCTGGGTATCGGTTTCCACGCCGGCGCCGGAACTTGCAGCGGAGACGGCCGTGGGCATGATCAGGGTTTTGTTCGTCATCGCCTTCCCTCCTTTCTTCGAAAACGCAGGGGCACACGCCCCAGCTACCGCCTGCTGGTATGCCGCGTGCCGGCAAAGCCGTAACGCAAAATACCGCAGCGAGCGATCAGGTCAATTGGTTTGGAGGGAGAGGGAAACTGCCACCTCGGCCCCCGCGTTCACCACCGATTCAAGCGAGTGGAAGAAGCACGGGCGAGGCGATAGAGGAGGGTTGCCGCTACCGGGTCACTACCGTTTCTTCCACGATTTGCCCGTCCGTACTAGGAGGGCGATCGTCTTTGGGTTCCATATACCTTTCTGGAGGCGAGAGAAGACTGGCGGGAAATGAAAAAGCCATTTCCCCCGGCGCAGAGAAATGGCCAACTATCGCAGAACGATCGCTGACGGATTCCCCAACGGGTCCAAGCTTCAGCACCGCGCGCCGTGAGA
>Ga0187871_10004556_pt1 | contig 10340 bp, 14 predicted proteins | sample June2016WEW_16_1_FD_132988 | JGI IMG/M metagenome (GOLD analysis project Ga0187871, IMG submission 132988) | Peatland microbial communities from SPRUCE experiment site at the Marcell Experimental Forest, Minnesota, USA - June2016WEW_16_10 | ecosystem: Environmental > Terrestrial > Soil >...
AGATCGTCAGCTACGCGGCCGAGTCCAAAGACCCCGTCCTGCCGGTCCGGGCCTGCATGACCGTTAACGTGACGCTCAGGTTCGTGCTGCTCTACGGGGTCCAGCGGGCGGCTCTTGAGCTGGCGGCGCAGGACATCACGGCCGCGCTGGCCGACGGGGCGCTGAGTGAGCTGCCGGTCACCAGGTTCGGCCTGGACGACATCGCCGCCGCGCAGGAGGCTGTCGAGGCCGGCGTCGTCGGCAAGGTGCTCGTGATTCCTGGCTGACGGTGGTCACCGCGGGCACCACGAACGTCGGCCGCGCCGGGACGACAGCCGGGGAACTGGCGGGACTGGCCCGCGAATCCCGTTAATCCGGCCAGGTCTTGGCCCTGAACGGATGCGATGGTCAGACCACCGGCCGGGCGCGGACCTCAGCCGGCGTGCCGGTCGCTACGGTGCTTGTTCAGGTAGTCGAGGTAGAGCGGGCGCAGCGAGTCGGCGATATCGCCCTCGCCGGACTCGAACACGTCGGAGATCAGTGACGACAGCTTGATCGCGTCCCAGCCCGCGGCGTCGGGGTGACCAGCGGCCGCTTCGCCTGCCGGGATGGCACGCAGCAGCTCCCACAGGAAGGGGACGTCCAGGTGCCGCAGCGCCCGGTGCACCGCTAGATCGTGCAGCTGCCGCGAGGAGAGCGCCTCAAGATTGTCCAGGTCGGTCATGGGATGCACCTTACCGGGGTCGGGCAGGCTGGTTGTTCCGCGCAGGCCGCCGTGCCGGGCCCGCGCCCGGCATGGTGAGGTGTAAGACATGAAGATCGCAGTATTCGGCGCCGGGGGCGCCATCGGGCAGGCGATCACCGGGGAGCTGCTGGCGCGCGGGCACACCGTCATCGCCGTCACGCGGACCAGCGCGCCGATCCCCGGCCTTGTCGTTCAGGTCGCCACCGGCGACGCGGCGGACCCGGCCTCGGTCGCCAGGCTCGCCGCAGGCCAGGATGCGGTCGTGTCGGCCACCGGCCCGCGCCGTGGCACCGAGAATGAGGAGGACAGCCTGGTCGGCGCCGCGATGGGCCTGATCGACGGGGTGCGCAAGGCAGGCGTGCGCCGCCTGGTCGTGGTAGGCGGGGCGGGCAGCCTTGAAGTGGCGCCGGGAGCCCGGCTGGCTGACACGCCCGAGTTCCCGCCAGCGGCGAAAGCTCTGGCCCTCGCGCACGCCAGCGCCCTCGATATCTACCGCGAGGTCGAGGATCTGGACTGGACTTATGTCAGCCCGGCCGCGGTCACCGGTCCGGGTGACCGGACCGGCGCGTTTCGGATCGGCGGCGACCAGCTGCTGGCCGATGCGGCGGGCAACAGCCGGATCAGCATCCCTGACTTCGCTATCGCGGTCGGTGACGTGCTCGAACGCGGCGAGGCGATCCGCCGCCGTATCACCGTCGCCTATTAAGCCTGGCGGTGCCCGGGGCGGCTTGCGCCGCGGCGTCCCATGCGGGACGCTGGCACCGGAGTAGCCCTGGCTGACTGTCTCGCCGGCCGGGTGCCGCGGCTATCGTGACGAGCTTCCCGCGCATATCGCCGGGAAGCCGGTTTGATCACGGGGGATTGGCCTGCGGAGACGGAAGGCGGCTCGATGACAGGCGACCAGGACGGGCGCGGGGCCCTAGCCGCGCGTGAGCCGGTGGCGTTCGATACCGGAGTAGCCCATATCGCCCGGGTCTACGACTACTGGCTGGGCGGGAAGGACAACTTCGCCGCCGACCGGAAGCTGGCCGAGCAGTTCATGGCGGCCGATCCCGCGGTGATCGCCGGAGTCCGCAGCAACCGCGCGTTTCTCGGCCGGGCCGTACATTTCCTGGCCGCTGAGGCGGGCATCCGCCAGTTCCTCGATATCGGCACCGGCATTCCCACCTCGAACAACACCCACGAGGTCGCGCAGGAAGCAGCCCCGGCCTCGCGGATCGTCTACGTCGACAACGACCCGATCGTGCTACTGCACGCACGCGCCTTACTGACCAGCGATCCGCGGGGCGCCACCGCCTATGTCGAGGCCGACGCGCGGGACACCGGGCTGATCGTGCAGGAGGCCGCGGCCACCCTGGATCTCAGCCGGCCGGTGGCGCTGATGCTGGTGGGCCTCCTGCACTGCATTCCCGACGACGATGACCCGCGCGGGCTGGTAGCTGTGCTGATGGACGCGCTACCGGCGGGCAGCTATCTGGTGATCTCGCACCCGGCCTCCGACATTCACGCCGAAGCGATGGCCGAAGGGGCGACGCTGATGAACCGGTCGATGGCCGGGAAGATCACTTTCCGGCCGCATGCGGAGGTGCTGCGCCTCTTCGACGGCCTGGAGCTTGTCGAGCCTGGTCTGGTGTCGACGACCCAGTGGCGGCCCGGCCCGGGCGCCGACACAAGGCCGTTGCCTGGCTGGGCGGGCGTCGCGAGGAAGCCATCGCGGACCGAATCGCCGTCCCCGGGGAGCCGTTAGCGGGCCGTCGGTCCGCCGTAACGGAGTGGCCGGCACCGGGTCCGCAGCTCTGCTTGGAGCGTTACAGGTCGCGCAGGATCGCGTGGATGATCTTGGCGCTTGCGGCGGCTGGCGCGGCTTCGAGGCACAGCCGCTCCATGACGGCCAGGTAGTGGTCGACGGTCTCCCGCTTGTCCAGGTACAGGGCGCTGGTGAGTTGTTCGAGATACACGACGTCCGGCAGGTCGGGCTCGGCAAAGCGCAGGATGCTGAACGGGCCGCCTGCCGCGGCGTGCCCGCCGACCAGGAACGGCATGACCTGGAGGGTCACGTTCGACCGCTCGGCCGCCTCCAGGAGGTGCTTGAGCTGCCCCCGCATGACGCCCGGGCGTCCCACCGGCCTGCGCAGCACCGCCTCGTCGAGTACCGCCCACAAGTGTGGCGGTGCTGCCTTGCTCAGCAGTGCCTGGCGCGCCATCCGCAGTCGTACCCGCCGCTCGAGGTCGTCGGCCAGCGGGCTTGGATGGCCGAGCAGCGCCACAGCGCGGGCGTAGTCCTCGGTCTGCAGCAGGCCGGGGACGAACTGGATCTCATAGGCGCGGATGCCGATGGCTGCCTCTTCAAGACCGACATATGCCTCGAACCAGGTGGGCAGGATGTCGGAATAGTCGTGCCACCAGCCCTGGTCGCTTGCGGTACTTGCCAGTTCCCGCAAGGCGTTGCGGTGCTGCTCATCGGCCACGCCGTAGAACGTGAGCAGGTCGATGATGTCCCGGTCCTTGAAGCCGACCCGGCCGGTCTCCAGCCTGCTCATCTTCGACGCGGAGGCACGGATCACCTTCCCCGCGTCTTCCAGGGTGATGCGCTGCGCCTCACGCAGCCGACGGAGCTGCGCGCCCAGCAGGATGCGCAGCACGGTCGGCCCGCCGTTGCCCGGCGCGGCGACCATGCTGCGGACGCGGGAACTGCCGCCCGCGGGCTGAACTATGGTCATGCGCGACCTCCCCCGAATACCAGATCACGGCAGTATCCCACGAGTGCCCGATTTCGTGCCAATAAGAGTTCCTAAGGGGGCGTGGCGCGAGCTGCCATCCGGTCACGGCTCCCGCAGGGTGCCTGGCGGGCCGGAACGGGCTGGCAGCTCGCGCGATATCGCACGTCAGCAGCTAGGCGAGCATGCCGTCGAACTCACCGGCCTTCGCTCCGTGCAGGAACGCGGCGAGTTCGGCGCGTTCGTACAGCAGCGCGGGGCCGGAGGGATGCCGGGAGTTGCGGACCGCAATTCTCCCGTCTGCCAGCTTGGCCAGCTCCACGCAGTTACCGGTGGGGTTGCTGTAGGTGGCCTTCTGCCAGGCTGCGCCGGACAGCGATGTTGCCTCGATGCCGTTGTAAGCGAGAGTCACGTTACGTCCCTTTCACCCGCCCCTGGCTAGTTGACGTCCGGGCCGTGGTGTCCATTCCGGTCGCATCGGCACCAGGCATACGTTGCCTGCCTGGCCCCGGTGCAAATGCATTGGAACTTGCACCTGCCCGCATTATGGCTGGAAGAGTAGCGGATGTCGGGACTCCTGTCTGCGTGATTTTTATCAGGCGCTGCATGCCCGGGACAGCCGGCTTGCCGTGGCTCACGGGCTGAGCCGGTGCAGGTCACGGGGGAATAGGGTGACTTGTCGGACATTGGCCGCTCCGGTCAGCCGGGCGGTCCAGCGCTCGAGCCCGATGGCGAAACCGCCATGCGGCGGCATCCCGTGCTCGAAAACCTGCAGATACGAGGAGTATGGCCGCGGGTCTTCGCCGCGTTCCGCCAGCGCGGCCAGATAGTCGGCGTGCCTGTGCAGCCGCTGCCCGCCGGTGACCAGCTCGAGCCCGCGGAACAGCAGGTCGAAGCCATTGGAGGCGCCGGGGTGCGCCGGGTCGGGGTGGGTGTAGAACGGCCGCTTCGCCATCGGGTAGCCGGTCACGAAGAGGAATTCCGACCCCTGCTCGCGTACCGCCCACTCACACAGCCATCGCTCGTCAGCAGGTGAGAGGTCCGGCTCGCCCCGCGGATCACGGTCCGACTCGCTCGCGATCAGTTCCTGCGCGTCGCAGAACGACAGCTGCGGAATCTTCCCTGGAACCGCCGGGAGCGCCAGCCCGAGAAGGTCCACCGCGGAACGGGCCCGGGCGCTGACTCCCGCCAGCATGCCGGCGATCGTGTCGCGAAGGACCGACATGACGTCCTGGTGGTCGGTGATGAATCCAAGCTCGGCGTCGAGACTGGTGTACTGTGCCCACCTCGAAGACCCGCTCGAACACCCCCACCAGGGCCTGCTTGTAGAACTGCGGCGACTGCGCCAGGTAGGCGGGGAGGCCGAAATAGTCGATGCCGAAGGTGGTCGCGCCGGACTCGGTCGGGGAGCCGACGATTTTCGGCGTGTGCACCTCGGTGAATCCCATGTCGTCCAGCGCGCTGCGGAAGCCGGCCACGCTGGCCGCGGAAATCTCGAAACCGGCCCGCATCCGAGGGTGCCGCAGCGTCGTCGGAGCGTGGTCGAGGATCGCGGGCAGGCTCGCGGTGATGGCGGGCCGGTAGAGGTCGAACGGCGGCGGCGCGGCTGGCTCGGACAGCGCGGTGATCACCGGATCGGTTAGCTCGGCGCCGCCCGGCGCTTGCGGGCTGGCGGTGGCGAGGCCCTCGACCGCGATCACAGTCTCTTCGGGCAGTGCGGGCTTTTGGGGCAGGGCGGGCTCTTGGGGCAGGGCAGCCGCCTCGGGCCGTGCGGCCTCTTCGGGCAGGGCAGCCGCCTCGGGCGGCGCCGTGGCCGTCGCGGGATGACGCAGGACGACCTGGGCCAGCCCGGACCGGTCCCTGATGATCAGGAAGGTCACCGACTTGAGTACCCGCCGGCGGTGCAGCCATCCGGCGATTGTCACTCGCTGACCGACGTGCGATGGCACGTCGGCGGCGAGAATCCGCGAGTTCATCGCGCTCCTCCATCGGATCGTCTGACCCTTGGGAGCGCGGGCGAGAAGGGAACTCGCGGTGCCACCGCACTTCACCGCCATCGCCGTGCTGGCCAACGGCGGCCTCGTTTCGGCCCGGTCACAGGGGCAGGCCGACGGGGCATCGGGGCGCCGCTGGCTGCGACGGCCGTTCCTCCCCGCACTCGGGAGTGTCTTCGCCGTCGGGTCCGCAAGGCCGTCTTCTCAGCTTCCGGCGGCTCTCTGCTGCATGCGATCCCGCGCTACTTGTCTCCGTCATCGCGTTGCCTGCAACCATACCGGCGCCGCGCACCCGCCGTCGGGGTCGTACCGGTGCCGCGCACCCGCCGTCGGGGTCGTACCGGTGCCGAGAGTCCTGGCGGGGTCGGGGGCCGGTATGGCGGGTCGGCGGCAGCTGCGGCGGGTCGCCGGGGCCGGTGTGCCGGGTCCGGAGGCGGCTGCGCCTGGGTCCGGAGGCGGCTGCGCCTGGGTCCGGAGGCGGCTGCGCCCGGGTGCGGAGGCGGCTGCGCCTGGGTGCGGAGGCGGCTGCGCCTGGGTGCGGAGGCAGCTCTGGCGAGGTCGGAGGCAGCGGTGCCCGGGTCAGAGGCCGCAGCCCCCCGCTCCCTGCTGATCCAGGTGCTGTCCGGCTGCGATGATCGACGCACTGATCTTGCGCAGCTGCTCGATCTGCTCGGTACTCAGGGCGTCGACAAGGGACCTGCGGACCTGCTCGACGTGACCGGGTGCGGCTGCCGCCAGGGCCGCGATGCCCTTGTCGGTGAGCTTGGCGATCTGTCCGCGCCGGTCGGTCGGGCAGCTTGTCCGCTGCACCCAGCCGCGGTCTTCCAGCCGCGCGACGGCATGGGATAGCCGGCTCTTGCTCGATGTCGAGGCCTCGGCCAGCTGGCTCATCCGCAGCGCCCGGCCCGGTGCCTCGGAGAGCCTGACCAGGATCTCGTAGTAGCCGTGCGGGAGCCCGGAGTCGTGCTGCAGCTGGGCGTCGATCGCGCCGAACAACGTCTGGCAGGCGGTCAGGAAGGCCCGCCAGGTCTGCTGCTCGTCCGCGGACAGCCAGTGCGTTTCCGGAATGTTCACCTGCTCAGCATACAACTAGGTAGTTGAGTGTTTGACAATCGCGGCTCGCCGTGGTAGTTATTGAGTGTTCAATCATCGACTTTACAGGAGTGATCATGACCGCTATCACCGAAGCGACCGGCATCCCCGGGTACGTTGCCGGGACCTGGACGATTGACCCGGTGCACACGGAGGTCGGCTTCTCGGTCCGGCACATGATGGTTAGCAAGGTTCGCGGGAAGTTCACCACCTTCTCGGGTGAGATCGTGACGGGGGAGACGCCCGCTGACTCGTCAGTGACCGCCGAGATCGACCTGACCTCCATCAACACCGGCAACGACCAGCGCGATGCGCACCTCAGGTCAGCCGACTTCTTCGAGGTTGAGACCCACCCGAAGATGACCTACCGGTCTACCGGCGTACGCGACGACGATGGCGACTTCATCCTCGACGGCGAGCTCACCCTCAAGGGCGTCACCAAGAACGTGCCGCTGCGCCTTGAGGTAAACGGCTTCGGGCCGGACGCCTATGGCGGCACGCGGGCCGGGTTTACGGCCACCGCCGAGATCAACCGGCGTGACTTCGGCGTCAACTTCTCCGCGGCATTGCAGAACGGCGGCGCTGTGGTGTCCGACAAGGTGACGATCCACCTCGAGGTCGAGGCGGTCCTCGCGTCCTGACAGCAAGGCATCAGCAGGATCTTGTACCGGATTTGGTGGCCATGAATCGGACATTGCGGACGTGATTGGCCACCAAATCCGGTACAAGCGTGTTTTCAGGGTTGCCCGCGCCGGGCGAGTAGTCGCGTCTGCTGGTCAGGGCAGCTCAAGGGCAGCGTTGGGGGCTGCCTGGGCGAGGTGCCTGCCCGCGAACGCGGTACCGCCGATGATCAGGATTCGGATGCGGGCACTGTGCCAGGGCCCGGGAGTCCGGACAACGTGCTCGTGCCCTGGGCGGGCTCGAGCCGCGCGTCACAGCATCTGGATGAGCATGTAGCCCATGGTGACGCCCATCGCGATCTCGCAGCACGCGGCGAGACGGGGCGACATCTGCGGCCTGCTGGCCTCGCCCTCGGCGAAACTGGCAGGCAGCCCGGCTCCTGATGACGAACCGGGAGACGGCGCCGTGATCCACGCGGCCAGCGCTGCCACCCGCGGCAGCGCCGTAAGCCTGTCGGCGGTCCAGATCACATAGCCGAGCATCGCGAGTGCGAGCGGGAGCGCAAGTCCGGGGGAGTGAGCAGCATTGGCGGATGGCCCCCCGTCAGCCATCGTGCGGCGCCCGTGACCGTTATCAGAAAACCCGGTGCGGGTATTCGCTAAACCCGGCGGGGGTATTTCCCGGATGGCCCGTGCAGGCTATTCGGGGGTGGACGCGGAGTTATGACGCTAGCGACGCCAGCTGTGCGGTGATGGTGTCAGCCGAGGGAAAGGTCAGGCCGACCAGGGTGACGTGCTTCCACCGGATCACGCCCCCTGCATCGACGACAAACACGGACCTGCGCAGGCCCGCGCCGCCCAGGGAGATGCCGTACTTCCGCGAAACAGCGACCCCCAGGTCGGACAGCAGCGGGAACGCGAGGCCGTACTTACGCGCGAACCGCTCGTGACTGTCGATGTCCTGCGGGCTGATGCCCCAGACGGTTGCGCCGAGACCGGTGAACCCATCCAGGCCTGAGGTGTAGGAGCACAGTTGCGTCGTACAGACGGACGTGTCATCACCTGGGTAGAACGCCAGCACGAGCGGCCGGCCGCGGTTCCCGGACAGCGTGTAGTCAGCGTGCGCGGCGTCGCCGTCCTTGACGAGCACGCCGGGCAGCGTGAACCCCGGCGCGGCCGCGCCAACCCCTGCTGACCTGGCCATGGCGGCTCCTCTCACCTGGTGTGCCCATGCTGTGGAGGGTTCTCAACGTAGCCGGACACCTGCGAGCGGGCGAGCACCGGGCGGCCAGCCAGCCTGGCTCGCGGCAGTCATTCGCGCAGGCTATCCCTGATGGCGCCACCTCGGGCCTACGGCTAGCCAAGCGGTCTCCCAGGCCGCTAGCCTCCGCCGGTCCAGGACCAGCCGGCCGAGCAGCGCCACGCCTGCCAGGAGCACCGCGAGAGCAGTGAGAGCAAGCGACGCCGCGGCGACGACGCGGCGCCCGGTCTGGGCCGGCGTCAGAGCGGGCAGCCGTACGTGTCCTGCGCGGTCAAGCCACACGGGCACGGCACTGCCCGCCCGTGTCCCAGCGGCGGCCGGGACATTGCCGGTCCGCGGCCGTCCGCCGGCGGTCCACCGGGCCGGCATCCAGTCCACCCAGGAGTTCGCGCCATGGTCGGTCATCATCGGCCCGGGCGCGGCCGCGAGCAGGACCGCCGGAACCCGCTGCCACGACAGCTGGGCACGGTGTGTCGCCGCGTTATCCGCCCGGACCCACAGGCCGGCGGCCGCCGCGACGACCGGGCCCAGTACCAGGAACGCGATGATCACCGCGGGCACGATCCACGCCTCGATCAGGTCAGAGCGCCGCCGCAGCGGGTTGCGGCCAGGTCTTAGCCGACGGGTCAGCCGTCGCCACGTCATTGTGGGCACAGTCATAACTTCATCCATCGGCGAATCCAGCAGCACCATTGCGGCCGCTTCCCAACGGCATTGTCTCTCTCCGGACCGTGCCGCCGCCATACCCTGCGGCGCCGGGCCGGCTCAATTTAGCGGCGCCTTCACCGTTGCCGCTGGGATCACCAGATGGTCGTCAGTGGGGCAGGGCGCTGGCGATGAGATCGGCGAGGCGCTGGGCGAGATCTCCGTCGGGGTCGAGGCGCGGATTGAAGATGGTGACCTCGAAGCCGCGGACGGTGCTGGTGCGGAAGAGACCGCCGAGAATCTCCCCGGTTTCGTCCCACGTGAGGCCGCCGGGGTGCCGGTAGTCCACAGCTGCCATCAGGCTGTCGGCGAGGACATCGACATCGAGGTGCACCCAGAACCCCTTGGTACCTGGACGGGTGACTGCGGCCAGCGCCGTCCCGATGGCGCGGCCGGTACCCCGTTCCCGGACTTCGAGGTGGTCAATCACCGTGCTGGCCGTGTCGCGGACGTGCTCGTCCAGAACGTGGTCGTTGTCGCCGAACACGCGGTAACCGACGAGGGCGGCGTCCTCGTCCCGGACCAGCGGCCGCAACCGGTCCAGGTCAGAGAGAGTCGCCGGGCCGCGTCCCGTCGCGAGAGCCAGGTCGAGCGATGCGACCTCACCGGTTGGCTCGTCGCCGGGATGCTGAAAGTCGGCGTGGCCGTCGATGAAGACGAGGCCGTAACGTCCTCGGCGGCGCAGTGCGAGCAACGGCCCGAGGATGATGCTGCAGTCACCGCCGAGCACGATCGGGAAGCGGTCGCGATCGAGCGCGGTCTCTACCGCGGCGGCCAGGTCCCGTGCGACCGCGGCGATCGCATGCGGATTAAGCAGGCCGGTCCCCGGATCGCGGACTTCGCAGTAGGGCGGTACGTTAATGCGCGCTTCGTCGGGCGAGCCGAGGCGCGTATGCAGGCCCGCCTTACGTAGCGCCGCGGGAGCGTCCTGCACGCCGCCAGGGCGGAGGCCGAGCGGCGACGGCGCCTCGATGATGAGGGGATTCACCGGCACCGCCGCTCACCACCCCGGTCAGATATGTCGGAATGGACAGCGGCGAACGGGTCCAGCTGCCTCGTCGCCTCTCGCACCGCGGCGGCCAGGTCAAGCGGAGAGCGATGGTTATGCAACGGCCCTGTGCCGTCGCTCAGGAGCAGCGCGGCCATCGCCGCGCCGGGTGCGGCGACTGGGAGCGGGCCCGCGAGGACGGCGAGCATCTCCCGCACGTCGGGTTCGGCGGCGGCGGC
>Ga0187871_10004557_pt1 | contig 10338 bp, 8 predicted proteins | sample June2016WEW_16_1_FD_132988 | JGI IMG/M metagenome (GOLD analysis project Ga0187871, IMG submission 132988) | Peatland microbial communities from SPRUCE experiment site at the Marcell Experimental Forest, Minnesota, USA - June2016WEW_16_10 | ecosystem: Environmental > Terrestrial > Soil >...
TGTCGCAATTACCGTGACGTGGTTCTTCACATCCGCTAATCGGTTCTTGCGTGATCGCGCGACGAAGGCACTCGTGCAGCTCATGACGCCACGGCTGGGTCTGCTAGCAAGTGTGATCCTGGATTTTGCGGTCGTGGACGATCCTTACGTTTTGGAGCGTCTGGTGGCGACCGCATACGGATGCGCCATGCGTTCTCACGATGTCGCCAGCATAGGCGCGCTGGCGAAGGCCTCATACGATTCGTTCTTTGCGGGCGAGGTGCCCGTACACTTGTTACTGCGTGACTATGCCCGTGGAGTGATCGAGCGCGCACGCTACCTCGGCTCTGATCCCGCTGTTTCTCTCGCGCGAATCTCCCCGCCGTATGGTACGGTTTGGCCTCCGGGGATTCCCACGGCGGCGGAACTGGAGGACCTCGGTCTTCATGCGGAGGATGCCCATCCCAGTCAGCGACGTCTCTGGTTTTCGATTATGGGCTGGGATTTTGCTCGATATGTGATAGGGACGAACTCCGGGGTGTTTGAGTGGGAGAGTGTACCCTTAGCCGGAGTGCCACCTCCGTCGTTACGAGAGCGAACCCGTGATTTTGTGGCCTCTCTGACCCCAAGCCAACGGCAGGCATGGAGACGGTGCCAACGTGCCTTCCGTGAGGAGCGCCGACGCCTTTCTCGAATGCCTTTTGCCGCGATCATTGAGCTTGCGATCGCGGGGGAAGCCAAGCCCGCCACCGTCGGGTCCGCTCCGCGTCGCAGGGACCGCCGGGACCGAGTTAAGGAGGAATTGTGTGTGCTGCTGTCTCCCGAGCAACTGCGACAGTTCGACTCTTATGTGATGCCTCTTCTCCTAGGTGACGAAGCTCGATTCCAACGCGAGCATCGGTCTTTTGACCTAGCTCTCCTGCAGCGGTATATCCTCTCGCGGGTATTCAGGCTTGGATGGGCCTCAGATCTCTTTGGTGAGTTTGACAGAGACAAGCCGGACAATGGCACCAAGAAGGCGGAGCGCATCGGCAAGAAGTACCAGTGGATCGCCTACTATGAAATCCTCGCCCGGATCGCGGACTATTTTGTTTTCAAGGCGGCATTGTGGTCCGGGCGGGCGATCCGGTATGAGGGCCCATGGCAGGTGGTAGGCCTACGCGACATTGATCCGTCAATGGTGCATCGCGAGGCAGAGCGAAGCTCGGGCCCGTCGGCTTCGTCGTGCTGGTGGGCCCCGCCGGGCCAACGGGACTGGTACGAGGTCCGTGATCAGGTAGGTTGGCTGGGGGCCGAGCACGACCTGCCGTCCCTCACCGCCTATCTGCGCGGGATTGATCCTGCAGACGGTTCGCGCTGGTTGACGTTGGAAGCAAATTATAGATGGGAGGAACCGACTCCACCAGGCAAGGAGTGGTCGGAGCTGTCGCATCGCAGTCTGTGTTATCAGGTGCGGGCGTACATAATACGCGAGCAGGATGCTGCTGAGGTTTTATCGTGGGCTCAAAGGCAGAATTTCTGGGGCCGTTGGATGCCGGAATCAAGGGATTTTCATGGCTTGTTTCTTGGCGAGTTATATTGGTCACCCGCATACCGCGAGCAGTTCGCTGACGTACGCGGCGACCGTGCGTGGACGACGGGCGACCGGTCGGAGCGCGTACCGAGGCCCGTTGTTGTGCCAGCGATGGTGTGCGGTGGCACGGGGACGGGCCGCGACTGCTCGATGAAGGAGTCGCAAAATATATATGTGCCGACTCCATGGCTCGCAGATCACCTTCAATTGTCCTGGGCTGGAGCGGGCGGGGAATTCTGCGGGCCTGATGGCCGAGTGGTTGCACGTGATCCCTCGGTCTCAGCGGATGGTCCGGGTGCGTTGCTCGTCAGCGAGGGTCCGATTCGAGACTTTTCTCGACACGGGAGGCTATACAATCATCTGGACGGTCCTGGGCTGTAAGCAGATTGTCGGTCAGCGCGCGCCGCGGGGTGAACTCCATCTCAACGGCGCATTTCGGTACATGGGTGGGGTGCCCGAGGGCTCTGTTAAGGGAACGTACTGTGAGTATCCGGACCCCGATCAGTGAGTTGTGGTCTCACGCTGGTCGTAGAAATTGACTGGCGAGAGCATGAACGGTATGCTTTGAATAGGACGAGAGTCCGAGATCTAAAGGAGCACGTCCCACGGAGCTTCAGCCTTTTGGGCTTGGCGAACTGGTGCAAGCTCCTTTTTCATTTTGTCTTTCAAATCCCAAATTCTTTTGAATCGCCGCGATATCATAGTGCACCACCTGCGAGCGCACCTGAGGGGACTTGAGATCCAGGAACGGGAACGGCGCGACCGCGAGGGCTATGCGGACGGCCCGAGAGACTCCGGTGAGCTGTCCGTCTGGGAAGCGGAGGCGATTTGGCCGGAGGAAAACGTTCCGCCGCGATGACGCCTTTTCCAGCCGCGAGCCTGATGCGCTACCATGGCGACGTGCAACAGTTCAGGCGGATTACGATGGATCCCGGCGTCATGGGCGGTGCGCCCTGCATTCGAGGAATGCGGGTGACGGTCGGAATGATCGTCGAGGCGGTTTCGGCTGGCCGGGCGGTCGAACGGTTGCTTGCCGATTTTCCGTACCTCGAAGAGGCGGACATTCTCGAGGCTCTGGCTTTCGCTGCAAGGGTGGTGGAAGAACGCGAGTTGAACGGGGAAGACCTGCCCAGGGTCGCGATCGCCTGGACTGAAAGTGAACTCGCGCGCCTTGGGGAACTGCTTTCGTCGGCTGACCCTCTGCCTCCGACCGAGACTCTCGTCCGGGCGTTGCGCGATGGCGGCGATCATTCGCCGTCTTGAGGAATCGAACGCACTTCTCGACGACCAGCAAGTTTCGCCAATGCGGTACCCCGCGGCTGCCGCCGGGTTGGGCAAGCTGAAGCATGCCCCACGGTTTCTGGCTGACGCATGTATCATGGACATATGTCTGAACTGGTGTTCGAGGTCGTTCAGGAGTCGGACGGCGGCTACTGCGCCGAATGCCTTACGGAAAGCATTTTCACCGAGGCCGACACGTGGGACGAGTTGCGCAAGAATGTGCTCGAGGCGACTTCGGCGTACTTTTTCGATCGGCCGCGGCCTGACCGTGTTCGCCTGCACCTTGTTCGCGACGAGATCCTTTTGGTCGCATGAAGTTACCTCGGGACGTCTCGGGCGCACATCTCGCTGAGGTCCTGTGCCGGCGATGGCAGTATAGGAAAGTGCACCAGGTCGGGAGTCATATCATCCTGGAAACGTCGGAGCCGAGTCGTCACAGGATTGCGATCCCGGACCACCGCCCGCTACGTCTCGGCACGTTCAGCTCAATCCTCCGTGCCGTTGCAACGCACAAGGGTGTTTCGCGCGAGGCGATCATCGCCGACCTGTAGGCAAGCGCAGGTCTAATCGGAATTCGCCTCGTCGAAACCCGCGGCGACCAAGTCTTGGATACTGAAAACGCGTTCGATTCCCGGGCCACTTCCACCGATCTCGGTCCGGCCAGCGTTCGTCTCCAGATGCGCCTTGATGCTGGCGATCTGCACTTCCGGAAGATGCAGCGCCCGCATGGCTTTCGTCAACCCGGAAGCCCTGACGGGCTTGGTTGAGAGCGGAACTCCTTGATGATGTAAGGGACGCGCGCGGAGCCGGAAGACGTCGCGGCTCTCCGCCATTGCTTCAACCACGTATGGGCGTTCTTCGTAGTCCCCGAAGCGATCGATGACGACTGTGGCTCCGTCGGGGAAGACCGCCTGGATGCGCAGTTCGCCCCCGACCGCGTGAATATAGTTTCTCAAGGTGCTGAGATACATATCCGCGCGCTGCTCGATGCGCGAGACCGAGCTCTGCGGGACGTTCAGCATTTCGGCCATATCCGACTGCGTCAGTTGTTTGGCGCCGCGCAGATCTTCCAGGGCCATGCGTTGTAGTTCTTCACGAACCCGCTGCGCGTTGTCGGCACGGTCGGCGCGATCCATCTTTGCTTGCAGTTCCTTGAAGTTTCTAGCCATATCACTCAGTTCCCTCCAGTTGCGACGCCAGCCTCGGAGACCGGCCTCTAGGCATCATCCAGTTCTCGCAGATGCCGATCGTAAATGGCATCGGCGATGGGCACGTACTCCTCATACCAGCGGTTGTTGCCGGTCTTGTCGCCGCCAATCAGCAGCATGGCGGTCCGACGCGGGTCGAATGCATAGAGGACGCGGTACGGCCGTCCCTCATGCTGAATGCGCAATTCGCGCATGCGCGGGTGGCGTGAGGTCTCAACTCCGGAAGAATGCGGCATTCGCAACGTCGGCCCACACTCCTGCAGAAGACTGACAGTGAAGTCGACGCTCTTCTGTTCAGCGGCAATCAGGCTGTCCCACCATTCGCCGAACTCGTCGGAGAACTCGACTTCCCACGCCACACCCTATTATGTCATAGAAGGCATTATGCTGTCTACGGCATGGACCTGGCCTGCCACCTGGCGTTTCACATCAAAGCCCCCGAGTGGTTGCTCGATGTTGACGAGATGGCGCGATGTATCATATACATCGTGCGGCGGACTCAGATCTACTTCGACGATCATCTCTGGAATCCTTTACAGACTCGCGCTAGGAGTCGGAAGAGCCCATTTCGGCGCTCGTGCGGGAAGTGAGTTCGCGAGCGGTACTTGGATGAAGGGGCCAGAGGTATGCTGGGATTCGCCGGCATGCGCCAGGGGCGCTCCGACTCTGTCGAATGCGTGCGGAGTCTTCGACGGGGAAAGCGTTTGGTTCGGCTAAACGGCCTTTGATATCAAATTCCAGCGTTCTGATTGGGGCCCTCGCTGACATGCGCCCCTCCTCACAGGGCAACCCTGCGGTGCGGAGCGGGTGAACGGCGCAAATCGAGATCGGCGCCGACCAGCGGCGAACGGCGTAGTGCTTGGAGAATGCCGCCAGTTCTTGCCTGTTGCCCCGATTTGATAGGTCCGCCTTCGGCGGGCGATCGGTCAGTGGCGATTTGGGGCTTGTTCTTGCGGTTTGAACCTCGGTCTATATATGTATACTCGCATACCGCTCCCTTTGGTCGCGGCTCGGTTTCGGTGTTCGATTCCGCGGGCGCCCACGCGGACCCCAAAAGCGGGACGCCCCACCCTATTCGAATGGCCAGAAGAAACCGTATGGAGTGAAGGCGCAGCCGTGCAAGATGTTCGAATACTCAGGTTGAATTTCATACTGCTTTCCGTTCAGCCTGACAGAACCATAGCCGAAATTGATGTTCTGGCATTCGTCGGCGATCTCGGAGCCGAACAGCTCCAGGCTAAAGGTGTTCCACCATGCGTTGCCGTCGGGATCGGTTATGGTTTCGAACGTCTCGTGGGAGAGGATGTCGGCCGTGGAATCGACGAGCGGGCCGTTCGGACTGGGCTGCAGGACCTGGCATCCCGGCACATTCTGGTACGGCTGAACGGTATAGAGCAGGTGTCCAACAGGGGTATCGACGCTGCTGTGATAGGCGCAGAAAAAGAAGGTGGCGGGATTATCGGGCGAATAGCATACCCCCGAACCCGGGTCAAAGCAGACATCTTGTCCCGGAGGGAGATAGATGTGAAAGATGTGATTGTAGCCCGACACATTCAAGAGCGCGGCAACCTCGTAGGCGAAGCTTTCCATATCCGAGTCGTACAGAATGTGGGGCAAGGACCCGGTCCCCAGGACGCCGGCGCCCACGGTGTAGCGATCATACCCATAGGCGTTCACATATCCGTCGGTAATATGGATCATCTGGCTCTTGCCCAGGTCACTTAGAAAGTTGGAGGGAGTCCCCCAGCAAGCGGGTTTGCAGTTGACATAGATCCCATGGGACTCGGCGGATTGCACGGTAGGGCCGCCGTTGAAGGCGACGTCCGCGGGATAATACCCTGGCTGCGGTATCGAAGGAATCAGGAAGCTTGCAGTTGCCTCCCCCGGCGGCTTGCCGGCTGCCCAGAGATTCTGGCGATTCACCTTCGACAGGCCGAGGGCGTGGATGGGGTAACGGGCGCCTGACACGGCTGGGACAGGTTGGCCGGATTTGATGGTGAGGCTTTTGAGTGTTTCCTGGGCCAGAGCGCCCGGAAGCGTCATAACCAGCGGGACGCCAGCTAGAACTATGGTCTGCATAATTCGAGATATATTCATCGACTTGGATCCTCTCTTTCTGCGCGGCGACTTATCCGGCTCGCTGGAGTAGACAGCTATACTCTGTCGCTCCAATTCCGGGTTTCTTGGGCGATCTGGCAAACTTAGCAGATCCAGTACGAGATTTCAACGATTTTCGCGAGTAAAGGGAGCAAAAAAGTACCGACGCGCTGGCGAGGGCCAGATGAAATGTGCAGATCAGCGTCGCTCCGGTACGTGCCGGGTCCTCGGCGCGGTGCGCTGCGGGCTTGGCCCGGCTGTCGCCGGGCTGGGCAAGCTGAAGCATGCCCCACATGTAAACTTAGTCCATCAGCTTTCTTGTCAGGTAGGTGAACTCGATGGCGTAGGTGTTGGCCTGCTCCTTCAAGTCGGCGCCGATGTCGTGGCCGCCTTCGATGATCTCTTCATAGAGGAACGGCTTCTTGAGTTCCTCCATCCTGGCGGCGAACTTGCGGGCGTGGACGGGGCCGACGCGGTCGTCTTTGGTGGTGGTAAAGATCAGCGGCTCGGGGTAGTTCACGTCGGGCTTGAGCTGATTATAGGGCGAGATCGAGGCGAGAAAGGCGCGCTCCTCGGGGACCGAGACGGAGCCGTATTCGCCCACCCAGGAGGCGCCGGCGGCGATGTGCTCATAGCCCAGCATGTCGAGGAGGGGGACGAGGATCTCGATGGCATTCCACATCTCGGGATGCTGGGTCATTTCGACTCCCATCAGCAGGCCGCCGTTGGAACCGCCGCGGATGCCCAAACGGCGGGGCGAGGTGATGCGGCGCGTCACCAGGTCCTGAGCGACGGCGGCGAAGTCGTCGTAGATACGTTGACGGTGGGTCTTCAATCCGGCCTCATGCCAGGCGGGGCCGAACTCGCCGCCGCCGCGAATGTTTGCCAGGACGAAGACGCCGCCGCGCTCCAGCCAAAGCTTGCCATCGATGGGCGAATAAGAAGGCGTCTCGGAGACCTGGAAGCCGCCATAAGCGGTCAACAGGGTTGGGTTGGCGCCATCGTAGCGGATCTCTTTGCGTCGCACGACGAAGTAGGGCACCTTGGTTCCATCCTTGGAGACGGCCACCAACTGTTCGACGACGTCGACGGAGGCGTCGAAGCGCGCGGGCGTAGTCTTGGCTTGGTGGAGCGTGCCGGCGGCGGCATCGCCGAGCAAGAGGGATGGCGGAGTGAGAAAGCCTTCGAGTGAGAGAAAGAAGCGGTCGTCGGACCAGTTGGTGCTGGTGACGGAGACGGTCTGATTGTCGGGGACATCCAGTTTTGTTTTGGTCCACGCGCCTTGGGCGTCGAGAGTGTAGCTGTATACCCGTCCCTGCACGTTCTCGAGCGTGGTGAGGAGCAGGCGATTCCTGGTGGTGGATACACCCTCGGCGAACTCGGTGGCGGTGGGAGTGAACACCACGGTCGGCTTCAGATGAACGGAATCGGCTTTCACCGCCTCGAGAGCGAGGGAGATGACCGAGCCCTGCGCGAACTTTGCAGTGCCACCTTCCGGCGTCCAATCTTCGTCGAGGGAGACGATGAGCTGGCCGTGGATGAGCCCTTCGATGTGCGCTTTGGCCGGCAGGGCGATTCGCTTTGGCCCATCGGGCGTGAGAAGCCACACCTCGCGTTCGAAGAAGGATCGGGCGCGGCCGAGGAGGGTCACCTGATGGCCATCGCCGTCGTGCGCGGTTCCGGCTGCGGCGGTGACGGCGTCGGTCTCGGCGCCGCGGAAGACCTCTTTGGCCTGGTCGAGGGGCTGGCCGCGCTTCCAGAGCTTTACCACGAACGGGTATCCGGATTTGGTCATGGTGCCGGGGCCCCAGTCGCGGGACACCAGGAGGGTGTCCTTGTCGACCCACGCCACGGCCTGTTTCGAGCGGGGCAACTGGAAGCCGCCCTCGACGAACTTTCCGGTTTGCAGATTGAACTCGCGCAGGGTGACGGCGTCCTCGCCGCCGGCGGAGAGCGAGACGAGGCAGAGCTCATTTCCGGGATAGAGGCAGGAGCGGCCTTTCTGGACCCATTTCTGGTCGTCCTGTTTGGCCAGCGCGTCGTAATCGAGGACGGTCTGCCAATGGGGCTGGGCGGTGAGATAGTCGGAAAGCGAGGTGCGGCGGAGGATACCTCTGATGTGGTCGGCGTCGCGCCAGGTGTTGTAGACCTGGTCGCCATTGATGGCCGGGATGGCGAGGCGGTCGGGAGACTCGACGACCTTGAGCGCGGTGGCCTGCAGGTCGGCGAAACGCGGGTCGCTCTCGAGCACCTTGGCGGTGCGCTCGTTCTCGGCTTTTACCCAGGCGAGGGAGCGGTCGCCGGAGACGTCTTCGAGCCACTGGTATTTGTCGGGCGGAGTTTGTGCGGGAGCCAGGACGACGATCACCAGCAGTACGGCGGCGGTTCTGGCAATGGGTCCCTGGATCGGTCGATTCGGCTGTCGCATCTTGGCTATTGAGTTTATCGCATGGAACGGTCACTGGCCGGACATGGGGTCCGCCCCACCTAAATGTGGCCGCGTTCGTAGATGACGTGCTTCTTGTCGGCGGGAGTCCGAGGAAGCGGAAGAACGGAAGCTGCGACGATTCCAATGGGAAATCGTCATCGTACCTGCCGTTCAACATGAGCACCGGAATGGTCACATGTGGCACGAAGTTAAAGGTGTCGTTTTCGGGGGGAAACTTGATTGAAAGCTGAAAACCACCGGAAGACACGATTGCCGCCTTGATGCGTCTCAAGGGCTAAGAACCGCGCCGCGGCGCGAAGACCCGCTCGGCCTTGCCACGATGGGCATCGATGGCAGGATAATGTCGGGCGGTATGCCTAGAGAAGCTGTGACACCGACGATCACGATCATCCCCGAATTCCGGCGAGCCTCGTTGCTTCGATCATCTACGCGACCGCGGGAGGTGGTTACCGGCGATGGTTCGGACAGCAGATCGGAATTGCAGCCAGCGCCGAATGCGTATCTCGCGCCTGATGCGATGCAGGACTCTTCGGCATGGCCGTCGCCTACTCCTTGCTCACATTGACGAAGTAGAGATCTGTGGCCACCGCAAAGTCGTCCTTCTTGAGGGCCGTCTTCATAGTCTTCCATTCGATAGTGGGCTGCACGATCTCCCAGTTGTCTTTCGGTCCCACACGGATCGGCATGGCGAAGGCCGGCTCGCCGGCTTTCCAGCGGTAAGAGACGGTGCCTGCGGCTTCGTCGAACGTCAGCTCCAGTACCGGCAGAGCGGCGTGACGGAGGTACTCGTCGAAGATGGGCGTCAGGTTCATGCCGGTTCTCCGGTTAAAATAGGCGACCATGTCTTCGGTCATGATGTTGCGGTACTTGAAGTGTTGGAAAACATCGTGGATCAGCGCAAACCAGCGTTTATCGTCGTTCACCACACTGCGTAGCGTATTCAGGAATAGCGCACCCTTAAAGTACATGTCCTGCGGCGGCTCGCGGTTGACGCCGCGTGGGGCGATGATGGGATCCTGGTTCCGGACTTTCGATTGGTAGCCGTTGGTGTACTTCAGGCCATCTTCTTTGCCCCACCTGTATTCCACGTACAGGCATTCCAGGTATGTCGTCCAGCCTTCATGAATCCACATGTCCGATACGTCGGCCGCGGTGACGGCGTTGCCGAACCACTCGTGGCCGCTTTCGTGGATGATAATGAAGTCGAACCGCGGGCTGATGCCGACTCCGGTCCAGTCGCGCTCCAGGTAGCCGTTGGCAAAATGGTTGCCGTAGGTGACTGCAGTCTGGTGTTCCATTCCGGAGTAGGGCACTTCGATCAGCTTGTAGCCGTCCTTCTTAAAAGGGTATTCGCCGAAATAGTGCTGGTAAGCTTCGATCATTCCCTTGGCCTGCGCAAACTGCTTCCTGGCCTTCTCCAAGTCCTCCGGAAGAGCATAGAAATCGAGCGGCAGGCCGCCGAGCTTATCCGCGAAGTGCTCGTATTTTCCGATGTTCAGGGAAACATCGTAGTTATTGATGGGGTAGTGAATGTTCCAGTCCCAACGCGTGTAGCCGTCGCCCAGGTCGGTCTTACCCGCGAACTTACCGTTGGAAACGTCGACCAGGCCGTTGGGGATGGCGACGCTGAGCTGCATATTTTCCACCTCGTCACGCCACTGGTCTTTGTTGGGCCACCAGAGGCTCGCGCCAATACCCTCGCACGCGGTATAGATCCAAGGGCGGCCGGCCGGATCCTTGCCGAAGGTGAA
>Ga0187871_10004558_pt1 | contig 10335 bp, 10 predicted proteins | sample June2016WEW_16_1_FD_132988 | JGI IMG/M metagenome (GOLD analysis project Ga0187871, IMG submission 132988) | Peatland microbial communities from SPRUCE experiment site at the Marcell Experimental Forest, Minnesota, USA - June2016WEW_16_10 | ecosystem: Environmental > Terrestrial > Soil >...
CCAAAAGTAGACGCCAAGCTCGGGAACGCAAGACAAAGCAGACACGATGCGACCGGATTAAGACACAGGCCGGCGCGATCTGTCACAAATCGGTGAGGCGACATTAAGAACAATTCAGGGGACGGTCAGCCCCGGTGATAAGGATGCCCGGCGAGAATGGTGCCGGCGCGATAGAGCTGTTCCAGCAGCATGATGCGCACGAGCTGATGCGGCCAAGTGGCGGCTCCGAACGCGAGCCGGAGCTTGGCGCGCTGGGCGAGGCTCGGCGCGAGTCCATCGGCACCGCCGATGAGAAAGCACACGGCCGCCCGATCTTCCGCGCGCCATTCGCGCAGTAGCGCCGCCAGCGCCGGGCTGTCGAGGCTCTGACCGCGCTGGTCGAGAACGACGACAATCGCGCCGTCGGGAATGACATTGGCGAGCGCGATCGATTCCTCGACACGGCGGCGCTCGGCATCCTGGGCGCGACTTTCGCGTATCTCGATGACTTCCACGTCGCGCAGCCCGAGCGAACGGCCGGTCGCTTCCGCGCGCTTGCGATACCAGGCGGCGAGCTCGCGCTCGGGTCCTTGCTTCAGGCGGCCGATTGCGGCGACGACAAGGCGCATGGACGGTCACACCTGGCTGCGCAGGCGAAGTGCAACGTCGCCCTTCGCGGGCCGGTTCGCCGCCACCTCGGGGTGGCGAAACGTTATGACGCGAGCTCAGCTCACGCGTCGTGCCGAACGCCCAGCCGTCCACATCCCTTCGAGATTGTAGAAGGCGCGGACCTCGGGGCGGAAGACGTGAACGATCACATCGCTGGCGTCGATCAGCACCCAGTCGCAATGCGGAACGCCTTCGACGCGGGCGACGACGCCGACTTTGTGCAGGTCCTCGACGACCCTGTCGGCGACCGAGCCGACATGGCGTTGCGACCGGCCGGAAGCCACGACCATGTAGTCGCCGATCGAAGATTTGTCCCGGAGGTCGATGGTGAGGGTGTCCTCCGCCTTCATATCGTCGAGGCGGTAAAGGACCAGACGGAGGATCTCCTCGGCGTCAGGACGCATTCTGGAGACCGGTTCGGGCACGCGACGGTCGGCCCGAAAGATCGCAGGTGTGGACAGGGGTCCTTATCCTTTCGCTCCATTTTCGACCCTGGTCAGAGACTCCAGGGCTGGCACTAAGATAGGCACGCAGCGTTAATAGTTTCAACAGTCTTGATCCAACGTGACGTAATCACTCATCGTGCAAAGCCCGTGCCGCCCGCAACGCCGTCGAGGACAGCGGCGATTTGAGGCCATGCAGATAAATCCAAGCCGGCGGCGGTCGTTCCGGCAGGGCTTTTGCCGCCGATTCGGGCATGCGGGCGTAGGCCAGCGCATGACCGGCGACGCCGGCCGAAGCATAGAGGCTGGGACCGAGCCGATCGACGACCGCGATCGGCACCAGCCGCGCAATGTCGCGCCAGTGGCGCCAGCGATGAAAGCTGCGCAGATTGTCGGCCCCCATGATCCAGACGAAGTGCACGTGCGGGCAACGCCGCAGCAGATAGCGGAGCGTCTGGTAGGTGTAGTGCGTGCCGATCTCCGCTTCGAGATCGCTCACGTCGATGCGCGGATGGTTGGCCAGCGCCCGCGCGGCGACGACGCGCTCTTCGAGCGGCGCGAGACCGCGGGTGTCCTTGAGCGGATTGCCGGGCGTGACCAGCCACCACACGCGATCCAGCCCGATCCGCTTCATGGCGAGCAGACTGGCCCCGCGATGGGCCGCGTGGGCCGGATCGAACGTCCCGCCGAACAGCCCGATGCGCATGCCGGGCGCATGGGGCGGCAACACGGGGCGGGCTTTGAGCCCACCCGACGCTCCCACGCTTGCGCGCGAGGGAACGGAAGGAGCAGCCGCACGCGGAGGCGGGAACTCGCGGTTCATGGCCGTCGAAACAACCCCCTCCACACCCGTCGTCCGCCAACCGCCGCTCGCTACATGCCGCGGCGGCGGACGAAAATCATGGCCGCGTCTGTCCGCTGCCGCGGATGCGGTACTTGAAACTGGTGAGCTGTTCGACACCGACAGGGCCGCGCGCGTGCAGCCTGCCGGTGGCGATGCCGATCTCCCCGCCGAAGCCGAACTCACCGCCATCGGCAAACTGCGTCGAAGCATTATGCAGGACGATCGCCGAATCCACCTCGCGCAGAAACTTCTCCGCCGCCGCCTTGTCCTCGGTGACGATCGCGTCGGTGTGATGCGAGCCGTAGCGCTCGATATGAGCGATCGCGGCGTCGACGCCGTCGACCACGCCCGCGGTCAGAATAGCGTCGAGATACTCAGTGCCCCAATCGGCCTCGGTTGCCGGCCTGGCGCGGCGATCGACCGCCTGCACCGCGGCATCGCCGCGGATTTCGCAGCCGGCATCGATGAGCATGCCGATGAGCGGCTTGAGCAGTTTCGGCGCGCCGGTGCGATCGACCAGCAAGGTTTCAGCCGCTCCGCACACGCCGGTGCGGCGCATCTTGGCATTGAGCACGATGGCTTTGGCCATCTCAAGTTTGGCCGCCCGATCGATATAGACATGACAGACGCCTTCGAGATGCGCGAACACCGGCACGCGCGCCTCCGCCTGCACCCGGGCGACAAGGTCCTTGCCGCCGCGCGGCACGATCACGTCGATGGCACCGTCGAGCCCGGCGAGCATCATGCCGACGGCGGCGCGCTCGCGTGTCGGCACGAGCGAAATCGCGGCCGCCGGCAACCCGGCCTCGACCAGGCCTTCGACCAACGCGGCATGAATAGCGCGAGCCGAACGGAAGCCTTCGGAACCGCCGCGCAGGATCACGGCGTTCCCGGCCTTCAGGCACAACGCGCCGGCATCTGCCGTGACATTGGGCCGGCTCTCGTAGATCACGCCAATAACGCCGAGCGGCACCCGCACCCGCTCGATGCGCATTCCGTTCGGACGCCGCCACGACGTCATGATGGTGCCCACCGGGTCCTTGAGCTTGCGGATGGCATCGAGCCCGGCCGCCATCGCCTCGATTCGCTCGGCGTTGAGCGACAACCGGTCGAGAAAGGCGGCAGTCACGCCCGCGGACTTTGCCGCGGCCAAGTCCTCTGCATTCGCGGCCAGGATCGCCGGCCGCGCCCGGCGCAGGGCCTTGGCCATGGCGGCAAGCGCACGATTCTTGCGTGCTGCTGGCGCAAGCGCGAGCACACGGGCGGCCTTGCGCGTTTCGCGACCGATCTCGAGCATCGTCGCGTCAAGCTTCCCGGCGCCTTCCACCGCCTTCAGGGGGGCATTCATGGCATTGATCCGTCTCGCGTTCAGCGTTTCTTACCATGTTCGGCGCGGCCCGGCGAGGCGGTGTGGCGTGGTCGTTGTCCACAGCAATCCCCCGGTATTCGTACCCCGGTCATAGAGTTCGAGGAACCTGCCTAAAGCTGAGGACGTTGCGCTCCAGGTTTCGCAACGGGAGGTGTCATGAGGTTGCCAGTTGAACGTCTACCCCGCCGTTTGCCGCGGCGGTTCCCGGTCGGCGCCACCTATGTGATCGAGGGTTACCGGGCCCAGGAAGGCCATTTGCGGGTTATTGCCCGCTACGTTGTGTTGCCCGGCGGCCGCCGGATCAATGTCACGGCTGATCTCAGCCGGTCCACTGCCTCGCCGCGCGCTCGGGCTTTCCGCCGCACTGGGAATCCTGAGCAATCTCAAGCCAAAAGCCGATCCGCGCGCGGCGGCAAAAAAAATCGCAGGCCGCCGCGGAACCCGGTAACCCCGCCGGCGTTGACTTGGTAGCGCCGGGCGAAGCCCCCCAGCCCCTCACCCTCAATCACCCGGCGTCGAACCCCGGCCGCGTCAAGCGGTCGGGGTTCTCTTCTTCTCGGCAACGCATCGGGCCGGGTGTGCGGACCCTCCTTCGGGATGACATCCGGCTCTTTGGTTAGCTCGTGGACACTCGTTATTCCCGGCCGACCACCAGATCGTCGCGATGCACCATCTCCGCGCGGCCGCGGAAGCCGAGAATCGACTCGATAGCGGCGGACGATCGGCCGCGGATTTTCTGAGCATCCTCGGCGTCATAGGCACACAGGCCGCGGCCGATTTCCGCTCCGTCGAGACCGCGGATAATGACCGCGTCGCCGCGCGCAAAGCCGCCCTCGATGCTGACGACGCCGGCCGGCAACAGGCTCTTACCGCGCCGTAACGCCGCGATAGCGCCGGCGTCGATCACCAGCGTACCCTTGGGCTCGAGCGCCCCGGCAATCCACTTCTTGCGCGCCGTCACCGGATTCGCCGCCGTGAGAAACCATGTGCAGCGCGCTCCCTCGGCGATCGCGCGTAACGGATGATCGCGGCGGCCCGAGGCGATGACCATATGGGTGCCGGCATTGCTGGCGATCCGCGCAGCTTCGATCTTGGTCTGCATGCCGCCGCGCGACAGTTCCGAGCCAGGCGCGCCAGCCATCGCCTCGATGTCAGGCGTGATGCGGGCGACGCACGCAATGTGCCGCGCCGAGGCATTCCTCTCCGGCGGCGCGTCATAAAGCCCGTCGACGTCCGACAACAGCACCAGAAGATCGGCGCTCACCATGGTGGCGACGCGCGCCGCCAGGCGATCATTGTCGCCGTAGCGAATTTCGCTGGTCGCAACCGTGTCGTTTTCGTTGATGACCGGCACCGCACGCCATTCCAGCAGCGTGTCGATGGTGGAACGCGCGTTGAGATAACGCCGCCGCTCTTCGGTGTCGCCGAGCGTCACCAGCACCTGACCGGCGGTGATGCCATGGCGCGATAGCGCCTCGGCCCAGGTGCGCGCCAGCGCGATCTGGCCGACCGCTGCGGCCGCCTGGCTGTCTTCGAGCTTGAGCGGACCGCCGGGAAGCTTGAGCACTGCGCGGCCCAGCGCGATCGCGCCGGAGGAGACGACCAAGATGTCGCGTCTCTCGCGATGGAGCGCGGCGAGATCATCAGCCAGCGAGGCCAGCCAGGCCTCCCTGAGTTTTCCGGCTTGCGAATCGACCAGCAGCGAGGAGCCGACCTTGACGACGACACGGCGGAAGTCGGCGAGCGCAGGAATTTTCATGGCGGGATCGGGCGGCAGGCGGGCGGATGTCGTCACAACTCGGCTTCGTGTTCAAGCTGCGCCTTGTTCTCAAGGCAATAATAGCCGGACAGTCGGCTCACCAGCTTGCGGCGTTTCCAATCATTGAGGATGCGGCTCACGTTCTCCCGCGCAATGCCGGCCATGGCGGCGATATCGCTTTGCCCGATCTTCTGTCGGATGACAATGCGGCCGGAGCCGACATCCTGGCCGAAATTCTCGGCGAGTTCGAGCAAGGTCGAGGCGACGCGGCCGCGAAGCGGCAGGAAACTACCGGCGGCGATCACCGAATCGGTCTCGCGCAAGCGGGTGGCAAGCAGTGTGACCAGCGTTTTATAGATCTCGGGATGTTTTCGCGTGAACGCTTCGAACGCGGCACGGCTGAGAAAATTCAATGCGGCGTCGCGTACCGCCACGACCGACGCCGAGCGCGTCCGCCCGTCGATCATGGAAAGCTCGCCGACAATGGCGCCGGGGCCGAGGAAGGCGAGGATGCGCTCGGCGCCGGAGCGCGAAACCATCGTCACCTTGAGCAAACCGTCCTCGATCCGATAGCAGCCGTCGCCGGGGTCGCCGGCAAGAAACAGCACCTCGTCGGCGGCGAGCCGCACCGGCTTGGCGCCGGCAAACAGGTTGGCCGAGAGACGCCCGGGCAATTCCGCAAGCAGGCTCGGACCCGGACGGTTGTCTTTTGGCATAAAGCCCCCTCACCCCTCCGGCTCGGGACAGCGCTGCTGTAAGCATGAGGCAGAATGGGTCACAATAAAAGCCCGCCCGGACTTTTGTCCGGGCGGGCGGAGTAGGCCCTTCTCAGGGCCGTGGGGGTGTTTTGGGGACCGAGATTCCACCCCTTTCGGGGCCGCCGCCGGCCCGTTGGGGGGTCGGGGGGGATGCGCAGGGCCGCGCGGCAGACCGAACTGTATTCTTAAGCTTGAGAAAACCTTAACGGCTCGCTCGTGACGGCGAAGTGACCGCCATCACACAAAGTGACTTTATCGTAAACTATTGATTTACCAGTATTTTTCGCGGAAATCCGGCAATGTTGCCGCTCACGCATGCATTAAGGGCGGGGTGCGCGCACTTTGACGCCGGCGCGTTTCTCCACCGGCTGCACGATCGCGGTGAGGTCGGCGTCCGGCCCAAGCTCCTCGCATGTGAGTTGCAACAGCTGGACGACCGCCTCGATCACTTGCGTCGGCACGCCGAGCGCTGCGCCCTCATCGAGAAAGAGTTTGACGTCCTTCATCATCAGCCCGGCCGTGAAGCCGAGATCGAACGTGCCGGGGAGGATGGCTTTGGCGAATTTTTGTTCGGTCGCCGTGTTGCGCCCGGTGCCGGCGTTGATCACGTCGAGCATGATGCGCGGATCGAGCCCCGCCTTCACGCCCATCACCATCGCTTCCGACGTCGCCGCCATTGCCGTCGCCGACAGCACGTTGTTGACGAGTTTCATGGTCTGCCCGGCGCCCGGCCGCTCGCCGAGGATGAAAACCTTGCCCAATACCGCGAGCGCCGGCTCGATCGCCGCGATCTCGGCGCGCGGGCCCGACACCATGACGGCGAGCGTGCCCGTTTCCGCGCCGCGTACGCCGCCGCTCACCGGACTGTCGATCTGGACGATGTCGTGCTGCGCCAAGAGCTTGAAGATGCGCTGCGCCATCGCCGCGCCGGTGGTCGACAGATCGACGAAGCGGCGGACGCGTTTGCCTTCGATCACACCGCGCGGACCGGTCGCGACCGCAAGCACGATATCCGGCGTCGGCAAACTCGCCATCACCGTCTCGGCCGCGTCGGCGACCTCCGCCGGCGAGCGCGCCGCGATCGCACCGCGCGCGCTTAGATTCCCGATCGCTTCCTGGCGCGTGTCGTAGACGACGACGCGGTGTCCGGCCTCAATGAGCCGCCGCGCCATCGGCAAGCCCATATTGCCGAGACCAATGAAGCCGATGTCCATGGCATTCACCTGTGATCATTTGGCGTTGACTGAAGCCGCCATGAATTCAGCCCGCACCTTCTCGGTATGCTCGCCGAGCGCAGGGACCGGGCCGTAATGGCGCGACGTGGAGGTGCGCTGTTCGGCCGGTGCCGGATAGGACACCGGGCCGCTCGGCGTGCCGACCGTGATGCGGCGAAGATGCGGATGATGCGCGAGGTCGGCCGGCGTGTTGACGCGCGCAAACGCGATATCGGCGTCGGCGAGTTTTTGGATGAGGATTTCCGCGTCGAGCGTGCCGAACATTGCCGCCACCTTGCCGTCGGTCGCGACGCGACGCTTCATGCGCTCAACGTTCGTGGCAAAGGCCGGATCGTCCGCCAGCGTGGCGTCGTCCAATACCGTTGCCGCCAGCACGCGCCATTCGCGATCGTTCTGGATCGCAATGAGGATGTCGACGCCGTCACGGCTGCGAAACGCGCCGTAAGGCGCGATCGAAGTATGCGCGAGGCCCAGCCGCTGCGGCGGCTTACCGCCCTCTTGCTGGATGAGCGGAACCGCCATCCAATCGGCCATGGCGTCGAACATCGAAACCGACAACTCGGCGCCTTCGCCGCTGCGCTGCCGCGCGATCAGCGCCTCGAGAATCGCCTCGTAGGCATTCATGCCGGCGGTGATGTCGACGACGGAAACGCCGACCCGCGACGGCTCCGTCGTGCCGGTAATCGAGGCGAGGCCGGATTCCGCCTGGATCAACAGGTCATAGGCCTTGCGCCGCGCATACGGCCCGCTGTCGCCGAAGCCTGAAATCGTGCAGCAGATCAGCCGCGGGTGCTGGCGTCGCAGCCGCGCGATGGGAAAGCCGAGCTTATCCACCGCGCCAGGCTTGAGATTCTGCACGAACACGTCGGCGCGGGCGATCATCGCCGCTAGGACCGCCTTGTCCTTGGCGCCGGTGAGATCGAGCACGACCGATTCCTTGCCGCGATTGAGCCAGACGAAATAGCTGCATTCGCCATGCGCGAGGTCGTCGTAGCTGCGGGCGAAGTCGCCTTCCGGCCGCTCGATCTTGATGACGCGCGCGCCGGCATCGGCGAGCCGGCAGGTGCACATCGGCGCGGCGACCGCCTGTTCGAGCGAGACGACGAGAAGGCCGGAAAGGGGCAGGGTCATCTCAATACGACCGTGGCAGCCCGAGCACGTGCTCGGCGATGTAGGACAGAATGAGATTGGTGGAAATCGGCGCCACGGTATAAAGCCGGGTCTCGCGGAATTTGCGCTCGATGTCGAATTCTTCGGCGAAGCCGAAGCCGCCATGGGTCTGCACGCACATGTCGGCCGCCGCCCAGGAGGCTTCGGCGGCGAGGTGCTTGGCCATATTCGCTTCGGCGCCGCAGTTCTTGCCGGCTTCGTAGAGCGTGGCCGCCTCACGCACCATCAATTCGGCGGCGCGCATGCCGATATAAGCGCGCGCGATGGGAAATTGGACGCCCTGGTTCTGCCCGATCGGCCGACCGAACACCACGCGCTCGCCGGCATAGGCCGCGGCCTTGGCGATGAACCACTTGGCGTCGCCGATGCATTCGGCGGCGATGAGAATGCGCTCGGCATTCATGCCGGACAGGATGTAGCGAAAGCCCTGCCCCTCCACGCCGACAAGATTGTCGGCCGGCACCCGCATGTTCTCGAAAAAAACCTCGGTGGTGGCGTGATTCATCATGGTGCGGATGGGCCGAATGGTCAGCCCCTTGTCCTTCACCTCGCGCATGTCGATGAGGAACACCGACAGGCCGGCGGTGCGCGACGCCGCCTGTTCCCGCGGCGTGGTCCGCGCCAACAGCAACATGAGATCGGAATGTTCGGCGCGCGAGGTCCAGATCTTCTGGCCATTGATGACGTAGTGATCGCCTTCGCGCGCCGCCGTGGTGCGCAGACTGAGTGTATCGGTGCCGGAGGTCGGCTCGGTCACCCCGAAGGCCTGCAGCCGCAATTCGCCGCGCGCGATGCCCGGCAGATAGCGCGCCTTCTGTTCGGCGCTGCCATGACGCAGCACCGTGCCCATCGTGTACATCTGGGCGTGACAGGCCGCGCCATTGCAGCCCGAGGCCTGGATTTCCTCCATGATGGCGGCGGCGGCCGTCATGGTCAGGCCGCTGCCGCCGTATTCCTCCGGGATCAGCGCGGCGAGAAAACCGGCCTTGGTCAAGGCCGCGACGAATTCTTCCGGATAGGCGCGCTCGCGGTCGAGACCGCGCCAATAGGCGCCGGGAAAATTTCCACACAGCGCCCGCACCGCCTCGCGAATTGGTGCGAGGTCGGCGGCTTCCGTCACGGCTTCACCTCAGCGCGGCCGTTGTTGATAGCGATGACGTCGCGCTCGGCGACGCGGGCGCGAAAGCTCACTACGGCACCGTCGCGCCACATCTCGGTGCGGATGGTCTCGCCGGGAAAGACCGGCGCGGAAAAACGCCCGGCAAACGCCACCAGTCGGGTGGGGTCGTAGCCGCACAGCGTTTTCAGCACGGCGTGGCCGGAAACGCCGAAAGTGCCGAGCCCGTGCAGGATCGGGCGCGGGAAACCGGCGGCCCGGGCGAAGGCGGGCTCGGCATGCAGCGGATTATAATCGCCGCTCAAGCGGTAGATCAGCGCCATTTCCGGGCGGGTGGGCAGATCGCAGATCAGGTCGGGAGCGCGCGCCGGAATCGGATGCGGCGCCGGCGCCTCGCGCGGCGGCCCGCCGAAGCCGCCGTCGCCGCGGCAGAACGCCGTCCCCGTGATGGTCGCAATCAACTCGCCGGTCGCCTTATCGGTCACCTTGCGTTCGTAGAGGATGAGCGCGCCTTTTCCAGCGCCCTTGTCGATCACCTCCAGGATGCGTGTACGGCCGACCAGTATGCCTTGGCCCTTGAGCGGCCGATGCAGCGTGAAGCCCTGCTCGCCGTTGACCACCTTGACGTAATCGATGCCGGTGTTGCGCACCCATGAACCGCCGTAGCCAAGGACGGTCGCCATCGTCGGCAGCACCTTCAGGTTTTTTTCGTAGACGAAGGCGAGCTCGTCCTCGTTCGTCGGATCGTGGCCGAGCCCGACGCCGAGCGCGTAGAGCATGCAGTCCTTCGGCGCGTAACTCTCCTCGGCCGGCGGGATCTGCAGCGCCATCAGTTTATCGTAGACGATAGCCATAACTCACTCCGTTCTGTCCCGCTGGGCTTTCACACCGGGTCCCACGAAAACACCTCAGGCGACCGTTCGAGGGGCGTAAAGGAACTGGCGAACGCAGCTTTGAGCTGCGCCGCGAGCTTTTGCGGCGTCCAGCCATCG
>Ga0187871_10004562_pt1 | contig 10331 bp, 6 predicted proteins | sample June2016WEW_16_1_FD_132988 | JGI IMG/M metagenome (GOLD analysis project Ga0187871, IMG submission 132988) | Peatland microbial communities from SPRUCE experiment site at the Marcell Experimental Forest, Minnesota, USA - June2016WEW_16_10 | ecosystem: Environmental > Terrestrial > Soil >...
GAGTCCGAAGCCGCTGCGAAAATCGTTCAGGTCGGCAAGATAGATATCTGTCTGGCCAACGACCACCATTTTCTGGCCCGTGCCATCAATAGGCGGGCTGGCTTGGTAAAGCGGGTTGATGTCGTAGATGGTGGCGATGTCGCCGGGAGCAAGGAAAGTAAAGGTTCCCTGGCCGCTAATCGTGATGGTGTAGTCTGGGCGACGTTTAAGTCGGGGATGCGGAAGGAAATTGTGCAACCCCCGGAAAGCACCGACGATGCCGCTCAGGGCTGCCGGTATCAGTGGGGATGTGGAGTTCGCGAAGTGCGTCTTGCCATCTACTTCGTAGCGGTGGATCTCAGTTCTGAGGATGCTCTGTGCCTGAGCGGCGTTGCCGCTGAACGTAATCGAGGCTCGACCGCGGGCAATATGAACGACTTTGAAACCCTGCGACTCGAGCCAGGCCGTGATTTTATCGATGTCGTTCGTGCTGAGACCGAAGCGCTCGGCATATTGCTCGGGACTTAGCCACTGATGGAATTTTGCCGACTTCGGGTTCTGCTGATCCGCCAGTAGCTTTTGCAGTGCTGCCTGCTGAGCTGCGGTTGGGGTGAACAGCATGGTGATATTGAGGGGATAGCCCGGTTCGATTAGCCCCTGTTCATTTCTTGACTGGGCTAAGGGCGATACGTGGTTCCGAAGCGCCACCATCTGGCTGGAATCGATCGGTCCCGTGATGCGGTCGGGTTGGGCGGCGAAGCATAGGGATGAGGCCAGAAGCGGCAGAAGAAACTTCCATGATCGCATTGAATACTCCGTCTGAGGTGGTGATGAAACCTTAGCTTATACGGCTTTCCTGCACTGTGATCAAGTCTCGCACGGACATGGTTGTATCCTTACAAGGAATTTACAAACCCGATACGACAACTTTAGTCGCGGAATTACGAAGGTAATCCCATGCGCTTGCATGTAGGGCGATCCAGCCATAGCCTCGCCCCTTGCAACGCGAGTTGGAACGGGCCCGAATGGAACCACGTTGAGCGCTCCGACCGACAAAATGTCGATTGCCCGGTAATTGCTGACTGAAGAATCGAAAACTTGCACAATCCGGGCGAACCCGGGAAGCATCCAAAGTTCCAGATCTTAAAGAACCAGGTTTTAAGAACCAGGTCTTAAGAAACAGGCTTAAAAATCAAGACTAAACTTTGTGAGGACCCATGCGCTGGTTTTCCCCCTCCTGCCGCCCATTGGCTGCGATGATTCTGCTGCCCGCCGCAATACTTCTGGCAGCGGATGTAGATAGCAAGTTTCACAACGCCCCGGCATCGGCGCAGTCGATGAAAAATCCCTATGACGGCCAGGCTGCGGCCGCGCAAGCGGGCAAGCGGCTCTATGCGAGCGATTGTCTTTCATGTCACGGGAAACAAGGCCGGGGCACCGGCAACGTGCCTTCCCTGGTGGATGGCAAACTTGATTCGGTTACGCCAGGCGAAGTGTTCTGGTTCATTACGCGTGGCGATAAAGATAACGGGATGCCGTCCTGGGCGGCCTTGCCGGAAAAGCAGCGCTGGCAGATTGTCACCTATGTGAAGTCGATGCCGAAGGCGCAAGATTCGCCAGAGGCAAGCACACCGGAGCCGGTTGACACCAGCACATCAAAGTTAAAAGCCGCCCCACCCACGCCCCCATTTACTGACTTCCGCTACGAGAAGCCGGGCACAACTCGAAAGATTACCGCTAAAGATCTGCCCCAACCATATGCGACCGAATCCGCGGAAAATGGTCCGAAGCTGGTGGGGCGTCCCGAGAATGTCTGGCCGGTCGCACCCGCCGGATTCAAAGTAGAGTTATACACTTCTGGTCTCGACAATCCACGGACGTTGGGCACGGCTCCCAACGGCGATATTTTTCTGACAGAAAGCGACCCCGGTCGTATTCGTATTTTTCGCGGGCTTACCAGCGACGGCAAACCAGAGCAGTCCGCAATTTTTGTCAGCGGATTGAAGCGCCCGTATGGATTGGCGTTTTATCCTTCAGGGCCCGATCCACAGTATTTATATGTGGGCAGCGAGCGCGAAGTGGTTCGTTTTGCCTATCACAGTGGGGATCTAAAGGCGAGCGGAGCGCCCGAACACGTTGCCGATCTGCCGGGGCCCGGCGGACACTGGACTCGTGCCGTCGTCTTCTCGCAGGACGGAACGAAGATGTTTGTTGCCGTAGGCTCGGGATCGAACATCGATGATCCTGATACAACTCCGCGCGAGAAAAATCGGGCCGACATTCTCTGGTGCGATCCCGCGAACTGCACATTAAGCGTGTATGCCTATGGCATTCGCAATGCTGGAGGCGGTCTCGCGGTGAATCCGCAGACCGGCGAGCTGTGGTGCTCGGTCAATGAGCGCGACGGCCTCGGCGATAATCTTGTCCCCGACTACATCACGCACGTGCAGGAAGGCGGCTTCTACGGCTGGCCGTGGTGGTATATGGGCGGTCATCAGGATCCCCGGCATAAAGGCAAGCATCCGGAGTTGAAAGATAAAGTGATCGTTCCGGATGTGCTGCTGCAACCGCACAATGCCTCGCTCGAGTTTGCTTTTTATGAAGGCAAGCAGTTTCCGGCCGAATATACGGGAGATATTTTCGCTTCCGAGCATGGCTCGTGGAATAAAGCAGTGCGTGTGGGCTACGAGGTGATTCGCGTCCCACTGCACCAGCAAGGCGATGCCAGCGGCGAGTATGAAGATTTTCTTACGGGCTTTGTATTGCCGGATGGCAACGTATGGGGTCGCCCGGTGGGCATAACGGTGTCTGCGGATGGTTCGCTGCTAGTAAGCGATGATGGGTCGAACTCGATCTGGAGAGTCAGCTACAGCGGCAAATAACGTTGGAGAAGAATGCTTTATGTGGGGACAGCGCCAGCGGCTGTCCAGTCGAGCGAAGCTCGAAGCTTCTTCGTTAGCCACTATCAATTGCATATGCCCTTGACAATATTTCTCGCCAGGTGCACACTTCTAAAAGGCGAATAAAAAGCGAAAACGCCTGCGGAGCTTCCCGGCTTCGGTGTTCCCTGAAATTACCCGAGGAATTTTATGTCTTCCGCAGTGTTTTCCACTTCGGCGGCCCAAGGCCGCCCTTTTGTATTTGAGACTGAAAATGGCTCCGAAGTTTGCCCAGAACCTTTTCAGGAGCAACTTTTCACCGCGCCCCGCCCACCGCAGCGAGCGGCCTCCGCAGCCTTCAAAGACGCAAGACTCGCCAGCGTTACTCCGGCCTCGCGATTGGCGGTGCGTCCCGCGCCTGAAATGGTCACAAGCGGCATCGCCGAAATGGATGCGCTTACCGGGGGCCTGCCCCGCGGCTGCCTAACCGAAATTTGCGGTCCAGCGTCTTCCGGCCGCAGCACCTTAATGTTATCCGCACTGGCCGCTGCAACCCAGCGGGGAGAATGCTGTGCGGTCGTCGATGCCAGCGATGCTCTCGATCCACAGTCTGTGGCTGCAGCTGGAATGGAATTGGACCGGCTGCTATGGGTGCGATGCGGGGAGAATTCCGTTCAGGCCGAAAGTCGCCTGGAGCAACTTCTGCGCGTTACGGACCTGCTGCTCGAAAGCGGAGGCTTTGGATTGATCGCACTGGATCTCGGCGATCTATCGCCGCAAAGCGCGCGCCGTATCCCCTTGGCTACCTGGTTCCGCTTCCGCCGCGCCGTAGAACATACCCCAACCGTGCTGCTGGCAATGGAGCGGCAATCGATTGCGGGAAGCTGTTCTTCTTTATTGATCAAGCTGGGATCGCTAAAACCGAGCGCTCCAGAAAATCAAGCCAGCCCAACACCTACCCACGTACAGTTGCTGACCCAAGTTGAAATCACTGCGGAGCTCGTGCGCTCACGAATGGATCGTAAACCAGTTCGCTCCGAGATTACTTTCGCCAGTAAAACCGCATGGGCGGGATGAAGGAAACACCCGATGACTCAATGACGCAATCGCTCAATGGATTTATGTCATGCCTTTTGCCTGCATCTTCGTACCGAATTTTCCCGTGGCTGCCGTGTCTCGCGCCGAACCGGAATTACGCGCGCTGGCTTTGGCCATTTACGAAGGCAAGCCCCCGATGGAAAAAGTTTTCGCTGTAAGCGAGAGTGCCACCCGCCTGGGAATTACGCCCGGCATGACAAAAGCCCAGGCAGAACTTTGTTCCGAGTTGACGCTGCGTCCGCGTTCTCTGCTGCAGGAATCCGGGGCGCATGCCGCCATGCTGGATTGCGCGCAATCGTTTTCGCCGTGCGTGGAGGATGCTGCAGTTGACACGGTGATACTTGATTTGGCCGGCATGGACTCTCTTTTTGGCGCGCAGCCAGAAATCGCTCGTAACCTTTTTCGCCGCGCTGCAGAACTCGGACTCGATGTGAATGTTGCCCTAGCTTCAAATCCTGATGCTGCTGTGTTTGCCGCACGCGGATTTTCCGGAGTGACTGTGATTCCATCAGGAAAAGAAAGCGAGTGCCTGGGATCTCTGCCGGTGAAGGTTTTATTTGCGGAACGGATGGAAGGAGAAAAGAAAGAAGAGAATCGGGAAGAATCTGCCCGTCGGCTTGAAACGTTGGAGCGTTGGGGAGTACGCGATCTGCGCGCTCTGGCCGCGCTGCCGGAAGTTGCTCTGAGCGAGCGCCTGGGACAGGAAGGGTTGCGCTGGCAGAAACTGGCGCGGGGTGCGGCTTCGCGCACGCTGGTGCCGGTGGAAGCGCCCACAATTTTTGAAGAGGCCGTCGAGTTGGAATCTCCCATCGTACTGCTAGAGCCTCTCGCCTTTCTGCTCAATCGTTTGCTCGAACAAATCTGTGCGCGTTTGGCCTCGCGTGCGCTGAACACGCAGGAATTGCGGCTCACGCTGGACCTCGAAAGCTTCTCCTCCTTCAATCCACAATCAAAAATCAACAATCAACAATTTTCCTCACCGGCGACAATCGAAAATCAACAATCGGCAATTTGTTCCACCCGGCCAGAACAATTTCATCGCACTCTTTGTTTGCCGCTGCCCATGCTGGATCCCAAACTTTTTCTCAAGCTGCTGCAACTGGATTTGAATGCGTATCCGCCCGGTGCGCCCATCCTGAAGATTCATCTTGAGGCGCGACCGGCGCGGCCGCGATCGGCGCAAGGCGGCCTGTTTCTGCCACCCTCGCCCGAGCCGGAAAAGTTGGAACTCACGCTGGCGCGCATTGCCGGACTGGTTGGCGAATCGCGTGTAGGCGCACTGGAATTGCTGGATACCCACCGGGCTGAAGGTTTTCGCATGCGACGCTTCGGGCTCGGTGCAACACAAGAAAGCGCAGCGAAAAATAACCAGCCGCGGCAAACTTCTGAGCCGGCAGAAGGGAAATGCGCCGTCGCTGCCCTTCGCAGGTTTCGTCCGCCCCTCCGGGTCACTGTGACCATGGACAACCCGGAACTTGTACGCGTGGTTTGCCCAAAGAAAAAAGAAGTGCAGGGCAGTGTGCTCTGGAAGGCAGGCCCATGGCGCAATTCCGGTGATTGGTGGGAGCGCGAAGCCTGGGCCCGCGATGAGTGGGACATTGCTTTGCAGAATGCAGAGGGGATTTTTCTCTACCGCCTCGTGCACGATCTGCTCGGCGGAAGCTGGTTTGTGGAAGGCACGTATGACTAAAACAGTTCTCCGTTGCCAGTTCTCAGTAAAAACATTTTCTGCGCACAAGATTTCACTGGGAACTGACAACTGGGAACCGATTTCCTGATGTCCTACATCGAACTCCATGCCCGCTCTGCCTTCAGCTTTCTCGAAGGATCTTCCTTGCCTGAGGATCTGGCGGCCATGTGTGCCCGACTCAACATTCCCGGCATGGCATTGCTTGATTCGGACGGCGTCTACGGTGCGCCTCGCTTTCACATGGCAGCGACAAAGGTCGGAATCAAGGCGCACATTGGAGCGGAAGTCACATACGCAGATGCATTGCCGATTGCCAATTGTCAATTGCCGAGTGGAACAAGTTCTTCTTCTGGGGGCAGTCCATCAGCCATCCACAATCAGCAATCAACAATTTCTCTTCGCAAAATCGGCAATCGGCAATCGGCAATCGGCAAACCATTCCGCCTTCCTCTGCTCGTTTCTTCCCGCGCTGGCTATCAAAATCTGTGCCGTTTGATTACCAAAATGAAGTTGCGCGCGAAAAAAGGCGAGGGCGCAGTTCAGAAAGATGAACTGGAAGAGCACTCCAATGGCCTGGTTTGCCTGACCGGTGGAGCGGACGGACCTCTGGCAACTGCCTTGCAACATGGAGGTATGGAAGAAGCCCGCCAGCGGACCGAGCAACTGATTTCACTATTCGGCCGCGGCCATGTGTATATCGAGTTGCAGCGTCATTTTCATCGGGAAGAAGAAACTCGTAACCGCGCGGCGATCGCAATCGCGCGCTCGCTGAATCTTCCTTTGCTCGCGACCAACGGCACTTGTTATGCCACTGCGAAAGATCGCGAGCTCTGCGACGCATTCACCGCCATCCGCCATCACCGTACTCTCTCGACAGCGGGGCGTTTGCTGGCGCGCAACTCCGAGCGTCATTTGAAATCGCCGCCAGAGATGCAGCAACTCTTTGCCGACCTTCCCCAAGCCCTCACCAACACGCTCGATCTTTCTTCCCGCCTCGAATTCACGCTCAACGATCTCGGCTACGAATTCCCCCGCTATCCCGTTCCCGCAGGCGAGACGATGAATTCTTTTCTGCGGGATCGCGCAGGGGAAGGCTTTCGGCAGCACTATGGTCGTGCCCAGCCTGACCTGCAGAGCCGCGCCCGTAGCCAAATTGAGCGCGAATTGGCACTCATCGAAAAACTTAAACTGGCTGGATATTTTCTGATCGTGTGGGATCTGGTCCGCTTCTGCCGCGAGCAAAACATACTGGTGCAGGGCCGCGGATCGGCCGCCAACAGCGCTGTCTGCTATGCGCTGGGCATCACCGCCGTCGATCCCATCAGCATGGAGCTGCTCTTCGAGCGTTTTCTCTCCGAAGAACGCGGCGAGTGGCCCGACATCGATCTCGACCTGCCCAGCGGTGACGAGCGCGAAAAAGTGATTCAGTATGTCTATCGGCGTTATGGCGAGCGTGGCGCCGCCATGACGGCCAATGTCATCACCTACCGCAATCGCATGGCGGCGCGAGAGATGGGCAAGGCGCTCGGCTTTGATCCCGGAACGCTCGCCAAGATTTCCGCCGCGGTTGCCACCTGGGAATTCCGCGACGAAAACGACGCGCTTGATCGCCGCTTCCGCGATGCCGGGCTCGATCTCAAACATCCCCGCCTGCGCAAATATTACGAATTGTGTCTTGCTGTCCAGGACATGCCACGCCATCTCGGCCAGCACTCCGGCGGCATGGTGATTTGCCAGGGACAACTTGATTCAGTGGTGCCGCTCGAGCCCGCGTCCATGCCCGGGCGCGTGGTGGTGCAGTGGGACAAGGAAGATTGCGCCGACATGGGCATCATCAAAGTGGACCTGCTCGGATTAGGCATGATGGCCGTGCTCAAAGATTCCATGGAACTGATTAGCAACCACTATCACGAAAAAGTCGATCTGGCGCATCTGCCCGCTGATGATCCCGCCGTCTATTCCACGCTGCAGAGGGCCGATACCGTGGGCATGTTCCAGATAGAAAGCCGCGCGCAAATGTCGTGTCTGCCGCGCCTGATGCCGAAACGTTTCTATGACATTGTGGTGCAGGTCGCAATCATCCGGCCGGGGCCGATCGTCGGACAGATGGTCAATCCGTTTCTTTTGCGCCGCCAGGGACGCGAAGAAATTTCGTATCCGCATCCGTCGCTCGAACCTGTGCTCAAGCGCACCTTGGGAGTGCCTTTGTTTCAGGAACAACTGCTGCGGGTGGCCATGATTGCAGCCAACTTCACCGGCGGCGAAGCCGAAGATCTGCGCCGTGCCATGGGCTTCAAACGTTCGGAAGCCCGCATGAAAGATATCGAGGCCAAACTGCGCGCCGGCATGACGCGAAACGGGATCTCTCCGCAGGCGCAAGAACAAATCATTCTTTCTATTACTTCTTTCGCTCTCTACGGATTTCCGGAATCGCACGCCGCCAGTTTTGCGCTCATTGCTTATGCCAGTGCTTATTTGAAGTGCCGCTATCTCGCCGCGTTTACCGCCGCCTTGCTCAACAACCAGCCTATGGGTTTTTATTCTCCAGCGACGATCACCAAAGATGCGCAACGTCATGGATTGAAAATATTGCCGGTGGATGTGACGCACTCGGAATGGATGTGCACTTTGGAAACAGTGGTCAGTGATCAGTTGCCAGTGGTCAGTGAAGTCGTGGGTCGTTCGTCCCTTTGCTCCGCTCAGGGCAGGCTAGGAACGGTCGTTGGCCAGCCGGAGCCAGGTTGTGTGGCGCGGGCACTCTTACCCGCGTCTGCCGGCGAGACGCCGGCGCTACGTTTGGGTTTGCGTTACGTCCGCGGATTGCGCGAAGAAGGCGCTCAGGCGCTGGTGCACGAACGCAGGCGTGCTGCTTTCACTTCGATTCACGATCTCACCCGCCGCGTTCCAGAGCTACGTAAAGACGAACTGACTACGCTGGCGGAAATCGGCGCGCTGAACAAGATCGGAAACCCACCACGGAGACACGGAGACAAATTTCCAACTGCCGATTTCCAACTGCCGATTGAATCTACTCCATTGGATTCTGGGTCCAAAATTGACAATCGGAAATTGTCAATCGAAAATTCCTTTCACCGCCGCGACGCTCTCTGGCAGGTGGAACGCGCTGTGCGCAGTTCGGGGCCGTTGTTGGAAAAATGGCTGGAACCCGATGTACCTTCCCCGCTCCAGCCCATGAACCACGAAGAGCGACTGGTCGCCGATTTTCGCGGTACCGGTCTCACCGTGGGACCGCATGCCATGGCTTACCGCCGGGAATGGCTCAATGCCATGGGCATTCGCCGCGCCAGCGAACTCCGCGATATTCCCAGCGGCAAACGTCTGCGCATCGGAGGCTGCGTAATCGTGCGCCAACGTCCGGGGACGGCGAAAGGTTTCGTTTTTCTCAGTCTGGAAGATGAAACCGGAGTTGCGAATGCGATCATCGCTCCCGATTTATTTCACAGCAACCGCCTGCTGCTGGCTTCGGAACGGTTTCTTGCAGTCGAGGGGATTCTGCAGAATCAGGACAATGTGATCTCAGTCAAAGCCGAGCGCGTGCTGCCATTGTTCGTCACAAAGGCGGAAACCGTCTCCCACGATTTTCATTGAACAAGGCCGAGGGCTCAAACCCGCATTCTTGGTGGCCTTCAGCGGCGCGACGAAGACGCACCCTTTCCAAACAGAACTCTACTGTTCCCGCGCCAGTTATTCCTCGGGTCTGCCACCCTCCGGAGGCGCCAGCGGCAGCCGGGTCGCCCCACGCATAATGTCGCGCTCTTCCGGCGAGAACACCCCTCGAAAGCGATTGGAATCGATGACTTGCTCGCGCTGATAGGGTGGCATGGCGCGCAGATCGCGAATCGCCGTGGTCACCATGCGCCGTCGGTCGGGTCGAAGTTGCTGCATCCGGCCGAATAAACCCCGCGCCTCCTGTTTTTGACCGGGCGTCAAATGCTCCCAGGTTTCCATACGATTCAGCATGCGCTGCTGTTGTTGCGGGGGAAGACTTGAGAAATGCCGCAGCCGCTGCCGTAACATCTCTTGCCGATCCCGAGGCAAACGCCGAAACCCCGGATCGTTCTGCAACGCTCGCTCCCGCTCGCCTGGGGGCAGCCCCTGATAGCGGCGTAGCCAGTCCCCAGCATGACCTTGCCCACGACGAACCGGCGGATAATTTTGCGCCGCCTGCCGACCCTGGGTTGGCCGAAAGTTGTTATGCTGCGCCCGGCAGGGGGACGTCATCACGGTTGCCACGGATAACACTACCGTCGCCATCCATCCCGTCATGAAGTTCTTCAGCCGCACTCTTTTCCCCACAAGTTCCTGCTGTCGCGCCCTTTCCGACGCTCGCTTTTTCCCGCACCCAGGCCACTCTTACGGATTCGCCATCACATCGTGCTGCACTTCCAGGTCATCCAGCAAATCGAAATCGGAATAGAGATCGTGATTCTTTTCCAGCGCCTGCAGATCGCCGACTGCGGTCCCGGGATCGGATTGCACCTGGGAATCCGCCACGATAGGGTTCACGGGATAAATTCCGCTGCCTTTGGTGAAGAACAACCCCACCCCAATTCCCATCAGCACGGTCAGCGCCGCAGCCAGCACTGGACGGCGAAACCACGTCCGCCAGCCAGCCTGGGGCTTGGCGATTTCTTCCCGCAGACGCGCTCGTAAGCGCACATCGA
>Ga0187871_10004564_pt1 | contig 10327 bp, 9 predicted proteins | sample June2016WEW_16_1_FD_132988 | JGI IMG/M metagenome (GOLD analysis project Ga0187871, IMG submission 132988) | Peatland microbial communities from SPRUCE experiment site at the Marcell Experimental Forest, Minnesota, USA - June2016WEW_16_10 | ecosystem: Environmental > Terrestrial > Soil >...
CGCCCTGTCCCGCCTCATTGCCGATAGCCAGGACAGGCGTGCCCACGGCGACATGCGAGGAGTCGCCGGTCGTGACCGCCTTGAGCCCGGCCGCGCCCTGGATCTGGAGAACGGCGACGTCGTCGGACTCGTCGTAGCCGAGGATCGTCGCCTGGTAGCTCTTACCGGACCCCACCGGCGTGACCGCCACGCTGGTGGCGCCGTCGATGACGTGGTTGTTGGTCAGCAGCAGACCGGTAGCGGCGTCGATCACAAAACCCGTGCCCGCGGCCGTCTCCTCCAGGTATTGCAGGTTGGAGTTGACGTCGACGATGCCCGGCTCCACCTCGTTGTAGACGGTCTCGTCGTTCATCGCTCCCGCTTGCCCCGCCGCGGCATCGTCCGGTATCCGGAAGGCGCCTTGGTGGGACGACGGGCCAGGATGCCGGACCGCGATGGTAGTGCCCACACCCCCCGTCGCGGCCACGACCGCCACTATCAGGTAAGTCACCAGCCCTCGGCCCCGTCGGCGCGCCGTCCGGAGGTACCGCTTCCGAGGTGCTGAGCAACTCGGACGCCCAGCAGGAACTAGCTCGCCACAAGGCTCTCCGGCAGGCACTGGGTCGCTCGGAGGGCTTGCCGGGGACGGCGCAGACCCCGCGCTAAGCCCGTCGCCCTCGTGCATCCCCACGACCTTTGTCCGGAATCGACCCTCGTCAGTAGATTTCCCGCCTTGCGGGCGGATCAAGCCTGCCGATCGGGCAAACCCTTACTTCACCTGGAAACAAACCTTGACTTCACCTGGAAAGCAGCGCTCTCGTATAACGCCCTGCCCCCGCGGAGTCTGCTGGCGCGTCCTCAGCTGCGAATGCGTAATGACGTGATATTGTGCGTCCAAGACACGATATGACGTGAATATCGTTGCTAGCTGTTCGAAGGGCAGGGATTCGGATGTCCACGCCAACCCAAACTGATCAGGATCTCTCCCGGCGCGAGGAGATAGCTGTCTCCGGCGCCGCCATGTCGGGTGCCCCATGGGCGGCCGCGACCATGACCGGCGGGGTCGTCGCGGTCGGCGACCTGGGCCTGCATCTCATCGCCGCTGGCCTTGGCATGGCCGCCGTCGGCGGCTCGTTGTCCATGGGGGCGGTGGCGTTCTTCGTCGTGGCCGCGGCCGGCGCGCTGTGGCGGGCCCGGCCGAGCCGTGCCATCCGCTGGGCCAGGAGCAATCCGTGGCGCTTCGCCGTGGTGCCCGCGCTCGCGTGCGCCGCTATCGCGCTCGTGCTTTCCGTGGTCACTGGCGGCGGCATCATCGATCCGGTGCTGAGCGGCCTGTGGCACGGCGCCGTGGTGTACGGCCTGACCGGCGTGGCCGGCGCGGCCAGCAAGTCCAGGAAGCGGGCCGCTTAACCCGGCAAGTCCATGCCCGGCAAGTCCATCCCCGGCAAGCCGCCAGGTTCGGCAAGCCGCCAGGTTCGGCAAGCCGCCAGGTTCGGCAAGCCGCCAGGTCCATGCCCGGCAGGCCGCCAGGTTTGGCAGGCGGCCTGGCTCCGCAGACTTCTGAGCAGGATCGGTAAGAGCGGCAGCACCCGATCCCATCGGCGCCTCGACACCTCTGCGCGCTGTGGTGCGCAAGTGTGCCGTGGTGCGATCTTCCAGCAGAAGATCTTGGATGATTTGGGTTCCGCGGAAAGTTTGGTGGACCCGGCTCCCCACAACCGTCCACCAAACCAATATCTTCCGCGCAAAGTTCCGCTCACCCTTGAAAGGGTCCGACTGGTGCGAAGGATGGGGTGTACGGGACTCATGGGACAAATTCGCTTAGCTTTAGACCGGCGGTCGGAGCGTAACCGTCGGGCTGCTCTGCGCACGAGTCCCACCCGCAGCACCGGTCACGGCAAAGAGGCGTCAATAAATTCGGAGAAGCTTCCTGGCGTCGTTGGATGGCTGGCGAGGCTGGGGGCGGGACGTCTGAGTATTCTGCGATAGGACAAGCCAAACGGCGTTGACTGGTGAGACCGCGGGTCTCATCGCACATGCGGACTGCAGGCCTAATCGAGTGCGACCGCATTTCGCTGCTGATGGCGCTGGATTAGTTAGCCGGGCAGGCTGGGCAGGGCGGCATGATCGGAGAGCGCGTGCTCGGCGGCCCCCAGGATCTCCTCGATCGTCGCTCGGTCCGCGTTGAGCACGCGCCGATCTCGCTGAAGGGCCGCGTTGGCCGTGGTGCGAGCGGCCGCGCTGCGGGCGGTCATCACGGTGACCATGTCCGTCTGCACGGGCACCGCGTCGAAGGCCCAGGTCACGAAGTCGTTGGTACAGTTCTGCAGGTTGAAGCGGGCCAGCGACTCGGTCACCTGATACTGCGTGAGGTCGGCCAGGGGCTCGCTGTTGGCGGGCTCGCAGTTGTTCGCGTTGTAGTTCACCAAACGGACCGCGGTGCTGAGGTTGTCTTTCGAGCCGGATTCGATCGCGCTCAGTGCCTGCTGCGATTCCCTGACACCTCCGGCGCATGACTCGACGGCCGCGTTCATGTCCTTCAGGTACCCGTTAAGGTCGGCGGTCTGCTGCGCGTTCGAGGGTTTGTGCGACAGGGAGACCAGCACGCCCGCGCCGGCCAGCAGCACCAGTACGAGCAGGATCCAAATCGGGGTGCGGCGGACCGGCCAGCCGCTGCGCCTGATAGGGACGTAAGGCGGCGGGTCGGTGGTGGTAGGCGTGCTCAACCGATCAACTCCCCGTGGCCAGCGCGATGCCCTTGTGCAGAGCGGCGAGCGTCACCGCGCCGAAGATGCGATCGACGATGCGGTGCTTAAAGTTGAGGAAGAAGGTCTGCGGCAGCGCGCTGACGCCATAAGCGTCAGCCGCGCTGAGCTGCGGATCCCACCCCACGGGATAGGTGACACCGTCGGAGTGGGTGAACGACATCGCGTTGTCGAGGACGTCGTTCTCGTCCAGTCCCACCAAGGCCACCTTGGCCTGTTCGGTGTGGTAAAACCGGGCGAGCAGCGGGGTCTCCTGCTTACAGGGAGCGCACCAGGACGCGAAGAAGTTCACGATGACGGGCTTGCCCGAATAGTCGCCGAGTGAGACCCGCTGGCCGGAATGGCCGAGGGCGGGGAAGCTGAACGTCGGCGCCACCGGATCGGCGGCCTTGGCGGCGCGCCCTGAGCCGGAACTCGAGCCCGAGCTCGCCACGGCGATGCCGGCCAGGGAACCCGCGACGCAGAGCGCGATGATGGCCGAGACGATCTTGTGCCTGGCCGCAGACCGCCAGAGCTCTCTGATCGCGTCCGCCCACGTCTGCTGCCCCATCCCCTGCCTCACCCTCCTCTGCTCCCGCGAGCCACCGTGCCGTGTTCACCCTGCCGTGTTCACCCTGCCGTGTTCACCCTGCCGTGTTCACCCTGCCGTGTTCACCCTGCCGTGTTCACTCTGCCGTGTTCACCCGGCGCAAGCCTTCAACTGGCGTTTCAGCGCCTTCCGGGAACGACTCCGGCCACGGTGTTCGTGCCAGTTTGCCACCATTGCCAGCCGTCCCGGCCATCCCGGCCGTCATCCCCGCCACCACCTCGGCCGTCATCCCCGCCGCCACCTCGGCCGTCATCCCCGCCGTCATCCCCGCCGTCACGTCGGCCGGAAGCGCCAGTGGGCCCGGGGCCAGCCGCAGCTCGAACTCGCTGCCCTGTCCGGTGCGGCTGCGGACGAGAACCTCGCCGCCGTGCGCTCGCGCGACCGCCCGGACCAGCGCCAGGCCCAGTCCCGTCCCCCGGGGATGGCTGCTGTCGCCACTGCGGAACCGGTCGAAGATGTGCTGCAGCTGTTCGTCAGGAATGCCCTGTCCGGCGTCCGAGACAACCATCCGTACCGGAAGCCCGGCTCCCGCGGCCATGATCGACAGCTTGATGACATCGCCGTCGCCGGTGTGCCGTACGGCGTTCTCGAGCAGGGCGTCGATGGCCAGCCCGAGCCGCTCCTTGTCCGCTTGGGTGGTGACCTTGTCCAGCCGGCCGAGCTGCCAGCGACGATTGGCGGTCGGCCGCCACCGGCGCAGGATCTCCATGGTGAAGCTGTCGAGCGGGACCGGCTCAGGATGCAGGAACTCAGGATCCTCGGCGGCCGCGATGACGAGCAGCCGCTCGGCGATCCGGCGCAGCCGGCTCAGCTCGCCCAGGATCACCTGGATGTCGTGGCCCTCCTGCCTGCCGGTGAGGCTGCGGGCGAGCAACTCGGCGTGCCCGAGCGCGATCGTGATCGGGGTGCGGAGCTGATGAGAGGCATCCTGGAGAAACCTGCGCTGGGTGGCGAGCAGCCGGACGTTTTCCTCGCTGACCAGGCTCGACTTCTGCTCGGCGGCGAGTTTGCGCCGACCGTGCCAGACTATGGCCAAGAACAGAGCCGCCATCAGGGGGACCTCGGTGGGTTCCGCGCCGTGCGCTAGATCAACCCCGACGTCCGTGGCGATCGTCACCAGCACCACGCCGATGACCCACGGGGCCGGCCCGGGTGACCAGGTGCGGAACCCGTACACCAGCGTGACGCAGATCCAGAGGACGTGGATGGGGATCGTCGCCCAGGGCGGGAACACGAAAATGGCGGCCACGTTAATAGCCGAGAAGACCGCCCACCCGGCGTCCAGCCAAACGGGCCGGAATGGCCACCTGAACCTGACGGCAGACCGACCGAGCCGGCTAAGCCTGAGCCGGCCGAGCCGGCCGATAAGCCTGAGGCGGCCGGCGCGGCTCCCGTCAGTGATCCGCAAGATGGTAGCCCTCACCGCGCACCGTCTTGATCAGGCCGAAGCCGAGCTTGGATCGCAGCCGCCGCACGCACACGTCCACGACATTGGAGCCCGGGTCGAAGTCGTACCCCCACACCGTCGCCAGCAGCTGCTCCTTCGGGACGGACTGGCCAGCGTGTTCGGCCAGCTCGCGCAGCAGCAGGAATTCGAGCCTGGTCAGCGGCACCGGGCCGGCCCCGATGTCGGCGACCAGGCGGCCGACGTCGAGGCTGAGCCGGCCGGCCCTGACGATCTCGCCGAACCCGGCGGACCCGGCGGACCCGGCGACACCTCGCGGCCTGACCCTGACCCGGACCCGGGCCAGCAGCTCGGCCAGCGAGAACGGCTTCGTCAGGTAGTCCTGTGCCCCTCGCTCAAGGCAGTTCACCTTGGAAGCCACGTCCGCCAGGCAGGAAAGCACGAGCACGGCCTGCTCGGGGTCGGCGGCCAGCAGCCGTTCCAGCACCACCTGGCCCGCCATGTCCGGCATGACGAGGTCCAGGATCACCAGATCGTAGTGGCTGGCCAGAGCCTGCTCCAGCGCCTCCGCTCCGGTCCCGGCGAAGTCGGCCGTATAGCCCGCCGCGGCCAGCGCGCGCCCGATGAAGGCCCGGATCCCGGGCTCGTCGTCGGCCACCAGAATCCTGGCGGCCACCGCGTCCGCTGCCTGGGGCCAGGCGCCCTGAGCCGTTTCCTGCGACGTCATCGCCTCTTCGCCACTTATGGTCGTAGCCGCACCGGCATGGTGCCCGGTCTCAAGCCCCCACCTCGTGCCGCCGCACGGTGGTGAAAACAATCGCCTATGTCGCGTTGCTGATGGTTCTACGCGGAAGTCTTGCCAGTCAAGTTCCGGCCGCATCTGTTACAGCTCTGTGTCACAAACGATTGCAAACCAGGTCTCCACATCCTCGGCTCCCGTCGGTACGAGGCCCTGAGGTGCGGAGATAACCCCAAAAACGACGGAACGGCCCAGCCGCGCCTAATCGGCCACCCTCAAGCGGGCCCGCCCGGTCGCGACTACTACTTTGAGTAGTCAGGCGGGAGTCCCATGTGGCCGCGGTCGGCTCACGAGGCCGGACGAGCCCTGCTGTCTTCGGTATACCACTATGACAATTTTGTCATTCAAGTCTCGCGCTGTTGCGCGCCTATTCGTTCCGCCGTCACGATCAGGTGCGTAACCCTGCATCGTTCCTGCGGGCTTCGCCCGAAGCTGCCCCGTCGGCGGCAAGGCCGCAGGCCAGGCGGCGGCCGCTGCAACCGTGTGCACCTGGGGTAGCAGAGAAACGAGGTGGTAACCGGTGTCACTGCGGGCCCGGGTGACGACGCTACTGGTCGCTTTCGCCGCGGTCTCCGCGGTCGTGATCTTCGTCGCCGTCCATTTCATCCTCGCCTCTCCGCCGGTCGTGGATTACACGTCTTCCGCCAGCGGCGGTCAGGTGAATGTCGTGATGCAGACCGACCCGCAGAACACGGTGACCAGCCAACCGGACTGGGTCTCGTACTTCATCCAGAACCCGCAGACCAAACAGTGGGTGCACACCACTTACTTCAAGGTGCCGGCCGGCACCAAGGTGAACATGACGATCTACGGCTACGACGGCTGTACCCCGCTGCGCAACCCGGTGTGGGGCCAGGTGACCGGCACCACCGGCGGCGTGGCCTATAACGACGGCGCGCCGTATTCGCTGCTCAACTCCTGGTCGGGGTGCAACGTCCAGCACACGTTCTCGATGGCGGGCCTCGGTATCAACGTTCCGATCGCCTCGCCGACCACGCTGAAGGAGAACAGCAACCTGTGCGGCACGTCGCCGTGCACCAGCGGCCCGCACCAGGTAGTCACCTTCAGCTTCAGGACCCCGGCCGTAGGCGGGACGTTCCGCTGGCAGTGCATCGTCCCGTGCGGCCTGGGCTACGTGGACGGCAACGGCGGCCCGATGGCGACGCCCGGTTATATGAGCGGGCAGATGGAGGTGCAAGCCTGATGGCCGAGGAGTCCTCCATCCCGGCCGCGGCCGCCGAACCGCGGCACGGGCTGCGACTGCTGATCGGATGGGTGGTAGCCAGCGTCATCGGCTGCGTGCTTGTCTACTTCGTCTGGGGCCCGCACCTGCCGCCCGGCGCGATGTCAAGCTCGGCCGCCAACCAGCAGTTCGACACCCGGGTCCTCGCCACGATCGCGACGCCCGTCGTGCTCGGCGTGCTGATCTACTTCGGCTACGCGCTGACCTTCTGGCGGGCGAAGGACGGCGACGAGACCGACGGCCCGCCGATCCACGGCAACACCCGGATCCAGCTGACCTGGATCGTGGCGACCTCGACGATCGTGCTCGCCCTCGCCGTATTCGGCACCGTCGAGCTCTGGACCACGCAAGGGGCAGGCGCTGGCCAGGGCCCGCAGCCCATCTTCACGCCGGGTACCTCCGACGTGCTTGACGTGCAGGTCATCGGCCAGCAGTGGGCGTGGACCTACCGTTTCCCGCAGTTCGGCGGGTTCGAGACCACGCAGCTTGAGCTTCCGCTGAACCAGCCGGTCCAGTTCAACGTCACCTCGCTGGACGTCATCCACAGCTTCTGGGCCTACCAGCTCGGGGTGAAGGCGGACGCCAACCCCGGCGTGAACAACATCGCCTACACCACGCCCAAGCACACCGGCTCCTTCGTGGTCCGCTGCTCCGAGCTGTGCGGGCTGTGGCACGGCGCCATGTTCGACTACGGGACGGTCGTCTCGCCGGCCGCCTTCCAGGCCTGGGCGCAGCACACGGAGATTCAGCTGGCGTCGGTGACTAAGATCCTGCCGCCTTTCTCGCTGACCTACGACCCCACCGTGGTTCCCAATTTCGGCAAGGTCCTCACCGAACTGGGGCTCACCGGCGCTGGCGGCGGCTACTACAGCCCGAACGACCCTGAGCAGCCATGATTCGGCGGAGAGCGAGGTAACGCAAGATGGCCATCGAAATCCAGCCGGAGAGCGTGCAGCAACCTGGCGGAGGTGAGCCAGCCGGCCTACCCAAGGCCCGGCCCTGGTGGATGCGGCCGGCCGTCCACACCGCGCTGCTCGGGGCGGTCATCGGCTACGCGTTCGGACACTGGCTCGGCAACTTCGTCGCCAGCGGCTACCAGCAGATCGGCACCTCCGACGACAGCGACTTCGCCATCATCCTCGGCTATGCCTTCGGCGTGCTCGGCTGGGTGATCGGGCTCGGCGTCTTCAACGACGTGATCCGGCAGATGCTCGGCCGCCCCGTCACCGGCACCGAGGAAGTCGGGCCTGGCCTGGCCAAGTACTTTAGGTACTCCCTCGACCACAAGGTGGTCGGCCTCCAGTACCTGTTCGCGATGATCGGCTACTTCCTGACCGGCGGCCTGTTCGCGATGGCGATCAGGGCCGAGCTGCTGTCACCCACGTACCACCTGCTCACCCCGAGCGCTTACCTCGAGGTGGTCGGCGAGCACGGCACCATGATGATGATGATGATGACCTCGGTCGTCATGGGCCCACTCGGCAACTACCTGGTGCCGCTGATGATCGGCTCCAAGCGGGTCGCGTTCCCGCGGATCGAGGCGCTGTCGTTCTGGCTGACTCCGTGCGCGTTCGTCATCCTGCTCTCCAGCATCTTGATGGGTGGCTTCCCGACCGGCTGGACCGGCTACGCGCCGCTGTCCATCCAGGCCGGCTCGGGCATGGACGGCTACGCGGTCGCCTTCGGGCTGATGGGCGTCTCGGCCATCCTGGCCGCGTTCAACATCGTGGTGACGATCATCTGCTACCGGGCGCCCGGCATGCGGTGGAGCCGGCTGCCGATGTTCGTCTGGGCCATGCTCACCACGGGATTCCTCCTGGTCCTGGCCGCGCCGGTGCTCGTCGGCGGGATGTACATGATCGTTACCGATCGCACCGCGCAGACCGCGTTGTTCGTCAACCAGCTGGGTGGGAGCAGTTACCTCTACGAGGACCTGTTCTGGTTCTTCGGCCACCCCGAGGTGTACATCCTGGCGCTGCCCGGGTTCGGTATCGTCTCGGAAATCATCCCGGTGTTCTGCCGCAAGCCGCTGTTCGGGTACAAGATCGCCGCGGCGGGCATGCTCGGCGTAGCCATCCTGTCCTTCTTCGTCTGGCAGCACCACCTGTTCATGTCCGGCATCAATCCGGACATGCGGCCGCTGTTCATGCTGACCACGGAGCTGATCTCCATCCCCACCGGCTTTATCTACCTGGTCGCGATGGGCACGTTCTGGAAGGCGAAGATCCGGCTGACGGTGCCGATGCTGTTCGCCATCGGCATGTACATCAACTTCCTGTTCGGCGGGATCTCCGGCGTGTTCCTTTCCGACGTGCCGGTCGATACCACCTCGCACGGCTCATTTTTCGTGATGGCGCACTTCCACTACACGATCATGGGCGGGCTGATCTTCGCGTTCTTCGGCGGCATCTACTACTGGCTGCCCAAGATGACGGGGATCAGGCTGAACGAGCGGCTCGGGAAGATCCACTTCTGGACCATGTTCATCACCTTCAACTCCACCTTCCTGCCGCTGTTCGCGGCCGGCCAGCTCGGCCAGCCGAGACGCGTGTTCGAGTACGCCCGCAACCTCGAGACGCTGAACGACTGGGTATCGATCTCGGCGTTCTGCCTCGGCGTGTCGATCCTGATCTTCCTGGTCAACTTCGTCATGTCGACCTTGTTCTGGCGGGAACGAGAAGTCGGGAACCCGTGGCGGGCTCGCGGCCTGGAGTGGCAGGTCTCCTCGCCGCCGCCGCCGCACAACTTCCAGCACATCCCGGTGGTCCTGGCGGGCCCGTACGAATACGGCGACCCGAACGCGCTGCCGGTAGCTGACCTGAACCCGCCCGCCGGAGTGATCAGCGGCGCCCTCGCCGGATCGGAGGCCTGACCGTGGCAGACGTAACCGCGGCCGGCAGCGAGGACGAGGCCACCAGAGCCGTCGAGGAACAGGCGTTCTACCACGAGGCCGCGCTGAACGCGGCGTGGACGGGCTCCCGGCTCGCCATCGGCGGGCTGTCGTTCCTGTTCGGCGCGTTCGCGTTCGCCTACTTCTACCTGCAGTCGGCGAACTCGCACGACAAGTGGCTGCCGAGTTCCACCACGCCCCCGCACCAGTATTACGGGGCTCTGATCATGGGCCTCGTCGTCCTGAGCGCGATCGTGCAGACGCTGGGACTCCAACGGATCAAGGCCGGGCGCAAGACCCCGTGGACGCAGGCGGCCCTGGTCGCGCTGGTGCTCGGCTTGGCCGCGGTCTCGCTGCAGATCGTGGAGCTGCTCACGCTGCCGTTCCAGCCGGGCCAGTCAGGGTTCGCCAGCGTCTTCGTAGGGTTCTACCCGGTGGCGCTGATCATCTGGCTCTGTGCCATGATCTGGCTGGAGATGCTGTTCATGCGGGCGCGATCGATCCCGGCGATCTCGTTCGTCGAGCAGCCTCCTACCTACAGTGAGGCGTTCAACGTACAGCGGTTCCAGGGGTCGCTCAGCTCGTTCACCTTCGTCTGGAACTACCTGGCCGTGATTACGATCATCTTCTGGGTGCTTTTCTACATACGCTAAGACG
>Ga0187871_10004574_pt1 | contig 10311 bp, 9 predicted proteins | sample June2016WEW_16_1_FD_132988 | JGI IMG/M metagenome (GOLD analysis project Ga0187871, IMG submission 132988) | Peatland microbial communities from SPRUCE experiment site at the Marcell Experimental Forest, Minnesota, USA - June2016WEW_16_10 | ecosystem: Environmental > Terrestrial > Soil >...
CCACAGTCTAAAGTCTGAGCACCACAGACTAAAGTCTGTGCCACCGGATGACTGGTGGCACAGGCTTCAGCCTGTGAGAGCCTTTTCAGCAGCACTACTGGCGTTGCGCTTCGCTGGCGGCTTTTTCGTAGAGCGAAATGCTGGTATTGAAAGCCTGCATTAAATCGCGGTCATTGCGCTGGGTGGCCACGGCGAGGCCCTGCCGGGCGGTGCGCAAGGCATCTTCGATCCGGCCAACGCTCGCATAAATCGACGACAGCGCCCCCAGGGCGAGGGGATCGTCGGGTTTGGCTACTGCCTCGAAATGCGGGATCGCCTCCGCGAATCGCCCTTTGGCGGCCAGCGCGCGGCCCAGCGCGCGGTGCGTCTCGAGCGGGTCGAACCCGCCCGCAAGCGCCTTCTCAAGATGCGGAATGGCCTCGTCGAAACGGCCTTGGCGGGCCAGGATCAGGCCCAGGTTCCCGTGCAGTTCGGGCACCTCCGGATCGGCCTCCAGGGCTTTCTCGAGGTATGGGATGGCCGCTTCGGCGCGGCCCGCGCGCACCAGAGCGACGGCAATATAGTTCTGGGTGTCGGCATCCTTGGGGTCCAGTTCCAGCGCCTGCTCAAAGTGCGGAATGGCTTCCTGAATCTTGCCCTGGTCGGCAAGCAGGCTCCCCAGCGCGCCCTGCGCCTTGGCGTCCCTCGGGTTCAGTTCGATCGCCTTTTGCAGGTGCTCCAGCGCCTCGTCGGGGTGCTTGGTGCGCAGCAGCGCCATGCCCAGGCCGGTTTGGGTCCGGGCATCGGTGGGCTTTAGCTCCAGCGCCTTGCGCAGCGGCGCCAGGGCCTCATCGTCGCGCTTGGTGACAGCCAGCGCCACGCCCAGGTTATAGAGCGCCGCGGGTTCGTCCGGGCTCATTGCCAGCGCAGTCTTCCACTCGGCGATGGCCGGTTCCAACTCGCCCTTCGCCTGCAGCCCGACGGCGACATTGAACAGACGGTAGAATTCGGTGGCCGGCGCATTCATGGTTTCAATGAAGTCCGGTGCGATGTTCACAAACTCCGGGATGTTCACCCCGCGATTCGCCGCCGTCGCGTTCTCCACCAGGATGGCCGGGCTGTCGTTGCCATTCTCGTCGATGTGGGTCAGGAACATCTGCGTGAACAGGGAGCGTCCTTTCGACGAAAACGCGAGCCAGCGGCCGTTAGGCGAAAACGTGTGCCAGGAGTTCATGGGCGACAGGTTGCAGTTCATGCGGCGCGCCGTGCCGCCTTCAGACGGTACGATATTCAGCTCACTGTCGGGCCGCATCAGCAGGCCGTTCTTATTCTTTACGAAGACGATCCACTTGCCATCGGGCGAAACTTTGGGGAAATTGTTGCTCATCCCGTTTTCGCTGGCGCCCCGCACCGGCTCGGGCTGGCCGCCTTTGCCGTCGTTGAACGGGATCCGGTACAGGTCGTATTGGATCTGCGTTTCGTCGGGCGAGTTGGCGTACTCAGGATCCTTCGCGCCCGGCGGAAAGGGATCGCGCGCCTTGGCGCGGGAAAAAACAAGGTACTTGCCGTCCGGGCTCCAGAAGGCGCTGGTCTGAACCATGTCGGGGTCGTCGGCGCCGGGCAGCGGCTGCAGCTTGCCGGTCGCCTTGCTGTACCAGGAGAGAATGCCGCGCGTCGGGTAGAACACCTGTCCGAAGCCGTAGTCTTTGTAGAACCCGTTGAACAGCCGCTCGTCCACGCTCTTCATGCGCGCATCGGGGTGTTCGGTGGAAGTAATCAGGTACTGCCCGTCGGGCGAGATCTGGCTCATGAACCCGAAGCGTTTCTTTGCCGGATCGTTGGAGAAGGAGTTCCAGCGGATCACATAGTCGTTCCGGATGGAAGTCTCTTTGCGCACCGGCACCAGCGCGTACAGGCCTTTGTCGTTCTGCGGTCCGTCCACGTCGATGCCCATCCATTTGCCGTCGTGGGAGAAGGAGTGGCAGTTGGCGCAGGTGGGCAGGCCCGACATCATTACACGGCTGCGCCCGGTCGAGAGGTCCATCAGCCGCCACGCGATCAGCGGCACTGCCTCGGTCGGCAGCGGCTGGATCAGTCCGTGCTCGCCCACGGGCACGGAGATCAGCGGCACGTCGCGGTAGAAGACCGGCGCGCCCACCGGGTTGCTGGAGATGCGCAGCGTGACTTGTCCACTCGAAACCAGGTTCTTCGCCTTGTCATCCTCGTAACCCAGGAACCGCATCGTGACGGGCTGCTGGACGCCGTGTTTCTTGACTTTGTCCCAAGTCGCCGCGTCCGGCTTCCAGGCGTGTCCGGCTTCCTGGTTGGGGGTGAGTTTCGGCGTCACGGCGCCGGCCTTGGCGCAGCGCTCGTCAATTGGGCCAAGCTGCAGCCGCTCGCCGTGTGATTTCGCCCTCACCGGTGCGGCGCCGTCCCCGAAGACGAAATCGACGACCCACAGCCTGGCGCGCGGGTCGGCATCACGCCACTCTATTGTGGGCGGGACAAAGTCGGGTGGAAAGACGGAACCCGTGGCGGGGTAATCGATGGTGATCGCGCTAGCAGACTCCGGTAAGCGTTGGTGCGAAGGCCGCGCCAACAGGAGTGCCGGCGTCAGGACGGCCACGAAAATCGCCAGCGAATAATTTGCCATGGAGATCGAAGCGGCGCGCGGCTTTGAAGGCGGTGTGGAAAACGACGGGCTCGGTCCGTCGGAGACGCGCTCGTCCACTTGCACTCGTTAGCCCGAAGCCTTCACTCCCTATGGGTCTACTGTATTCAGATTCGGCTCGCGCGTCAAGGCCCGCCCCACGGGCGCGGCAAGTGCCGTAAAATTAGAAAGAGAACCGGATCTCCGGATAATCAACCATGAAGATTTATGTTTACCCATTCACGCTGGTGGCGCTCGCCGTTATCGCCGCCTTACCCGCGCTAGCCCAACAGCCCCCCGCTACGGCCGCCGCATCGCAAGGGCCCGTGGTCAAATCGACCGTTGACGAAGTCGTGCTGGACTTTATTGCGCGCGACAAGAAGGGCAAGCCGGTCACGGACCTCACGCCGGAAGATCTGGCTGTCAGCGATAACGGCGTCAAGGAGCAGCCGACCAGCTTCCGCCTGGTGCAGGGCGCCGAGGCGATCAGCCAGGGCGGCACTACTACCAAGCTCGATCCCCTGCGGCAACTGCGCCTGGTGACATTGTGCTTCGATGCGCTGGGGGACCCCTCCCAGCGAAAGACCGCCCGCACGGCCGCGCTCGACCTGGTAAAGGGCGAGCAGGGATCCAACGTCTTTTATTCGGTAGTCGTCATCGATACCCGCCTGCTGGTGCTGCAGCAGTTTACCAGCGATAAGGACGCGCTCACCAAAGCCATCAACGACGCCACGGGCGGGTACTCGGCCGCGCGGCTGCTTCCCGATTCGAACAGGATCAAGAGCGATCTGAGGAGGTACCTGAACGGCCAGACGGTCAACGGGGCCGATCAGCCCAACACGACCGTCACCGCAGCTACCCAGACCGCGGCTAACCCCGCTGCGGGCGGTGCGGGAGCGGTGCAGGCCAAGCTCGTTTCGGTGATGCTCGACATGCTACGCATGGACGCGGCCATTGCCAGCCAAGACGCGCGGTTGGACCTGAACGCCATGGAGTCGCTGGTGCACGGGCTGCAAGCCATGCCCGGGCGCAAGTCCGTGCTCTACTTCACTGCGGGAATGACCTTGACTCCCGAGCTGGATACCATGTTCCACAATCTGACGAGTATGGCAAACCGCGCCAACGTTACCATTTATTCAGTGGATTGCCGCGGCGTAATGACCTTCGCGCAGAATGCGGGAGCCACCGACCAGTTGAGCGGCGCCGCCGCGGCCTCGGGCGCCACCAGCGGCACGGGGTCTTCAATCGGCGGGTCGACCTCCCAGCAGCACGCCGTCACCAAGGACGAGGCTCTGTCGTCGGATAATGCCGAGACCTCCTCGCGCGCCAATGTCCAGCTTCCGATCCGCAATCTGGCGGAAGCCACGGGCGGCTTTCTGGTCGGCGAGAGCAACGACTTGCGCACGCCGCTGCGCCACGTGAACGAAGAGATCGCCAGCTACTACGAACTGACCTACAACCCGCACATCGATAACTACGACGGCAGCTTTCACAAGCTGAAACTGGAAACCGGGCGCAAGAATCTGGTTTTGCAAGCCCGTAACGGTTACTTCGCCTTGCCGCCGGAAGCGCGCGCGGCGGGCCTGGAGACCTTTGAATTGCCGCTGCTGAAAGCCATCTCCGATGCCCAGGTTTCGCACGACGTCGAGTTTCGCGCGGGCGCATTCCTGCAGCAGCCGCGCAGCGACGGCACGGATCTTTCGGTCCTGGTGGAGGTGCCGCTGAGCGGTTTGCAGGCTAAGCCGGATGCGGCACAGAAAGGGTTCGACGTGCACTTCTCGCTGGCCGCGCTGGTGAAGGACGCCCAGGGCGAGGTGGCCGGTCCCAAGCTGACCCGCGACCGCTCTTTACAACACATCACCGCCGATCAGTTGAAGATGGGCAATTTCGTGGAGAAGTTACCGCTGAATCTTCCGGCCGGAAAATACAGCCTGGAGACCGCGGTGATGGATCGCGAGAGCGGCAAGATGGGAATCGAGCGCAGCTCATTCACCGTCGGGCCCACAGGCAAAGGCGTGGGCATCTCCTCGCTCGCTTCGGTGCGCTCTTACACGCCCGATGTGAAGGGCCTCGACCCCAATGAAACCTTCCAGTATCAGGGGGGTAGGATCACGCCGACGTTGAATCACAACGTGCCGCGGGTGGAGAACTCGAATCTGTGGCTATTCTTCCTGGTCTATCCGGACAAGTCCATTCCGGCAAAGCCTACCGTGGAGATCGAATTCCTGCAGAATGGCAAGAGTCTGCAAAAGGCGCCGCTGCCGTTAGCCGACGCCGATGCGCAGGGCCGGATTCCGCAGGTCATGACTGTCCCGGCGGCCGCCATTCCACCCGGCGTCTACCATATCCGCGCCGTGGCCAAACAGGGAGACACGGAGTCGGTGGCGGAGACCGACGTGAAGATCGAAGCGAAGTAAGACGGCGGGATCAGCCTTTCAAATCCTGGAAGGCTTCTTCGATCTCCCGCTTGGCTTCCGGCGTGGGGACCGACAACGGCAAACGCGGCGGACCGCCGTAGTAGCCGTTGAGGTCCATGGCGTGCTTCAGGCCGGGGATGCCGTACTTGGTGGTGACCAGCATGGCGGCGCGCGCGATACGGTTCTGCCAGTCGCGGCCGGCCTCCTCTTCGCGCATGCGGTAGGCTTCCCAGATGGCGATGGCGGCGTAGGGCGCGGCGTTGGCGAATGCCAGGATGGCGCCGGTGGCGCCCATCAGCAGCGACGGCCACAACGTGGGCGCCGAACCCACGGTCACCTGGAAACCGGGCCGCGACTCGCGCATCATCTGCATCACCTTCTCCATGTTCCCGGAGCTTTCCTTGATGCCGATGATATTCGGATGATGCGAAAGCTCCACCACGGCGGAGGCTGGGATATCGAGCGCGGTGGCTTGCGGGAAATTGTAGATAATGACGGGGATGCGCGCTTGGTCCGCCACCGCGCGATAGTAAAGAGTCTGCGCATCGGCGCGGGCGAGCAGGTTCTTGTAATAGTGCGGCGTCTTGACCAGGGCGGCCTTGTAGCCCAGATCCGCGGCGCGATTGGTGAGACTCACGGTCTCGCGCACGCTTTCGACGCCGGTGCCTGCGATCAGCAGCTTTTCCGGCGCCGCGTGACGCGCCACCATCTCCCACAATTCGACCTTCTCTTCGGCCGTGAGCAGGACGCTCTCGCCGGTCGAGCCGATAACCACGTATCCGGCGAGCGTGGTGCGGTTCCACTTTTCGATATTGTGCTGGAGCTTGGCGGCGTAGATATTGCCGGCGTGGTCGAAGGGGGTGGTGATGGGTGGAAAGATTCCTTGTAGTTTCATGGTTTGAATTCGATTTGGTTATGACACTCGATAGACGTAGCCGTCTTCGACCCAGCGATTGCCGAATTGCTGTCCGCCGATGCGCTCGCCCTCCACGTCCTTGTTTTGCCGGAAGTAACGGCGAAGGGCGCGGACGGTAGGATCTGTCGTGGGCAGGATCAAGATAGTTGGCGTCTTCTTGACTGGAAAGCCCGCCGCACGCAGTGCATCAAAGACCAACCCCGTGTCCTGCAGCGGGCCCGCCGCATCGAGCTGCCGCGAAGAAACGAGGAGCCGCCAGTCGCCGTACTCCTCCAACACAATCCATGCCGCGACACTCACCTTTAGTCCGGCGTTATCCAGAATGTGAAGGATTTCGGCTCCTGAATCCAGATCGATGTTTACCAATAACGCTTCGCCCATTTCATCACTCCATGGTTTCTGTCGCCGACAGCTTCGATGAGCGCTCGTGCGCTCTCCTGAAAATTCCTGCCATAGCGACTCTGCTCCGACCATGCCTGCGCTCTATTCCAGTATCTTGCAAACAGGGGATCGGCGTCCTTTGCGGCTTGAAGCCCGTCTCGTAATTCGGCGACTCTGACGAGTTCCTTGAGGTTATGCGTGTAGCTGGCATCCACCCGCTTCTTTTCCGGAAACTCGTACCGCTGCGTCTCCTTGGCGATGCAGGCCTTGAGGGCGCATTCGACCACATAGCCAGCCAGATAATAAGCGCCATCCGGCAATCCCGCGTTGAGCAAGGCTCTGGCTTCCGAGAGCCGCACGCGGGACAGCGCCCGCAGATCCTTCCGGTCCATCTGAAAACATGGTACCGAACATCGCACCTGTCCGTGCGAGAATGCCTTTGAGCGCCAATGTTCTCCATCGTAATACAATGCCCTCCCGAACAAAACGACATGCTGATCGCCGAACTTTGGGCGGAAGGCTCGGCCGGCATCGTGGAACTGGAGGGCGGCGGGTTGCGCGCCTTCTTCGAAGACGATGCCGACCGTAGCGCGCTTGCCGGGCGGTTTCATGCAGTGAGTTGGAGGCGGGAGGAACAGCGCGACTGGGTGGCGATGTCGCGCGCGAACTGGGAGCCTCTGCTGGTAGGCGAGCGGTTTTTCCTGGTTCCGCAATGGCGGAGCGACCCGGCGCCGGAGGGGCGCTTCCGCATCGCAGTAAACCCAGGGATGGCGTTCGGCACGGGCAGGCACGAAACCACGCAGTTGTGCCTGGAGGCGCTGGAGACGCACGTACGTCGGGGCGCGCGCGTGTTGGATGTGGGCACGGGCGCAGGCATCCTGGCGCAGGCGGCGGTGCTATTGGGCGCGGCACCGGTATGGGCATGCGACATCGACCCGGAAGCGGTGGAGATCGCGCGCGGCGCCGCCGGGCCGAACGTGTTTATCGGATCGGTTGACGCGGTGCGCTCGGGGGCGGCCGACGTGATCGTCGCCAACATCAGTCCCGAGACGATCGGACGGCTCGCCCCGGAGCTGCTGCGCTGCCTTCGGCCGGGTGGCGTTGCCGTGGTGAGCGGCTTCGAACGGCAAGAGGCCGCGGCAGTCGAGGCCGGGCTGGCGCGGTGCGGAGGCGCGCTCTGCGAGGCTCGCTCCAAGAGAGACTGGGCGCTGCTGGTGGTTAGAGGTAAACTCGTGGGGGGAGTTTAGGATGTCCACTACCAGACGCCAGTTTCTCGGCGCGGCCGCCCAACGCACGGTTTCCGCCAACGACCGCATCCAGCTCGGCGCGATCGGGTTGGGCGGGCGCGGCACGGCGGATGTGCACGTGGCGCTCGACGAGGTGGGAGGAGCCGCTCTGGTCGCGGTTTCCGATCTTTACGCGGGCCGGCGTACTCGCGCGCGGGAGGTGTTTGGAAAAGACCTCTTCGTGACACCGGATTATCGCGAACTGCTGGCGCGGAAAGATATCGATGCCGTCATAGTAGCGACGCCGGACCACTGGCACGCGCAGGCCTCCATCGACGCCATGCACGCCGGGAAGGATGTGTATTGCGAGAAACCCATGGTGCATTCCATTGAGGAGGGCCACGCGGTAATCGCGGCCCAACGCAGCACCGGCCGGATTATCCAGGTGGGCAGTCAGCGCGTGAGCTCCATCATTTATCAGAAGGCCAAAGAATTGATTCGCGACGGCGCCATCGGCAAATTGAACCTGATTGAAGCCTGGTGGGAGCGGCCCGTGGACAGCGACGAAATGGTGTTCCGCAATTCGATTCCCCCAGATGCTTCGGCCGAGACAATCGACTGGGACCGCTTCGTGGCCAACACCACGCGGCGGCCTTTCGACGCGCAGCGGTTTTTCTGGTGGCACAACTATCGCGACTATGGCACGGGCATCCCGGGCGATCTGTTTGTGCACTTGTTTTCCGGAGTGCACTTCGTGCTCGACGCGGAAGGACCGGCGCGCGTGATGGCCACCGGCGGCACGCGTTATTGGAACGACGGGCGGGAAATCCCGGACCTGATGCTGGGGCTGGCCGACTACCCGGAAGGGGCGCACCATCCGGCTTTCAATCTGGTCCTGCGCGTGAATTTCGAGCAAGGGTCGGAGGAGACCTCGGGATTCCGGTTCGTGGGCGAGAAAGGCATCCTGCATATTCACGGAGATGGAGTGCGGCTGGCCCGGCACAACCGTCCTGCGGAGCCTGGATACAATATCGAAACCTTTGCGGAGGCGGCGCAGCGGGAGTTTTTGCGGGAATACCGCCAGAAGTACCCGGTGCGGCCGGCCACGCCGGACAGCATGCGCGCGACGCCGGTGGAGGAATTTCTGGCGCCCGACGACTATAGCGATCACGCCGCCCACATGGCCAATTTCCTGGCGGTGGTGCGTAGCCGCAAACCGGTGGTGGAGGACGCGGTGTTCGGTTTGCGCGCGGCAGGTCCGGCGCTGTTGGCCAACGCCAGCCACTTTGAAGGGAAGAATTGCGGCTGGGATCCGCGGGCCATGGAGCGCATATGAAGGCGGAACAGATTTCGCGGCGCGAGCTGCTGATGGCGGGAGGCGCGGCGCTGGCCGCGCGGCTAGGTGCGGCCCAGCCGAAGCCGCACGGGGTGCGCTTCGGCGTGCGTACTCCGCTGCCCAAGGTGAGCCTGCGCGAGAGGGCCCTGCTGGTGGGCCGCCTTGGTTACGATGGCATCGAGCTGGGTCAGGAGTGGCTGAACCAGCCGGTGGAGGCGATTCAGGAGCAGATTGCGGGCGCCGGCGTGGCGGTCAGCGCGATTGTGGGATCGATTCAGCTACTGGATACGGATCCGCAGAAGCGCGTCGAGGGCGTGGAGTTGGACCGGCGCCGCCTGCGGATGGCGAAAGACCTGGGCGCCGATTGCGTGATCGAGGTGCCGGTCTTCGGAGCCAACAAGTTTCAGGATATTTCTCCGCTGATGACGGCGCGGGAGGTTGAGGAGAAGCTGCTGATCGCCGGATTGAAGCAGCTTACCGGGGACGTGGAGCGTACCGGGATCACCCTGTTGCTGGAGCCGTGCAATCACAAGGAGACGCACTTCATGAACCGGCAGAGCCAGGCGGCGGAGATCATCGAAGCGGTGGGCGCGCCAGGTTTCCGGACACTCAGCGATTTTTATCACATGCAACTGGAGGAGCGGGATATCGGCGAGACGCTCGGCCGATACGGCAAGTACACCGCGTACGTGCATCTGGCCGATGGCGCCGAGCGCACCGAGCCGGGGTCGCTGCCCTTCGACTATCGCCCGGGCTTCCGGGCGCTGAAGAAGTGGGGCTATGCGGGATGGCTGACGGTGGAATCCGGCGCCACCGATAGTCCGGAAAACGCATTGAGCCGGGCGCTGACCTACCTGAAGCGCCAGTGGAGCGAGGCGTAGCGGCCCGCGCCAGAAGCAGCGGGAAGCCAGGGAGGGCAGGCGAAACCGTCTGCCCCACCCGGGCGGATCGGTTTACATGCTTTTGCGCTTGCGGCGGCGGGCCACCAGCAGCACCAGCACCACTCCGGCGCAGAGCCATAGAGCGGCCTGAAATAACGTATTACTCATTGTGCGGTTCCTCCTTTCTCATTGAATCCCCTTCATCATGGGGAACAAGTATTTGAAAACCTGTAGGATGCCCGGTCCGGCCGCCACCACCATGATGGAAGGGAGGATAAAGAAGAAGATGGGGAATACCAACTTCACCCCCACTTTGGCGGCTCTTTCTTCCGCCTCCTGGCGGCGGCGCACGCGCATGAACTCGGAATGCGTGCGCAGTGCGTCGGCCATGCTCGTGCCGAAGCGGTCCGACTGGATCAGGATGGCGGTCAGTTTGCGCAGTTCGGGCTCGCCCGTGCGCTGCGCCAGATTGCGCAATGCCTCGGCCCGGCGCTTGCCGGCGCGCATCTCGAGCGTAACCAGAGC
>Ga0187871_10004575_pt1 | contig 10311 bp, 10 predicted proteins | sample June2016WEW_16_1_FD_132988 | JGI IMG/M metagenome (GOLD analysis project Ga0187871, IMG submission 132988) | Peatland microbial communities from SPRUCE experiment site at the Marcell Experimental Forest, Minnesota, USA - June2016WEW_16_10 | ecosystem: Environmental > Terrestrial > Soil >...
AGGGATGGGGCAAGTAGAGCAGGCCGGGCATGGAGAGTTCTTCGGGGCGCACATCGCCGAGCTTCAGGATGCGGCGCGGCAGCGAGACGATTTTGATCGCACACGTTTGCTGGAGGGCTGCGACGTCAGGTGGCGTGGGCATGCCGGCAGGCAGATAAAGGACGGAACCTCCCGCGACCCCGGTGCCGATTTTGGTGTCGGAAAGCGAGCTGCAATCGGTGACGGAGCGAGTCAGCGAGTCCCACGCGGCGTGAATGTAGTTGAGCGTGGCCTGCGCATCGGGTGCTGATGGATTCGGAGCCTGGGCGGAGCATGCTGCGAATGCGAGGAAGAGAATGAGGCGCGACAGTTTCATGAAGGCTCCGGATGTGCGCGAACTTCTGAGTGTAGCGCAAAGCACAAGAATCTTGCGCAAGCGGGAACAGTTTGCCGATTTGCGGTGTCTACACAAGCACAGTGGTGCCGAATGGGATGAACGGAGGGCCGTAAAGACGGAGGCACTTCCACGTTGCAGGCCGCGCGTGGAGTGGTTCTGACGGTCGCGCTTCGCCTCCCTTCTGGCGCGACTGAACTGATGAGGTCACAGGGAGGCAAGCCATGTTCGAAGATTCCACATTCGAATCCACCGGAAGACTCCGCACGCGCAGCCGCAGGTGGATGATTGCCACCTTCGCATTCAATGCGGCGATCCTGCTGGCGCTGATTCTGATTCCGCTCTTCTACCCTGAAGCGCTTTCGAGCCGAGCGATCAGCATTCTGATGACAGCGCCGCCGATCCCTGTCGATGAGCCGAAGCCTGTGGTGCGAACGGCGCAGACCGCACCGATCCAGACCGAGATGCCGAATGGCGAACTCCGAGTGCCGGCGATCATTCCGAGAGATCTCTGGATAGCGACAAGACCCGAGCCACCTGTGAGCGTCGGCGTCATGAACATTCCCGAAGGAAACAGCCCGGCTGGATCGAGTCTCTTTCCCGGAGGCGGTGCGCACGCCAATGTTGTGACGTCGCCGGCGGGTCCGAATCGGATTCCTTCGGTATTAGCGGAAGGGCTGCTGATCCGTAAAGTGATTCCCCGCTATCCGTCGATCGGGGTTGCGATTCACCTCGAAGGTACAGTGGTACTGCAGGCCACGATCTCGAAGAGCGGCACCATTGAAAATCTCCGCGTGATGAGCGGACCCGCAGTGCTGCAACGAGCGGCTCTCGATGCCGTCGCGCAGTGGCGCTACCGACCGTACCTGCTGAACGGCGAGCCGGTGGAAGTGGAGACGACGGTAAACGTGGAATTCCGATTGCAGTGAGGCGACGGCTTTACCGAATTCGGAGCCGAGTCTCCCACCCTAGCGGCAAGAGCAAGCCCGTCGCGAGGGTGGGGCACCCGCGAGCAATTCCTGGTGGCGCGTGAGAGGGTAAATCGGTGAAAATGGCTCTGCATGACACATCTCAAGCGCCGTGAATTTCTCCGCACTGCTTCTGCAGCGACTGTTGTTGCTGCTGCGAAATCGGGCTTTGCAGCTTCTTCGGGGCGTACTCGCGTCTTCATCGCGTCGCATACGCCCAACGGAATTCTCAAGTACGACTGGGATCTGGCAACCGGGACTCTGGCGCCGGCCGGCGTGGCCGCGCAGGTTCCCACCGTGGCTTGGCTTGAGTATTCGCGTGAACGCGGACTCGTATTCTCTGCCTCGGAGCTGGACACGTTCGAGGGCAAGCCGACCGGCGAAGTGGCCAGCTTTCGCGTCGCGGGCGGCGAACTCCAACCGCTCTCGGCGCGCAACTCGGCCGGCACTGGGACCTGCCACGTGGGCGTGGATCACACCGGACGCATGCTGCTTTCGGCGGACTACACGGGCGGTAGCGTGGCGAGCTTCCGCATTGAAGACGGCAAACTGAGCGAAGCGGCGTGGACCGAGCACTATATTGAGCACGGGCCAAATGCCGCCCGGCAGGAGGCGGCGCATGCGCACTTCGCATCGTTCTCGCCGAACAACCGCTTTGCGTATGTCAACGACCTAGGTGGAGATTCGATCCACATCTACAGGGCAAATCCGGTAACAGCGGAATTGACGCGCGCGGGCATTCATCACGGCGCGCCCGGCTCGGGGCCGCGCACGCTTCACTTCCATCCCAATGGCCACACCGCGTACTGCATGAATGAGCTGATCTCAACCGTCGATGTGCTCGACTGGCACAAGATCGACGGGAGCCTGGCGCTTGTGGATCGTGTTGAGCTGCTACCCGCGGGTTCTACCGGGGTTTCGACCGGCTGCGACACCGTGATTACGCGCGACGGCCGGTTTGTTTACTTCGCGAACCGCGGCGACAACTTTCTCTATGCGTTCAAGGCCGATTTCGCGACCGGCAAGCTGACCCCGATGAAGCGGTCGAGTTGCGGAGGCAAGACGCCGCGGAATTTCACTCTCGATCCGACGGAGCGCTGGATGCTGGTGGCCAACCAGGACTCGAATCTGATCAGCATTTTTGCCCGCGATCCAGCGACTGGTGTGCTGAGCAATGAAGTGAAGAGCAGCGTGGAGGCGGCAACGCCGATGCGGATTCTATTTGTGTAGGGATACTGCTGTGCGATCGTGAGATTTTCTGTCGCCCCTACGGGGCTTAGATTCTTTTTCTCATGCTTTCCCAGAGCTGCCTCTTCATTCGCCACGGCGAACTCAGGGTTGCCCTGGGCTGTTTTCTTACGCTCCCTTCGGGAGCTGGGTGCTTACGCGGCCTGATCGCCCTTGAGCTGCTCGGCCTGGTAATGGGCGATGAGGGCGTCGACGATAGGCTGCAGGCGACCCTGCATGATCAGGTCGAGCTGGTGCAGCGTAAGTCCGATGCGGTGGTCGGTGAGGCGGTTCTGGGGAAAATTGTAGGTGCGGATCTTCTCGCTGCGATCACCGGAGCCGACCATCTGCTTGCGCTCCTTGGCGAGCTCGGCGTTCTGTTTCTCCATCTCCATTTCGTATAAACGGGAGCGCAGGACGCGCATGCCTTTTTCGCGATTCTTGATCTGCGATTTCTCGTCCTGGCAACTGACCACGGTGTTGGTGGGCAAGTGGGTGATCCGCACCGCGGAGTAGGTGGTGTTGACTGACTGGCCGCCGGGACCGGAGGAGCAGAAAGTGTCGATGCGAATGTCTTTGGCTTCGATCTTGATGTCGACTTCTTCGGCTTCAGGCAGGACGGCGACGGTGATCGCCGAAGTGTGGACGCGGCCCTGGGTTTCGGTTTCGGGAACGCGCTGCACGCGGTGCACTCCCGACTCCCATTTGAGCTGCGAGTAGACGCGGTCGCCCTCGATGATGGCGATGACTTCTTTGTATCCGCCGACGCCCGATTCCGAGAGGGACAGAACCTCGACCTTCCAGCGCTTCTGCTCGGCGAAGCGCGTATACATGCGGAAGACTTCGGCGGCAAAGAGCGAAGCCTCGTCGCCGCCGGTGCCGGCGCGGATTTCGAGGATAATGTTCTTCTCGTCGTTGGGGTCTTTCGGCAGCAGCAAAACCTTTAGCTCTTCCTCGATGGCCTGCTCGCGCGGCTCAAGCGCGGCGATCTCTTCTTCGGCCATGGCGCGCAGATCGGCGTCGCTACCGACGGCCAGTTCCCGCGAGTCGGCGAGTCCCTGTCGGACCTGCTTCAACTCGCGATATTTCTCAACAGGAGTCTCGATTTCCCGCAGCTGCTTGGCGATCTTCTGGTAGCGCTCGTGGTCGTTCAGGACCTCAGGCAAGGCGAACTGGGATTGCAGGTCGTTGTAGCGCTGCTCCATTTGTTCCAGGCGATCGAGGATCATGGCTCCCTCCGGGCAGTGAAGAAGTGAAAACAGTGAAATGAGTGAACGGAGTGAATTGGCGCAGAAAGGCGATTGCGGCGGGAGCAGCTAGAGGAGAGCCGAGATGGGCTGATGGAGGGTCATTGCAGCTTCTATTTTAGCGCGAAAGGAGAGATATCCCACCCTAGGCGCAAGAACAAAGGCGCGCCGAGGGTGGGGCACCCAAGTCTTTCGTGGACCAGCCTCGCAAAAAAGCAACCGCAGATCCTTCGACTCGTCGCTGTGGCGACTCGCTCAGGATGACACCTATTTTTTTACACCCCGCCCTTGCCGAGCAGGATGCCAATGCCGTAGGTGACGGCGCCCTCGACGGCGCCGACTAGCGTCATTTCGAAGCCTGAGGACCACCAGGAGCGGACGGTGATGAGGGACTTGGCGGCTCCGACGGCGAAGTGGGCGGCGAGCGAGACGATGGCGGCGGCGATGACGGCCGGGATTCCTTGCATGAAGAAGAAGGGAATAACGGGGATGATGGCGCCGACGGCGGTAGAGAGCGCGCCGGAGGTAGCAGAGACGAGAGGGTTGGCGAGAGCTTCTTCGCTGGAGCCAAGTCGCTCGGCGGCCAGCGCGCGGAGCAACTGCTCGGGGTCGCTGGCGATGTGGTTGACCATGTGGAGGGCGTCTTCTTCGGGAAGCCCCTTGACCTGGAAATAGAGCGAAAGCAACTCGCGGGCTTCGGGGCCATTCATCCGGATGGCTTCGCGCTCACGGGCGATTTCGGCGTGGTAGATTTCGCGCTCGCTTTTGGCGGCGAGGTAGGCGCCGGAGCCCATGGAAAGCGCCGAGGCAATCATGCCGGAGAGGCCGGCGAGCAGAACGTATTTGGGATCGCCGGCGGTGGCTCCGGAGACGCCGGAGACGATGCCGAAGATGGCGCCGAGGCCGTCGTTGACGCCGTAGATGGCGTCGCCGATCCAGGAGCCGGGTTGCTTGCGCCCTTGGTTGCGCTTGGCCAGCATCTCATCGAGAACGGCCTTGGCGTCGATCTTGGCGGCGCCGCCGGGGGCCTGGTAATGTCCGCGAATGAGCGAACCGAGCTCGCGGTAGTGGTCTTTCTCGTCCTGGATGACATGCTCGAGGATGGCGACCGAGCCGTCGTCGCCGAGGGACTTGAGCTGCTCGCCGTAGCTGGCAATGGCGCGGCTTTCTTCAATCTCAACCCGCCGCAGGGCCATGCGGATGCCGCCAGCGCGGCTGGCGAGTGAATCGGCATCACCTCCGGGGTGGCCTTTGTAGACCGGCGCCGGTCCGCCAAGCTCCTTGATGCGGCCTTCCCAGAGAGTGGCGTGCTCGATCTCAGCCTGAGCCAGATGGCGCAGGACCTGGGCGCGGACGGGATCGTCGTCGCGATCGGCGAGAGCCTTATAGGTGTGGTAGCCCTCCATCTCGGCCTGCCAGTTGCCCTCGAGGGCCGCCAGGATCTTCTTAGTTCTTGCACCGGGCAGAATGGCGATGGGCATCGTTGGCACCTCGTCGATCACAAGAAGAATAACGGAAGGTGCGTGCGGCGAGATAGCGGGTCGGCAAGTCAGCGAGCCGGCAAGTTGGCGGCGAGCACGGAGAGCCCTCGATCGCCGGTATGATGGGGAGCGGTTCCAAGGTCGAGTGCACGATGAGACGCAAGGCAAAGAGACGAGACGAAAAGTCCAGAGGAAACCTGATGCTAGTGGTGATTGCGGCGCTGTTCGTAGTATTGCTGCTGATCAGGTTGCTGGCGTTTGTCGCGGGGCACGGACAGCACCGTTTTTGAGGAGCGGCGATGGTCACGCCTGCTGTGGCTTCCGGCTCCGCGCTGCCTCCCATGCCTTTACGAACTTCCAGTGGATATAGACCGAGTGGTTGAGGTGTAGGAGCAGCCCCTCGCGGCCGTCCAGGAATCCCAGGCGAAAGAAGTAGTTGTAAAGAAATGTGGCGGCCGGGTTCAGCACTGCATTCCAGATCAGAGCCGGCCAGGACTGGCTGGTGCGCCCGCGCTCGACCAATAACCTCGCGATCTCGGAGCTGTAACGGTTCATATGCTCGTGATAGAGGCTTAGTGTGGGATAGGCATAGTGAAGCAGGTCGTGCTTCAGCTTGCCGCTCGGTCCGCTGAACTGCGGAGTGCTGTGCGGGCCCACGCCCTCGCGCAGTCGCGCCGTGCCTCGCCGGAAAAGACGCAGCTTGCGATCGGGATAAAAGCCTCCATGACGAATCCAGCGGCCACAAAACAGATTGAGTCGGGGAATCCAATAGGCGCCGAATTTTGGTTCGCCGTTTTCACCGGAGAGAAGCTGGCGGATCTCTGTCTGCAACTCTGGAGTGAGCACCTCGTCGGCATCGAGCAGCAGCGTCCAGTCGCTGGTGCAGAGGTCGAGAGCGATATTTTTCTGTTCGCCGTGGCCGCGAATGGCGTGGAATGAGGTCTTGGCGCCATAGGATTGCGCGATTTCGATCGTCCGATCCTTCGAGCCGGAGTCGACGAGGACAATTTCGTCAGCCCAGCGAACGCTGCCCAGGCTGCGGGGAAGATTGGCCTCCTCGTTCATGGCGATCATGGCCACGGACAGTGTCTTGCGCATGGCAGCCAGTATAAGGTTTGCAGGGATCAGGGATCAGGGATCAGGGGTTAGAGAACAGAGAACAGAGAACGGAGAACGGAGAACAGAGGGCAGAGATCAGAGAACTGCCGCCGACTCGACTTCGGTCCATTCTGCGGGCTTGAGCTTGATCCGCGCCGCGGCGATATTTTCCTCCAGATGAGCCACCTTCGACGTGCCGGGAATGGGCAGCAGAACCTGCGAGCGCTGCAGCAGCCAGGCCAGGGCGAGTTGCGAGACGGTTACCAGGTGCATGCCCGCAATGCGGATGAGTTCCTGTGCGCTGGGGTGGTCGGGCCGCATCAGTTTGCCGGCCGCCATAGGATACCAGGGCAGGAATCCGATGCCGCGCCGTTCACAGTAGTTGAGCGTTTCCTCGTGGCGGCGGTCGGCGAGCGAGTAGCGATTCTGAATGCTGACGATGGGGACGATCTTTTCGGCCTCCTCGATTTCGGCGGGTGAGACCTCGCTGAGTCCGATGTGGCGAATTTTTCCCGCCTCCTGCATGCGGCGTAGCGCCCCGAGCGATTCTTCGAGCGGCGTGCGCGGATCAATCCTGTGCAACTGGTAGAGATCGATGCGCTCAAGCTTGAGGCGGCGCAGGCTCATTTCGACACATTGAATGAGGTAGCCTGCGCGGCCGATGTACTCGGTTTTTGCCGGACCCTGGCGCGTGATGCCTCCCTTGGTGGCAATCATCAGGCCCGACGGGTAGGGATAGAGTGCCTCGCAAATGAGGCGTTCGGCGATCTCGGGACCGTATGCGTCGGCCGTGTCGATGAGCGTGACGCCCAGCTCGACGGCGCGACGCAGGACGCGGCAACATTCGGCGGGATCGATAGGCTCGCCCCATGCGCCTTCGCCGACCAGGCGCATGGTTCCGAACCCAAGGCGATGGACGGGAAGGTCGCCTCCGATGAGGAATGTGCCGCTCGCTGCGGCGGATGGTGATTCGTCGCTCATGTCGAGTTTGATGCTAATGGTGGATGGGGACGGGGGACAATGGAGTGCGGGAGGCCGTGCTTGAACAGAGATGGGCCCCCACCCTAGCGGCAAAAGCAAAAGCGCCGCGAGGATGGGGCACCCCGAGCTGCGGGTCTGGAGACACGTGCGACGGCCGGCCCGGAGGCCGGGGACACATTTTGGGCTGCGGGAACTCGGACCCGCTGCGGTGCGTATTCTGATTACACTGGGCGAGACCACGGGAACGCGCAGGCTTCACAAGGAGAGCCACGATGGGCACGTACACCTATCCCAACCCGCAAGCGATTTTCTACCAGCAATTCCAGGCGGTGCGCCGCGACGAAATCGTGGGTATTCTGCTGGCGCTGTTTCTAGGCACGTTTGGTGCGCACCATTTCTACCTGCGCCGGACGGGATTGGGCGTTCTCTACCTATGCTTCTTCTGGAGCGGAGTTCCTGCGATTCTCGGATTCATCGAGTGCTTCTTCATGCCGGCGCGCGTGCGCGAGTTCAACGCCATCCAGGCGGCGGCGATTGCGGCGACGCTGGGAATTCCGATTCCGGTCTGGAACCCTGCAGCGGTGCCGGCGGGCGCAATGCCCGTTCAGCCGCAGCTGATGGTGGCACCGGTGCCGGCTCTGGCTGCGTGCCCGAACTGCCAGAAGACGAATCCGCCGGGTGCGCGGTTCTGCACGGGGTGCGGGACGGCGCTGGCGTGAGCGGGTCGGCGAGTTAGCAAGTCAGCGAGTCAGCGAGAGTTCCTGCTAACCCACGCAAGCGAAGCTTGGATGGGGCACCCGGCATTAACGCCCGCGGAGAAGCTCGGAGACTCCCGCGAAAATGAAGACGGCGCAAATGGCGCTGATTCCAACTCGGAGCCAGATATTCATACGGAGATGTCCTTCTCCTGCACGCCGCGGCATCCACGTGAGAACGAGAACGCCCAGGCCGACGGCTAAGTCGAAGGTCGAGCTGGAGTGCCCGCCATGAGCGGCATTTCCGACCAATCCATATTGAATCACCATGATCGCCTCCCGATCACATGTTCGCGTGGCCGGAGCGCATCGATTCGTTGAACTGCGGCTTGGTGAAGTCGAGCGCCGATTGGAGCGTGGCCTGGTACTCGGCGGCGCGGGCCATGAGCGCGGGCGTGGGTGCAGCGAACTCGCCATCGAGAACCAAGAGGCCTTCACCGGCTTCGTCGCCGGCCATGCGGAGCAGATCGGCTTCGCTGGTGTTGAGGTACTGCGCGTCGCGGGGATCGGCGATCCAGACGGGCCTGGAGCCGCCGAGAACTCCGGAGAGCCAGTAGACCTTACGCAGCAGATACTTCAGGCGCTCGGTATCGTCGGTCTCGGTAAAGAGAAACTTCTTTTGCCAGCGGCTGTAGTAGCGCGTGGTGACGGGAACGGGCTGGCGGTTGCCGGACTTGAGGAATTCGAGCTGGCCCATGTCGACGGTTTTGCGGACGGCGTTGTAGACGAAGGTTTCGGCGTAGGGCTGCTCCATGGCGGGAACGATCTCAGCGAAGGTGAGCGTGACGCTGGCCGCGACCTTGGCGTGCAAGTTGTGCGTGCCCCCGTCGGCTACGTGGATCTCGCCATGCACGATATGCGTGTCCGCGCCGGAGGTGGAGCGATGAAAGGGCCAGCGGAATTCACTGAAGGAGAGGGGCAAACCGCCAATGGTGACGTAGCAGTCGGGGCGCGGATTGCGCAGCCGTTTGGCTTCTCCGGCAAGGTGTGCCGTCATCTCGGGCAACAGATGCGGCTTATCGAAGTCGAACGTGTCGCTCAGCTCAAGCTGAAGAGAGCGGCCGATGGCGTCGTCGCCCGGCAGGCCGAGCTGAAAGACGGCGGTGGGGTGACCGCTTGAATCGGCGCCCTGGTGGACGGAGATAAGAACCAGGCCGGCTTTTTCGGCGGCCGACTCGAGCGAGGCGACGAGGGAAGTTTTCAGATCTGGGCTCATGAGCAGAGAATCCTAAAGAATACCGGTGCAGCATCATTTTACAGCCGCATGATTCCCGCCGCTTGCTCGATGGTCGCTCACGCCGTTTCCTAGCCTCTCGCGCCCTGCCTTTACAATGACAGGGTGGCGCAGGCATCGTCGCAACACATTATTCTCGCCGAAAATCTGACCAAGGTTTACGCCGCTGGCCGCATTGAGGTTGCCGCGGTGCGGGGAGTTTCACTGGCCGTCGAGCCGGGCGAATTTGTGGCAATTGTGGGGCCGTCGGGGTCGGGAAAATCGACGCTGTTTTACCTTTTGGGCGGATTGACGCGGGCGAGCAGCGGCCGCGTTGTCATTGACGGCTCTGATTTTGCCTCGCTGAACGATGCCGAGAGAACCAGGCTGCGCAGGCATCGGATCGGGTTCGTTTTTCAAAGGTTTAACCTGCTGCCGACGCTCTCGGCCTTGGGAAATATCGAGATCGCCTACGAAATCAGCGGGCGCGCCTCAGGTCCAAGCGGGGTGCCGATGGATCGCAAGTATCTGGATCATTTGAGCGACATGCTGGCGATCAAAGGGCGGCTTGAGCACAGGCCGAACGAGCTGAGCGGCGGCGAGCAGCAGCGGGTGGCCATTGCGCGGGCTCTGATCACGCGGCCGGCGATTGTGCTGGCCGACGAGCCGACAGGAAACCTGGACACCAAGAACTCCGATGCTGTGCTGGAGATGCTGGTACGGTCGAACCGCGAATTGGGCCAAACGACGCTGATGATTACACACAATCCCGAAGCGGCGGCAATCGCCGGGCGGATTCTATATATGCGGGACGGGCAGATCGTGAAGGAAGAGGCGGGGAGAGCAGCTTTCAGCTCCTAGCTATCAGCTTTCAGCTCTAGCGTGCTGGTGCGGGGCCATGTAACCTCCGCAGGTTCCTCTGGGCACCCTTTTAGCGTGCGGATCTGGCCATCCCCAGTCTAAGATTG
>Ga0187871_10004576_pt1 | contig 10310 bp, 12 predicted proteins | sample June2016WEW_16_1_FD_132988 | JGI IMG/M metagenome (GOLD analysis project Ga0187871, IMG submission 132988) | Peatland microbial communities from SPRUCE experiment site at the Marcell Experimental Forest, Minnesota, USA - June2016WEW_16_10 | ecosystem: Environmental > Terrestrial > Soil >...
GAAATCGCGGAGGTCGTGGATCTGCCGCAGGTAATCCTCGCGCGGGCCGTGTATGGCGGTGTTAGCGATGGCAAGCAGCTTGTTGGTGGTCTTGCCCATAGCAGAAACGACTACCACCGGCCGGCGATGCTGACGGGCCTTGACGATGGCGGCGACGCGTGCGATGGCGGCGGCCGACTCCACGCTAGTGCCGCCGAATTTCATCACGATCATCAGTCGAGCATCCTTTCCGAGTGCATCAGTTCGGCGTTGAGCACGGCGGCGCCGGCCGCGCCGCGGATGGTGTTGTGGCTGAGGACGACGAACTTCCAATCGAGGACCGGGCAGGGCCGCAGGCGGCCCACGAAGGCAGCCATGCCACGCTCGCGTTCCGCGTCCTTGCGGGGCTGTGGCCGGTTGCTCTCCTCCAAATAGATGACCGGCGAGGGCGGAGCGCTGGGCAGACTGCGGTCCTGGGGAACGCCGGAAAAGGCGGCGATGGCGCGGCGCAGGTCCTGCTCGGACGGTTTCGAGGAAAACTCGACCGAAACGGCCTCGGTGTGCCCGTCGACCACGGCTACGCGGTTGCATTGGGCGCTCACCTGGGCGGCGAGAGGCTCGATGTGATCGCTGCGAAACGCACCGAGGATCTTCTGGGTTTCCACCTGCATCTTTTCTTCTTCGCCGCCGATGAAAGGGACCACGTTGCCCATGATATCCATCGACGCGACGCCGGGATAGCCGGCGCCCGAAATCGCCTGCATGGTGGTGACGATGACCTTGGTGATGCCGAACGGCTTAAGCGGCCCCAGGCCCATGGTGAGCCCGATGGTGGAGCAGTTGGGGTTGGTGACAATCTGCCCCTTCCAGCCGCGGGCGCGCTGCTGTGCCGGAATCAACTTGAGGTGATCCGGGTTGATCTCAGGCACCAGCAAGGGCACGTCGCGCTCCATGCGGTGGTTTTTCGAATTCGACACCACGATGTGGCCGGCCTGAGCGAAAGCGCGCTCGATTTCGGTGGCAACCGAGGCATCCATGGCGGAAAACAGCAGGCGCGGCGCGCTGCCCGGCCGGCATTCTTCGACGGGCAGATCCGCCACGGTGGCGGGCACGCCGCCGGCCAGGTGCCAGGTCATAGCATCCTTGTACTTCTTGCCGGCGGAGCGACCGCTCGCGCCCAGCCACTTCAGCTCGAACCACGGGTGGCCCTGCAGGAACTTGATGAAATGCTGGCCCACCATGCCGGTGGCGCCCAGGATGCCTACTTCGATGCGCGTTTGCATAATTCCTTCACCATGCGGATGTAGATTGCGACAGCCTCGCTGAGGTCGGCCTTCGCCACCCGCTCATCGGGTGTGTGGGCGACGTGGATGGAACCGGGGCCGATGAGAAATGGCTCGCCCCACTGGCGGCTGAGCGCCGGAATATCGGTCGTAAACGCCACCACGGTGGTGGCAATGCCGTCCAGCGGGTTGAGACGAAGGGCGGGAATCTCAATGACCTCGCGAAGTTCGGCCTGGCCTTCGGCGGCGACGGCCAGTGCCCGCTTGGTTTCGGCGGAATCGCCCACTAGGCGGATCAGGATTTCGGCTCTGGCTTCGTCGGCGATCACGTTCGGCGCGCGGCCGCCGTGGATGGTGCCGATGTTCAAGGTGCTGGCGCCAAGCAGCGGATCGACCGGCAGAGCGATGCCGCGCATCCGGGACAACGCGTCCACCAGCTTGTGGATGGCCGAATCCCCCAGTTCGGGATACGCGGAGTGAGCCATCCTGCCGGTCGCCACCACTTCATAGCGGAGGGAACCCTTGGAACCAAGCGCCAGCTTGTTCTCGGTGGGCTCGCCATTGATGACGTAGCGCGAGCCGCGCGGTGTGCGGGCGGCTTTGTACGCGCCCGCGCTGTTACGCTCTTCGCCGACCAGGAACAGCACCCCGAAGTTGCGCTCACCCGATTCGAGCAGATTCTGCGCCGCATGAATCATGGCCGCAATGATGCCTTTGGCATCGCAAGAGCCGCGGCCCCAGATGAAAGTCTCGTCCTCGCGCGAGGCGGCGAACGGCGGCACCGTATCGAGATGAGTGGACAGCGTGACGTCGACCCGGTCGCCGAACTGCGCGAACAGATTGAAGCGCCGCGGTTCCACCTCCATGGGTTCGACGCGGCCGCCGAAGCGCGCCGCCAGCGAACGCAGGTAGTCGAGGAGGTACAGGCCGACGCGTTCTTCGTTGTTGGTGATCGATTCGATGTCGACCAGGGCCCTCGTTAGTGCAAATACGTCCATGACATGTCACCAAAAGGGGGAGGCAAAGAGAAGGAGAGAGCGCCTGATCTACTGCGTCTTCGATCCCGATAGCGCTCCACCCGCTAAGATACGGGTGACAGTGAGCCGGTATTAGCCTGGCTCCCCAACCGCCGGGAACTGCACTGGCCCAGCGCGGTTTCGGCGGAACAACCGGCCCCTTTCGCAGCGAATCTCCGGAGCGCACCGGAACTATGACCCGCGGTACTGATGGCCGCCGCACCTCTACCGTGAAAACTCAGGATACCACGGCGCCGGATGGCGGACGGTTGAACGGGCAAGGGCAGAACGGAAAGCCGAGACGGCTCTCGGTCAGCAGGCAGGCCTGCGCCAGGGGTTAGGTTTCCCAAGCGCGGAGGGGGACGCCGCGGTCGCGGTCCTGGACCCGATCGTAAAGGTAGAAGGTCGAGACGGTTCCCAGGGACCGGTTGTAATAGGTCTGTTCACCGAGCGCCTGGCTTAGGTCTTCTTCGAAATCATGCAAAGCCTTCAGCTCTTCGGCCAGGGCCGGTTTCTGTATCCCGGAAGGCGCGCGGAAGAACTTCTGGTAGCCACCATCGACAAGAGCGCCGATTTCGGCACCCATGAGGATGCCCGCCTGGCACACGGCAACAGCTGCGCCGCTCTGCTCTTTCAGGTCGATGGCGCAAGAGTCGCGCGTCACGCGAATCCCTCCGGCCGACGGTGCGATCGTAAAGCCGGCAGATCGCAGCTTATCGATGCGCTGTTCGAAGGTCGGGACCTGCACCGGCTCTCGGCGAAAGAACATGGCATTAATTATAGCGGGTCGGCAGGCCAAGGCCAGAAAACGACGGGCCTAGCGCGCTCCGGGGACACTGCGCTGCTGGCGGGTACGGATCTCGCGAACGGCGTAAATGCGGCGGTCCTGGGTCTCAAAGTAGGTGCGCATCAGCATCTCGCCAAGAAAGCCGGCGCTGAACATGATCAGCCCCGAAAGCAGCAGGAGGCCGCCGAGCACCATCAGTGGACCGTGCTCCGCGATGATATCCTGGCCGAGAATTTTGTTCACGCCGAGGAAGAGCATAATGCCGGCGCCGAGCGTGGTTCCGGCCAGCCCGAGCGTGCCGAAGAAGTGCATCGGCCGGGTGAAGTACTTGAGCAGAAACCGGATAGTGAGGATATCGAACAGCACGCGGAAGGTGCGCCCCAGGCCATAGTGAGAATCGCCGGAAGCGCGCAGAGAATTCGAGATCGGCACTTCGGCGATACGCGCGCCGTAAAAGCTGGCCAGCGCTGGAATGAAGCGATGCAGCTCGCCATACAGGTGAACGTCTTTGAGCACTTCGGCGCGATAGGCTTTGAAGGTGGTTCCGAAATCACGCAGGTCGACGCCGGACGCCTTGGCCATCATCCAATTGGCGACGCGGGACGGAAGTTTGCGCAGCAGGGCATTGTCGACGCGGTTCTGCCGCCAGCCGCTCGCGATATCGTAACCCTCCTCGACCTTTTCGAGAAGCGCGGGAATGTCTTCCGGCGCGTGCTGCAGGTCGCCATCCATGGCGATGACGATTTCGCCCTGGGCCTCGTGAAAGCCCGCGGAAAGCGCTGCGGTTTGTCCGAAGTTGCGGCGCAGCCGGATGACCTTAAGATGGCCGTCGATCTCCACCAGATTGGCGAGCAGCTCGAAGCTGCGGTCGCTCGACGCGTCATCCACGAACAGCACTTCATAGGGCCGCTGGAGCCGATCGAGCACGGCGGTCAGGCGGTCATAGAGCGGCAGGATGGAGGGCTCCTCGTTGTGAATGGGGATGACGATGGAGAGCATGGGAGGCTAGAATCTCAGTTTAGCATCCACCATGGAGCGCGTTCCATTTCAAGTCACCGCCGGCGGAGCCGGCTACGAGCAAATTGGCGCGCTGCCGGTTTCCATTTTGCTCGACAATGTGCGCAGCCTCTATAATGTGGGCGCGTTCTTCCGCACGGCCGACGGCGTCGGAGCGGTGCGCCTCTTCCTGGCAGGCATCACCGGACGCCCGCCCAAACGCGCGATTTCCAAGACCGCCCTGGGCGCGGAGGAGGCGGTCGGGTGGGAGCACACATGGGACCCGGTGAGCCTGGCTCAGCGGCTGCGGCAAGAGGGGGTGGAACTGGCGGCCGTGGAAACCTCGATGCGCGCCGTCGACCTGTTCGACTGGCGGCCGCGCTTTCCGGTGTGCGTGATTTTCGGCCACGAGGTGGAGGGCGTCCGCAGCGAGCTGTCCGAACTGTGCGACACGCACGTACGCATCCCAATGCTGGGCGCCAAACACTCGCTGAACGTGGCGACGGCCGGCGGGGTGGTGCTGTACGAACTGCTGCGCAAATATCGCGCCCTGGGACAGCATGGCTAACGGCAAGATTCATCGGGGCGCGCTGGCTGGTGCTGCGGCAATGGCGCTGCTAACCGCGGCGTCTGCTGCCGGGCAGCAAGCGGGCTATCCCGCACATTGGTGGACCCCTGTCGATGATGCGAATAAGCCCGATTGGGAAATACTCCCTCAGGCAGCCGGACCGGGCGAGGTGATTCTTTCCAAGCGCAACGAACTCGGCATCCTCTCCAACTTCGCGGCGACACCGTTCACTATGCGCGGCACGCGTTATGCGAGCGTGGAAGGGTTCTGGCAGATGATGCTGTATCCGGAAGGAGACCACGATCCGCGGGCCAGGGTCCCAGGTGTTACGTGGCAGCATACGCGCGAGCATGTCGCGCAAATGACCAGCTTCGAAGCCAAGGAAGCCGGGACGCTCGCGGAAGAGAACATGCGCAGAATGGGCATCTCATGGGTGAGCTTCCGGGGAAGACGGATGCCGTACCGCTCCCCGCGGCGGGGCAGGCATTACCGCCTGATTGTGGAGGCGATGCACGCCAAACTGGAACAGAACCCGAAGGTGCGGGAGATTCTTCTGGCCACCGGGGATTTGATCCTGCGTCCAGATCATGTCGAAGAAGCTGGGGCGCCGGCGGAGTGGCGCTACTACCAGATCTGGATGAACCTGCGATCGGAACTACGACGCAAGATCGGCGCAGGCGGGGGCGGCCAACCACACTAGCTGCCGGGTACGCTCGGTGCGGCCGATCGCCGCGCGCAGAAAGAAAGGCCGAAGCGTTGAGTTAGTACTTAGGGACAACTGTTTCCCCGCTCCGCATTCGCCGTATAATCCCTGCCATGAAGCGGCATGCCGCATCGATGGCGGCGCCCCTCGCGGTGGCCGTTGCTCTCGGACTGACACAGCCTTCGACGGGAACTCTATCGGGCCGGGTGTTCGCTCTTGCCAAGGGCGGCGACATAAAACCAGCACGAATCGCCCAAGTGTTCCTAGCGTCGGGGGACGACCAAAACACGCTTCAATACGAGCTGGACAAGGCACTGAAGAAACGGCTTGACGATATCAGGAGTAACACCGATGCCCAGGAGTCCTGCCTGGTTGCTTCAGTGTCTATTCATGAAGCTCTCAAAGGCGGCACAAACTTAAAGACACTTCATACAGACGAAGACGGAAATCTTGAAGTAACCAAGCTTACGCCAGGGAGTTACCTGGTGGTCGTGATGGGTGGTGCGAATGGGTATCAATCGGTGTGGTATTTAGCCACAACCGTAGATGCTGGGAAGCGTACGAAGGTCAAACTATCGGAGCCGGCTTTGACATGTCAGTAGTCAGAGTTCGGCCGGTCCAGCGTCAATTCCAATAGCTGCGGTCGAGGCTGCGGTACTGGACGGCTTCGGCGATGTGTTTGGCGGAGACGGTTTCTGATTCAGCGAGATCGGCGACCGTGCGAGCGACCTTGAGAATGCGGTCGTGGGCGCGGGCGGAAAAGCTCATGCGGCGGACCGCCATTTCGAGCGTGCGTTTGCCGGCGTCGTCAAGCGCGCACAATTTGCGGATGAGCGGGGCAGGCATTTCGGAGTTGTAGAAGCCGCGCGCCTGCTGCAGGGCTCGGGCGCGCTCGACGCGGGCGCGGATGTGGGCGGACGATTCGGCCGGCGCGTTTATCGCGCAGTTCCTTGAAGGGAACCGCGGGCACCTCCACATGGATATCGATGCGATCCAGCAGCGGGCCAGAGATCTTGCTCAGGTATCGCTGGATGATGGCGGGAGTGCAGCGGCATTCGCGGCCCGTGTCGCCATAGAATCCGCACAGACAAGGGTAGCTATTATTGAGTTCGTATTTGATCATCTTTTGCCCCTGATTCCCGGCAGGTTCGACGGATTTGGAGCAGCGCACTGCCAGGAACCTGAATGGCGAACAAAAAACGAACATGCTAAACTTCACTCGTGGCTCGCCGCCCGGAATCCGAACCGGTTTTGACCCGAGAACAACTTGCAGAGTTCGCACGAAGTCTGTCGATTTTGAGCGCACCTGGGGTTGAGGGCGTCTACCAAACGGCATACAACGATTGCCGGTTCGACGGCAGGCGGCTTCTAGCCACCTATAATTCGCCAGTTGATGCATCGGCGGTCGCGAACGCCGCGCAGCGCGCAGACCTTGTGGGATTGTCCTTGTGTTTTCAAGCCCGAGCAAGAGAGTTCCTTGGTCTGGCACAACGAATTAAATCGGGCGATCCCAATAAGACTGTGGTGGCGGGCGGCCACTATGCTTCCTGTGCCGCCGAACCGCTTCTTGCCAACCATCCGGAAATCGACATCATCGTGATTCATGAGGGAGAAAGAACGCTTGTCGAAATCGCCGATGCAATGCCGCACCTGCGGGAACGTCTTCCCAGCATTTCCGGCATCGCGTATCGAGACGGACAACGAGTGCATTTCACGAAACCGCGTCCGACGCTGGACGACCTGGACGTACTGCCATTTCCCGACCGAAGCGGTCCCGTTCACTGGATCGCGGGGGTGCCAACTAGCTACCTGATGGGCAGCCGCGGCTGCTATGGCAGTTGCGCTTATTGCTGCATTACTGCTCTTCACCGTCTGGCGCCTGGCAGACGTTTTCGCCAGCGGGACGTTGAGCGGATCGCCGATGAGATGTCGGCCCTCCACGAGAAAAGGGGAACAAGACAGTTCATTTTTCATGATGACAACTTTCTGGTTCCATCAGAAGCCGTCAATCATGCTCGAATCTCGGCATTCGAGAAAGCGCTGAAGCAGCGAGGAGTAAAAGACATTGCGCTGGTGATTAAGTGCCGCCCCGCTGATGCCACCCCTAGGGTGCTTCGTCGCTTGAAAGCGCTTGGGCTTATCCGCGTGTTTCTTGGTGTCGAATCCGCCACAACGCGCGGGCTTGCGGTTCTAGATCGAAACCAAACCGTGGAAGATTCTGAACGTGCCATAGAGCTGTGTTCCGAACTGGGGATTTCCGCGCAGTTTACACTGATGACTTTCAACCCGGACACCACACTGGATACTCTGCGTTCCGACGTGGCATTCATGCGTCGCTTTTGCGGCAATCCTATGAACTTTTGCCGCGCCGAAATCTATGCCGGTACTCCGTTGGAGAAACGAATGATCGAATGCGGGCGGGTAGCCGAAGCCAGAGTTGATAAGCGCGGACTTAATGCGTTCGCGGCTCTCGCGGACGGCAACATCGGGCATGCCGACCATGCGCGAATCGCGCGGCGAGCCGTAGGAATACATGTCGACTTCGACATCGATACGGTGAGCATCGATGCCGTAGACCGCCGCACTTTGGGTTTTGAAGAGCGCCATGGGTGAGAATCCGATTAAGAACTGAGTGCAGCGGGCGGCGGGTGTTTCTCAATAACATGGATTCCTGTTTCGGCAGCCTTGTCTGCAAGTAGATGAAAGCAAAGAAGAAGGGGTGAAACCGGCGGCAATCGCGGCCGGAGGTAGGCTTTGCGCCTACGATCTGCTTTGCCCTCTGCCCGAATAGTGGGATTCCTCAGCAGGCCGGCTCGGTCGCGGAATCACCACTGCGAATTCCTCATCTGGCCGCTTGACTAGTGGGGTTGGCTTGGGGCGGTTGAGGACCGCGGGAGCGTCCGTAAGCACGCGGAACGGCACATTGCGGGTGATCAAGCTCTTGCCCTGGCGGATGGTGACGGTGGCGTCATAGTTGCCGGCAGTGAGCTTGCTGCCCTTGATGTCGGTCAGGTAGGGAAACTCGCGCTCCGGGGCGCCATAGACTGCGCTAGCTTTGCCCTCCCGCGACGGATCGAGGATCTGGCTCTTAAACTGCAACGGCATGCGGGCCACCACCTGACCCTCCTGAGCAATTTCCAGGCTCATTTGTGGCGGAGCGCCGTGGATGTCGGGGTAAAGCACCAGGTAGAGCTCGAGACTAATCTCTTGCCCGCCCTGGAAGAAAGGATTGAGGACAGGCGCCAAGGCCCTGCCCCATAGCTAAAAACCTGATCAGCCTCGAACTTATCGGCGGCAGGGTCAAACGGCCGCACGAACAGCGCGTCGCTCGCCATCAGGCCAGGCGCGCCCAGGCCACCCCGCAGTAGAGTCTGGACCGAGCCGGAGGTGCCCGCCATCAAGTCCTCGACTTTGGCGTCGATCGTGAGGCGGTCTTGGCCGGGCATCATTACGCCTCGTAGGAACAGCAAGCTGCCTTTGCGCCGCAGGTCCAGGCCACTAACGGGGCCGCGGACGTCGACCACTTTTTTGCCGGTCCATACTGGCGCGCCTTTCGAATTCCGTACCAGTACAACGATTCTGGCGCGAGCCCGATAGGTTCCGGCGTTGCTGTCTACCTGGAATTTCAGCGCGCTCAGCGGGCATTCAGCCATCATCAGGCCTCGCATAGGACTGCTGGCATCGTTGGCCTCGAAAGCTCGCTCGTTGGAGACGGTGCCCAGGTCGAGGTCCACGCTATTACCGCCGGTCGCGCTTATGCCGGTGGTTCCGGCCGCACTGGTGGATGAAGTACGAATGAAGCGTGCGTACACGGGAATCTCGGTTTGCGGCGCTGCCGCGGCAGGCTGAGGGGCGGCCTCCGCTAACGCACTAGCACCGTTGAGCAGGAGCGCGAATGGGATAAAACGACAATGAACCAGTAGTTTGGCGACCCTGCTCACGTGATGTTCCTTCTTAGTTCGCGCCCTGGGGGCACACGTGACTCAAGAGTACACCCTCTAATCAGCTTCACATTTTCGACTGTGGGAACGCGGGCCGGGCATGCCCGACCCCTACGATTCTTACAATAGGCCCGAGCCGTTATTTGTTATCGAACTTGATACCCGAGGACGCCTCGAAGCGGCGATATTCGCGGAAGACGCTTTCATTGCGCACGAAGATTTTGTTTTGCTTGACCTGCATGGTGGAGCGCAGCGGGAGCAGGTAGTCGTCCGAGCCGATGCGCACCATTCCGTATTCAAGCGAGAAGGAGGGCGATTGCAGAGGGAAGTTAGGTGGCAGGCCCTCTCCCAGAATGGTGAGGCGCCTAACCAGGCCGGTCTCGTCGTCGACGAAGAGGCGGCCCGAGTAGCCGGCGGGTTCGCCTATCCGGTTGAAAGTGAGGGTGAAGTTTGATTTGGCCCTGGGCACGGTGATTTCGAACACCTGGCAGAGGACGCCCATCGCCATGGAGCGGCCGGCCCACTTGTAGGTAGCGCCGACCTCGGGATCGAACAGCCCCATCAGCATGGAGCCGAACTCTCCCTTGGAATTGGCGAAACTCAAATCGTGGCGCGAGGCCTCGGTCTTGACCCCGTTAATTTCGACGACGCGATACGTCTCCCGGCCGTCTTCGAAGGTCAGTTCGTCGCGAAACGAATCGGATTCCTTCAACTGATCGGAATTGGTGGCTGGGCTAGTGAAGCGGTGAGTCTCCTCCATGCAGCGGAAATTCGGAAGGTGCGAGGAATACTCGCGCGCATTCACCGCAGCCTGTTCCCAAAGCCGTTTCTGCTCGTCATGCGGCATCGCCAGGCCGCTCGAATCGATGGTGGCCGGCTCAATTTCCGGCAGCACCACGACGCCGTCTTCGGGCTCGGTGCGCTTGACCAGGGCTTTCGTATCCGTGGGAGCGTCGGCAGCCTCGCCACGCTCCCCTAGGACACGAAACGGCACGTTGCGGGTGATCACGCTCTTGCCCTGGCGGTTGGTGACGATA